>Ga0208103_1000010_pt1 | contig 174376 bp, 157 predicted proteins | sample CryBogmetaGMA75M_FD_184550 | JGI IMG/M metagenome (GOLD analysis project Ga0208103, IMG submission 184550) | Freshwater microbial communities from Crystal Bog, Wisconsin, USA - MA7.5M (SPAdes) | ecosystem: Environmental > Aquatic > Freshwater > Lake | place: Crystal Bog, Wisconsin, USA... | reverse complement strand
GTGGTGGGGGCGGCGGAGGAGGCGGCAGATCTTCTTTGGGCATATTCAGCATCTCGGCCGTTACCGATTTCTCCTTTTCCCTGAGCAGCTTTTCCTTGTTCAGGTATGCATTGATCAAAGGATAGGCAGCGGCGGAGAAAAGGACGAGGATGCCAATAATCAAAGAAATAGTAAGATACCGGCTGTACTTCTTTCGAAGTACATACGAGCCGTATTCCTTATTACGGTTCTTGAAGACGATTTCCTCCAGCGATTCTACACGCTGATTTTCAAGTGCCATACGGTCTGTGTTTAAATGTCAGTAAAAATTTATTTCGGAGCATTTTTCAGCATGTCTTTTTCAACCGAGTTGATATCTACAATAGCATAACTGGCGATATTGCAGATAGCCATCTCATCGATAATGTTGACAATGTCCTTGTACTTTGCTTTATCATCAGCCTTGATCAGGACGATGGGACCTTTTTTATCGTCCTTTTTCATCCTCTTGATCTCGTTGTCGAGTGTTGTATCAGAAACCACTATTTTACCTGTAACGCGTTTATCGCGGTATTCAGCGATCTTTGCAAACAGGTCGCGGTTCTTGTCCAGCAAGATTTTACGGATTCCGTCTTTGCTGAAATTGGTTTTGACCAGCATAGGCAGAGGTGGTTTTTTTGGATCGGCCATACCGACGTAATAATACACCTTGTCTCCTTCCGACAGGATGATATTAAGGGTTCGGAAAGCCGCGATCTGTGGCTTGTCTTTATCCTTATCCTTCGAGTCTTCCTTATCGGGCATGGTGATAACCATTACTTTTGCCTTGCTGAAAGCAGTGGTAAGCATAAAGAAGGTAATCAGCAAACACATCAGGTCGACCATTGGGGTCATATCGATACGTGTTCCGTGCTTCTTCGCTTTACGCTTTCCACCCTTTTTACCTTTTTCTTCTTGAATTATTTCGGCCATATAGGATTTTCTTAAACGTTATGGTTTCTCATTACTTCGTTGCAGCAGGAAGATCCTTCATGGAAATTTCCTGTTTCTGCAGGTTGGTAACGAGATTAAATTTATTCACCTTGTTATCCTGTAACAAGTCCATGACCTTCTTGACTATCTTATAGTCTGTATCTGCATCTCCCTTGATGGCGACTTCGGCCCCGACATTTGTCAGTCGGGCTTCACGTACCCACCATGCAAGCTGGTTATCTGTTGAATCCATTGGGATGCCTGTTTGCAGCTTATCCTTGTCTTTTGTTTCCTTCGTATTGAGCCATGTTTTCAGGTCCTTGATAGGTAATCCAAATGATGACATTGTCCCGAACTTAGCAATTTCAGCCTTTGTGAACTTTATCTTGTACTGTTCCCCTATTTTTTCAAGAAGCTTACTGCGGAAATGGGTTGAAGTATCCCTCCCATTGTCGATATTGAAAAACACCTTTCCGTCCTTACCAATGAAGATGGTCATGAGATCAGCATCCGGAGCCGTTTTCTCTGAAACGGACTGGGGTGTGGTGATCACTGCCGCCTCCTGGGGCCGGAATGATGCCGTAAGCAAAAGAAAGATCAGAAGCACAGAAAACAAGTCCACCATAGGTGTCATGTCTATATGCGGTGTTCTAACCGGTGGTTTTATCTTTGGCATGGTATTCTTGTTTTAAATTAAAAACATACAACGTGATGTACTTAATTTGCTGTAACGCCAAAAATATTACTTGGAAGAAGCGGCAAATGACTGGACAAGGCTGAATCCTGCCTCATCAATTTTATAGGTAAAGCTGTCGATCTGTGTTGAGAAACTGTTATAAAGCACAATTGCCAGCAAAGAACCGGTGATACCAAAAGCAGTATTGATAAGAGCTTCAGAAATACCGGTTGCCAGAGCAAGTGCGTCAGGGCTTCCGGCCTGGGCCAAAGCGCCGAATGCGCGGATCATCCCGAGAACGGTTCCAAGAAGACCGATCAACACGGAGATCGAAGCAATGGTCGAGAGGATGACGAGGTTTCTCGAAAGCATCGGAAGCTCAAGTGCTGAAGCTTCTTCAAATTCCTTCTGCAGGGCAACAATTTTCTGGTCTTTTACCATGGTTTTGTCATCCTGAAGGGCACGGTAACGTACAAGACCGGCTTTCATAACGTTGGCCAGCGAACCTTGCTGCTTGTCGCAAGCTGCGATAGCATCTTCGATCTTGTTGCTGTCCAGAAGGCCCTGGAGGTTTTTCACAAATACATTGATCTTGCCTTTACCGCTTGCACGGGTCAGAGTGATCAAACGCTCTACTGAGAAAATAATCAGAATAAGGTTAACCGTCATCAGAAGAGGTACGATCATGCCCCCTTTGTAAATGATCCCGAGATAGTTCCCAGGCAGCGGAGTGCCTGCAGGATTATTACCTTCAAAATTGATTGGGTTACCCATCACAAATTTGAAAAGTAAGTAAGATACGATAAGGGCTATGACCATGGCTCCTAACGTAAAAACCGACCTTAAGGCGTCCATTAATCCGCCTTTGCTGCTTTTGTTGCTCATCGTTAATTGAATTTAAGTTATAAAATACTTGAATTTATTAGTTTTTTGCGATTTTTTGCAGGGTGACAAAAGTACAAAATTATTGATTGAATACCAATACCCCCTAATTCACAAACTTTTTCAGGTTATCAATGATCTGCTTGGCTTTCTCTGCTTTGTCATCTTTCGGATCAATCCCCAGCACTCTGTTACTGAATGCAATTGCGGTAACAGCATATTCCTTATTCTTTGTCCCTGCATATTGCAGGAAATAGTAGTATGCCAGATAGTAAAAAGACTCTATCCTTTCCTTGTTGTACTTGGCTGTATCACTTTGTGTCTTGACAATTATAATTTCATATATCGGTTTCGCGAGCCCCTGCTTTGATGTTGAGTCAATGTTCGACTTGGTCCTGGCCCTCCATACAAAACCTGCAATATGATCAGGCTGAAGCTGGTTGAAAATTGCCAGGTTTGTATCGGCCTGCTGAAAATCCTTCACATTGTAAAATACTTTGCCGAGGTTATAATAATCCATCGGGGCTGCTTTCTTAAGGATGATTTTCTTCTGGTAAGTTTCAATTGACTTGTCATATTTCTTCACTTTTGTATAACATAAAGCCGCTTCGGAAAGAAGTTCCGGCTTGGTAGTATCCATTTCAAAGCCCTTCAACAGCGCCGCAGATGCCTGTTCATCCATTTTATTCCTTGCCAGGATCCTTCCATAATAAATGTAATCGGCGGCACGGATCTTCTCAGGCTTTTCAACGGTAAAAAACTTTTTTATATAATAAAGAGCCTTGTCATACTGTGATGTTTCGAAATAGGCATAGGCAAGAGCCCGGTTAAGGTCATTATTTGTTGAATCAACCTTATAAACCTCATTAAGCTGATTGATCGCCTCTTTATATTCCTGCAGATCAAAGAGGATATTTACGAACTGTATCCTTGCCGTAGTATTTCCGGCCGAAAGCTTCAGGAACCTGGCAAAATCCCTCTTGGCATCATCATTCCTGTTTGCTTTAGCAAGAAGGAATCCTCTTTCTCTGTATGCAGGAGCATAGCTGGAATCAATCTTGATGGCTTCATCATAATAAGTGAGCGCACTCTTGTATTGCTTTGCACGCATCCATAGCTGACCTATGCGCACTTTGGCAAAAGGGGACTGGGGATTAAGACTCTGAGCAATATTGTAATTCGTAATGGCGTTGGATCCGTCGTTCAGAAGCAGGATATATGCATCCCCCTTGACAATAAACAACTCATAGTTTTTTGGATCCAGCTTTTCTGCATTCTTCAAAATAGCGAAGATTTGTGCGGTATCTTTAATATGCGCTCTTACATAACCGTTAGCCATCCTGATCAGGACATTGGCCTGTTTGGCCGGATCCATAACAATACTTTTATTGGCCTTGCTCGGCAGAAGGGCTGAAGCCTTTGAATAATAATCCTGTCCGGTGCTCCTGTCTTTGTTCAGAAATGCAATTTCGCCCATACCTACCAGGTTAATGGGATTAGCGGGATCTTTCTGAATGCCTGACTGGAAGATAATCCTCGCTGAGTCAGATATCTCTTTCAGCGAATAATTCGAAGTATCGGAGAAGTATTCATTGATAAAATTTTCGCCATAATAGTAATAGGTCTCACCGTCGGCCGGATTCTGTTTGATTAAAACTTTATAAGCAGAAGCGGCTGATTTGAACTGTTCACTGCGCATAAGCCAGATAGCTGCTTTGAGATCCTGAGCCCGGGTTTCCGAAAGAAACGGGAGTAGAAGCATCAAAATAATAACCAGTCCCGATTTTCTTGAATAACTCATCATAGGGTTATTTGTTCTAATGGTTAATGTTTAATTTGAATAATCCTGACAGGCATGGCGGCAGGAACCATCCCCGACCTCAGAACGATAAGTTGGCCCTTCTCCCCTGCAATAAATGAAGATAAGCCATAAGCAAGACCTCTGTATGTCTGCCTGTTGATACAATAGATGTTTCTTGTAAACGGATAATCCCCCTGTGCAATATATGCCTGGTAGGGTTTGTAGAAGTTTGCGCCCGGATCATCATTACCGGGTGCGCTTATACCAGCAATTTTCACCTGCCTCAGGAAACGGTTTGAAACCGTATCTTCCTTGTCGCTGATCCAGTTCACACTGATAACACCGATGGCATTAGGGTTGTTTGCAACGAATGAAATGACTCCGGCATTGGAATTAACTGCAAAACAACACGGAGGCAGCTTGTCCAGCTTGAATTTTTCCTTGATATACCTTGGGTTGCAGGATTTGTAATTATCAAATACCACTTTTATTTCACCAAGTTTTGATTTAGGGTTCAATTGTTTCCATGTCTTTACCTCGCCCTTGAAAATGCCTTCGATCTTATCATAAAACAGGTTTGTGTCGGGGTTTTCAGGGTTGACTATAAATACGACACCGTCATAGGCGATCAGGGTAGTCTTTGGGATGAACTGCCTTGCATTAAGATATTTCTCCTCGTCAACTGTTAGTTTGCGGCTGACAATCATCAAAGGCAGGGAATCTTTCATGAAAAGGTCAAAGATATCGGATTCGTTATCGTATACCGTATCGAACTTAGCATATTTATAAAGTGTTTCAAAAGTATAGATCTCCGTATCCAGTAAAAGCCGGTAAGAATCGTCGATACCGACTTTCATCCTTCCATGTGTCGGATTATCGGTCTCCTTGCCTCCGGTCCCTCCTCCACATGAAACCAATAACAGCAGGATTATTAACCCTGCCGCTCCGAAAGTCCAGACACTGGCTTTTCCTGTTTTCATAAAATCATTAAATGCTTAGAATCAGCAGGTTTGTCAAAACTGAAACACAAATTTATGAATAATATTATTGCACCTTGAAAATTAATAGGCTAAAATAACGGGAAACAGGTGAAAATGCAAGAAAAATCGGTTATTCGTCAGTTTCTTCCCGCGACTTCGACCATATCCTGGCCAGACGGAATCCACCGTACAGGAAAAGAAAAACCGAAAAGATGACTTTAGTGGTCTGGGGCAGGTAGCGCAGCATGGGGCTGAAGAAGATGAACGCCCCGAGGAAAAAATACAGGCAGGCAACGGCGTAAGAGAAGTACTTATAATATTTCTTCACTGGGAGCTCTTAGTAGAGAATGTACAAATTACAATGTACAAATTACAAATATTAGGATAATAGCAGGATGCTGAATTTGTACATTGTACATGGTACATTGTACATTTATTTTCCACTTATCTTTCGACCTGGTAATACGGCACATCCCAGTCCTGGTCAGGCCACTGGTTCCAGTAAGCAGGGTTCAGTATATGGCCGTCCTTTCGGCGGAGCTTCCTTTCGTAAAGATTGATCATGGCACTGAACACTATATCTGTCACTCCTAAAACTGATGTGGCAAGAGCAGACCCGTCTTTTGCTTTTTCCTTTTCGGTCTTAACTTCGTACCCGTTAAACTCAAGGATCTCTTTGAGGAACTTAACCCTTTCTTCCGATGCACCTGTTTCAATAACACTGCACCTGATACCTTCTATCTCTGTAACTGTATGTTTACCTTTTAACATGATTTTTTTCTTTTTATTTCGCTACTTCACTACCTCGCTACTTCGCTATTTCAATAAAGTCCGAAACTCAAGCCGTTGATGGTCTCAAATACTACGCTCACTATGCCGATAGCAAATATGCCAACCAGGCAAAGTATCAGGCCGAGGTTAGTGTAAAAATCGCTTTTTATGCGCTGTATAGGCCTGTCGCTGCGGTTCAGGAACATGGCTTTGATTACCAGCAGGTAATAGTATAATGAAATGATGGTGTTGATGATTGCGATAAGGACGAGGATATACAGGCCGTGATTTGCCGCTGCTGCAAAAAGGAAGAATTTGCCGAAAAAGCCTGCAACCGGCGGGATGCCTGCCAGTGAAAAGAGTGACAGCATCATGACCATGGCAAGCCTGGGGTTGGTCCTGTAGAATCCGTCATAATCGTTGATAGATTCGAATCCTGTACGGTTAGATACGATGGATACCACTCCGAATGCGCCAAGGTTTGAAAAGATGTAAACCAACACAAAATAGATCACGGTAGCCATGCCATATTGGCTCTGCCCTATGACCCCGAGGAGAATAAAACCGGCCTGGGCGATGGAAGAGAAAGCCAGGAATCGTTTCAGATTTTGCTGGCGGATGGCAAAGAGGTTACCCATGGTGATAGTGAGAACAATAATAATATACAGCACATTACTCCACATCAGCGCGATCTTGCTGAATACGGTGTACAGAAGTATGGTTAAAATGAATGCTGCGGCTCCTTTGGAAACGACCGAAAGATAGGATGTGATATTGATGGGTGCTCCTTCATACACATCGGCAGTCCAGAGATGGAAAGGAACCAGGGAGATCTTAAATGCCATGCCTGCAAAGAAAAATATGAAGCCCAGCACCTGGAGTGGAGTTCCTGTAAAAGCCGGACCAACTTCGGCAAAATAAAGGGTTCCGGTTGTCCCGTAAATCATCGAAAGTCCGTAAAGCAGGATTCCCGAAGACAAAGCTGAAGAAAAAATGAATTTCACACCGGCTTCGGCTGATTTTTCCTTGAACCTTTCGAAAGCTGCGAGCGCTGCCAGGGGAATAGTTGCAAGTTCAAGTCCCAGGTAGAACATCAGGAAGTCGCCAGAAGAGATCATATACTGCATCCCGATCAGGGTGGAGAGAAGCAGAATATAATATTCGCTTATCTTCTCAGTGTTCTCAGGTTTCCTAAGCCAGTCTACACTCTGTACCATAACAATGAAAGCCCCTATATTCAGAATATTCTTCAGCATAATGATCAGGTTTGTCGTCTGATACATGCCGCCGAACAAACTGCCAGTCGGGCCGGGGATGAAACCGAGGATAAGAACAGCCAGCATGAGCAGGATAGCCGGCGTTATAATCCTGTCCTTTTTACCGGCGGGAAGAAAAATCTCAACAAGTAAAAGAATTACCGTGATGGCAATCAGCAGTAATTCGTGTCTCATGATCAACATGGGTCGGATATTAATTAATTTTTTACTTTTTTCTTTTTAATGAAGTACGGGACCTGCCAGTAAAATCCTCTGCATTACCGGTACCAGTCCGTTATTTATCATATCGCTAAGCCATAACGGGGCCATGCCGATAGCAGTAATACCAATGATGAGAACAACAATGCTGATACGGTCAAACCATTTCCCGTCGGTTATATGATTGAACTCTGGATTTTTGATCTTTCCCAGCAGCAGTATCCCCACAACACGCAATATATAAACTGCGGTGACCACGATGGATGAAACTGCGAGAATGGTGCATACTCTGTGGAACACATCATTATGCTGGAAGGAACCGACAAAGATCGTCATCTCGGCAACGAAGCCGCTGAATCCCGGGAGGCCGAGCGAAGCGAGGCCGCCGATAACATAAGCCACTGCGAGGAAAGGCATGACTTTCATCAGTCCTCCCATTTCGTTGATATACCTGGTGTGGGTTCGTCCGTAAATCATGCCGATAAGGGCAAAGAAAAGGGCTGTCATGATACCATGGGAGATCATCTGCATGATGGCCCCGTTCATGGCGGTCTGGTTCATCATAAGTACTGCGAAAAGTACAAGCGAGCAATGGCTCACCGACGAATATGCATTGATGTATTTAAGGTCTTTCTGCCAGATAGCTCCGAAGGCTCCGTAAACAACTCCGATGGTCGTAAGGATCAAAAAGATCCATGCCATTTCATGAGCGGCACCGGGAAGAAGGAACACTGCAACACGGTAACATCCGTAACCCCCGAGTTTCATCAGAACACCTGCATGAAGCATGGATACTGCAGTGGGTGCCGAAGCATGACCGTCGGGCGACCAGGTATGGAACGGGAAAAGAGCCCCAAGTACCCCGAAACCGATGAAAAGGAAGGGGAAAAAGAACCTCTGGGCTGCCATTGGAATGGTCACTTTGGAGATCTGGATTAAATTAAAGGTAAGCTGACCGCCTCCGGGTGCAGAATTAAAATAAAGGCCTAGCAAGCCAAGCATGATAAAGGCCGAGCCACCCATCAGCATCAAGGTAAGCTTCATGGCTGAATAATGCCTCGGACCGCTTCCCCAGATACCAATAAGAAGGTACATCGGGATAACCGCAATTTCATAAAACAGGAAAAGTGTAAAGAGATCCAGTGAAATAAAGAACCCGAAGACTCCGCCGGCAAGAAGAATCAGTGAAGTGAAAAATTCCCTCGGCAGGTCTGTCACATCCCAGGATGCAAAAATACCGGCAAAGATCACGATGGAAGTCAACCCGATCATGGCAACTGAAACGCCATCCACACCAATAAAAAAATGTATATTCAGGTTCTTGTACCAGACCATGTCGGTCGAGAAAAGTATCTCTGCAGTATTCCCTGCAGCCCTGGCAGCCAGGAAAAGATAAATGAGGGTCCCGGCCAGAATAAGCTGACAGCCCATCCCGATAACGGCCGTCCATTTGACCTGCATATGGGTCTTGCTGAAAAATATCCCAATGGTAGTCAGAACAGGGATTACGATGAATAATAACAGAAAACTCATTATCTTATCGTTTTAATTGGTCAATAAATAGATGAATAACAAAGCCAGGCCAATGACCCCGGAAACAAAGGCAAGGGCATACTGCTGCAGCTGCCCCGACTGGAATCCCTTGATCTTATCGGAGGCGACATTGGTAACGAAAGCTATCTGGTTCATGGCGCCGTCGACAATATGACGGTCGAACCATGCTATCGGCCTGGATACATAATTGAACAATATTTTCTTGGTGATGAAAAGATAGACCTGGTCAATGTAAAACTTGTTGAAGGCTGCAGTATAAAATCCGCCGAGAGCAATTGAAATTTTCTTTGAAGTCTCTGATTTCCTCATATACAGCATGGTAGCTATACCGATTCCGACCAATGCAATGAATACTGCAGGGATGGCAATGCCCCATTCGGTATGGGTTTCAAAGGGCACACTATCGGAAGTCACAAGTTTTGAAAAAGGAATAAAGCCTGCAAATGTCGAGCCAATCGCCAGAACGATAAGCGGGACGGTCATCGTGGCCGGAGCTTCATGCGGTGTATGATGGTAGTGCTGATCCTTTCCCCAGAACACGTTAAAATAAAGGCGGAACATATAAAATGCAGTCATTCCGGCCACCAGATATGACATGGCAAATAAAACTTTATTATGATGGAAGGCTGCAACCAGGATCTCATCCTTGCTGAAAAATCCTGCAAATGGGGGAATACCGGCAATAGCAAGACAGGCTATGAGGAAGGTGGCATGTGTGATGGGCAGGTATTTCCTTAATCCTCCCATCTCGTTCATATAATTTGAATGGACGGAATGTATTATTGCACCGGCGCCAAGGAAAAGTAAGGCTTTGAAAAAGGCATGCGTGAACAGGTGGAACATGGAGGCCATGTAACCAAGGCCTTCCTCCCCTCCGTATCCTGAAACACCAAGGGCCAGCATCATCATACCGATCTGCGACATGGTCGAGTAAGCCAGAACGCGTTTAATATCATATTGGGTACACGCGATCACAGCAGCAAATAATGAAGTAAACCCTCCTACCCAGGCCACGATCTCCAGACCCGATTGTTCATGATGGAAGATCGGGAACATGCGTGCAACAAGATAAACTCCTGCAACGACCATGGTTGCGGCATGGATAAGAGCCGACACGGGTGTAGGGCCTTCCATTGCATCGGGGAGCCAGATATGCAGAGGGAACATGGCCGATTTACCGGCGCCGCCCATGAAAATGAACAGCATAGACCAGGTCATGGTCGACATGCCCAGGAACATGATGCCCTGGCCTGAAGTAAAAGCCGGGCTGTTCGGCCCTGTAAGAGTTATAAAATCAAAAGTGCCCGTCATATATGACAGGAGCAGGATGCCGATAAGAAATCCCAGGTCGGCAAATCTTGTCACAATGAATGCTTTCTTGCTGGCAGCCACCGCTGAGTCCTTCTCATAATAAAACCCGATGAGCAGGAAGGATGAAACCCCTACAAGTTCCCAGAAAATATACATCTGGAAGATGTTGGTTGCAATAACCAGTCCCAGCATGGAAAAGCTGAAAAGCGACAGGATGGAGAAGAAACGTGCAAACCCTTTCTCCCCTTTCATATAACCCAGTGAATAAATATGAACCATGAATGATACCGTCGTGATGACGATGAGCATCATTACCGAAATAGGATCCAGCAATACGCCTATGTCGATATGAAGCTTATCGGTCAGGTGAAGCCAGGTCATATTGAAACCCAGTACCTTCTGAAAAGCACCTCCGACCTTGCCAAGTACAAAAAAATACTTGTATGCGGTGATGACTGCCAGTAAAAAATTAATTCCCAGACCCGTGGTTCCTATTATACCGGTCACAATGGGTTTGAACCTGTTGCCGGTAAGCCCCGTTCCCACGAACACTATCAGTGGTATCAGAAGTATCCAGATGGTGTAACTGAAATCGATCATATCAATGGTTTAAAAGTTCGTTTGTTTATTTCTTGCACCTTAGCCGTGAATCGTGAATCGCGACTCGTAACGGTTCATGATTCGCGGATCACGGTTTAATATTTCATTTCATTCATGTTTTCCACATCAATATTCACTAAACGGCGGTAAATGTTGATGATGATTGCTATGGCCACTGAAGCCTCGGCGGCGGCTACTGCAATGATGAAGAGAGTGAAATACATCCCTTCGAGATGCCCGGGGTAAAGGATCTTGTTAAACGCCACGAAGTTGATACAGACCGAATTAAGGATGAGCTCGATCGACATCAGCATAGTGATAAGATTTTTCCGTACAAGGAATCCGTAGATCCCGATGAAAAACATTACGGTGGAGAGAACCAGGAACCAGTGAATTGGAACGCCTTCGAACATAAGTGTATATTTAAAACTTAATCTTTTCTTTTCTTAGCCAGGATTATCGATCCTATCATTGCAGCAAGCAGCAACACGCTGATGACTTCAAAAGGAAGCGCATAACCGTATTTGCCCGTGCTCAGCATGCCTTCGCCTATGGTATGGATGTCTACCCTTGAGGAGTCGAAAGTCTTTTGAACAAATTCAGTCTGAAGTATTGTCAGAATGCACAACACGGCCCCGGCAACTGCTGCAATTGCAGCATATATCCTCTTGGTAACCGGCGGGATGCTCAGCTTTTCGTTGATATGGCTGGTGAGCAGGATTGAGAAGATGATCAGCACGACAATGCCTCCTGCGTACAGCGTCAGCTGTATGGCGGCAAGGAAGTTGAACCTGAGCAGGAAATACAGTCCTGACGTGGAGACCAGAACGAACAACAGGAATGTGGCAGCCCTGAGGATACGCCTGCTGGTCACGGTCAGTAGTGAAAAAACTACGATCACCACCGAAAATAGCAAAAACATGAATTGATTGTTCGTCATTACTCTACACCTTTAATGATGGATGAACCGGGTTGATTTAACACTTTTGTAAGCCTGGCACGGTCGAACACCGCATGCTCAAACTTCTGCCCGTAACCAAGCGCATTGGAAGGGCAGTTTTTAACACATAACCCGCAGAAAGTGCACATGCCGAGATGGTAAATATGCCTGTCGATGATGCGTTTTGGCTTGCCGTCCTCACCTGGGACCCTTGCCGCAATGACCTCTATTGATCCGTTGGGGCAGTTGTTTTCACAAATACCGCATCCGTTGCAGCTATGCTGGTTATTGCTGTCGTGAAGCATGATGACCTCACCTTTGAACCGTTCGAACATCTGCAGGGTTTTCCTGTTTTCAGGATACTGCTGCGTTACGATCTGCCCGGGGCTGAAGAAATACCGGCCTGTGACCGACATCCCTGTTAGCAGGGATTTCACCCCGTGGAAAATATCTGTAAAGTACTTAAAGAAGCTGTTCATAGAATGCTTAAAAATGCCAATGCATTAATACTAAAAATGCCATTACCAGTATGTTGACCAGGTTGATCGGGAGCAGGTATTTCCACTCCAGGGTAAGCAGCTGGTCGATACGCAGGCGGGGGAATGTCCATTTGAATAACATCATCAGCCAGATAATAAATCCTGTTTTGCCTATGTACCAAACAAACGGAGGAATGTAGTCCATGATGTGGTTGAAGCCTTCCCATCCCGAGATATGGAAAGGCATCCAGCCTCCCCAGAACACTGTTGCTGCAATGGAAGCAACAAGAAACATATTCATGTATTCGGCCAGGAAGAAGAACGCAAATTTGATACCCGAGTATTCAGTATGGAAGCCTGCTGTAAGCTCCGATTCAGCTTCGGCAAGGTCAAAGGGACCACGGTTGGTTTCGGCTGTACTTGCAATCAGGAAAATTACAAATGCAATGACAGCAGGGATATGTCCTTTGAAAATGAACCAGCCGTTCCTCTGCATTTCCACGATCTCCGAAAACTGCATGGTTCCTGCCAGGACGATGATAGTAAGCAGGGAGAGGCCGACCGAGAGTTCGTAGCTGACGATCTGCGCCCCGCTTCTAATGGCGCCGATGAGAGAATATTTATTGTTCGATGACCAGCCGGCAAGCAGGATGCCTACAACCCCGAGGGATGACACCGCAACCACATAAAGGATCCCGATATCGAAATCTATGGCATGAAGCCCTTTTGCAAAAGGCACTGCCGATAAGGCCATGAAAGAGGCAATGATGACGATAAACGGGGCAATATTGAAAAGCAGTTTATCGGAATCCTTGATATAAACCAGCTCTTTCATCAGCAGTTTGATAAAATCGGCGATGGTCTGGAAAATGCCGTAAGGTCCGACACGGTTGGGTCCGACACGGTTCTGCATGAATGCACAAACCTTTCTTTCGGCATACACCAGGAACAGGCCGACAACTGCATAGAAAAGCAGGAAGACTACCCCGATGATAACCCATTCGGTGATCAACGCCCAGGTAGGTGACATGATGCTGTTCAGCCCCTTGTCAATCCACTGGTTGAATGATGTAAAATCGTAAATATTAAAGGTCATATTACCTTGTTTTTATCTGTCAATATCCGGAATTACTAAGTCAAGTGAAGCGCCGATAGCCACAAGGTCGGCAATTTTCATACCGCGGCTGATATGATCAAGCACGCTCAGGTTTGAGAAACTGGGAGTGCGGAATTTCATCCTGTAAGGAGTCTTGTTCCCGTCGCTGACAACATAAAGGCCAAGTTCACCTCTTGCCGATTCGACCTTCTGGTAATATTCACCGGCGGGCAGTTTGATCACTGCTTTCATCTTGGCTGAATAGTCTCCCGCAGGAATGTTATCGATCAGCTGTTCGATGATATTCATCGATTCATGCATTTCCTGCATGCGAACCATGTAGCGGGAATAGGTGTCACAGCCATAACGGAGAACCTCGTTGAACTGGACCTGGCCATACATGCTGTATGGTTCATTCTTACGGATATCGCAGGACCAGCCTGATCCCCGTCCCGAAGGACCCGTAACCCCGTAACTGATGGCATCTTCTTTTGAAAGCATCCCTACCCCCTGGCTGCGCTGCTCGAAAATAACGTTGCCTGAAAGGATACGGTCGTAATCTTTAATTTTCTTCTTGAATGTCTTGATGAAAGCATGTACTCTTTTCTGGAAGTTAGGATGGAGGTCCTGCATCACACCGCCCGGGCAGTTGTAACTCTGAAGGAAACGGCTTCCTGTCGTTTCTTCCCAGATATCCAGGATCATTTCACGATCGCGCAGACCGTAAAAGAAACAGGTCAGTCCACCCAGATCCATGCCGAAACTTGACCACCAGAGCTGATGGGACTGTATCCTGGCCAGCTCATCCATGATCGTACGGATGTACTTAACTCTTTCGGGCACCTCTATCTCAAGGGCTTTTTCAACAAGAAGGCAAACCGCATGGTTGTTGATGTGTGCCGAAAGATAATCTATCCTGTCGGTAAGGTGGATCAACTGGGGGTAAGTGTCTTTCTCACACATTTTTTCTATCCCACGGTGGATGTACCCGCAATGTGGTTTCAGGCTTTTTACCATCTCACCCTGGAGGGAAACCACCAGGCGCAGCACACCGTGTGTTGACGGATGCTGAGGCCCCATATTAATATGGTACTCCTCTTCCTCGATCTTACTGACAGGCAGGTTGATTATCTCTTTCATAGACTAAAATTCAACGATGTTTACTTCATCCACATAATCCTTGCGCAGGGGATAACCCTTCCATTCTTCATCCAGGAAAATGCGGCGAAGATCGGGATGGTTGTTAAACCGGATACCGAACATATCGTAGGTCTCCCGTTCATGGAAATCGGCAGTCCGCCAGATATCGCAAACCGTATCAAATGCCGGATTGACCCTGTCGTCGGTCTTTACTTTGAGAACGACTGCATGCTTGTGGGTTGTGGAATTGAGATGATATACCACGGCAAGCTGCTTACCATAATCGACCCCGCTTAAACAGAAAAGAAAATCGAAACTCAGTTCCTGAGTGTTCTTCAGCTTTTCCGCCAGGTTGTGTAATTCGGCTGCCGGGACGACCAGTGTCAGATACTGCTTGTTTTCCTCCGTCTGTGCATCAGGCACAATCGAGAGAATCCGGGCTTTTAATGTTTCGTTATCCATATGTATAAGTAGCGAAATGGTGAAATAGCGAAATATCGAAATTTGTTTATTTACGACCCATGATCATGGATTCCTCCGGACGGGTAATGGTTTCGAGCTTGATCTTGCGTTGAAGCTGCATCACACCGTACAATAATGCTTCCGGGCGGGGAGGGCAGCCGGGGATATAAACGTCCACAGGGATCACCTGGTCAACGCCCCTAACCACATGGTAGGAATTATAATAGAACGGACCTCCGGAAACTGCACATGCTCCCATGGCAATGACATACCGGGGCTCTGACATCTGGTCATATAAGCGTTTTAAAACAGGGGCCATTTTGTTCACTATGGTTCCTGCAACAACGATAACATCGGCCTGGCGGGGACTGGCACGGTACACTTCAATGCCGAACCGGGCAAAATCATGGCGCGATGCCCCTGTGGCCATCATTTCAATACCGCAGCAACTGGTAGCAAATGTCAGTGGCCATACTGAATTTGAACGTCCCCAGTCAATGACTGCATCTATGGTGGTCATCAGTATGCCTGAACCGGTTTTTCTGAATAATTCCAGGGTTTCGTTGTCCTGGAAATCTTTTTCCTTGATATTCTTTATTCCCATTTCAATGCTCCTTTCTTCCAGGCATAAAGCAGTCCTATACCCAATACGAAAAAGAAAATCACGATCTCGGTGAAGGCAGTGATTCCCATGGTTTTCATCATAACTGCCCATGGAAAGATGAACACTGCTTCAACATCGAACACGAGAAAAATGATCGCGAACAGATAATACCCTACATTGAATTGCAGCCATGTAATGCCTTCCGTGGGAATACCGCATTCATAAGCTTCGGCTTTCTGAGGGTTTGTCGACGTTGGCGGGATGTAACTCGAGAATAGCAGGGCGATACCAACTAAAAATGCCCCGACTATAAAAAATAAAATCAGGCTTTCAGCACTCATAATGTTAACATGTTAACAGATCTGCCCGCAAAATTAAAAATTTATCTGACTTAACCTAACGAAGGGTACAGTTTATACTCTGTAAAAATTGGACAATGTATTCATTTACAGATCAGTTAACTACGGGATCCGTAAAATATCATTAGGGATATTGAGATTTATCAATCTGCGATTTGGTCAGCGATAAAGACAAAGATAAGAAACATCGGAAGGGACCCGGAGGCTGAATTTTTTATCTTTTGCAACAATAAATGTATCAAACGGTTTATATGTTTTCCAATCGGGTTCACCTGGCAGCTTCACTGTCATGCTCCCTGATGTAACAGTCATATATTCGACTGTGGATGTGCCGAATTCATACTCGCCTGCAGCCATAACACCGATGGTGGCAGGTCCTTCAGCCGTGTTGAAGGCGATGGATTTCACCTTTCCTTCAAAATATTCGTTGGTCCTGAACATAATGGATAGTCTTTTATTCATGCAAATTAAACATAAAAACAATAAAACCGCGCCTGTTGTGTTTATTTTCACAGTATCCTGACTTCGGATGAGAATGCGTCGGCTTGCAGGCTCTGCAAAAATGCACTAATTTTGATCGTTCCCAATCACTGCCCAATGAAAAAAGTTTTTATTGCAACCTTATGCCTGCTTTGTTTTGCCTGCAGCCGCCCTGATCTCATGCTTCAGCTCCAGAATGCAAAATGGATCGACCTTACCCATGATTATGATTCCACAACCGTATATTGGCCAACTGATGTGAACTTCAGGCATGATACCGTCTTTTACGGCATGACCGAAAAGGGTTATTTTTATTCATCTTTCAAATATGCAGCCGAAGAACATGGAGGCACCCATTTTGACGCGCCCATCCATTTTCACAAGGGCGGGAATACCATAGACCAGGTCCCGGTTTCCCAGCTTCACGGCCCCGCCGTTGTAATCGATATAAAAGAAAAATGTGCCAGAAACAGGGATTACCTTATAACCACCGACGATGTTAATAGCTGGGAACATCAGCACGGGAGGATTCCCGAAGGCGCCATCATTATACTTAATACCGGGTATGGAAAATTCTGGAACGATCATCAGAAATACACCGGCACTCTTAAAAAAGGCCCGGAAGGAGTGGCGGAACTGCATTTCCCTGGCCTGTCTCCTGAAGCATCAACCTGGATAATTACATACCGTAAGGTGAATGCCATCGGCCTTGATACCCCGAGTATTGATTTCGGGCAGTCAAAAGACTTTCAGACCCACAGGATCCTTACCGCGGCATCTCTTACCATGTACGAGAATCTCTGTAATCTCGATGAACTTCCCTCAACCGGGGCATATATCGTAGCCCTGCCTATGAAGATCAAAGGCGGAAGCGGCTCACCATTGAGGATTGTAGCTATCATAGCGCAAAAAGAACAGTAAGTATGAACCGGAAATACAAATAATGTACGATGTACCATGTACCATGTACAAATTATAAATATTTCAGTATTTGTAAATGGTACATGGTAAATTGTACATAATCATTTACTCATGATCCATCTCGACAACACTATTATCTCTGACGACATCCGCGACAGCTTTTTCTGTTGTGACCTTGATGCATGCAAAGGGGCTTGCTGCGTGGAAGGCGATGCCGGGGCTCCTCTTGAGGAGTTGGAGATCTCCCTGATAGAAGATTATTTTGAGTTTATTCTGCCTTACATGCTGCCGGGTGGTAAAAAGGTCATAGAATCTTCGGGTGTGTTTGATTATGATGCAGATGGAAATTATGTGACTCCTCTTGTGAATGACAGAGATTGTGCTTTTGTTTATTATGAGGATGGCATTGCCCGTTGTGCAATTGAAAAAGCTTTCCGGGAGAAAGCCATCCCTTTTCCCAAACCAGTATCATGTAACCTTTACCCAATCCGTATCAAACAACTTGCCAGCGGGGCTGAGGGGCTGAACTACCATAAATGGTCCATCTGCAAAAAGGCAGTTGAAAAAGGATACAGGCAAAAAGTGAAGATGTACAGTTTCCTTGATCAGGCACTGATCAGGAAATACGGAAGAGCCTGGTATAACAGGCTTTTAAAACTCATCGAACAATAAGCCCTACGTGGCCTGGCCTGTGCCACCTGCGGCTGCAAGAGCAGCACGCTTGGCTATAGCCCTCGTCCCGAATTCCTTATCCATCAGGAACAAGCCGCCCTGTTCAGTCCCTGCAAGCCTGAGCTGGTCAAGAATGCTGCGCACCGTGCTTTCTTCCTCAACCTGTTCGGTGATGTACCATTGCAGGTAGTTTGCGGTAGTAAAGTCTTTTTCGGTCACACAAACAGCATAGAGATCATTGATGGAAGCGGAAATAAACTCCTCGTGTTTAAGCACATTCTGGAATACGTCAAGCAGGGTTTTAAATCCGGCTTTGGGGGCTGGAAGAGCCGGGATGACTGCATTTCCCCCGCGATCGTTGAGATAGTGAACCAGCTTAAGCATATGAAGTCGCTCCTCCTCAGTCTGCGCATAAAGCCAGTCGGCAGCTCCGGGGTAGCCTGCCCTCTCGGCCCATGATGCCATTGCTAAATAAAGGCGTGAAGAATCCTCTTCCCTTTTGATCTGCTCGCTCAGAGCTTTTTCAACGTTCTTTGTAATCATACGCTCTTAATGAAAATTTGTAAATTGTAAATTCCACACATCATTTGTACATTGTACATGGTACATTGTACATTCTTATCATCCTTTAAGCGCCTCAGCGCCTGACACAATCTCGATGAGTTCGCTGGTGATCTGGTTCTGTCTTGCCTTATTGTAGGAAATGTTAAGGTTGCGGAGAAGGTCTTTTGCATTATCCGTTGCCTGCTGCATGGCTGTCATCCTGGCTCCCATTTCGGCGGCATAGGAATCCAGCACTGCTTTGAACACCTGGATGCGTAAGGTTTTTGGTATAAGCTCCCTGACTACGGTTTCCTTGTCAGGTTCGAAAATGTAATCCGCTGCAGCCTGGCTTTTCATGGCTTTATCTGCCGCAGCATCCTGAACTATGGGGAGGAACTGTTCGGTCACCAGTTTCTGCACTGCTGCATTCTTAAACTGGTTGTAAACGATCTCGATCCTGTCGAATTCTTTCTTTACAAACGCCTGCATCAGGGATTCTGCAAAAGGTGCAATGTATGCAAAGGTGAGTTTGTCAAAGAAGTCATCATGATGTGCTGCCACATTGTAGTTCCGCTTGGTGAAATACTCTGTTGCCCTTTTGCCGATAGTGATAATGCTCACATTTCCCTTGCTGAACTGGGCCTGGTATTTTTCGGCTATCAGCGCAAGTGTGGCCTTCATGATATTGGAGTTGAATGCTCCGCAAAGGCCCCTGTTTGAGGCTATAACGACAAGCAGAATTTTTTCGGGCTCTCTTTGTTCAGAATATTTGCTTTCACCTGAATTCTCAATACTCTCGCTGAGGTTTTGCAGCATCTCCCTGAGTTTGGCTGCATACGGCCTGAGTTTGATAATGGAATTCTGGGCCCTCCTCAGTTTGGATGCCGCCACCATTTTCATGGCGGAAGTAATCTGCTGGGTCGACTTTACCGACGCAATACGTATTCTGACTTCCTTAAGTCCGCCCATGAGTGAAATTATTTCTTTTCTTCGTATTTCTTCGATACATCTTTTGCGGCCTGTTCAAGCACCTTCAGGTCCTCATCCTTCAGCAGGCCTTTGCCGAGGTTGTCAAGAACATCATTATGCATGGTTTCCATATGATGCAGGAACTCGACCTCGAAATTCACAACGCTGCGGGTAGGGATGTTCCTTAAAAGGTTCTTGGTACCGCAGTAAATGATCGCGATCTGTTTACTCACATGCATAGGAGAATACTGGGGCTGTTTCAGGATCTCCACATTCCTGGCACCCTTTTCAATGACCTGCTTGGTTGCAGGATCAAGGTCGGAACCGAATTTGGCAAAAGCTTCAAGTTCGCGGAACTCTGCCTGGTCGAGTTTAAGGGTCCCGGCAATCTTCTTCATAGATTTGATCTGGGCATTACCCCCAACCCTGGATACTGAAATACCAACGTTGATGGCAGGGCGTATACCCGCGTTGAACAAACCGGTCTCAAGAAAGATCTGCCCGTCGGTAATAGAGATCACATTGGTGGGGATGTAAGCCGAAACGTCACCGGCCTGGGTTTCAATGATTGGAAGAGCGGTAAGCGAACCACCTCCCTTGACCATATGCCTGATCGATTCGGGAAGGTCGTTCATTTTTTTCGCGATGTCGTCGGCAGAAATAATCCTTGCTGCGCGTTCCAGCAAACGTGAATGCAGGTAAAATACGTCGCCTGGATAAGCTTCGCGTCCGGGAGGACGGCGCAACAGAAGTGAAACTTCGCGGTACGAAACGGCCTGTTTTGACAAGTCGTCATAGATCACCAGTGCAGGGCGGCCCGTATCACGGAAAAATTCTCCTATCGAGGCACCTGCAAAGGGCGCATAAAACTGCATGGCCGCAGGGTCTGAAGCGGTAGCCATGACAATCACTGTGTAGGGCAGTGCACCTTTGTCGTCAAGCGTTTTTACAATGTTTGCAACAGTCGAACCTTTCTGCCCGATTGCAACATAGATACAATAAACAGGTTCCCCCTTTTCGTAAAAATGTTTCTGGTTGATGATAGTGTCAATGGCAATAGCCGTTTTACCCGTCTGGCGGTCGCCGATGATGAGCTCACGCTGTCCGCGCCCGATAGGAATCATCGCGTCGATAGCTTTTATCCCGGTCTGAAGCGGCTGGTTTACCGGCTGACGAAAAATAACGCCGGGAGCTTTGCGTTCGAGCGGCATCTGGTATAGCTGGCCCTGTATGCTTCCTTTCCCGTCGATAGGCTGTCCAAGAGTGTTGATGACACGCCCAAGCAGTCCTTCGCCTACATCGATGGAAGCAATCTTCCGGGTACGTTTGACCTTGTCGCCTTCCTTAATTTCGGAATATTCGCCAAGAATAACTGCGCCGACGTTGTCTTCCTCAAGGTTCAGTGCAATACCCAGGACCCCGTTCTTTTCAAACTCTATAAGTTCTCCGGAACCAACATTGTTCATTCCGTAAATTCTTGCGATCCCGTCACCGACGGTAAGCACTGTGCCGACTTCTTCAAGCTCGGTCACGTTTACATAACCTGCAAGTTCCCTGCGCAGAATCGCAGTAACTTCAGCGGGTTTAATGTCTGCCATGGTCTATTCCTTTTACATATAAATTAATCCTTGCCACACCCTTTCTCATTCTCTCAAGCTGCTTCAGGATGCTGGCATCATATTGCTTGTCGTCCCAGCTCAGGACAAAACCACCGATCACCGAGGCGTCAACTTCTTCATGGATCTGGATATTGGCCCCGGTAAACCCAGCCATCATCGAGTTCAGCCTCGTCTTCAGTTCTTCACTCATCGGTATGGCACTCACCACCTTCAGAATGACTATATTCTCGTATCGGTTATACTGTTCAATGAACTGTAAGGTGATCTCCGGGATTGTCCTCTCGCGCCTCTTCGCAATAAGAAGGTTAATAAAGGTTACGGTAACCGGGTTGAATCCCCTAATAATTTCATCCATCACATTGCGCTTTTTCCCCGGGTTGATGATGGGGGCCCTGAGGAAAAGCCTGAGAGACTTGTTCTCCTGAAGAATTACTGCGAGCCGGAGAATATCCTTGTGGACATCTTCCAGGACATTCTTCTCCAGGGCCATTTCGAACAGGGCCTTTGCGTAACGTTCGGCGATGAGGGTAACGTTCATCTGGTTTAATTAAGTTTTATTTCATCCAGGAGCTGGCGTGCGAATTCTTCCTGTTTTTTGGGATCTGCAAGCTCCCTCTGCAATATCTTTTTCGCGATTTCAAGTGAAAGCTGTCCCACTTCATTCTTGAGCTCAGTAAGGGCAGCCATCTTCTCGTTCCTGATATTCTCAAGGGCGCTGGCTGTGATACGCCCTGCCTCCTCGCCGGCTTTCACACGGGCTTCCTCTATGATCTTTTCCTTGATTTTCCTCGCATCGTTGAGGATATTATCCCTTTCATTCTTGGCTTCGGCCAGAAGCTGCTCATTGCTGAACTGCAATTGCTTCATTTCTTCCTTCGCCTTATCGGCGGATAACAACGCATCGGTTATCGCATCTTCCCTGTCTTTCAAGGCTTTGAGAATCGGGATCCATGCAAATTTCTTTAGCAGGAAAAGTAAAGCCAGGAAGACCAGCGTCATCCAGAAAATAAGGCCTAATCCGGGGGTGATCAGTTCCATAGTTCGTTCTTTTTTTGTTTGATTAAGGAATTCAACGGCATGACCAACCGTCATGCCGTTGAATTCCTGCCGTTACTGCTAGATGAAAAGGATCAGCAGACAAACGACGATAGCAAAAAATGCTACTCCTTCGACGAGAGCGGCGGCGATGATCATGTTTGAACGGATATCACCAACAGCTTCAGGCTGGCGGGCAATGGATTCGAGAGCGCTGCCCCCGATCTTACCGATACCGATACCGGCACCGATAACTGCTATCCCTGCACCCAGACCGGCTCCCATCTTTGCGATCGGAACCAGGTTGGCTGCGACCTGCAGAATAATTGCTAATAGAGTCATGTTGTTTGTATTAAGGGTTACTACTAAAATTACGATTTACGATTTAATTACGATTTACGATTTAGTATTTTTATTTCGCTACCTCACTACCTCGCTACTTCTAATGGTGTTCCGGCTCCATCGTGGCCAGCCCGAAATACAGAGCCGACAGCAAGGTGAACACATATGCCTGTATGAAAGCGACAAGGAGTTCGAGCAGGTTCATGAAGATCATGAATGCAACTGAAACAACTGAAACCCCGTATCCCAGGGCGGCGTTCATGGCCCCGAAAATAAAGATCAGGCTTATAAAACCCAGTGCAATGATGTGACCTGCGGTAATGTTTGCAAAGAGACGAACCATCAGCACAAACGGCTTTGTGATGAGCCCGATGATCTCGACAATCGGCATCAGGGGCAGGGGAAGCTTAAGCCACCATGGCACTCCCGGGGTGTTTACAATGTCAACCCAGTAATGCTTGTTCCCGTTTACCGTGGTAAGGATGAAAGTAAAGACAGCCATCACCATTGTCACGGCAATATTGCCGGTGACATTGGCACCTCCCGGAAAGATCGGGATAAGTCCCAGTACGTTATTCAGGAAAATAAAGAAAAAGATCGTGAGCAGGTATGGCATGTATTTTTCATATTTCTTTTCCCCTATCGAGCTCTTGGCAATATCGTCACGTATAAAAATGATAATGGGTTCAAGCATGGACTGCATTCCTTTGGGCGCCTGGTTGCGGTTCCTTGCATATGCCCTTGCAACGGAAATAAAAATAAATAACATGAGAGCAGCGCTGATGAGGATTGCAAGTACGGTTTTGGTAATTGAAAAATCGTACACCCTGGGATCGCCTGGGGCGGCAAGAGTTCTTACTATCTTCCCTTTTGCAGGCCCCTCTGCAGGAAGGCTGAAGCCCTGGTATGAGTGCTCTTCGTTATGAAACCTTGAAGAACAGAAAGTATAAAGCCTGCCGTTATAATAAAGAATCACAGGAAGCGGAATGCTCAGTGTAAAATGACCGGCCTCGAGAATATGCCATTCATGGTTATCAACAACATGTTCCATGATCATGTCACCGGCATTGAACCCTTCGGCTTTTTTCTCCTTGTGCTCTTTCCCTGAAATAACACTGTCATTTGCCGGTACGAGATTCACATTCTCCTGGGCGCTTACCATGCCCGTAAATCCGTAAGCAAAGAAAAAGAAAGGAATAAGTAAAACAGCCCTGAAAAAGAAGCTAGTACGTGCCGGGAAATGTCTTCTCATCTTCTGAATAAAAATCTGAACGGCAAAGATAAAAACTTTTCTGATTTTTTGACAGTTTTCTTGCAAAGAAGGTGCTCCAGGTTCTGAGAATGAATTCAATGACTGAAGGATGACTTGCATTGCAAGCTGCAATGTCGCAATTTTTTTTCTATGGGCAAGTCTATTCTGTAACCTTTACCCGAATTCCTCGTCTTAATGTACCATTCACGGGAAATTGCCTATTTTTGAGGTTCCCAATCTTTGCTTAACCATAAAACCTATTGCAATGCGGGTATTGAAAATTTTACATCCGGGTATTTATATTCTTGCTTTTCTTCTGCTTTTTACTTCCAACGCGATGCCTCAGAAGGTATGGACGCTCGAAGACTGCATCAACTACGCCCTTGAAAATAACCTGGACATACAAAAACAGGTCCAGACCGTTGAATCCTATAAAGCCAACCTCACCCAGAGCGCCCTGGGATTGCTTCCAAACCTTAATGCCAATGGGACTAACTTCTGGAATTTCGGCCAGACCATCGACCAGTACACGAATACTTTTGCAACCACCACAGTGAGGTCAAATAATTTTTATATTTCCAGTAACATGGTCTTGTTCAACGGCTTACAGAAATTAAACACCGTGAAACAAAGCCAGATCATGGTTCTGGCAGGCAAATATGATCTGGATGTGCTGAAAAACAACATTTCATTGTCTGTGGCAGGATATTACCTGGATATCCTTTTCAATTCTGAATTGCTTGATGTGGCAAAACAGCAGCTTGAGATCACCAGGCTGCAGGTAGGCCGTATCCAGAAAATGGTTGATGCCGGGTCATCTGCAAGGGGAGACCTGCTGAACATACAGGCACAGAGGGCTGCCGAGGAGCTTACCCAGGTCCAGGCAGCGAACACCCTGAGCATATCCTACCTTTCGCTGCAGCAGCTTATCGATATGCCCGTGGCAAAAGATTTCCGCGTCGAAAAGCCGGTTTTAAAAGAAGTAGCGGCACCAAAACAGCCAGTCACACCGGAAATTATTTACGAGCATGCATTGAAGGATCGTCCCGAGATCAGGTCTGCTGAACTCCGCGTGGATGCCGCACAAAAACGGCTAGCTATCGCAAGGGGCATTATCACGCCTACCTTATCGGTTAGCGGATCATGGGGTACAGGGTATTCTGGAGCAGCCCTGGAAAGAGACCCGAATGTCCCGGGCGATACATCCTGGTCGGTGGTCGGGATCACCCAGAAATCAAAAGACCTGGTTCTGATGCCCGGGGTTAATTATGCCACCCGGGTCAAGTCTTTCGGAGATCAGCTGAGAACCAACAATAATGAGAGTGTGGGTTTCAGCCTCAGCATTCCCATCTTTAATGGCTGGCAGGGCCGGACCAATATAACCCAGGCTAAGATATCGAAATACCAGGCTGAACTGGACCTTGATATACAGAAAAGGAACTTGCGGAAGCTCATTGAACAGTCATATGCTGATGCCGTTGCTTCTCTTCAAAAATACAACTCCTCTCTTGAGAGGCTCAGTGCCCAGACGGAATCCTTTAAATATACCCAGCAGAAATTCGATGTGGGACTGATGACCTCTTTCGATTATAACAACAGCAAGAAGGACCTTACGAAATCCCAGTCTGACCTCTTGCAGGCAAAATATGATTTTATTTTCAAAACCACTATTCTGGAGTTTTATATGGGGAATCCTATTCAGATCCAGCAATAATTGCTTAATCCTTAATAACCTTAAATAATCCTTGCATGAGCTCAGTAAAATCCAGGAAAAAATTATGGATCATAATCGCTGCAGTAGCCGTTATTGCAGTTATAGTTATCATCGCTGTCGTCAAAGGAAAAGGCAATGACGCACAGAAGGTCTCTACTGAAAAAGTAGTAAAAAGGACGATCATCCAGACTGTATCATCCAACGGAAAGATCCAGCCTGAAAAGGATATCAAGATAAGCCCGTACATCTCTGGAGAGGTGGTTGAGCTGATGGTAAAAGAAGGAGTACAGGTTCAGAAAGGGGACCTTCTTGCAAAGATCGACCCTGAGATATATATATCTGCCTCAGACCAGGCCGAAGCTTCACTGAATACCCAGAAAGCAAACCTGGCTAACGCAAAAGCCAGGCTGGCACAGTCAAAGGCCACCTTCGAAAACGCCAGGCTTACTTTTGAACGCCAGGAGAAATTGTTCCAGCAGAATGTCATTTCAAAAGCAGAATATGACCAGAGCAAAGCTTCTTTCCAGGTCGCCCAGGCCCAGGTTACTGCAGGCGAACAGGATATCCATGCATCAGAATTCATGGTCAAGAATTCAGAAGCTGCGCTGAAACGTTCAAACCAGGACCTGAACCGAACAGCAATTTATGCCCCGAACGACGGAACTGTTTCGAAACTCAGTGTTTTAAAAGGTGAACGAGTTACCGGTGCTTCCCAGTTTTCAAGTGGTACAGAGATCATGCGGATCGCAAACCTGAACGAAATGCAGGCACTTGTCGAGGTGAACGAAAACGACATTGTAAGGGTTAAAATGGGAGACACTGCCTTGATTGAAGTAGATGCTTACCTGAACAGGAAGTTCAAAGGACTTGTTACCGAAATCGCAACTTCAGCAAATACCACGGGTGTCAGTGTTGACCAGGTGACCAACTTCAATGTGAAAATCCATCTTTTAAAGGAAGCTTACCAGGACCTGCTTGATCCTGCAAAGCCGGATTATTCCCCTTTCAGACCGGGGATGTCGTGTACCGTTGAGATCCAGACAGAAACAGCAGTCAATACCCTATCGGTGCCCATCCAGGCGGTAACAACCAGGGTTGCCAAGGACAGTCTCGACAAACTGAATGAGAAGACACAGAAAACCCGCGATAACGGGGATGAAAAGATCACATTTGTCAGCACCAAGAAGAAATCCGATGAAGTCAAAGAATGTGTCTTTGTAATTGTCGACGGAAAAGCGAAAAAGATCGATGTCAAGACAGGGATCCAGGACAATACCAATATCCAGGTATTGTCGGGGTTGAAGGAATCCGACGAAGTCATCACCGCCCCTTATTCACTGGTCTCCAAGACCCTCAACAACGGGGACAAGGTGAAGAAAGTCGACAAGAAAGATCTTTTTGAAAAGGAAAAATAGCCTATGGGCTCTATCCTTTGCCTTGAAACCTCCTCAAAGGTTTGTTCAGTCGCAGTCGGGAAAGACGGCCTGATTTTGAGTTGCCTGGAATCTGAAATTCCAAATGCGCATTCATCACAATTATCGGAACTCATTGAGAAAGCACTTCATGAAGCCGGGCTGAAGCTGAAAGAACTGGATGCCATCGCTGTAAGCATGGGTCCGGGATCATATACCGGTCTCAGGATAGGGGTTGCGGCTGCGAAAGGTTTCTGCTATTCACTGGACAAGCCGTTGGTAGCCATCCCCACACTGAAATCACTCGCTTTTGGGATTCATTCATGCGCAGATACTGAAACCGCATTGCTATGCCCCATGCTTGATGCCAGGAGGATGGAAGTCTACACTGCAGTTTATGACAGCCATCTGAATGAGATAAGGCCGGTTTCGGCCGAGATCATTACAACTGATTCTTTCATGGACCTGCTCGATACCGGTACCGTGATCTTCGGGGGTGAAGGCGCTTTAAAATGCAAACCCTTGCTGGGGCATCATAAACATTCGGTCTTCCTTGACGATTTCAGGCTTTCGGCCCGTTTTCTGTATCCTCTTGCTGTTGAAAAGTTCAGGCTAGTGCAGTTTGAAAACCTCGCCTATTTCGAACCCCATTACCTGAAGGACTTCGTTGCGGGGAAGCCGAGGGTGAAGGGACTGAAAGATTGAATTTCGATATTCCTTTCCTTATCTTTGCATCATGCCTGCTCTCCTATATAAGCGTTTCAAGACCCGCATCGTCGACATCGGGGGTGTTCCCATGGGAGGTAATTACCCGGTAAGGGTGCAGTCGATGACCAATACCAGCACTCTGGATACTAAAGCCACAGTAAAGCAGTCGATCAGAATGATAGAAGCCGGCTGCGAATATGTGCGTGTCTCGGTACCGGGGATTAAGGAGGCCGAAAACCTGAAGAGTATCCGTGCCAGGCTCAGGAAGGAAGGATTTGACACTCCTGTGATTGCCGACGTACATTTCAACCCTGCCATTGCAGAGCTTGCCGCCCGCGTCGTTGAAAAAGTGAGAATAAACCCTGGAAATTATATTGATAAAAAAAGGAGGCAGACCGATCCTTCATATTGGATGAATGAAGCCAACTATTCCAGGGAGTTGGAGATTATTTCGGAAAGACTCTCCCCCCTGTTAAAGATCTGCAGGGAGAACGGTACTGCCATCAGGATAGGTGTCAATCACGGCTCCCTGTCGGAACGTATCAGGACAAGGTATGGCGACACTCCGAAGGGAATGGTCGAATCGGCACTTGAATTTGCAAGGATCTGCGGGCATCATGGTTTCGGAAAGCTGGTGCTTTCCCTTAAAGCCAGCAACACCCGGATTATGATCCAATCGAACCGCCTCCTTGTAAAGGAAATGAAAGCTGCGGGCATGGATTACCCCTTACACCTGGGAGTGACTGAAGCCGGAGCAGGCGAAGACGGGCGCCTGAAGTCAGCAATCGGAATAGGCAGCCTGCTGGCCGACGGCATAGGCGACACGATCAGGGTATCTATTACCGAGGATCCTGAATTTGAAATCCCAGTAGCCTACGGGATACTCCAGGCAACAGGAACAAGGATCACCCGTACTGAATTTATCTCCTGTCCATCCTGCGCACGCACCTTATTCAACATACAGGAAGCAGTGGAAAATGTAAAATCCTCCACTTCACACCTCAAGGGGTTAAAGATCGCAGTTATGGGATGCATAGTGAACGGCCCCGGTGAAATGGCAGATGCTGATTACGGGTATGTGGGAGGAGCAAGAGGGAAGGTCATTCTGTACAAAGGCCAGGAAGCCGTGAGGAAGAATATCCCAGAGAGCAATGCGGTGGATGAACTCATCAAACTGATAAAGGAAAACGGTGACTGGACTGAACCTGTTGATGCCTGAGATTAACCTACGACAGTCCTTATTCCCAATGGTATTATTTCAAAGGTAAATGGGGTATGCCCCAGTGATTCGCCGTCGGTTTCCAGAAAAACCCGGCCGGTTGAGCGTATCCTTATCTCTTTCCCCTTGAATGTTTTCACAAAAGGAAGATTTACCAGGGAGCCGTCATAAAGTTTACGCACATGCTGTATGACCATGTACTTTGGCGCTTTCATGATCAGTGTTACATCGAGCAGCCCGTCATCGGGGACAGCAAAGGGAACCTGCATCATTCCCCCGCCGTTATATTTGCAGATCCCAACATTCATTGAGAATATCTCACCTTTAAAAACCTTTTTCCCGTCGACTTCGATAACAGCTTCCATAAACCTGTACTGGAAGAGACTGGCAAAAACAAAATAAAAATAGGTGAGGGGGCCGCCCCGGCCTTTGTCCTTCATCATATTGGTTTTCTTGTTTACCAGGGCGTCATAACCCATGCCGGCTACGTTCATGAAATACCTGACTGAAGGTTTGTCGTGGTGATAATGGGTTACTTTCCCGACATCCTGCACGAAGGTTTTTTCCTGCATCAATACAGCAAGGGCTTTCTTATAATCAAAGGGTATGTTGAACGACCGGCACCAGTCGTTGCCGGTTCCAACAGGTATCATTCCCAGGAAGATGTCTTTAGGATCTATCTTTTTCTGGATGACAATACCGTTAAGGACTTCATTCAGCGTACCGTCACCTCCCACGACTGCGATCCTTCGGTAGCCCTGCCTGATGCAATCCACGGCAAGATCAATGGCATGTTCGCGATGCGTTGTAAGCACAGTCTCGTGTTGAATACCCGACTCCCTGATAAGCCTGGATATCTTAGGCCAGTCGCGGACACCTTTACGGCTGCCGGCATTCGGGTTGACAATAAAATACCACGTTTTTTGATCGTCGGCCATAAAATTGGAAAGTTCAATTTTTAATAAGGCCGGGCAAGTTAATTATTTTTTATTTTACCTTTATGAAATAATTAAATACCTATGACCAGCAAATACGGATTCAGCTTGCTTACAGCAGTTTTTCTGCTGCTTTTTGTAAGGACTGCCGCCCAGGAAAGTGACACCGCTTCGGGAACCTTAAAATATTTTAATAAGACTGAACTGGGCGTGTCGTTCGGGCTTGGATCATACCCCAATAACGTTTCCAACGGGGTAACATATAAATTAAAAAACGATGAGATAATTGGTACTTTTCAGACTGTAAACGGTATTATGTATAATAACCGCTGGCTGCTGGGTGTAAGCATTGGTGTTGAGAAATGGCGGAACGGTTTGTTCTGGCCAATCTATGGATACCTGGGCTACAATTTCAAAAAAACTGACAATACTTTCTTCGCCAATATATACTTGGGTTATGGAATTGGCACAAGGTATTCAAGCGGAGGGACCGAAAACAACATTTCCTACGTTGCTCAGGGCAGTGGCGGTTTTGCACTGATGCTTGGTGTGGGATATAAAATGAAAGTTGCAAAAAAGCTGAAATTCGGTTACGAGATCTTTTACAAATACCAGGCGGTAAATTCCAGTTACAATAACTACTATCAGAAAAGCGATACTTCCAAGGTCCAATACAGCACCATTGATTATAAGGTTGGCCAGCATTTTGCCGGTTTTAAACTTTCCGTCTTTTTCCCCTGACCGGATATGATTATTGAAGTTTCAGATCCTGTCATACTCCCTTCTGCCAAACAGGAAGAAGCAGTAGAAGAATGTAAAGAAAGTCACGCCCATCTGGGATTCGAGGGTGTCTTCGGTCAGCATTGACAGGATGCCGATGATCATAAACACCAGGAAAAAATAATCTGAAAATCCCCTGAGCTTCCAGGCGGGATAAAAGACTGAGATCAGGAACCACAGGAATCCGAGCACACCAAACCCCACAAAAACCGAAAGGAACTGGTTGTGCGACCTCCACCGCTGGTCGGGCCTGAGTTTTGAATCCATTTTTACATATTGCTGCTGAAAGGCTTCGTTCATATCTCCGGTACCGACGCCAGTAATCCAGTTATCTCTGATAATCCCAAGTGAAGCCTTCCAGAATTCTATCCTTTGCATAATGGTGTACCCTGTGGGGTCTCCGGTCCGCTTATACATATCATAACCCCAGAGAAATTCATAGATCCTCGACTTCATGCTGAATTTATCTAAGAAAAGGTAGTTCGGGATTCCTCTCTCAATCGCCCTGATTTCGTCAGTTTTCAGCGCATCAACCCCATCAGCGTCTTTCCTGAGATTCTTAGAAGTCAGAAACCGGATGAGAGTGAAAGTGATCCTTTCACCGTTTATACCGTTACTGTCACATGCGATTTTACTTCGCTTGTTCCAGGCATCCTTCATCTCGTCAAGCTGGCAGTAGAGATAGAGGTAATTCCCGTTTTCGGTGAGATCACTTTTAATATTGTTTGTATATGGATTTCCTCTTGTGGTAAGGCTGTCGAGCCTGGTCTTATCCACCGGGTGAACGGTGTAAAATTCCCTGGCTGTCGCACGGATGTATAGGATGGCTGCTGTCGTAACGAGTATCATGACGGCGGCAAGGAGGATCTTAAGGCCTGGCCGTTTTTGCCTGAAGACAAGGATGGGGAGCAGAATCACCAGGGTTATGGCAAAAACGGCCAGGCCGGTGAATGACCTGCTGTAAAAAATATACACCATGAACCAGGCCGATACCAGCAGCAACAACACCTTACCCCAGGCCGGGAATGATTTCCTGAAAAAGTACCAGGCCATGATGAATAATCCCAGGGCCAGCTCCAGTCCCAGAATAATATGCGATACATTCCTTGAGACATCCCGTATGTCAATATATTCCAGGGAATATATTTTCCAGGAATACATCATCGTCCCGACAACAAGGGCAAGCAGGAAAAGGAAGAGGTAAGCATCGAACATCTTCCTGCCAATTGGTTTCGAAGTACCCAGGTAAAGCGGGATCAGAAAGATCGGCACCTTGGTCCTCAGGTCCTTCATGGCATAATCAAAATCGGTGGTGAAAATGAGGCCCGCAACATGAAGGAGGTACAGGGAAAGAAATACCAGGGCCGGTTTATTCCTGTAAAGATCACGGAACCCCATTGCAATCCCTTTAAAAACAAGGTAAAATGCATAAGGAAACGCCAGTGTGACCGCAACCCGTGGGGAGCGCTGTTTCAGAAATTTCACCAGTCCTGGGTAATCATACCGCTGCACAATCCAGGTTACGGTTAGCACCATTTCCGATATACTGATCACATACTTCGAAAACGGAAGCATGGCAATCAGCCCTGCCAGGGCTAACAGGTACCAGTACCTGCAAAAATCAGCAAATGTTATCTTCATGAAATTTCAGGCAAAGACCTTCGCCCTGCCCTTTTTCAGTTTGGTTTTAAAAATAAAAAAAGGATCCGTGCCCCTCATGTCTGTCCTTTTGATTTCATACCTGTCTTTCAAAGGAAATGCATTGATCCGGTTCCCTATCCTGAACGCAAATTCAAGACCGGCTTCCCTGAACATCTCAAACATTTCAGTCTTAAAACCCTTGTCTTTTTTCGGGTAAGCCCCATAAGGATAAGCCAGGGCGTTTACATAAGGTATCTTGTAATATTCAAGCGACCGCCTGCAGTTCTGAAGATCATCCTTCATATCGTCAAGGTCCATCTCATTGTATGAACGATGGAGAAATGAATGCAGCCCGATCTCGATGTGTTTATTGCGGGATATTTTCTGCAGGGAGTCGGCCGAAAGTATTGGAAGTTTTCCCTCATCCCAGATATTGGTTTTTCCTATAAATGCCACGGGTACAAATACCACGGCAGTAAAATCATAGCGTTCAAGCAGAGGAAGAAGCAAAGTTTCAATACTCTCATAGGCATCATCAAAAGTCAGGACAAACGACTTTTTGGGCAGGCTTCCACCTTCGGTCATCAGCCTTGAAATCTGTTTCACCGACAAACTGTTGTATCCCTTTTCTTTCAGGTACATAAACTGCAGTTCAAGTTTATCGGCCGGTATATTCAACCCGTCGGCCAGGCCATCTGAGACATTATGGTACATCAGCACCGGAAGCCCTTTCCTGGCAGGAGCCAGCAGGTTATATTCAAGGACCAGGTAAACGAGAACCAGGAAAAACAGGACCGGTATGATAATCTCGAGTGTGCTCATTGCTTTTTCTGAAGTTCCCTTGTTTTGGCAATTTTCAGGGCTGCATAAAAAGCCGACAACCAGGACCACATAAAACCCGGGTAGCCGTCGAGGATACCTCCTTTGATCACATAAAACGTGAAGAAACTCATGGGGAACTTGAAGGCAATGGCAGGAACGGAATAACGCCTGCCTTTATTTACAAGTCCTTCAGCCGCCTGGCTGGTGTAAATATTGATCTTCTCAAGATGATGGCTGATGTCAGTGTAGGAATAATGAAAGATGCGGTTCTTAAGCTTACCTGTTGCACCGCTGGTAAGTATGCCTTCATGGACCGGGGATGTGGTAAACTTACCCTTTTTCCTGTTGAACAAACGAAGGTGGGATTCATTCCCAACCCCGCTGTGTTTGAGAATTCTTCCCATGTATACCAGCGAAAACGGGATGATGTAGGCGTCGAACTGAAGCTCCCCTGCGGCTGCAAGTACTTTCATTTCTTCCCGGAGCTCCGGTCCTAAAATCTCATCCGCATCAACGGAAAGAACCCAGTCGTTCACGGCCTGATCAACGGCAAATTGTTTCTGCTGCCCGTATCCGTCAAACTCCCTTTGTATAACCCGGCATCCATATTCATTACAGATCTCGGCAGTGCGGTCGGTCGACATGGAGTCCACAACCACAATCTCTGAGACAAACGGTTTCAGTGAATCAAGGCAGCGCCTGATTTTATCCTCTTCGTTTTTTGCTATAATGACTGCTGATATCGGGGGCATATTCTCAGGGCTCTATGTTAAACCGGTCCCAGTCCATACCGAGGGTAAAGGATTCCCTGAACAGCTCAAGGTCTGTTCCTGAAAGGCTTACAATATTCACCCCTTCATTACCGGGAGAAACCGACGAAAGTATGTTCCCTTTGCCGTCAACAGCCATTGAGTCACCGGAATGGGTTATCCCGTTTCCGTCCTCTCCAACCCTGTTGACACCAATGCAATATACCTGGTTTTCCATTGCCCGGGCTGCAAGCAGCGTTTTCCAGACCGCAGAGCGGACCACGGGCCAGTTTGCAATATAGACCAGGAGGTCATATTCATATTTCCCGTTTGTGAAAGTATTCTTACTCCACACAGGGAACCTCAGGTCATAACATACCAGAGGGCGTATCTTCCAGTCTTTGACTTTAATGACCAGCCTTTTATCCCCTCCCCTGATGATCTTGTATTCTTCGCTTAAACGAAAAAGATGCCTCTTGTCGTATGTTTCAAGTTTCCCCCCGGGATGCGCCACTACAAGCCGGTTCACGAAACCGTCGCGGGTCCTGATAAGCAGGCTTCCGATGATAACGGACTTAAGGTGTTTTGCCTTGTTCAGAAGATAGTTTACCCCTTCCCCGTTCATGTGTTCAGCAAATCGTTCAGGATTGATTGAAAACCCTGTATTGAACATTTCGGGCAGTATGACCAGGTCAACATCTTCCTTAACCTTAGCCAGATGTTCATCAAACCGTTCCAGGTTCCGTGCTTTGTCTTCCCAGCTAATGTCTGTCTGTATATAAGCTATTCTTAAATCCTGCATGGTGAGATGATTGAATTTCAGGGTAAAATTAAAAAGATATGCATTGTGCCGCTTAAAAATTTTAATTTTGCCTGATTTTAAAAAATCAAATTATGAAAACCATCGATGATTTCAGTTTTGAAGGCAAAAAAGCTCTTATCAGGGTCGATTTTAATGTACCCCTGGATGCTCAGTATAATATAACCGATACTAACCGGATAGACGCCACCATCCCGACTATAAACAAGATCCTGGCCGGGGGCGGCTCTGTAATCCTGATGTCCCATCTTGGAAGGCCAAAAGGAGGCCCCGAAGAAAAATTTTCGTTGAAGCATGTGGTGCCGTATTTGGCATCAAAACTTGGCCGCCCTGTTCAGTTTGCCGATGACTGCATAGGTGAGTCTGCCATAAACATGTCTTCCGCTCTGAAACCCGGTGAAGTTCTTCTTCTCGAAAATCTCCGTTTCTACAAGGAAGAGGAAAAAGGCGATGAAGCCTTTGCCGGCAAACTGGCGAAACTCGGCGATATGTATGTTAATGATGCCTTCGGTACTGCCCATCGCGCCCATGCATCAACAGCCATCATTGCAACATTCTTCCCCGAAACCAAAATGTTCGGGTACGTGATGGCCAGCGAGATCCTGAATTTGGATAAATGCATTAAAGACGCTCAGCGCCCGTTTACTGCGATTCTGGGCGGAGCCAAGGTTTCGACGAAGATCGAGATCATCAACCACCTGATGGACAAAGTCGATAACCTGATTATCGGAGGTGGGATGATGTTCACCTTTATCAGGGCATTGGGAGGTGAAACAGGTGCCTCTCTCGTTGAGGATGAATACATAGAGCTTGCAAAGAATATCATCGAAGGAGCAAAGGCTCTCGGTGTCAACCTATACATACCCCCGGATGCCGTTATTGCAGATGCCTTTTCCAACGATGCAAACAAGAAACTCTCAAGCGCCTACGATATTCCTCTACCCTGGCTTGGCCTTGACATCGGACCTTCCGCAATTCAGAAATTCAACCATGTTATCGGGAAATCTTCTACCATCCTCTGGAACGGACCAATGGGTGTTTTCGAGATGAATAACTATGAAGAAGGCACCAAAAGCATGGCTTTTGCAATTGCAGAAGCTACCGCAAACGGCGCCTTCTCCCTGGTTGGCGGAGGAGACTCTGTTGCCGCCATCAACAAGTATCAACTGGCCGATAAGGTAAGTTATGTTTCTACCGGGGGCGGGGCAATGCTTGAATATATTGAAGGGAAAGAATTGCCGGGCATCAAGGCAATCCTGGACTAAAATCTTTCGAACCTTTCCTTACTTGCTGTTTCCCGTCTTCTCTTCTCCGTTGAGCAGGGGAAAATGAATGTTTGCGCCCAGGGCTGAGATTATCCTGGGAAAGACCTTCTCAACGGTACTCATGCTGAAAGACCCTTTACGGTCATCCTCAGTGATCCATTTCTTGTTTTTATCGATGCTGAAAATGATATAAAGGATGATGCTGGCAAAGACCACCCCCTTGACAAGTCCGAGTAAAGCGCCGGCCAGTTTGTTGAGGAAACCCATGCCTACAACATCCATGATCTTCTCCGCGATCTTTGCCACTATAAGGACAAGGATAACCACGACCACAAAAGTGAGGATGAACGAAAGGATGGGAAGCCAGGCCTGGGAAGGATGAAAGTTCTTCTGCAGAATATCCTGGATGAAATTTGAAAAATGGACAGCCAGGTAGATCCCGAGGATAAGAGCAGCCAGGCTGGCAAGGCTGATAATAAAGCCTTTCCTGAAGCCATTGATTATAAACAATGCCAGAAAGCCAAAAATAAGAACATCAAAAAAATTCATTGTCTCAGTCTTTTGGTTAGTTCCGTGCCAAATACAAATTCATTCAGCTCATTGTTCCCCATATGCAGGATCTCTTCCTTGTTCCCCGACCACCAGATCCTGCCCTTGTAAATGAATTCAATTGAGTCGCCAATCGACAGCACCGAATTCATATCATGGGTGTTAACAATAGTTGTGATCCCGTATTCATAGGTAAGTTCCTGTATCAGCAGGTCGATCAGGTTGGAGGTAAGAGGATCCAGTCCTGAGTTAGGTTCATCGCAGAATAAATATTTGGGGTTCATTACTATCGCCCTGGCAATTGCAACCCGTTTTTTCATTCCCCCACTGAGCTCCGACGGCATCAGTTTGTTCCTGTTTTCAAGGTTTACGCGTTTCAGAACGAAATTTACCCTTTCAAGTTTTTCCTCCGAACTCTTTTTGGTAAACATATTGAGAGGGAACATCACATTCTCCTGCACATTTATAGAGTCAAAGAGGGCGGCACCCTGGAACAGCATACCCAGTTCCTGCCTAATTTCCTTGCGCTGCCCGATATTCATTGCCGAAAAGTCCCTTCCGTCATAGAACACCTGCCCGCTGTCGACTTCGTACAGCCCGACAAGGCACTTCATCAACACCGTCTTCCCGGAACCGCTCTGGCCAATGATCAGGTTGGTTTTCCCTGGATGGAATTTACAGGAAACATCCTGGAGAACAATATTCTCCCCGAAAAATTTATTGACATTCCGCGCTTCTATCATCCCAGCAGGAGTTGTGTAAGCAGAAGGTTGAACAAGATGATGACGATGCTGCTGACCACTACTGCTTTGGTACTGGCCTGGCCTACTTCAAGAGCCCCGCCATCGGTCCGGTAACCGAAAAATCCTGAGACCGAGGATATGATAAAAGCAAAAAACAAGGTCTTGGTCAGGGCATAAAAAATAATATATGCCTGAAAATCAGTACGGATCCCATGAAGGTAGTCATTCATGCTCACCAGTTTTGCAAACACCATTGCCCCGCCTCCGCCAATTATTCCAAGCCACATGCTGAAAACAATAAGAACCGGGTTGATAAGGACTAAGGCTACTATCTTCGGAAGAATGAGATAGTTGGCCGAATTGACTCCCATGATCTCAAGGGCATCGATCTGCTCTGTAACCCTCATGGTGCCTATTTGTGAGGCAATGCGTGATCCGACTTTCCCCGCAAGGATAAGACTCATCACGGTAGGGGAAAATTCAAGGATTATCGACTGTCTTGTGGTCCAGCCGACCATCGACATGGGAATGAACGGGTTGTCAATATTATAAGCAGTCTGGATCGCAACGACGGCACCCATGAACAATGAAATAAAAGCAACTATTCCAAGGGAATCGACACCCAGCTGATCGATCTCAAAAAGGAGCTGCTGCCAGAAGAGCTTTCCTTTCTGGGGTTTCGTGAGAACTCGCCGCATCAGCAGCACGTAATCTCCTATGGTCGAAATTGGCCTTAACATAAATACTGTGCTAAGATACCATTTTTATCAAAATTAACGTTTTAATGTAACTCTGGTATTTTTATACTGTTGATAACTCTATGCCGAAGGTTTTAATACGGAGGTGGTTTTTAATGATTTTTGCAGCGATGCTTATGGCTGTGATGCTTTCGTGTTCTTCACAGAAATACCCATCCCGTCCTAAACAAAAACATCCGAAAAATTGCGACTGCCCTTCATTCGGTTATCTGAGAATACAGTCCGTAACCGTGATCATCTGACCCCTGAAAAGATCGAGGCTCTTTTCAGGGATTATATCCCCTGTAATGCCATGGACATGCTTATCGTATGCCTGCAGGGACATAAACTGGATTGCAGGATCGCACGAAAGCGTGCAACGAAAACAGGCGATTTTCGCCCGGCAGGCAAAGGGCAGCCGCCCAGGATCACAGTGAACGGGGATCTCAACCCGTATGCATTCCTGCTTACCCTGGTTCATGAAATCGCACATTTCTTTGTTTACCTGGATACCGAGAAAGCAAATATTTTCCTGATCCGCAAACACAGGCCAAGGCCTCACGGGAAGGAATGGAAAAAAAGATTCACTGGACTGATGCAACCCTTTATCAGCATGAATGTGTTTCCGCCTGAAATTGAAAAAGCCATGGTTTCCTATTTTGAGGATCCCAAGGCAACAGCTTCCGGCGACAGCCGGCTGCAGAGGCTGTTTAGGGCCTATGACCCGCCGGGAGACCTGATCCGCATCACAGAGATACAGGAAGGTGCATTTTTTAAGACAGGTTCAGGGCGGGTTTTCCTTAAAATGGATAAACTCAGGAAACGATACCGCTGTAAATGTTTTAAAACCAATCGTTTATATCTTTTCAGCCCGGAAGCCATGATCCTGCCGGTTGAACCTGGCAATTTATAAATGGCAAGAAGCCCCGGCCCCGGATTCCGCAGTAAGCAGCGTGGAATTGGCGGGGAGAGATTAAAAATATTGTAATTCGCAGGATTAATAATTAAGTTTGCATGAGAATAGTCCAAGGTGGTATGACAAAATCAAAACACAATTATTGCGTGATCATGGCCGGAGGGATTGGAGCCCGGTTCTGGCCAATGAGCAGAACCAGCCATCCCAAGCAGTTTATTGATATTCTCGGAACCGGCGAAACCCTGATCCAGCAAACTTTCAGGAGGTTCAAAAAGATCTGCCCAAGGGAAAACATCTATGTTGTGACCAACGAGATCTATTTTGACCTTGTTCGTTTGCAGATCCCCGATATGATCCCCGACCAGATCCTTCTTGAACCATCACGGAGGAATACCGCCCCCTGTATCGCTTATGCAAACTACCGTATTCTCATGCGGGATCCGGAAGCCAGGATCGTTGTCGCCCCTTCCGACCATATAATCCTGAAAGAGGACATTTTTATCAGCAATATCAAATCAGCACTTGAAGCCTGTGCTGAAAACGACTGGCTGCTTACCCTCGGCATCAAGCCCAGCCGGCCTGATACGGGTTACGGTTACATACAGTTCAACGAAGGCAAAGTATATCCGAAAAATCCGGAGATCAGAAAAGTAAAAACCTTCACCGAAAAACCGAACCATGAACTTGCAGTGACATTCCTGAAATGCGGGGATTTCCTTTGGAACTCAGGGATATTCGTATGGTCGGTGAAAAGCATCATGAAAGCTTTCGAAGAACACCTGCCCGAGGTGGATATACTTTTTAAAAAAGGCATGAAGCTTTATAAAACGCCCAAAGAAAAAGCGTTCATCAGGGATACATATACCATCTGCAAAAGTATTTCCATCGACTATGGGATCATGGAAAAAGCAAGCAATGTGTACCTGCTTGCAGCTGATTTTGGCTGGTCGGACCTCGGGACCTGGGGCTCTCTCTATGAGAACCGCCCTAAAGACAGGCATTCAAACGCCGTGATAGGAAAGAATGTCATCCTTTATGACTCTGCCAATTGCATCGTGAACATGCCTAACGACAAAGTTGTTATTCTTGAAGGCCTGAATGAATATATTGTAGTGGAATCCGACAATGTTCTGCTGATCTGCCGCAAAGCCGATGAACAACAGATCAGGCAGTTCGTGAATGATGTCAGGCTTGAAAAAGGAGAAAAATACGTCTGACCTGTTAGTTTCCTGAAAATAAAACCGCCATCCCGGCGTTTGTTTATAAAAAGCGTATTGTGGATATCTACCTCAGGAAAAGACGCTGGAAACTTATTCTTTTTGCCATCGCTATCGTCATCGTGGCAACCTCATTGTATTATACGAGTATCCTTGTTAACGAGATCCGTAAGGATGAACGTAAAAACGTCGCCATCTGGGCCGATGCCATCCACCATAAGGCTGATCTCGTTAATGTAACAAACAAATTGTTTGAACAGATCAAGAATGAAGAGAGGCGAAGAGTTATTACCCTCGCTGAGGCCCAGCGCAGGATCATAACATCAGTTTCCAATGAAGACCTGAACTTTTTCCTGGAGATCATTTCAAATAACACTACCATCCCCGTGATCATTACCGACAATGACGGTATCATAAGTTTCACCAGGAATGTTAAACAGGGAAAGGATTCGCTCAATACCCTGGTAGGTGTAAAACTCGACGGGCAGCTTAAAAAAGAATACACAAAATATTCTCCCATCATTGTTAAATACTACAGGGATAAATTGCTTTACCTGTACTATACCGATTCCAATATTTTCACCGAACTGAAGAAAGTGATTGACGACCTTATCAAATCCTTTTTCTCGGAGGTCGTGCTGAATTCCGCTTCTGTTCCTGTGATCATTACCGACAGCACCGGAAAGAACTGGACAAGCTACGGCAACATCCCGAAGAAGAAAATGGATAATCCTGCCTTCGTTGAGACTACCCTCAATTCTATGGCTTCCCATAACGCTCCCATCCAGGTTAACCTTGCAAATACCGGTGTTCATCTTATCTACTTTGAAGATTCATTCCTGCTGAGGCAACTTCAGTATTATCCCTATGTACAGCTTGCTGTAATCGCTGTTTTCCTGTTCATTGCATACCTGCTCTTCAGCTATGCGAGGAAATCGGAGCAGAACCAGGTATGGGTTGGGATGGCAAAGGAAACCGCCCACCAGCTGGGAACACCTCTTTCGTCGATGATCGCCTGGATCGAACTGCTCAAACTCAAGGGTCTTGATAATGAAACCGTGGTCGAGATAGAAAAAGATATTCAAAGGTTGGAAACCATCACCGATCGTTTTTCCAAAATCGGTTCTGCCGCCAAACTTGAAAGGCTGAATATCGTGAAAGTTGTTCACGATGCCGTAGGCTATATCAGCACACGTACTTCACAGAAAGTCAAGTTCGAGGTAAGCCCTCCCCCCACAAAGGTCATTGAAATCCCTCTTAACCTTCATCTTTTTGAATGGGTCATCGAAAACATCTGCAAGAATGCTGTCGATGCCATGGAAGGCAGCGGGCTGATCGCTATTGAAATAACCGACGACGTTGACCATATCCATATCGACATCAGTGATACCGGCAAAGGCATCCCCAAATCAAGGTTTAAAACGATATTCCACCCGGGCTTTACCAGCAAATCAAGAGGCTGGGGGCTGGGGCTGACACTTTCAAAAAGAATAGTCGAGAACTACCACAGCGGGAAGATCTTTGTAAAATCCTCCACTATCGGCAAGGGAACTACTTTCCGTATCATCCTGAAAAAATAGCAGGATGGCCGGGATTTACCTGCATATCCCTTTCTGTAAAAGCAAATGTCCCTATTGCAATTTCTTTTCTGTTGCCTCCCTTAAAACGGAAGAGGTTTTTCTCAGCGCCCTGTATCATGAGATTGGGATTAGGAAAGAATACATTGGCAACCAGGCGGTCAGCACAATATATTTCGGAGGAGGATCGCCTTCAATCCTGAGCCCTGTTCAGATCAGCAATATCCTCGACAAGTTGTTGTCTGTTTTCAAGGTGGAAGCAGGCGCCGAAGTAAGCCTTGAAGCCAACCCCGACGATGTTACCGCCCAAAACCTGGATGAGTGGAAAAAGGCCGGCATCAACAGGCTGAGCATAGGGATGCAGTCTTTCGAAGAAGCAGACCTTAAATACCTGGGGCGGGTACACAGCGGGGAGCAGGCCGAAAGATCAGTGAGGCTCGCACTTGAAAAAGGGTTTCAAAACATGTCTGTGGATTTCATTTACGGTATGCCGACCTTAACCGATAAAGCGTTTATCTCGAACCTTGAAAAGGCAGTATCGTTTGGCATCCCGCATATCTCAGCCTATGCCCTTACCGTGGAGCCTAAAACCGCGATGGAGGTGATGATCAGGAAAAACAGCATCATCGGGCCTGACGAAGAGAAAACAGTTTCCCAGTTCAGCCTGCTGATGCAATACCTTGGGCGGGTTAATTACGAGCATTACGAGATCTCGAATTTCTGTTTGCCCGGAATGTATTCCCGGCATAATTCATCATACTGGAATGGCGAGCATTACCTGGGCCTCGGCCCGTCGGCCCATTCATTCAACGGAATATCGCGGCAATGGAACCCTGCCGGGATGAACAAATATGCCGGGCTTATTCATTCGGACCGGCCTCATTTCGAAACCGAGATCCTTAGCCTTCCGCAAAAATATAATGAATACGTAATGACCTCGCTGCGGACAATGTGGGGAACCCGCCTTGAATATATCAGGAACTCTTTTGGAGAAAGCCGGGCCTTATATTTCAAAGCCCAGTCAATACCCTATGTTCACAGCTGCGACCTGCTTGAAAATGAAGGGATTTATACCCTGAGTGATAAGGGGAAACTCTTTGCCGACAGGGTCAGTTCTGATCTTTTCATCGGGAATGATTAATATTGCCTGTCCTAATTCTCCATTTATGCGTAATTTCTTTAAAATCATCTTTGCTTTTGCATTGATCGCCGCTTTTGAAAACACAGCGCCCGCCCAGGAAATCAAAACCCCCGAAGCATTTTTCGGTTTTAAACCCGGAGCAGACCGCAAGCTTTTCAATTATGAAAAACTGGTTGATTACCTGAAACTCCTTGAGCAGTCCTCTCCCAGGGTCAAACTCGCGCAGATCGGACATTCACCTATGGGGAAACCTATGTATGTTGTGTGCATCTCATCCGCAGACAATATTAAAAATCTTGACAGGCTGAAGCAGATCAACCGCAGTCTTGCCCTTGATCCCGGCCTTCCAGCCGAAACCCTCAGGGAAATGTGCGCTGATGGCAAGGTTTTCGTTCTGGCCACGTTATCGATGCATTCCAACGAGGTGGCACCTTCGCAGTCATTGCCTCTCATTGCATATGAACTTGCAACCTCCACCGACAGTGTAAAACTGAAGTGCCTCGACAAGGTTGTTTACATGGCAGTTCCATGCCATAACCCCGACGGCATGGACATGGTGGTTGAGAATTACTACAAATACCTGGGCACGGAATTCGAAGGGGCAACCCTTCCAAGGGTTTATCATAAATATGCAGGCCACGACAACAACCGTGATTTTATCTCGCTTACCCAGGAAGACACCAGGGCTATAGACGGCCTTTTCAGCAAGGACTGGTTTCCCCAGGTCATGGTCGAAAAACACCAGATGGGCTCGAACGGCGTAAGGTACTTTATACCTCCTCCCCATGATCCTATTGCCGAGAATGTTGATGCAGGGATCTGGAACTGGATGGGCGTGTTCGGTTCAAATCTTATGAATGATATGACTGCGGATGGCCTTAAGGGGATCAGCCAGAATTATCTCTTTGATGACTACTGGCCGGGTTCAACCGAGACCTGTTTCTGGAAAAATGTCATTGGCCTGCTTACCGAAGCAGCCAGCGTTCATGTAGCTACTCCTATTTATTGCGAGGAAAACGAACTGGTGGCCGAGGGCAAAGGGCTTTCGGAATACAAGAAAAGCATCAATTTCCCGGAACCCTGGAAAGGAGGCTGGTGGAGGCTTTCCGATATCGTTAACCTTGAAACTTCTTCAACTTATTCCCTGATTAAAACCGCTGCTGCAAACCGGGCTGCTATTCTTCAGTTCAGGAATTACATGTGCAGGAATGAAGTGAACAAAGGAAAAACCCGGGCGCCTTATTATTATATCATGCCGGCTGCACAACACGACCGCAGCGAATGGGTGGCCCTGGTGAACCTGCTGAAGGACCATGGAATTGCAGAATACCAGCTGCAGTCCGATATCCAGGTGAATAACATGACGATTGCGAAGGGAAGCATCGTTATCCCGCTGGCCCAGCCATTCCGTGCCTTCATCAAAGAAGTAATGGAAAAGCAAAAGTACCCTGTTCGTCATTATACCCCCGACGGGGAGGTGATGAAACCCTATGATATTGCAAGCTGGTCCCTTCCCCTTCACCGGGGAGTAAGCTGTTTTGAAGTCGATTCCCTCATCCCGGATCTTGCATCCCGCATCAAACTTCTTGAGGGACAGTTTCGGCTGAACAAATCTGCTCCCGAAAATTACGCTGCAGCATGCTTTCCGGTGAACAACAATGAAAGCTTCAAAGCCGTTTTCATGGCCAGGTCTAAGGGCCTGGAAGTGAACCGTAATGCCAAAGGTGACTTTGTGATCACACGCGACAAGGGTAAAAACCCGAAACTCGACAGCCTTATTGCTCTTATGGATGTTTCCCCTGAATTCCTTCTTCAGGGTTCGGCATTGCCATCAAGTCCTGTTAAAGTTGGAAGGATTGCCCTGGTGGAAACCTTCATGCACGATATGGATGCAGGCTGGACAAGGTATATCTTCGACACTTATCATGTGCCTTATACGGTCATCCACCCCGGGGACTTTGAAAAAACTGATTTCATCAAAGACTACGACCTGGTTATTTTCCCCGATAATGATAAATCCATTCTTATGGAAGGGAAATACGAATCCGACGGGCAGGCTTATCCGACTTCTTATCCACCCGAATTCACTAAAGGTATTGGGAAAAAAGGCATGACAAAGCTTATGGATTTCCTGAACCAGGGTGGAAAAATACTATCCTGGGGAGGTTCTACCGAACTGTTCACCGGCACGCTTAGTGTTAAGGCCGGTGATACTACGAGGGAATTCCGTTTGCCTGTGAGCAATATCTCAAAACGGCTTGCAAAAGATGGTCTTTTCTGCCCCGGCTCGCTGGTGGCAATGAACCTTGTCGCGGATAACCCTCTGACCGTTGGAATGCCTTCTTCGACAGGCATTTTCTCCAGGGGTGAACCTCTGTTCGCCACTTCCATTCCGAATTTTGACATGGACCGCAGGGTAATCGGCAAAATCCCCGAAGAGAACATCCTCTTATCAGGGTATTGTGAGAAGCCTGAGAAGCTGTCTGATAAATCGGTTATGGTTTGGCTGAAAAAAGGGAAAGGGACTTTAGTGCTTTACGGTTTCGGCCCTCAATTCAGGGCTTCAACCCAGGCTACTTATAAGCTTTTATTCAATCCACTGCTGATGCCTTAAGTTTTAACCCCGGATAAAGGATGCAGCAATTGATCCGGACCGTCCATTTTGCCTTAGCTGTTAAGCCTGAGCATTGTGCCGAGTGGAAGTTTTCTCCCGTTTCTGTCGGGGAAATATAATTCAGCCGTACCGGTATGTCCTTCCCCTTTGAAATATGAAGAGACAAGATTTTCCTCGATGAGGGCAGAAAATCCCATTGAATAAAGACTGAATATTAAAAAACTTTCAGTAGGAAGCAGGAGTTCCCGGCAATGCGATATCATTTCATCTATGCTGTCCTGCAGCATCCATTTCTCCCCTTCCGGTCCACGGCCATATGCGGGAGGATCAAGAATGATCCCGTGGTACTTGTTTCCTCTCCGGGCTTCCCGCCTGATAAACTTGAGGGCATCTTCGGCAACCCAGCGGATCCCGTCAAGGCGCGAGAGTTCCATGATCTCCCTGGCCCATGTCAGGGTGGGTTTTGATGAATCCACATGCACCACATCCGCTCCCGCCGCCCTGGCAGCAAGAGATGCACCCCCGGTATAAGCGAAAAGATTCAGCACTCTGAATTCCCCCGGCCCGGGATGCCTGTCGCTGATAAAATCATAAATGAATTCCCAGTTCACAGCCTGCTCGGGGAAAATGCCTATGTGCCCGAATGAGGTAAGCCCCAGCCGGAAACGCAGGTCCATGTTTTTGTAATTAAAACTTATACTCCACTGGTCGGGGATCTTTTTGAGCTTGATCCATTCCCCTTTTTCAGAGCTTTCCGACCTGGACTGCTCACTCCCCTTCTGCCTCCTGTACCTTGCATGCGAAAGTTTTTCCCATTCGCTTTCGGGAAGGGATTTTTTCCATACCGCCTGCGGTTCAGGGCGCGAAAGGATGAACGGTCCGAACCGTTCAAGTTTCTCAAGCCCTCCTGTATCTATGAGCTCGTAGTCCTTCCAGTTTTCGGGAGTGAGAAATTCCATACTCATCCGCCAAGCAGGCGCTTCACTATATCAGAGATCATCTTATTATCCGCCCTTCCTGCAAACTCCTTGCCGGCCATTCCCATAACCTTCCCCATGTCCTTCATCGAAGCGGCTCCGGCCTGGGCAATGATCTGCCTGATTTTTTCTTCAACCTCTTCCTGCCCCAGCTGGCCGGGAAGATAGGTTTCTATAATAGCTGCTTCAAAAATTTCCTTTTTGGCCAGGTCTTCGCGTTTTCCGGCAGTGTAAACTTCAGCCGATTCCTTTCTTTGCTTTACAAGCTTCTGTAATATTTTCAGCTCGGATGCTTCATCCAAGGCCCCCGTTCCGCTTTCCTTTACCTTTTCAAGCAGAATGGCTGCCTTAACGGCACGCAAGGCCTCCAGCTTCTCCTGTTCCCTCGCGAGCATGGCCGTCTTGATGTCATTGTTGATCTTTTCTTCAAGGCTCATAATCAATCTTTCTGTTTTGCGGGTTTGTACCAATACTTTCTTGCACTCCTGCCGGGATTCAGCTAATAAAAAACCGGAGCAACTTTGTTATCCGACTAACAAAGCTACTCCGATCCTGATGAATTTCCAAAAATTTATTACCGTGCCAGGATGAGTTTCTCTGTTACTTCCTGGTTGTCGGCAACGATCCTGATGAAATAAGATCCCTCAGGTGAATTAGACAGATTGAACAATAAATCGGCATGATCCCTGCATTCCTTTTGCATGATTATTCTTCCGCTGATATCCATTATAGTCACATTAATGGAGGTGTATTTCATTTCACCGACTTCAATACGGAATGAACCTTTGGAAGGATTCGGGATGATCCTGATAACATCACTTGTATGCTCGCGCACCGAAACTGTCGACTGCGCCTGGGTAACTGTCACGGTCTGGGGAGTCAACCCTGCAACCGTCACTGTAACTGTAGCGACCCTGGTGATGTAATACGGATTCTGAATGAAGTTTGCGTTTATTGTACCGTTGCCTGTTCCTGCAGCCGTTACAGTAAGCCAGGCCGAATCACTGGAAGCGGTCCAGGAAGAATTAGAAAGCACGGTGAAATTTGTTGTTCCGGGCAGATATCCTACATTCTGGTTCGGAGGGGTCACCGATAAGGTCGGACTGGTTCCGTTTTGGGTCACAGTGACAACAACGGGCGATATCCCGTTTACCGTCACAGTGATATTGGCAATCCTGCTGCTGCTTGAGGTATTCACCGAATAATTGGCAGTAATCAGGCCATTGGCGGATCCTGAAGAATTCACAGTGCACCAGGTCTGATCCGATACAACGGTCCAGTTGGAGTTTGAAGTTACATTGAACTGGGTCGATCCTGCCGGAGTTGCCGGCACGTTCTGGTTCGAAGGTACAACCGAGAGTGTGTGCGGTGCAGCAGCCTGGGTTACCGTGACAGTCACGGGCGAAAGACCGCTTGCTGTAACAGTAATGGTAGCAGTACGGGAAATTGTATCGGTATTCTCCGTGTAGTTTGCAGTGATTACACCGTCGCCTGAAGATGAACCTGGTGTAACAGTACACCAGCCCGCATTGCTGCTGGTTGTCCACGAAGTATTGGATGTTACAGTGAAGGTCGTGCTGCCTGCAGGTGTATTCGGCACATTCTGGTTAGGCGGTACAACAGTCAGGGTGGGCGCCCCGGCTGCCTGGGTCACTGTTACTACCACAGGGGTAAGTGTTGCGACAGTTACCGTGATATTCGCTATCCTTGATACGGTAGTTGGATTGACAGCATAGGAGGCTACAATGGTCCCGTTTCCGGTACCTGATGCAGTTACGGTACACCAGGTCTGGTTTGATGCTGCAGTCCAGTCGGCATTGGAAGTCACAGTGAAGTTTGTTGTTCCTGCAGGAGTAGCCGGTACATTCTGGTTGGATGGGGTTACCGACAGTGTCGGGGTCGCCCCGGCCTGTGTGACAGTAACCGTTACGGTTGTAGCTCCTGATGCGGTGACCGTGATAGTGGCAACCCTTGGGCTTGCAGAAGTATTTATGGTGTAGTTAGCAGTGATCGTCCCGTTGCCTGTTCCTGAAGGCGTGACAGTACACCATCCCTGGTTGCTTGATGCGTTCCAGGAAGTATTGGATGTCACGGTAAAATTGGTTGAACCTGCAGGAGTGGCAGGTACGTTCTGGTTTGGAGGTGTCACGGCAAGGGTGTTGGTGGTGGTTCCCGTTACAGAAATATCATCAACGGCCCACCAGTAACCATAGGTTCCTGTATAATTCCATCTGAATTTGACCTGGGACTGGTTGGCGACCCCGGCAATGACCTGGCTGAATGCTGCAGGGTTCGCCGTGCTGGTAGTCCATGACTGTATCGTAGTCCAAGTCGTACCCCCGTCAATGCTGTATGAAAGGGTTGCGGATCCGCCTCCTCCCTGCCTGAAATAATGATTGAAGGCTAGGGTGACATTATTGTTGGCTGAACAATCCAGGACCGGGGTAACCAGGTCGGCATTCTGGGTTTGTCCGGTGCCGTAACAACGGCTGCACAGATAAGCATAGTTGCCTGTAAGAGCCGGCAGGCCTGTATATCCGGTAATAACACCGAACAGCCATACTTCGCCATTGCTCTGGTGGTCAACCTGGCTCCAGCAGGAAGGTATCGCTGTGGCGCTGAATGACTCGGTAAACGGAAGTGAATAGTAGGAACAAAGTGTTGTAAACTGAAGATCGTTACCGTACCATGTGCCAAAGCTGTTTGTTGCGTATGCCCTGATATGATAAGTGGTGTTGGCAGTCAGTCCGGTTAGTGAACTTACAAAGGTTCCCGTACCGGCTCCGTCGGTAGTATGGCTTCCGCTGATGGTCGGGTTGGCTGAAGTGCCCCAGCATACACCCCTGGCAGTAACAGTCACACCTCCGTCGCCGAGCACGTTGCCACCGGAAGTTGCCGTGGTCATGGTAATGTTTGTTGCAGCAGTGGTAGTAAGCGTGGCCGCACCCGGAGTGAAAGTCATATCGTTTCCGTTGGAGGTGCCGTCACTGTTGGTGCCGTCAATCCTGAAATGGTATGTTGTTCCACCGACAAGCCCGGTTAGCGGTGCGCTTTCGGCTACAGCTGAGCTACCTGATCCTGCGCTGTTCGTCGAGGTATTATTGCCATAGGCAGTTGTCGTGCCCCATTCAAAATGATAGGTTGATGAAAGCCCGTTGGGATTGATGGTCCCGTTCAGGGTGGCCCCTGTCCCGGTAATACCGGTTGCAGCAGTGGTTACAACAACCGGCTGGTTGCTGAACTTGAAGGATGCAATGCGGGTCTGCCAGGTCCATCCGCCGGTGGTCTGCACGTATTCGCTGGTAAACCAGAAAGTCTGGTCATCGGATGGGTCGACGGACATGCATGAATAATCACCCCACCTGCCGTCACTGGCATAATTTTGCGAACCGGTACCATCAATGATCGTCTGTTCGGCAACAGTCATCAAGCCGAGGGCGTCAGTTGAACGCCGGCCTGTATAACGGATTGAAGGATAAATATTGGAGTTGTTGGAAATTGAATACGCTAACGCAATATCCCCGCTACCATTCATGGAAACACTGGGTACCCAGCGGTGATTTGCATCCGGTGCGTAGGTTCCCTGCTGATAAATGCTCCATCCGCTTCCTGTATTTCTCATTTCATACCAGCGGCAACCTGCTTGTCCCCCGCTAACATTCACCGTATGGCAGTCGACCATGGTCTGGTAACTCCCGAAATTCCTGTACTGATTCCTGAACATCAGTCGGTCGGCCAGGTCATCAAGTTTATATGCTGTTGTTGAACCTCCCGGCTCAGGAACACAGCGCCCCCTGCCAGTGGCATCAGTACAAAGTGTTGAATTAAAAGCAGCTGTTGTCATCTGATCCGTCTGGGCAAAGGTGCTGTTGGAAGTCGTTGCCCAGTCAACATGGAAGGACCATACTTTTAAATACTGGGTGGTGGTTGAACTCCAGTCATCAAAATAAATAAAAAAATTGGATGCGCCTGACGGGGGAGCGGATGTACCATCCCAATCAGCTGGAAGCATAGCCCAGGGGTTGGCAGCCGCTGTTCCCTGGGTCTTATAAACCATTGCTGCGCTTGGATCTCCGATCAGCATCTTGTCGCGCTGCAAAGCGCAGGCACCGGTGCCACTGTAGGAGGACTGGTTTGCAAACTGGTTGAATGCCAAATAATATCCATCCGGCCAAACTCCAAGTTTCGGGTAATCGGGCATCTGGTTGCCGAAGGTGAAAACATAACGGTACCAGGACCCTGTGGGATCAGAAGTAGCTGAAATTGCAACCAATTCTGCATTCTGGCTGGCGCTGGGCAGGGAAAACTGGGAGATCATCCATCGGCCTGCTGCCTGGTCCCAGAGGACAACGGGGTCGCCGTCATTCCTTCCGTTATAGGGAGCGGGGATCCCGTTCCAGATGGTGGATAAAGGCATCTGTGTCTGTACCACGCCACCGGTCTTGTTCCAGATGGCCAACCTTGAATTGATCACCTGGATGTACCTGTCGGTGCTCACATCCCCCTGGGTATCAGGAGGCATGACGCCGTCGATATTGCCGGTTCCTTCAAAATCCACAATAGGTCCGCTGGTCTGGGGAAGATACGTGCCATTATGTTTCTGCCATACCGGGTCTTCGGGAAGCAGGAAGGGATGATATCCGAAAGTCAGGTATTTAGGATTCATAGGGTTTTCATTCTCCCTGAATTGCTTCTTCTTCACCAATGCATTACTGGCTTTAGCCATTTCAGTCAGAGGAGGGGAAATGTCAAAGTACATAGCCTTGCAAACATAGGTCTCCACTCCGTCGGGACACTGAATTCGGGTTAGTTTCGTTGTGATTTCCTGCCCGGAAACCGATCCTGTAAAAAACGCTGCCAGGATAAGAGCATAGATTAATGTAAATCTTTTCACGCTGATTTAAAATTTAATGAAGAAATATAAAAGTGCTTTTTCACCTAAAGCGGCCTGCAAAATTAATAAAATTATGTTATGGAACAACCTTTACAAGAGAGTGATGGCGTTCCATCTGATAAAATAAATCAACCTGCTGGCAGTAACACTTTTTTCCGGAAACGTTGCCTGGGTCCCGGCCCTGAAGATGAAGAAATTATTGCAGGCCTTAATCCCACTCCTCTTCAAGGACTTCTCCCTGCACACTGATATAGGCTTTTTTTATCGGGATGTTACGCCCGGCCTTGTCCCTGGCCGTTTTTGCTAATTGCAGCAATCCTCCGCAACAGGGAACTTCCATCATTATGACAGTCAGCGAGTTGATTTTTGAGTCTGAGATCATTACCGATAGCTTTTCAATATAGGATTCCTTGTTGCTGTCGAGTTTCGGACAGGCAATCGCAAGTGATTTTCCTTTCAGGTACCTGGAATGGAAATTCCCCATTGCAAAAGCTGCACAATCTGCTGCCAGAACCACATCGGCATTCCTGAAATAAGATGCCGAAGGATTGAGCAGGTGCATCTGGACAGGCCATTGCCTGAGCTCCGAGGTCGCTTCTGCAGGCCCTGCAAGTGCTGATAAACCTTCATTAACCCCTGATCTTTCTGCGGTGAAATCCCTGGACAGTGATCCGGGACAGGAATGGCCTGTAGAATGATGAAATGCTTCGTTATTTTCGGTACTCATATCAATGTTATTTTCTTTTAAGTAATTGATTGCCTGTTGTAAAAACACTTCTTCATGATGATCCCTCAAATGCTCAAGATGGGCCATCACCGTGTTCCTTCCCTTCCCGACCAGGATCTCAATGACCCTGATTTCATCATATGGTTCTGCTTCACGCTCAATGATCTCGATGGCTCCTTCAGGACAATGACCTATACATGCACCAAGTCCATCGCAGAACAGGTCGCTGATAAGCCGGGCTTTCTCGTCTATGATCTGTAAAGCTCCTTCCTGGCAGTTCGGAATGCAAAGCCCGCAACCGTTACACTTTTCTTCATCTATCTGAATGATCTTTCTTAACATGTTCTTTATAGGCGTATTTGGGTATCTTTTTACCTTTATTGATTTAAAAAAAATTACATGTATGTGCCCAGGGTTTGATCCTCAAGAAATTTCCTGAATTCAGAAGTTAGCTTGTTGATCACATTTCCCATAAGGCAACGGTCAAAATTGCAAATCTCATACGACAGCGGGCAATCGTTCAGTTCAATCGGGCCTTCAATCGCCTGGTAAATGTCGAGGAGGGTGAGGTCTTTCGGATCTTTTTTCATCGAAAAACCTCCTGACGGGCCCCTGACTGATTTCAGCAGGTCGCTTTTTACAAGCCTCTGCAGCACTTTTGCAATATGATTTTTTGAGAATCCTGTGAATTCCGCAATTTTTACCGCGTTCATGCTCACATCTGCACGGGCAATTAAAACCATGCTGTGAATTGCAATTGAGGAGGCTTCCGATAATGCAAAAATTTTCGACATAAAATATTTGTGGTACTTCAATGCGCAAATTTATAAAAATTTTCTAAACTCAGCCCATCCGATCAGGATTTTTTCAAAATCATTACCAAGAACCTGATTTTTCTTTATAAAAACTTTATGTGCGATGGCTTTAATGAACTGTTATGGCTTCATTCGAAGCATCATTTCTGAATTTTTTGTACCTTCGGCTTATGATAAACCGGATCACAAGCCTGCAAAATCCCCACATTAAAAACCTGCTTTTGCTGGGGGAAAAATCCCGTGAAAGGAAAAAACAGGATCTGTTCATTATTGAGGGATTGAGGGAATTCAGCCTGGCGATGTCGGCCGGATTTTCGATACATTCAGTATTTTACTGTCCAGAGATTTTACCTCCCGAAAAAGCAGCAAAAATGTTTGGGGATACAGTTATATCAGGCCTGTACGAGGTTTCCCTGCAGGTATACAACCGAATTGCTTACAGGAACGACGTTGAAGGGCTGGTTGCCCTGGCGCGCCCCCGACACTATGAACTAAGTAGTCTTGTCCTTTCAGCAAACCCATTGATCCTGATCCTCGAATCGGTTGAAAAGCCAGGTAACCTTGGAGCCGTTCTCCGCACTGCGGATGCAGCACATCTTGATGCTGTCATCATCTGTGATCCTCTTACCGATATCTACAATCCCAATGCAGTGCGTTCGAGCATGGGCTGTATTTTTACCGTACCGGTTGCCGTCAGCTCCGTAAAAGAAACACTTGGCTGGCTGCACTCGAAGCATATCACTTCCTATGCCACTTCCCTGGGCGCCGATAAGTTTTATCATGAATGCGATTTCAGAGGTCCTGCAGCCTTTGTTATGGGAACTGAAGCTACAGGGCTCAGTGAAAACTGGCTTGAAGGAGCCGATCATTCCATCAAGATCCCCATGAGCGGCACGATAGATTCAATGAATGTTTCTGTTTCTGCGGCCATCGTCATATTTGAAGCAAGGCGGCAGCGGAATTTCAGTTCCTGATCTTCTTACTTGTAATTTTCATGCTTCGGGTGCAGAACCAGGAAGCCCTTTGGCAGGTCACTCCGGAATTCAAGCCATTCATCGGTTTTCGGGTGGCGAATCCTGAGGTAATATCCATGAAGCCTTATTCTGCGTTTCCATGTCGCATCAGCCCCGTATTTTCTGTCACCGACAACGGGGTGGCCGATATCAGAAAGGTGCACCCTGATCTGGTTCTTTCTCCCCGTGACAAGCTGGAGCTCAACCAGGGTGTAGTCCTCCATGGCTTTCAGAACACTCCACTTCGTTTCAGCGTACCTGGCGCCATCCCGCTCCCTGCCTGAATAAACTTTAAACCCGGCCCGGTCATCCGACAACCAGCTTGTTATCTCACCGCTCTTTTCACTGAAAACACCCTCGGTCAGAGCCTGGTATTTCTTCGTGAATTCCTTCCAGTTATCTTTAAGTCTTTCCTGGATTGCCTCCGAACGTGCAAACATTAAAATCCCGGATACTTCCCTGTCGAGACGATGGACTATGAATAGCTCGGACCTGCCCGTTGAATTTTTGAAAAGATACTCTTTCATCTCCTTGTATGCCGATGTACCCATGGTTCCCTTGTCGCCGTATGTGAGAAGTCCTGCGGGTTTTTCGATAACGATGATGTGTTCGTCTTCAAATATCAGCCTGAACGGGGCTTTTGGTCTTGAAACCATGGTGTTCCTCTGGTAGCTGATCTCATCACCCGCTTTCACCATTTGGGCGGGATTCCTCTCAATTTTCCCGTTAACACTGATGCTGCCGTGAACAATCATTTTCTTAATTCCTGTTTTTGATGACTGCGGATAACGAATTGCCAGGAATTCAAGCAGTGTTGTATTATCTGTTACTGAATATTTTTCGGCATTGCTTAGCATAGGACATAGATTAATTCAATGAAACACCCGGCGTATAGGGTTGAAGTCTGAATTTCGCAAAAACGGGATTATGGTCGGAGTTTGTGAATCCCTTATCCACCGTAAAACAATTCAGGACATTTACGTTGGGGGAAATTACAAAAAAATCGATCACCGTAGTGCCCGTAACAGTCTTGTTATAAGGACCATCCACATTGCGGTTGGTCGGCAATAAATGGTCATAGACCACCTCCCAGCCGGGCATGAAAGTTTTCTCCACCCCGGTTTTGATTGAAAACACCTTGTCGCCCGAGTGTATCTCTTCCTGCCTGAACCCCTTTGGGTTCATGTTCCAGTCGCCTCCCACGATGATGTAATTTCCCTTCTGGTATTCAGTCTGCAGGTAATCCCTGAGCATGGCAAGCTCCCTGCTTCGCAATTCACCTGTTTCATCAAAAGCCGAATTATGCAGGTTTATCACGAGGAGCTGCTTGCCTCCGCAGACCTCAAAGGAGGAAACAAGGAAACATCGTTTAAGAAAGACCAGTCGCTTAGGCCATGAAAAAAATGCATCATAGGCATGCCTTTCGCTGTTCTGGGGTGTATGCCTTGAAAACGTACAAAGCCCGGCATTCACAAGCCCTATGGGGTCGGTAACCGGAACAGGGATGAACGGGACCTTATAATTGAGTGCGAAGGAAGCTGTGTATTCCGGAATGACTTTTTCGAGTGTCACAAGCTGATCGGTATGATAGGTGCGCTTACAATCCCTGTCGATCTCCTGTATCATGATAAAGTCGACCGTATCATATGATTTCAAATCGGCAGAGATCCCTTTCAGGTAACGGTCGGTATATTCTCTCCCTGGCTGAACCAGTTTGCCTCCGTCAAGAAAAAAATCCAGCTCTTTTCCCAGGCCTGCATATCCTATATTCCAGGTAAAAAACGTGAATTCTCTTTTTTCTGTGGGAACCGGCCGGCCTTTCCCCGACGCCTGAACGACTTCAATAGGGGCCGGGTTGTACTCTGTGAATTGAAGAAACAACACAAACCCGATTACCGTAATTACCACAAGGCCTGCAACTATCACCAGGCCACGAATGATTTTTCTTTTCATCAGCTTATCAAATGCCTTAATTTTCTTAATGCTCCGGGTTAAACCAGTTTCGAAATTAAGTATCTTTTTTAGTAATTTTACACTTTTCAAATAATATTTCAGGATGCCGCTGCTTGGGTCGATAATCAAAAAAGCATACGAGATACGGCGTTTCCCTATAGACATTAAGAACGCGGACCCGGTGAGGGAACAAAGGAAAGTCCTGAGAAAGCTGCTTACAAAGGCCCAGGTGACGGCATTCGGGGAACATTACGGCTTTTCAGGGATCCTGGATTCTGCAAATCTCGTAGGCAGTTTTCGTGCAGCAGTGCCGGTTCATGATTATAATTCCATGTTCAGTGCCTGGTGGTACAGGAGCCTGAACGGGGAAGCTTATGTGACCTGGCCGGGCAGGGTCAAGTATTTTGCCCTGACCTCAGGCACTGCCGATGCTTCTTCCAAACAGATCCCGGTGACAAACGATATGCTTTTGGCCATCCGGAAGGCGACTATCCGTCTGCTTGTAAGCACGACCAAGTATGATTTTCCCGATGAATTTTATGAAAAGGGAATTCTTATGATAGGCGGAAGCACCCACCTTCAGTATAACGGCACCTATTACCAGGGTGATGTTTCGGGTATTACCGCAAAAAACATCCCGTTCTGGTTCCAGCATTTTTACAAACCCGGGAAAAGCATTTCCAGGGAGGTAGAGTGGCAGGTGAAGCTTAACGAGATCGTCCGTAATGCCCCTGATTGGGATATCGGCATCGTTGTAGGGGTCCCCGCCTGGATCCAGATCATCTTTGAGAGGATCATTACAGAATACAAGCTCCGTAATATTCATGAGATCTGGCCGAATTTCGGCGCTTATGTGCACAGCGGGGTTTCCTTCGAGCCTTACGTGAAAAGCTTTCGGAATCTTCTCGGGAAAAATATCGTTTATAATGAATCCTACCTTTCATCCGAAGGTTATATTGCATACCAGTACCCCGAAAGTAAAAATTCAATGGTCCTTATTACCGATAACGGGATCTATTATGAGTTCATTCCATACAATGAAAGGAATTTCGATGAGGAAGGCAACCTGAAGGAAAATCCCGAGATCCTCAGCCTTGAGGAAGTTGCCGAAGGAAAGAATTATGCCCTTCTGCTGTCGTCCTGCGCGGGAGCATGGAGGTACCTGATCGGGGATACCGTGAAATTTACAAATCCCGCTGCCTGTGAGATCGTTTTGACAGGCAGGACAAAACAATTCCTCAGCCTCTGCGGGGAACATCTCTCGCAGGACAACATGAACCGTGCGGTAAAGTTGCTGCAGGATGAGATGAATATCAAGATCAATGAGTTTACCGTTTGCGGTACCCGGCACGGCAGCCTGTTCGGCCATAAATGGTACCTTGGAACCGATTCAGCTGCCGATGCTTTAATCCTTGCCCGGAAGCTGGATGAATACCTGAAAGTCCTGAATGATGATTACCGGGTTGAAAGACTTGAAGCCATTAGGGAGATTCAGGCGGAAATAATACCTTTGCAGGTCTTTTATGAATGGATGAAAGCTCAGGGCAAGGAAGGAGGGGCTCATAAATTTCCCCGTGTCCTGAAAAACCTGCAGCTTAAATCCTGGGAAGAGCATCTTAAAAATTATGGTTGTCAATAGCATGACAATACTTCATCCTCTGTTCGAGGGTATGATCCTGGGAATAACCATTGCAATTACCCTGGGGCCTGCCCTTTTTGCCCTTCTCCAGACCAGCGTAAAGCATGGTGTAAAGACAGGGATTTTCCTTGCATTGGGAATTTTTTTCAGTGACCTGGCCCTGGTGATCGGTTTTTATTTCGGAGCCTCCCAGATCGTAAACGACAAGTTTTACCATCTGATACTCGGCATCATAGGTGGCGCGATTATGAGCATCTTCGGCATTTACACTTTCTTAAAGAAGATCCCGATGACCGAACAGGTTGAGGCGATCAATGAAATTAAAGTGAAGAAACCGGGCCTTATCCCCTATTTTTTCAAAGGGTTTGTGCTCAACATTGCCAACCCCTTTCTCTGGATGTTCTGGATCACGTCCATGCTTGCTATCAATGCAACCTATGGAGGAGACCAGCGGGCTGTAGGGCTTTTTTTCAGCGGGACCTTATTCATGGTGCTGACAACAGATATACTGAAGTGTGTTCTGGCTAACCGGATTAAAATCCTTGGTAACCCGCAGGTGAAAGTATGGCTTAACCGTATCGTCGGATTGCTGTTCATGATCATAGGCGCCTTCATTATAGCCGGTTCATTGCTGGAGTATTATCGTGGAATTTCAATTCATATGCCGTTAAATCATCCCTAACCCTTAATACTGTTTTATGATAAACCATTTGAAAAAAATGATGTGGGCAGCAATTGCTTTGCTGATGATCACTGTCACAACTCATGCCATCGCCGACAACCCACCCGATGAAGGAATGTGGCTACCGCTTTTACTTGACCGCCTCAATTACGTAGATATGCAGAAGATGGGGCTGCACCTCACAGCAGAGGAACTTTACAATATCAACCATTCCAGCCTTAAAGATGCAATCGTCGGCCTTTCAGCCAATGGAGGCGGACAGGGCTTCTTCTGCACAGCCGAAGTAGTTTCCGACCAGGGCCTGATCTTCACCAACCACCATTGCGGTTTTAACGCTGTTCAAAGCCACAGCACCACCGAACATGATTATCTCACGAACGGATTCTGGGCCATGAACAAGAATGATGAACTTTCCAACGAAAGGATGTGTGCGTCTTTTCTTATACGAGTGGAGAATGTTACCGATTCCGTCGTTCCATTGCTTTCCGACACCCTGAAAGAAGCCGACCGGCTTATGAAGATCCGTAGCATCGGCAACAAGATCAAAAAGAAAGCTGAAGAAGACGGAAAATATGATGCAGTGGTGCAATCGTTCTATTCAGGAAATGAATTTTACCTATTCGTGTATAAAACATACAGGGATGTAAGGCTTGTTGGAGCCCCCCCTTCCTCCATTGGAAAGTTCGGCGGCGATACCGACAACTGGATGTGGCCCAGGCATACCGGTGATTTCACAATCTTCCGCATTTATGCCGATTCTACCGGAAGGCCTGCAAAATATTCAAAGAGCAATGTCCCCCTGAAACCTGCTTACCATCTGCCTATCAGCCTGAAAGGGATCAAGAAGGATGATTTTGCAATGATCTGGGGTTACCCGGCCAGGACCTCCCGCTACCTCACTTCCTATGGCATAGAATTCAACTTAGCCGTTCAGTATCCTACCATTATCGATATCTACGGGAAAAACCTGGAGATTATGAAAGAAAGAATGGAAGTCGACAAGGCAGTAAAGATTGCTTACGCCGCTAATTATGCAGGCATCGCAAATACCTGGAAAAATTATATCGGCCAGTCAAAGATGCTGCAACGCAACCACGTCGAGGCAAAGAAAAAGGAACTTGAAAATGCTTTTGTTGCATGGTACAGCAAGGACCCGTCCAGGCAAAAGAAATACGGCCATGTACTCGACGACCTGAAGCAGAGTTATGCTGCAATGATCAAAGTTGCTGTTCCCATGTATTATTCGAATATGGGCGCGGCCGGACTTGATATCGTTCAGGTAGCAGGCAGGGCATCGGCCATTGATGAAGCCTATGTGAAAAAGGATAAGGACGCACTGGCCAAGGCTGTTGAAGCATATAAGTCAACCGTCCCAGGCCTGTTCAAAGACAAAGACCAGGCTATTGAGAAAAAGAAACTGGCCGAGATCCTTAAACTGTATTTCAAAAATGTGCCTTCGGCCGAACAGCCGGCAATCTTCGCAGAAATCACCAAAGAATTCGGAACTGATTATACTGCATACGCTGACAATGTCTATGCAAATTCCATATTCGCATCAGCCGAAAAACTCAATAAATTCCTTGCAAAGCCAAACCGGAAAACACTTGAAAAAGACCCCGCCTGGCTGCTCTCTAAGAGTGTGACTGAAACCGCGGCCAAAAACTCCAATGCCGTCACCAACCTCAGGAATACCGTTGCAGCCGGGAACCGCATGTTTGTCGCAGGCCTTCGCGAAATGGATCCCGAGAAAAAATATTATCCCGATGCCAATTCAACCATGCGTATGAGCTACGGCAAGGTGCTTGACTATTATCCCGCCGATGCTGTTCATTATGATTATATAACCACCCTCAAAGGTGTCATGCAGAAGGAAGATCCCGATAACGAAGAGTTCATCGTTGAAAAGAAACTCAAGGATCTTTACCAGCAGAAGGATTACGGAATATACGGTGAGAACGGCAATATGATCGTTTGCTTCCTTACAACCAATGATATTACAGGCGGCAATTCAGGAAGTCCTGTGATCAACGGCGACGGTCAGCTGATTGGTCTTGCTTTTGACGGGAACTGGGAGGCCATGAGCGGTGATATCTCATTTGAACCGGATCTTCAGAGAACGATCAATGTTGATATCCGTTACGTTCTGTTCATCATCGATAAGTTTGCAGGAGCAACTAACCTTGTCAATGAACTGACCCTGATTAAGTAATTCAGAATACAATCCATTTTTATTATCCCCGGTACAGGTTCTCTTCCTTACCGGGGATTTTTATTGTTTTCACCCGGATTTTTCAGCGACGTTTTAATCGGGTTTATCGACAGAATCAACCTCATTGCAGATTAGGCCCGATTATCTTACCAGTCCATTGATTCTTTTCATATATTAGCCTTGATTTTCAATGAAATCTGATGAAACTTAAGTACAAAATAATTATCCATACCGTCTTCTGGTTGTATATTTTCAACCAGGCAATTTTCCCATATTTTACCAGTAGTAAAGAAATGCCTTTTCTCGTTCCTGACCTTATAATTCATATGCTGACAGGGATGGTTTCTTTCTATGTTTTCTTTTTTTCCTTCAGCTTCCTTTTCGGTCTTAAAAACAAACTCCTGAGCATCCTCACCGGGTTCGCCCTTGCAGGGGGCGTCCTGGCAGCAAGGATAGGCATGGAATACCCTTTCTGGAAGTACCTGGTTCATTATGATATGTCAAAAATGAACCTCGACAGGGAATGGGTGTTTAACGACATCCGCCTTATCCTCATTTTCTTTATTTACAGTCTCCTGATCCGCCTTGCTATCAACTGGTATGAGAACCAGAAACTCCAGGCCGACTTCACTAACCAGAAACAGATCAGTGAACTTGCCCTGCTGCGTTCACAGGTAAATCCCCATTTCTTTTTCAATACCCTGAATAATATATACTCTCTCGTCTACCAGAAATCTGATGATGCGCCTGAAGCAGTGATGAAACTATCTTCCATCATGAGGTATATGCTGTATGATGCCACTACCGACAAAGTTCTCCTTGATAAAGAAATAGAATACCTGAAAAGCTTCATAGAACTTGAGAAGCTGAGACTGAGAAATAAGGATTTCGTTTCCCTTACTATCAACGGGGCTTCAGAAGGAAAGACCATTGCCCCCATGATCCTGATTCCGTTTGTTGAAAATGCATTCAAACACGCAAGCCGCTCCGTTCCTGCCCCGGGGATCATGGTGACCATAAACGTTGAATCCGGGGAAATTGTTTTCGGTGTTAAAAATTACATCCGCAAAAACCAGCATGCACCCAATGACAAACAAGGGGGAATAGGGCTTATCAATATACGCCGCAGGCTTGAACTTCTTTATCCTCAGAGATACAGCCTTAATATCAACACCGCTGAAGATGTGTTTATTGTCAAATTAACGATAAGGAACTGATGCAGATAGATTGTATTGCGATAGATGACGAGCCCCTGGCTCTTGATATCATCAGGGATTATTGCTCGAAAGTTTCGTTTCTGAACCTCCTGAAAACTTTCGACAATGCCGTGGATTCAATTGAATTCATACGCACAGGAAAGGTCGAACTGATCTTTCTGGACATACAGATGGAAGAACTTTCAGGCATACAACTGCTTAATTCACTTCAGCACCCTCCTTTCGTGATCTTCACAACGGCCTATGAAAATTATGCCATCCAGGGTTTCGACCTTGACGTTATCGATTATATGCTGAAACCTATATCTTTTGCGAGATTCCTCAAAGGGGTCAATAAAGTTTACGAACGCATGCAGATGGAAAGCAGTATTCGAGAGAAAACTACTGCCCCTGACCCGAAAAACAACGTCTCCACGTATTTCTTCGTGAAGACCGAGACCAGGATGGAAAGGATAGAATGCCCCGATGTACTTTATGTGGAAGGCATGGGGGATTACTGGAGAATTGTGACCAAAACAAGGCGGATCATGACTCTCATGAATTCGAAAAAGCTTGAGGAGGTTTTGCATGAGCCGCTGTTCTGCAGGGTTCATAAATCATTTTTCGTCGCTCTTGATAAAATCGAATCCATCGAAAGGAACCGCATCAAGATCCTCGATAAATACATCCCTGTGAGTGAAACTTACCGCAAGAATTTCTTTGACCTGATCGAGAAAAACAAACTGGCCTGAGCTATTTTCTGAATCTTTCGAGCAGGGACTGGTCCTGGAATTCCTTCGCCAATCCCTCAATCGTAGCAAACGGGACCTCAAACAGGTCAAGGATCGTCAGTGCATCCAGGCAGTTATTAAACAAGGGGTCGACGTTAAAACCCAGGATTTCCGCATTCACGCTCAGGTATTTTTTCAGGAGTATCGGGGTTTTGTAAAGGGGGTCGAAGTCCCTGATGAAATCATCCATTTTTCCTGTATCGTTGCCTGTATGCTTAAGGAACAGTTCTTTTTCGATGATCTTCGGAGATTTGGCCCTGTATGGATTTTTTGCCTTTATATATCCGGCCAGTTCCGAATTAAAATGATTGGCCTTCAGAAATTCCACGCACAGGCTTTTTGAGATGGGTTTGAATTCGTTACTGATACTTACCGGTCCGAGCAGGTACCTGTAGTTGGGATTTTTCAAGAGCAGGTATAGGATTCCCTTCCAGAGCAGGAAAAGCGACAGGGGCTTCTTCTGGTACTCTTTGATGATGAAGGAACGGCCCAGTTCAATTGAAACATTGAGAATGGGCATGAATTTCCTGTTTATTTTAAAAAGGCTTGTAATGTAAAACCCCTTCATCCCGGATTTTGCAAGAATCTCCTGTCCCTTTCCAACCCTATACCCTCCAACCAGCTGCTTTTCGCTATCATCCCAGATGAAAAGCTGTTCAAAACAAGGATCATAACGGTCAATATCAAAGCTTTTATTTGTCCCTTCTCCAACTTCCCTGTATGTAATTTCCCTTCTCCGGCCAATCTCTTTCATTATGTTCGGGATCCTTGCCGAGGGTGCGCAAAAAACAAAGCTGTCCTTGACCCTGAAAAGCAGGAATTCGTTCTTTATCTGCCTTATCTCCTCCGCCACCTGTGATCCTGGCACCGGCTCAACCACGGGTTCCTGTGAATGCGTATGGATCTTATCCCCGACTTTCCCGGGTTTCCCGTCAAGCCCCAAAGTATAGGTTTTCATACGGAGGAACCTGCCGAATTCTTCAATGTCATGAAACTCATCCTGGTCCCTGACCTGGACAGGAGATCCTATCCTGACCTGTATCTCCTTTCTTTTTTTATTGTATAATTCTGATGGAAGCTTGATGGTGCGCAAAACCGGGTGAACAAACCCTAGAAAGTTGAACAGTATACTATTATGACCTGCAAAATAAACAGGAACTATAGGGATCCTGGCTTTTTTTATAAACTTAAGCATGGAATGCTGCCACTCCCTGTCGGTTATTGAATTCTGCCGGAGCTTATAACTGCTGACCTCTCCTGCAGGGAAAAATCCCATCGGGTGATTGTTCCCAAGACGGACGATGGCATCTTTCAACCCTCCGAAACTTGATTTCACATCCTTATTCGCTTCAAAGGGGTTCACACCTACGAACCATTTCTGCAGGGGAATGATCCTGGTCAGTAAAAAATTCACCAGCACCTTGTAATCCGGCCGTTGCTTTCTGATCAGTGAAATCAGTATCAGCCCGTCAATTCCTCCGTATGCATGATTCGAGATAGTGATAAAGCTTCCATCGGCAGGGATGTTTTCCATATCCTGCCCCGAAACCGAATAGGTAACCTTGATTTCCTCAAGCACCTTATCAAGAAATTCCTCCGGCGAAAGATGAAAATTGTTGTTGTATGTCTTATTGATTAAGTCAAGCCTGAGCAGCCTGAAAATGACCCCGGCCAGCCTTTCTCCTCCGAAAACCCGGAGTGCATTGCTGGCATTAACAAGATCTTTTGGAGTAACGAGGTCCATTTTATAGAAGCATATAGTCCATTTGCTTTTTAGAGAGGTCTATCTTCTGCACCCTGATCTTCACTTTATCGCCAAGTTTATATACATTTCCATGCCTCTGCCCTATCACCCTGAAATTTTCCTCATCAAGGTAATAATAATCGTCATCGAGATCCCTCAGTTTAATCATCCCTTCGCATTTTGTGCCAATGATCTCTGCAAACAGCCCCCACTTGCTTACACCGGATATCTGTGCATCAAACTCCTGTCCGATTTTATCAAGCATGTACTCTGCCTGCTTGTATTTCACCGAGGCCCTTTCGGCGTCGGCTGCACGTTTTTCCATATCCGAGGCATGCTCGCACTGCATTTCGTATTCCGCAGCCGGAACCGATGGCATACCGAGAAGGTAATCCTGGAACAGACGGTGAACGATCAGGTCAGGGTATCTCCGTATAGGTGAAGTGAAATGCGTGTAATACCCGAATGCCAGGCCATAATGCCCAATGTTTTTGGTGGTATAGAACGCTTTGGCCATAGTCCTGATGGCAACGCTTTCAACCATGTTCTCCGCTCCCGTTCCCTTGATATCATGGAAAAGCTGGTTAAAGGAATGTGCCATTGATTTTTGTGTGGACAGCTTGATTGAAAACCCCAGTCTCTCGACCAGCTGGGTGAAAATTTCCAGCTTCTCAGGATTTGGTTTGTCGTGAACCCTGTAAACAAAGGTTTTCGGCTGAACATCCGGTTTCTGCTTTCCCACCCATTCGGCAACTTTCCGATTAGCCAGTAGCATGAAATCCTCGATAAGCTTATTTGCATCCTTCATCTCCCTGATGTAGATACTCAGCGGGCGGCCATTTTCATCCAGACGGAACCTTACTTCCTGGGTCTCGAAATTAAACGCTCCCTTTTTAAACCGTTCTTCCCTCAATTTTAATGCAATCCCGTTCAGAACGCCTATTTCTTCTGCATATTCACCCTTTCCTGCTTCAATGACGGCCTGCACTTCTTCATAGGAAAATCTTCTGCAACTGTGGATGATAGTTTTGCCGAACCAGTCTTTTACAACCTTTCCATTCTCATCAAATTCAAATACAGCCGAGAAGCAAAGCCTGTCCTTATCCGGCTGAAGTGAACAAAGCTGGTTCGAAAGCCTTTCGGGAAGCATGGGGATGGTCCTGTGCACCATGTATATCGAAGTACCCCTTTCAAAGGCTTCCTTGTCGATCTCCGATCCCTTCCTTACATAATACGACACGTCTGCAATATGCACACCCACTTCCCAGTGATTGCCTGGCAGTTTTTTCAGGGAGACTGCATCGTCGAAATCCTTGGCATCTTCAGGGTCGATGGTGATAGTGAAAATATTTCTGAAATCCCTTCTTTTGCCGATTTCTTCCACGGGTATTCCGTCAGGGATCTTTTCAGCTTCGGCCACAGCTGTTTTGGAAAATGACAGGGGGAAATCATATTCTGCCAGGATGGCTTTCATTTCCACCTGGTTGTCACCCGGTTTACCCAGCACCTGTATGACTTTTCCGAACGGATTCTTCGCATGATCAGGCCATTCGGTGATCACGGCAATAACCTTTTCCCCATTCCGGGCTCCGTTAAGATCAGGCTTTTGGATCAGGAGCTCAACAGGAACAGAAGGATTATCAGGGATCAGGAATGCAAAATTCTTGCTCACTTCTATGATGCCGACAAACTGCAGCTTACGCCGTTTAATGATCTCTACGATCTGCCCCTCCCTTTTATGACCCTTCCTTATCGGGAAAAGGCTCACCCTGACAGTATCGCCATGCAGGGCATGATGAGTGTTCTCAGCTGCAATGAATACATCCCCGGAGCCATCTTCAGTAATTATATAGGCTTTCCCGGTTTGCTTCATATCAACCCTTCCGCTGACTTCCCTGCTGTTCTCCTTCTGGAACTTTTCGCTTTGGGTGTTGATCTGGTACTTCCCCCGTTTTGACTGAACAAGATCTTTCGCCATGAAAAGGCGTTCAACAACCAGCCTTACCATGTCGCGGCCTGCACGTTCATTCATTCCAAGCCGTGCCGAGACCTGCTTGTAATTGAAGCTGCTGAAAGGATTTTGCTGAAATACCTCCAGCACCTGCCTGACTAAATTGCCACTCTCATTTGAGTTTTGTACGGATGATTTTTTTCCCATAATGCCATGTTTAAATCTTAAGAAAATCGGGATGCGGGATAGCCTCTATCAAAGAACCAGTATATGCGGTCTGGGGATGAGTGAATATCCTGTCGGCATCTCCTGTCTCCATGATCCTGCCGTCTTTCATCACTATAATCCTGTCGGCCATGTACCTGACGACAGAAAGGTCATGGGAAATGAAGATGTAAGTCAGCCCGAAGTCCTTTTTCAAGTCATTGAGCAGGTTCAGTACCTGGGCCTGAACGGATACGTCAAGCGCTGAAACGGATTCATCACAAATGAGAAGCTGGGGTTCCACCGCCAGGGCCCTGGCAATGCAGATACGCTGCCTCTGGCCTCCTGAGAATTCATGTGGATAGCGGTTGTAATGTTCGGTTTTAAGACCGACTTTCTCCAGTAACCCGAGTACTTTGCCCTTCCTTTCCCTGTCATTGCCATGGAGGCGGTGGACTTTCATCGGCTCAAGGATGGCTGCACCTGCGGTGAGCCTGGGATTCAGCGAGGAGTATGGATCCTGGAAAATGATCTGGAGATGTTTCCTGAGCGATTTCATCTCTTCCCTTGAGATCCTCGTAATCTCATGGCTTTTGAAGAAGATCTTCCCCGAATCAGGAGGGATGAGTTCAAGAACCGTTCTTGCCAGGGTTGTTTTTCCGCTGCCCGATTCACCGACAATGCCAAGAGTTTCGCCCGGAAAAACATCAAAATTGATGTCGTTCACTGCCTTTGTTCCGGCAAATTGTTTCACAAGCTCCCTTACTTTGAGAACCGGTTCAAGCTTGTACATGCCGGTAAGTCTTTCATCCCGTTCTCCAGGGCTGAGTATTTCAGCTTCGCTCATTCCCCTGCCTTCGATGAAATCGGCTACCATCGGCAGCCTCTTCAGCCTTGCATTCAGCGGCGGCCTGCAGGCAAGTAATCCCTTGGTATACGGATGCCGGGGATTGTTAAAAATATCCGTAACACTGCCCTGCTCTGCAATTTTTCCTTTGTACATCACGATCACCCTGTCGGCAAAACCCGAGATCAGGCCCAGATCATGGGTGATGAACAAAATACCCATTTTCCTGCTTTTCTGTATTTTTTTAAGCAGCTGCAGGATCTTCTTTTGTACAGTTACATCAAGCGCCGTCGTGGGCTCATCCGCAATAAGCAGGGAAGGATTGCATGAAATTGCCATGGCTATCATGATCCTCTGCTTCTGGCCACCCGACAACTGGTGCGGATATGCCTTATAGATCCTGTCAGGCTGGGGAAGCCTCACCTCCCTGAATAATTCAAGGGTGGCCATAACGGCTTTGGTCTTACTGATATCGAAATGGGAACGTATCCCTTCGCAAACCTGGTCGCCGCATGTAAATACAGGATTCAATGAAGTCATGGGTTCCTGGAATACCATCGCCATGTACTTGCCCCTGATCCCTGTCATTTCATTTTCAGTTGCAGTCATGATGTCGATTGCCCTTTTACCAGGGGCAACGAACCTCATCAGCCCGGCTTCAACCTCCGCCGGCGGGTCAGGGATAAGTTTCATGACCGAAAGCGCGGTTACGGATTTACCCGATCCTGACTCGCCAACAATGGCAAGTGTTTCGGCAGGAACCATGTCAAAAGAAATGCCGTCAACAGCAAGAGTCGAATCTTTCCCCTGTCGAAACCTTACTTTCAGGTCTTTTATTTCCAGAAGCTTTTCCTGCTGTATGCCTTCCATGACTGAATTTTTGATCAGAAAACCTTATCAAACCTACAGTATTTTTTTCGAATTCGTTCATGTGTTGATAAACTTTTCCCTATCACTTTTTTGATTTAGGCGGATTAAGGTGCATGTGGGCTGATGATTTTTTGGGTCTTATCTTTCCTCGGATTTGCAGCGGCTGCGGGAATTCTTTGTGGAAACATGAAAAAATCCTCTGCGATTCATGTTTTTATCACCTGCCTCGCACACGTTTCCATCTTGATATAGATAATCCTGTGAGCAGGATCTTCTGGGGGCGGACCAGAATTCTTTCCGCAACTTCATTCCTGCTTTTCAATAAAGGAAGCAAGGTCCAGAACATGATACATGCCCTGAAATATAAAGGGCGTAAAGATGTCGGGATATTTCTTGGTGAGGAATTCGGAAAAATTCTGAGATCCTCCCCTCCATGGTCACAATCGGAAATCATTGTGCCCGTCCCTCTCCACAGGAAAAAATTCAGGAAAAGAGGCTATAACCAGAGCGAACAGTTTGCCCTTGGACTTTCGGCTTCAATGGATATTCCCTGTTCAAACGAATGCCTTTCCCGGAAAAACGAAACCGGGACACAGACCCATAAATCACGCTTTTTGCGATGGAATAATGTTCAGGATGTATTCTTTGTGCAAAATCAGGCGGTTCTTAAAGGAAAAACAATCCTGCTGGTTGATGATGTGATAACCACCGGGGCAACGCTTGAATCCTGCATCTCAGCCCTGTCGGTTGTCCCCGGGGTAAACATTTCGGTGGCTACCATCGCTTATGCCAGGATATAGTCCTTTATAATTTTTCCGCAACAGCAATTGCTTTCCTCACCCTGGAATGACGTCCCGATATACTTATGCTCTCCGATAAAAGAATATAATATCCCATTGGAACCCTGAGATTGTTGTCTCCGGTGCCATCCCATATAAACATTGAATTTTCTGATGCTGTTGAAGAACTGCATATTGTCCTTACAAGGCTCCCCTTGATATTAAAGACCCTGAGCGTGATCAGGGTTCCTTCTTCCACTCCATTCAGAGTTATATATATAAAATCATCTTTCCCGTCATTATCCGGTGAAATGACCGGACTACTCAATTGAATATCAATTCCATTACCGGGATCTGCAGCGAAATGCGAGTTTTCATAGCCGGGGCTTGCAAATCCTGAGGTTCCTGAAGCCGATTGCCAGTTTGCCCTGAGACCGGACGGCATTTGCGCGCTCATTCGTTCAAGCGACACGCCTTCGGTATTTTCAAGGAATTTCAGGTGCATATGACCGCTAAACTTCATTTCATCAATGATTGCAGAGTCCCCGTTGGTTATCAAAACAATTGATCCCGAATCCGGATTCATGGACGGAAAATGAGCGGGAACTGATATCCTGCCGGGAAATGGAACATGGTACCTGGAACAAAGCTTTTCCGAATCTGCCGTGATGACATAAAATCCGCCAGGCATCAGCATTCTCTCCGTTTGTGAAAGTATTTCAAACTGCCTGTCCTCCAAAGAAACACCTGCCGTACCCGCCGATAAGGTGTTTAAATCTATCGCTTTATCCGAATGATTTATAACTTCGATGAACCTGGCCCCTGCCGCATCCGGATGAAACAAAACTTCATTTATTAATACATCACCAGGCAGACATGGAGCTGGAATATAATAACAAATAAAAACACAAGTATCGGCTAAGAAATTACCTGAATAATCTGAAATGTTTTTAATCTTAAGACTGTCACAAAATAGTTTGTTTTCAGATGTATTTATTTGTATAAATAATATTGATTGATCTTCCCTTGATATATATGGTTCTAGCAATTTTACATGTTTATATTTTAGCGCAAAATTTGAATCTATGACAAGACGTGCCGAATCGATGCTTTCACTGAATTTAATTCGTATGGTCAAACTGTCGGAAAAACCGGCTGAAATCAAACAGGGTGGGACGGTATCATGAAGTGTCTCGCCGGCATAAACATCATCAAACCAGAATTTACCCGAATTGCTCGAAGTATACCTGCAATAAACCCCAAACCATTCCCAGGGGACTCGTCCCTTATCAATGAAGCAGCCGTACCTGAAGTACCTGGTTCGGCCTGTGCTGTCGGCATAAAGATCCCAGTTGCCCGCTGAGTCCCTGCAAATCCTGATCCTGAAAATATTTACCGGCTTGTTCGTCCTCAGAAAAGGAAATTTGAAAATCGGTAAATGAATATTTCCGTTCTGCCTGAATAAGGTCAAACTATCGCCCGATCCCCCCGCCTGGAGATAGACTGCATTTACATTCCCCTTCAGGTCCCGGGAATCAGAACCGAGATATATCCGGGCATAGTTGTTCAGCGAAGTATTGAACGACAGTTTGATCCAGAATGACCATTCCCTGGCCGGAAGGTTAAAACCTTGAGTGACCAGGCAGGAAGTGTCGGATCCTGAAGAATTCAGCTGAAGCTGTTTCTGGGTATTTACGGTAAAAACAGAAGTATCCCCTGTCCACTCAGGATTTGTGGTAAAATTTCCGTCAGAAAAATCATCCCTGACCTGGGAATACAGGGCCAGCGGAAGAAGAATAATTAAATTGATCAATATCTTTTTCATGGAGCAATCATATTGTGAACAGTATCAATAACTATGGTATTTATCCGCCCGGATCGGAAAAGTGATATATTAATGCATGAATTGTTGCGTTATCTTTGCAAAAAAATCATTTATGAGACTTGCTGTTGTTGGTGCAACCGGACTTGTCGGAAGGGAAATAATCAGGGTTCTGGAGGAAGGTGATATCCCTCTTGAAGCGTTTTACCCTGTTGCATCCCAAAAATCCATTGGCTCGCCGATTGAATTTAAGGGGAAAACATATAAGGTTCTGGATCATACTGATGTGATTGCACTTAAACCCCATGCAGCCATTTTCAGTGCCGGTGCGGGAACATCAAAAGAATGGGCCCCAAAATATGCAGGGGCAGGCATCACGGTGATAGATAATTCTTCGGCCTGGAGAATGGATAATGATATCCCCCTGGTTGTCCCTGAAATAAATGCCGGCATGCTCGACAGTACGCACAAGATCATCGCAAACCCGAACTGTTCCACAATACAGTTGGTCCTGGTCCTTGCCCCGCTTCATCAGAAATACAGGATCCGAAGGATTGTGGTTTCAACATACCAGTCGGTAACAGGAACCGGGATCCGTGCTGTTCGCCAGCTCGAAAATGAGAGAATGGGAATTAAAGGCGATATGGCCTATCCCCATCGCATTGATATGAACCTTTTTCCTCATGGCGGGACCTTCCTTCCGAACGGTTACACCACCGAAGAAGAGAAACTGGTGAATGAAACACGCAAGATCCTTAATGATCAGTCCATACAGGTCACCGCAACTGTCGTAAGGGTTCCCGTGACCGGCGGCCATTCCGAATCAGTCAATATAGAATTTGAGAATGATTTCAACATTGAAGACGTTCTCAGCCTTCTTGCCAGCACTCCGGGTATTGTTATCCAGGATAATCCTTCAGAAAATCTTTACCCTATGCCTCTTTACTCCAAAGGCAGGAATGAGGTGTTTGTGGGCAGGATCAGGCGGGATCAAAGCCAGCCGAAATCTCTCAATTTATGGGTTGTTGCCGACAACCTGCGTAAGGGTGCGGCAACAAATGCAGTTCAGATCGCCACCTGCCTTTTCGGGGGCAGCTAAACAAGGGTATTGATTTTTCTCAACCCTGCAATTGATAAAAAGTTACTGTTTTTTTGTTTTTTGTCAATTCTTTTTCTAATTTTGTGAGATCAATGTAGTTTATCGTATTGATTTTAAATAAACTGACTGGTTTTTAAATTATATCCATCTGTTTTCACAAAAGCCGGGATCAGTTTGTTGAGAAAGAGAAAGAATGAACGGCAAACCTCCGATTTTTACCAATTGTGCAGATTGCAGCTGCAAATCTTCCATTTTTAAAAGCCTGGGCACTGATGAGCTCGGTGAAATCAACACCGGGAGGTTCCATGTGGCTTACAAGGCAGGAGAGATCATGTTCAAGCAGGGGACCCCGTCTTCACATTTTGTTTGCATAACTTCAGGTTTATCCAAAATATACATTGAAGGATACGGAAAGAACCTTATCCTTGCACTGGTAAAGCCCGTGGATTATATTTTCGGCCCGGGGGTATACATTGATAATAAGCATTATTATTCTGCTTCCGCGATAGAAGATACCACAGCATGCCTTGTCGACACTGCAATTTTTAAAAAGCTTGTCCGGTCAAATCCCGACTTTGCAGAAAGTTTCATAAAAAGACTATCCATGCAGACCTTGTTTAATTTTGAACAGGTGATCAGCCTAACCCAGAAACAAATGCATGGACGCATTGCTGACGCCTTATTTTACCTCTCTGAAAAAATATATTGTGCAAACCCTTTTAACATGACAATTTCACGACAGGACCTTGCTGACCTTTCGGGAATGTCTAAGGAAAGTGCGATCAGGATACTCAAAGAATTCAAGGAGGAAGGAATACTTTCGGTCGACGGAAATCTCTTTGACATCCTCAATATCAAGCATCTTAAGCAGATCAGCGAAACCGGCTGATACGGATCAACCCTGGTCCGATGATATCTACCTATGTAATCATTGATCTATATCAATAAAGAATTGATGGATATCAGTTCTTTTTGAAACAAATCTCACTGGTCTGTTAAATTTCTAACAACATTAATCAATATTTTTGTCGTGCAAGATTATTGCACCATTGTCTGCTATATACAAATGCATTTATTAACAAAAACTGAAAGAATATGAAAAGATTACTCATGTTAGTTTTATCGGGGATCATGGTTATGGCGGTTTCCGGTCTTATTTTTATCGGATGTACCAAGGAAGGTCCCCAGGGTCCCGCTGGTGCAAACGGAACAAACGGTAAGGATGCCAATGCAACCTGCACCAATTGCCATAATTTCAGTGACACTGTCATTGTAAAGATTTTCCAGTATGATGCTTCAAAGCATGCTTCTGCAAGCACTATTATTGAAGCTGCCCGTGGTGGTTGTTCCGGCTGCCACAGCCACGAAGGTTTTCTTGAAAAACTCCAAACTCATTCAACTGTGACCCAGGCATACAATGATGCTGCTCCTATCAACTGCCGCACATGCCATACCATTCATGCCACTTATACACCGGCTGACTGGGCTTTAAGGGATGTTACTCCTGTTCATCCTTACATTGACACCACTTCTTCCATTGACTTAACGGTGCAGTTAGCAGGTGGTACCGACGGTACATCAAACCTTTGCGGCAAATGCCACCAGGCAAGGAAAACCAGCCCCTGGGTTACCAATCCCAAAGGAACCGATTCACTTACAGTTACCAGCAACCGCTGGGGACCGCACCACGGACCTCAGTTCCTTATGCTTGCCGGTAAGGGCGCTTTCGAAATGGGCGCAGCTGCTTTCCGCAGCACCAACCATAAAGGTAATGCTAGCTGCAGGAACTGCCATATGGGACCTGCCCAGGGCGAAGCTGTAGGCGGCCACACCCTTACGATGAGCAGTACTGAAACCGGTGACAACGTTGCAGTTTGCAAACCTTGTCATTCGGCTATCGGAACAACTTTCGATTATAATGGAGCTCAGACCACTACCTATAACAAATACAAGACGTTAATGACCCTTCTCGGGAATAAAAACATTATCGACACTGTTGCAACTTCAAGCACCTATTTGCTCCTTAAAGGCGTGAGTGCAAGCAAACCCAAAAAATTCACCCAGATCCAGTTGTCTGTAATATGGAACTTCAATCTGGTTTCTGCTGACCGCAGTATGGGTATCCATAATTACGCATATTTAAACGATATGCTTGACGCCGGTATTGCTTATATGAATTCTTTACCGTAGTCCTTGCATGAATTACCAGAAAAGGCTTCAGGATAAGCAATCCTGAAGCCTTTTTTCGTAAAATTTTAAGATTGAAAAATTAAAATCAGTAACCACAAACATTAAAAAATGAAAAAGCTAATTAACCTTTTTTCCGTTCTTATGGTGCTCGCCGTTTTAGTGTCCTGTGAATATGCCAAGATCTATCCGGATGTTCCTTCACCAAGCACACCAGTAAGCTATGCGACAGACATTCAGCCGATATTATCAGGTTGCACCTGTCATGTACCCGGTGGACCCGCTCCTGATCTCAAAGCCGGATCATCGTATAAAAGCCTGATGGACAACAATCTGGTTATTGCCGGGGATGCTGCCTCAAGCATACTCTACCAGAAAGTTTCTACCGGTAGTATGTCGGGTTACTGCAATTCGACCGATGCAGGTAAGATCAAAAACTGGATCAACCAGGGTGCATTAAATAATTAAGTATTAACATGAATAAAAACATAGCTATGACACTTAAAAAGATTACTCTCAGTATATTATTCTTTTTCTCAGGTCTGGTTTTGGCTTTCGCACAGGAAGCGACTGATTCGGTAGCTGCTCCAACAAAAAAGCCCCTTGAAAAGAAACCCTTTGAGAGCGGAATTTTTGTCGATTACCAGACTGTGGAAGTACCCACTGCAAAAACCCTGGAATTCAACCTGGAGCATCGCTTCGGTACCATACAGCACAAATGGACGGATATCTGGGGCCTGTGGGGAGCTTCCAACATCCGACTGGGACTGAACTTCACCCCCGTCAAGAATCTTATGATCGGACTTGGTACCACTAAAAATCATATGGTACAGGATCTGCAGGTTAAGTACACTTTCCTGCACCAGCGTAAAGGCGGAGCCCCTCTGACCATTGGTTACTATGGCAACCTCGCACTGGATGCATCTGACCGTAAAGTTTTCGGCCTTGATTATAAATTCACCGACAGGTTTTCATGGTACCATGAATTCATGTTTGCCCGCCGTTTCTGTAAAATGTTCTCTATGCAGATCGGTCTTGCTTACTCTCATTTCAATAAAACCGACACGAGCAAAATGAGTGACGTTGCTTCCATTTCGGTTCTTGGCCGCCTTAAAGTCAGTCCGCAGTCATCCATCATGATCGCTTTCGAACAGCCTATCATCATGAATTATGATCCTGCTTTCGTTGTAAGATATCCAAACCATTGGATGACTGTGCAAAGTTCAAGCATGCAGACCTGCCAGAACGTGTCAATCGGCTGGGAAATTTCAACATCGACCCATACCTTCCAGATATTCATGGAGGCTGCAAACGGAATTGTACCCCAGTATACAACTGCAACAAACACAAACAATTTCTGGAATGGCTTTATCCTTTTCGGGTTCAACCTGACCCGCCTCTGGACATTCTAAATCAATCTGAAACCTTAAAACAAAAACTATTATGAAAACAACACAGAAAATTCTTACAGTTTTAATCACCATGGTGATTGCTGTATTTTTCATTGCAGGAAATTCTTATTCCCAGGCCAAGAAACCCTGGAACGTTCCTGACAAAGACAAGAATGCTAAAGCTGCTGCTAACCTCAAGGATGCAGGCGTTATCAGTAACGGTAAAGATCTTTGGGCAAAACATTGCAAATCATGCCACGGAAGTAAAGGTATCGGCGACGGGCCTAAGGCTGCTTCACTGAAAACCAACCCCGGAGACTTCACATCTGCTGCTTTCCAGGGACAGACCGACGGCGAACTTTTTTACGAAACAAGCAAAGGCCGCGATGAAATGCCTGCTTACGAGAAGAAGATTCCCGAAGCCGGTGAACGTTGGGCTTTGGTTGCCTATATGCGCACCCTTAAAAAGTAATCCAGGTGCTTTAAGTAATTATATAAATGGGTGTTTGCCAGGAATTACGGCAGACACCCATTTATTTTAATCCTGATAATTTTTACCAGTATTTAACTCATCATTGCTATGATCTACCGAGCAAATATCCGTCCTGCCTGGGTTGTATTGTTCCTGCTCCTGCTCTTTGCCGTCGCTTTTGCACTTGTTAAAGGCACTGACTCATCATCTTCAGGAAAAAAAGTCAAGCCGGTTGCAAAAAATAAAATCGTCAACCTTGAACAGTTCCCTGTCAATGAAAAATGCCTCAGGTGCCACGGGCAGTCAAAATACACCTTTGAAAATGCCGAATCGAAGAAAATAAGCTATAAAAGGATGTATTCCGAGCTTATCATTGACCGCAATGAATTTTATATTTCAAACCATAAAGGGTTTAAATGTACCGACTGCCATTCGGAAGACTACCTCACATTCCCCCACCCGGGAAATCTTCGCATGGAGGCAAAAGCCAATTGCATAGACTGTCACGGCGGTGATGAGAAATATGCCAAATTCCAGTTTGAAAAAATCGACTCGAATTTTATGACAAGTGTTCATTCCCAGAAGCACAGCGAGGAGTTTACCTGCTGGATGTGCCATAATCCGCATACTTACCGGATCAATGCGCGAACCAATGAAAATCTGCAGGAAACCGTGGCATACGATAATCTTATCTGCCTTAACTGCCATGGTGACGTAACTAAATATGAACTGCTCACAAACAAGCAGCAGCCTAATATCCTACAGAAACATGACTGGCTGCCGAACCAGGCAACACATTTCATCAATGTACGGTGCATTGAATGTCATGCCCGCAACAAGGACACCCTGCTCATAGCCCATGAAATCATGCCTAAAAACATGGCTGTTAAAAAATGTGAATCCTGCCACGCTAAAAACTCTATCCTTTACGCCTCCCTCTTCAAATACCAGGTGAAGGAAAACATTAAAAAGCAGGGATTGTTCAAAGGCTTGTTCCTGAGCGAAACATCCACTATCGGCCCGGATCAGAACAACACCCTGAATATCATAAGCATTGTCCTGTTCAGCCTTACAATACTCGCAATCCTGATTCATGCTGTTATTCGTATCCAAAAATCACACTGACCATGGAAAATCATAACGAACCTATATACCTGTACCCCGTTTGGATAAGATTGTGGCACGTTCTGAACGCAGTTTTGTGCCTGTTGCTGATCATAACAGGACTCAGTATCCAGTTTTCAAATCCCACCATTACCGTGAGATTCAATGTAGCTGTTGCCATTCATAATGTCGCAGGTGTTCTCCTGTCATTTAACTATATCCTCTTTTTTATCGGCAACCTCTTCACCAAAAACGGGGGATACTATGTGATCGAAGTCAAAGGTTTCTTTAAACGCCTGATGATACAGTTTCATCATTATACCATAGGCGTTTTTAAAAAGGAACCGGCTCCTTTTCCTGTTACAGCCGAATCAAAATTCAACCCTCTTCAGCAATTTTCTTATGTTGCGGTAATGTACACCATAATACCTCTGGCGATCATCTCGGGATTAGGCTTATTATATCCCGACTTGACAGTAAACGGACTGATCGGGATCAGCGGCCTGGATTACACTGACCTGCTGCATCTTTTCTGCGGTTTTATTATTACCATCTTCATGTGTGTTCACCTTTATTTCTGCACATTCGGAAAGACTGCTTTCAGTAATTTCAAAAGTATTTTCAACGGGTATCATTAATCCATAATTAATTTTCAGCTATCGTGGAAGAAGAACAGAACAATCAAAAAAATTCCAGGCGACAGTTCCTCAAAAAAGGATTGCTGGCTGGTGCCGGTGTTGCCGTTGGAGGCGGCCTTCTGAATGCATATTCTGAAAATCCCTCCGGCGAAAGCGGGGAAAAAGTTAAGGTCCTGACAACCAACGGCGAGATCATGGAAGTTGATAAAGCAAAACTCAAACTTCCGAGGGTGTCAATTGAAGAGGCTCACAAAGGCATTCCGGGAAAGAAGTTTGTAATGGTTATCGACCTGGGCAAATGCAAAAATGCGCGAAAGTGTGTCCAGGGATGCCAGAAGGCCCACCACCTTCCCAAAAGCCAGGAATTCATGAAAGTCTATCTTTTACAGGATTCCGAAAAAACCTCGCCATACTGGTTTCCAAAGCCCTGTTTTCACTGCGACAACCCCTTGTGCGTCAGCGTATGCCCGGTGGGTGCGACTTTCAAACGTAGCGATGGGATCGTCCTGATCGACAACAATCGTTGTATAGGATGCAAGTTCTGCATGACAGGCTGCCCTTACTCCACCAGAGTGTTTGCCTGGAAGCATTACCCTGAATACGATGAGGACAAAGAGCCTTATTCACCCGAAGCTTCCAGCCCGGCCAAGGAAGGAACTGTTTCAAAATGCGATTTCTGCCCCGATCTAATTCGTGTGGGCAAAGTTCCCTATTGCGTTTCATCATGTCCTATGGGAGTCATTTACTTTGGAGATGTGGATGAAGATACTGTGACCAACGGAACCGAAACCTTCAAATTCAGTGAATTGATCCGTGACCGTGCAGGATACCGTTATCTTGAAGTGCTCGGAACCAGGCCCTGCGTGTATTACCTGCCTCCTGTTGACCGGCAGTTCCCTGTCGACCGTGGATTCAATGATCTCGACGAGAGTGTCAAGAACCGATATATCAATACACCTTACGCAAAAAAACATAAGCTGTAGCCATGGAAAACAATGAAAAACAATTACTGAAGGAGTTTGCCCCTCAGATCGAAAGAACGGGGGTACAGGGTTATATCTGGATCCTTTTCCTGCTTTCTGTTATCGGATTGGGCTTATATGCGTTCATTCAGCAGGTGACCAAAGGTCATATCGTTACGGGTATGCGCGACAATGTTGTCTGGGGCATTTACATCGTGAATTTCATATTTTTCATGGGGGTCAGTTATGCGGGTGCTCTTATTTCAGGCACCCTTCACCTGTTCAGGACCGCATGGAGAAAACCTGTTATCAGGATGGCGGAATTCATCACCATAATTTCCCTTCTGATCGGACCTTGTTATATCCTTCTTTGCATCGGCCGCCTCGATAAACTGCATTACCTGGTATTGCACGGGCGTATCCAGTCGCCAATCACCTGGGACGTTATTGCAATTTCAACAGATATCTTCGGCTGCTTTATTTTCCTGTATTTGGCTGTACTCAGGGATCTTGCCAACATGAGGGATTTCGAAGAACTTCAGCTTCCGAGATGGAGAAAAAAACTGTATAAAGTGCTTGCATTGGGTTATACCGGCACTGAAGACCAGAAGAAACGCCTCGAAAGAGCGACAAACATAATGGCCACCATGGTTATCGCTATTGCAATTATAGTTTACTCAGTATTAGCCTGGATCTTCAGCGTTACCCTGCAGCCAGGATGGCACAGTACTATTTTCGGCCCTTATTTTGTTATTGCAGCGGTGTATTCAGGCAGCGCCGTGCTGATCATTTCAATGTGGTTTTTCAGGAAAGTCTACCACCTTGAACAATACATTACCAAGAAACATTTTGTTGCTGTGGGGATGATCATGCTTGTGCTTGCTGCATTTTTCGGGTATTTCACATTCAGCGACTACCTGACTAAATGGTATGGATCAGAGAAGAATGATGAACTTCTCATTCAACTGTTGTTCAAGGAATTCTACTGGCCCTTTATCATTTCGAACTATGTTGGCGTTCTGTTGCCCCTGCTGGTGGTCGGAATCGCAAAATTCCGCACAATAACCAACATCACTCTTACCGCTGTGGTGGTGATCATTGCCCTCTGGCTGAACCGGTATCTGATTGTTATCCCTACACTGCAATCACCTTACCTTCCCATACAGGACAGCCGCCCCGAATGGAGCATTTACCAGTCAACCTGGGTCGAATGGAGCCTGACGGCCGCCGGAGTTGCCATGTTCTGCCTTCTCTTTACCCTGGCCTCTAAATTCATTCCGATTGTCACTGTAGCCGGCAATACCCAGGAAGCTAAACCGGAAGACGTTTTAGTATAAATCATTTCATCCCCGAAACCATGAAAAAATATTTATACATAATCATTTCCCTTGCTGTACTGACAATACTCCTGTTTCCTTCGCTAACACGTGCGGAAGAAAAAAAGGACAGCAGCACAATACAGGAATCCCATCTGGCATTTTCCTATGTTTGCACTTCCAATGATTCGGTATGCCTGACTGCAAACCTTTACATTAAAAAAGAAAGTGATCCATTCGGGTTAAAGAATGCAACGATAGGATTTTTCTGTAAGGAGGACAATACATTGGTCCCGCTTGGAAATGCTGTTACCGACCAGGATGGGAATGCAGTTCTGATGGTTGTCATCTCAAAACTGCATCCCGGCAAAGACGGGATGATCACCTATGTGTCAAGGTTTGACGGAACCCCTAAATACACCTCTGTTTCTGAGAGTTTTACTGCAGAACCTGCAAAACTCAGGATCACTTTCAATGTTCAGGACTCGATCCGTTACCTGAATGTGACAGGCACACGGAAAGATGCGAAAGGACAGGAAGTTGCCCTTACAAAGGAAACTGTACTGCTATATGTACCCCGCCTGTTCAGCCTGCTTAAAATCGGAGAAGTCGCTCTCGATGAAGAGGGTAAGGCAAGCTTCGAATTCCCGAATGATATCGTAGGAGATACCCTTGGAAACCTCAAAATCATTGCCAAGATCGAGGAGAATGATAAATATGGTTTCGTGCAGGGAACCTCAAACATCAACTGGGGAGTCCCAAAACAATACTATAAAGCTGAGGTTCCTTCCAGGGAACTCTGGACCCCTATCGCACCCTTGTGGATGATCATCACCCTGATCATCATGCTTGCCGGTGTTTGGGCACATTATATGTATGCTGTATGGGAACTCTTTATGATCAAAGTGAACAATAAAAAAGATAACCCCACTATCTGAGTTTAACCTCTTTTTGTGTAGTTTTGGGCTAAATGAATACCGGGCCCAAATATTCCTCATCTGAAAAACCTTCAAACGGGAATAATCCTGTTTCTACAGGATTATCAGAAGGTTACACTATCAGCGGAAAAGTTGTTCACGGGAATCACCTGGGAAGGACTTTAGGCTTTCCTACAGCAAATATTCACCCCCCGGATGATGATTATCCTTCAATCCCAAACGGGGTATACCTGGTGTCTGTTCTTCTGAAGGGGAAGAAATTTTTCGGTCTCTGTAATATAGGCAAGCGGCCCACAATAGGCGGGACACGGGTTGTTATCGAGGTAAATATTCTTGATTTTTCTGAAGATCTCTACGGAGCTGAAATTTCAATTACCGTCATCCAGGCTCTGAGAAAAGAGAAAAAATTCAAAAACCTCACACAACTTGTCAGCCAGATGAATCGTGATAAATCGAAGGTCATGAAAATACTTTCAGCGCCTGACAAGGATAATGCCGGCTGAAAAAACACCTTCAGTTACCATCCTCGGATTAAGGTTTTCAATCTCAACCTTTAAAACTCCTTTTTTCGGAAAATACAGGTTCTTTTTTAGAAATATACGGGTAGTGCAGGTATCCCCGTTTACTGTCCCTGCTCGTGTTCCGTTTTTATCACGGATCTGCACCTGGTATTCTTTTATCCTCTCCTCTCCTGATGGTGTATCAAGGACCATATTCAGCGGAAGCTCATCATAGTCAAAGGATTTCCTGCATCTCAGTTCAAATACAATGTCATAGGACTTTTCACTTTCACCGACCGGGATCCCGAATTTAAGGATATCGTATCTCTGCCATGTGCCTGATGGAAAGTAAATCCTTTGCCCTGCAGGCCTGTCCTTGACGCAGGCCGAAAGGCACAATAGTATAAACACCAGGTAAAGAGGCATTATCAGTGCTGGGTTAAACTTCTTTTGTACCATCTGGTCCCGGGATAGTAATAGTGAAAGTGGTTCCTTCGTTTCCCGAAACAAAGGTAATATCTCCACCCATATTCATAATGATTCCCTTAACAATGGCAAGCCCGAGGCCGGCGCCTCCTGATTTGGTCGTAAAATTAGGAAGGAAGATCATACTGGCAATTTCATCAGGAATACCATATCCGTTGTCCCTGATCATAATAACATAGCTCATTCCCTGGATTGAAACAGCTATGGATATTTTTCCGTTTTCCTTACTGCTGATGGCCTGGGTCGAATTATTCAGAAGATTCATGAGAACCCTGATGATCTGTTTCTTGTCCCCTATAACGCGGCATGAAGTTTCTGAAGATTCAAAACCGATCTGTATGTTTTCCAGCCCTGAATACATTGATATCACAGAGCTTATGATCTCAATAAGGTCCAGTTCTTCTTCAACCGGCAGGGGCATGTTCGCAAAATCAGAAAACTCGGAGGCTATTGCTGAAAGTGAATCGATCTGCTCAGTCATAATTCCTGTAAAACGCTGCAGCCGATGGTTAAAATCACCCGATTGCTCATCCCAGGCTTTGCGTAAATGCTGAACACTGAGCTTCATCGGGGTAAGCGGGTTCTTTATTTCATGTGCGACCTGCCGGGCCATTTCCCTCCAGGCGCTTTCCCTTTCCGAGCGGGCAAGCTGTTCGGCACTGAATGCAAGTTCATCTATCAGGCGGTTATATTCCTCCACCAGCCGCCCGATCTCGTCATGGTGGTTCCAGTCGATCTTTTCGTTTCGTTTCCCGAGCCTGAATCCCTCCATCCTGCTGACCAATATCCCCAGGGGTGCACTCAGGTATCTTGAAATGGCAAAGGATACAAAAACACTGATCAGGATGAATAAAATGTAGAGGTTCATAAAAGCCACAAGAAAATCATTGATCTCCTTCTTCAGATCCTCCTGCCTTGAGAAAAAGGGCAGGTTTACATATGCCAGTAATTCGTTCTTGTCGTTCAGCAATGGGAAATATGCCGAAATATAATCATAGGAACCTATCTTCTCGTCCTGGAAAAATGCCGATTGCTTATTCCGTTTGAGTTCGGTAAATGCGGTGATGTTCATTCTGTCGGAGATCAGCCCCTCGTCAAATACCTGAGGGCGGCTCGACAGGATCAGTCTCCCGCTCGCAGAATACACATTGACATCCGTGTAAAACATTTCCGACAACTGCTGCAAATCTTCCTCTAATAATGGATTATCTGATGGATCAAGTTTTTCCTTCTCCCCGAATTTATCCTGCATCTCCGACATGACCGACAGTGTCCGTTCATTAAAAGAATCCATGTTCTTAATATTGTTGAGGCGTGTCAGAAAATACAGCAGAAGAAATCCAAGGATAAGAAAGGAAATCACAATTATACTGACGTTAGAAATCTGGAATCGGTTCTTCAGGCTCATAAAAGAGAATTCCCTGAGAATACCGGGCCTGAATAGCAGGTTCAGAAACAGCGTCAGGAAAGAAAACAGGATGAACAGGTACGAAGCCGGTGAAATCATCGCAAGGAAACTGTCCTCTTTTTTACTTATTATAAGAACCCTTGATCTGTCGAGGTTATACCTGTAATGGCTCATACCGTCTGATGTAGTAAACGATGAGTTACCTGCCGAAAGTATTGGGCTGTTTAACCCAAGTGAATAGGAATATTTCCCTGTTTTATATACCAGAGAACCTTTCTGGTATAGTGCATAGGAATAATTGCTCAGGTCGGGGATATTCATGATCCTCCGGTCAATTAGCAGCTCGGGGTATCCCATGTCCTTAGCCGGCGTTTTGGCTGTAAATTCCATATAGATTTTAAAACCCCTGATCTTTGGGTCTTCAGCAGAATCGCCTGGTGCAATAATTCCAAGATAAGTCTCTATTCCATTTCCGTAATCAAGATAATAAAGGCCGGGATTTGTAGTCTTTTCTCCCATTTTATCAGCAACCTGTCGGAAGTACTGCTCACAATTAAATACATACCCCCTCGGTTGGATCTTTAACATTTTTCCAGGAGTACAAACGGTTATCTGCACCGTAAACCTGTTCCAGAAATCCCTGATATATTCTGATCTGATCTTTTTGACCAGGTCTTCTTCCTTCATGGCATTGGTATTCCTGCTCATGGCAAGAATCGAGGAGTCACTCAGCAATCTGCGTTCAAGCTTGCTATAAAGCAATTCCGTTACCGGATTTTTTTCGCTTGCCAACCTTAAGGCGACCAGTTTCCGCTTTTCCTTTTCCTTTGAAAATCCCTCAGTATTGAAAATTAAAGTTACCAGGATCGCTATCCATACAAGGGGTAAAATAAAATTTGCAAACGGACTGCTTTTTGCTTGTTCCCCATGAACAAAAAACTCCATGGAGAGGTAGGCAGCTAAGAGCACCGCAAGAAACAGAGATGTAATTCCATCCCACCATAACAGGTCAGTAAAAAACACTCCGGCAGTTATGACAGCAATGAAAAGTATTTTTGTGTATGTGCCGCAGTAAAGAGTATATGATCCGGCTGTCCTTGAAAACAGGAAGAATGATTGTGAAAGGCAGTAAACAATCAACAAACCTATAATGCTCTGAATTCCTATCCTGGAAATATCTTTAAGGTCAAGTGAAAAGGAAGAATTTCTGAAAAGGTCATCGATTCCGAGGCAAAGTAATATATATATTGAAAAAATGAATGCCGAAGCAATCCAGCCCTGCAGATTCTCGGGCAAAACCCTTTTGCCGGAAACGGATTTTTCCCTGAATAATTTTTTATGCGCAACAAAAGCGGTTAAAAGCAGTATCAGGCTGTTGAATAAATAATCCCCGGCTGAAGGTAAAATTATTGATGAGGAATAATAAAGAGGAGAGAATAATGCCGTGGCATGCACTGCTGAAGGGAATCTGAAAAATGCCTGCACTAGGCGCAATATTAGAACATCTGCGGTAAAGAAGGCAACAAAAAACCATGGTTTGTTTTTTAACCAATCGATTGCGTTATAGCCAAAATACAGCGCCAAACAGAACGAAAAGAATGACAACATGAGAAACAGGCAAAACAAAGCGGAATAGCCTTCATATGATTGTGCAAACCCTGTATAGTCAAACGAAAACAAGGGATTCCCCGACTGGCTATGTACCATATTCCCAGAAGGCTTGAGTGTGATTGAGATATTGCCGGGTACATTAAAATCCTCCTGGAATGAATTTTCCAGAAATTCGTTCTCAAAGGAATATTCTTGCTTAAGAAGGATAAGTGCTGCCGCTTTGACATTTCCCTGGCTTAACACGAGGATATCATACCAGCCATTAGATAATTTGCAAATACTTTCATTCTTTGCAAGCTGGGAAATATTCAATTCCCCAACCTTGTTCTCCGACCAATACGCCAGGCTATCTCCAAAATAGCATTGAACAGTTATCCCGTTTTTCCTGATTTCAGAAAACAGTTCTGGATTAAAATTTGTGTTTTTAGCTTTTTGATTCCGACAAGCATCATATACAACTATATTCAATGTTTTGATTGCTTGTTCTTCTTTCTTATGAAGTACCTTTTCAACCCTATTTAAAACCTGACTGGTTTGATTTGTTCTTTTTAGAATGAATTCAAGAGCGATCAGGCAAAACAGGAAGAAAAAACCCGAAAAGATGGCTAAAATGGCGTAATTAATTGATTTTCTATTTGATGAGGAAAAATTCATTTCGCCGCTTATAAACCATTATTTTATTTTAGGCAGGATAATCTCCCACCTGGGTTAATCGCTTACTGGTGAGCCTAAAATTAAGAAATTCAGGCATGCAGAATATAGATGAGGCTGGAATAAGCGTTTCCCTGTTTCCATGCATGAAAATTTGACATTGCTCCGTAAAGGAAAGCTTTCAGAAAATTATTTTTCCCTGTCCTGTATTTTTCACTCAGCAATGAAATGTAAAACGAGTCGAGTACCTGTGGAAGAATCTTTATGATTTTCAATTTATGAATTCCAGCGAATTTTGCGAATGAGGATTTATTAAAATGATAAAGGTGGCGAGGAAGATCATAGGCTGCCCAAAATTGACCATAGTGGACCGCATCCCATGAACTTGAATTTGGTAAGGCGATTATCAAAGTGCCCTCTGGCTTGAGCAGATGTTTGACCATATGCATGGTATTTTCCAGATCATGAATATGCTCTAAAACATGCCATAGTGTAATACAGTCGAATTTTGCATCTTCCAGTAAATAATCGTTCAGGGATTTCCGTATATCAAGCCCGTATTCTTGAATTGCTGCTTCCCTGGGCTTTTCATTTAGCTCCACACCGTATGATTCAAATCCCCTGGATTTACAAAAATTCAGGAACTCTCCGGTTCCACAACCTATATCCAGGATACGCTTTCCTTTAGAACCGGCCGAAACAATGTTGAACTTTTTATTCAGCATGTAATTTCGGGCATGGGTATAAATCCAGGTTAGCACTCCTTTCCTGCTTGAATCATGAGAGATATAATCAGCCGAATCATAATATTTAAGGATCTCACTAAAACCTGGTCTCGGATTGGTATACCTCAGCCCGCACTCATTGCATTCCTCTACCAGGAATTCTTCATTTGAAAGGAAATAATCCCTGCTTTTAAGAAAGGATTTTATGGACCCGGACTGACATGCCGGACAATTTTTCAATAGTTCCATTAGCAATGTTCCACGTGAAACAAATTCTATTTACCCAAAAATACAATAAGCACAGAAATATCCGACGGGGACACTCCACTAATTCTGGAGGCCTGACCAATTGTTTCCGGCCTTATCTTTGAAAGCTTCTCTCGTGCCTCAGATGACAAAGAGGTTATCGCATGGTAATTAATTTTAAAAGGTATGCTATAATCTTCAAATCTGCCCAATTTATCGGCTACCTCTTTTTCCTTATCAATATATGAACTGTATTTTATCAATAATTCCGCTTCTGTTATTTCTTCGCAATCAACCACACCCGTTTCATCAATCAGATCCCTTATCCTTGGTACTTCATTATAAAGATCCAGAAGTTTTACCTGGGGTCTTTGAACAATCGCCCCTATCCTGTTCTTCTGCCTTACCTCCGATAAGCCTCTTTCCTTCAGAAATGGATTTATATCTTCAGGCGAAATCGATTTCTTTTTCAGTTCCTTCTGAATCCTGTAAATCGAATCATACTTCTTTCTTACTTTCTCCACCCTTTCCTTGCTTGCAAGTCCCAAATCGCAGGATTTTTCGGTCAGTCTGAAATCAGCATTATCTTGACGTAATAAGGTCCTGTATTCCGCCCTTGAAGTAAACATCCTGTATGGTTCATCGGTTCCCTTCGTAATAAGATCATCGATAAGTACACCAATATAAGCCTCTGATCTTTTAAGAACAAATCCTGGTTGCTTGTTTACTTTCAGATGGGCATTTATTCCCGCCATCAGTCCTTGTGCTGCTGCTTCCTCATACCCCGTTGTCCCATTAATTTGTCCAGCAAAAAAAAGATTTTCAACATTCTTAGTCTCCAGGTTAAAGTTCAGCTGAGAGGGTGGGAAGTAGTCGTATTCAATTGCATACCCGGGCCTGAAAAACTTCGCATTTTTAAAACCCGGCACCTTTCGCAGCGCCCTGAACTGAATGTCCTCCGGCAACGAAGATGAGAATCCATTTACATAATATTCAATAGTATCCCATCCTTCTGGTTCTATAAACAACTGGTGTTTGTCCTTGGTTGCAAACCTTTCTATCTTATCTTCAATAGAAGGACAATATCGCGGGCCCCTTCCTTTGATTCGACCTGTAAAAAGCGGTGATTGTTCAAACCCTTCTTTTAAAATATCATGAACTTCGGGGTTTGTATATGTAAGGAAACAGCTTCTCTGCCTCTCAAGCTTTTTTGTTTTTGTAAAAGAAAACTTCTCTGGTTTCTCATCGCCTTTTTGTTCCACCATTTTTTCAAAGTCAAGAGATCTTCCGTCGGCTCTTACCGGAGTTCCTGTCTTCATCCTGCTTGATTCAATTCCAAGTTCATTCAGGTTTTCGGTTAAATTTCTAGAAGGTCTCTCCCCTATTCTACCACCCGAAAACTGTTTTGTGCCAATATGAATAATTCCGTTAAGAAAAGTGCCATTTGAAAGCACAATGGTTCTACCAAAAAACTCCAATCCTAACTGGGTCTCTACTCCTATTGCCTTCTGTCCTTTAACTATAATTTTAAAAACCATGTCCTGCCAAAAATCAAGTTTCTTGATCTTTTCTAAAACGTTCCTCCACTCAACAGAATACAAGACCCTGTCATTTTGTGCTCGAGGGCTCCACATTGCCGGACCTTTTGAGAGGTTAAGCATCCTGAACTGTAGCATGGTGTTATCTGCCACAATTCCGGTATATCCTCCCATTGCATCAATCTCCCTCACTATTTGTCCCTTTGCAATTCCCCCTATTGATGGATTACATGACATCTGCGCAAGGTTTGTCATGTTCATGCTTATAAGTAACACGCTGGATCCCATATTAGCAGCTGCGGCCGCAGCCTCACATCCTGCATGGCCTCCTCCTACGACTATTACATCATATTTTACTTTAGAGCCTGACATCAAGTTTCCCGTCTTTTATATTCCAAAACTGCTTTTCATAAAATTTGTTTCACGTGGAACAATTTCAATATTGAATTGCATTAATTTTCATTTTGATTTTTTCCTAATCAATCAACTTCCAAGCTATAGGTTTCTTTTCTTAATACATTACTTCTATAAATACAAAATCGCGTTGGATTACAAAGTATCTCAACGCGAAATTCAGGTTAATCCTCATTACGTTCGTGGGTATAAGCTCAAATATTTATTCTCTAAACGAGTCATTTGCCGCTTTTCACTTGTTGATAAATCATTATACCCCAGCAAATGCAAAACTCCATGAACTACAATCCTCCTGAATTCCTCCACCTGCTCTATGTCGTATTTTTTCGCATTCTCTTTTATTCTTTCTATACTTATATAAACATCCCCACTGATAATCCCTTCTTCTTCAGAGAGCGTAAAAGTAATTATATCGGTGTAAGTATCAGTATTTAAATATTTTAAATTTATTTCCAGCAGGCTTTTATCACTTGTAATGATAAAATTGATATCCCCGGGGATCTTGTTTCTATCTTTAATGACCCCTGTTATCCATCGGACCAGAATAGCCCTGTCTTCAACAGTGTACTTAACCTTATTCTTAAAAAAATGAATTGCCTTATTCATTTCCTTTATTTACAGCACTTGTCTTCTTTACCCAATACTCCTTAAGCTTGTTAATCCTGCTCAGGGATTTCTCATAATTCATGCTCGAAACATAAAAAGTAAGCACTATTGATTCGCCTTTAACAGAAATAGTAACCTCGTCGGCAAGGGCCTTAACGATATAAATCTCACGGGCTAGTTTATGCTTCCGAATCTCCTGCTCCAGAAAGTTCTCCTGCTCATTTATGTTCTCCTGATTGTTAAACTTCAGTTTAAATGTAAATCCTTTTATAGTTTTCTCAAAAGTTACAGCAAGGTCAGAAAAACCAACTGTACCAGAAACAGATATAAGGATGTTGGCTGCCTCTGTGGAAGCAAGAAGGATGTTTCCAAAATATTCGTTATTGATGTTGTGAAAGTCACAAATCTCTTCCACGAATTTTTCTAGCTTGTATAATTCTCCTTTCCCATTAACGGAAATCTCCCTGTAGTCTTTTTTCATATTATTTCCCTATCTTAATGATATACTCTGATGCTTTGCTTTTATAATAAAAATTTATCGGAGCAGGGGTAAAGTTAAGTATTTCTTTCCCTGCAGTATTATTCTTCTTATACTCTAAATTTCCTGAAGGGTTACTCAATTTTTGATTTTTTGCTTCAGTTGATTCCCGTTTTTCTTCTTTATCTCTCTTTTCCTCTGCTTTTTCCGATTCAAGCATTCTTGTAAGTATTTTTTGCTGCCTGTTCAAAGTCTCCTGGCTTATCCGTTTGTTCAGAATATCTCTTTCATTCTTTTCCATGTCCTCTATAATGGAATTCATGTTCCCCTTATCCTTAACTCCCTGTTCCTTGAGGCCATTCTCATATTCCTGTAGAGCCTCCCTTATCCTTTCCTGCTGGGCAGCAAGCCGAGCGATTTCCTTATTCGCAGCATCTTCTTCACTGCGCGTCTGGCCCTTCCCGTCTTTTGATTTATTCATTCCCTGCTTCATTTTTTCCAGACTTTTATTCAACTCCTCCTGCATTTTGGACATCGAATTCATCTTTTTCTTGCCCCCTGGCTTACCTGGTTTCTTGCAAGCGCTTTGCTTCCCGCCCGTCTTCCCGTTATCCATGTCGTCTTTCATCTGCTTCAATGCCTCATCCAACAACAGGGCAAGATTATTCATTCCTGTCATTGCATATTGTTGTCTCGTCATGGCAGCAGGGGTAAGCCTGTCGGTCAAACTTCTTTGTGAAATATCAAGGTTGCTGTTTATCGCATTGACTTCCTTCATTATTATACCTTTGATAATCACTTCCCTCTTCGCTATTCTTTCCAGGGTATCCTGAATTGTTTTGAATTTGTCTTTAATAAGTTTCTGGTCGTCTATTAGCCCGAGAAATTTGGGATCATTCCTGCTTATATTCATTGTTCTGTAAATGAGATCCTCCTGCTGGAGTGATAGCATATTTAAATCCTGCAAGAGGAGTTTTATAGAATTTGCATCCTCGCCTTGTGTCTCCTCCTCTGATTCACTCTGCAACTCACCAAGTTTCTCGGCAAGAGCATCCATCTCCTCTGCCGCTTCCTTCTGGCTCTTCGAAGCATCCTTCATTTTATCGGACTTCATCTGCTCCTCACTCTTAGATAGTTTCTGGTCTATAGACTTCCTGGTATCCTCAGTGCTTTGCAGATCCGGGGGATTTTCTAACTCCTTGCTAACTTTTTGCAAAAGCTCCAGGTTTTTCTGCAGAGAATCATACTTTTCTTTAATGTCTTTCTGTTCCTTGCTCAGCTGGTCGTCCGCTTTTTTCTTATCCGCAGTCTTCCCGGAAACATTCTTTTGCTGCTCCGACAATTTCTTTAACTGGTTAATATTGTAATCCAGCTTTCTGTCAAACTCTATTTGTTTGAATAACTGCAAATTACGATCAAGGTCCTGCTCCAGGTTCTTGCTCATCTCCTTCATCTTGGGTAGCAGCTCATTCAACTTGGTCTTATCCATTTGGTTAAGAAGATTTCTTAATTCCTGGATCGTCTTTTTCATTTCCTCGGTAAGCAGCTGGTTTGCCAGCTCATTCAGTTTTCTCTGCTTCTCCAATATCCTTTCACTCGTCTCAAGATACTGTTCACCATTCTTAATATTCTGCTGATTCTGTTCCTTGAACTTTTCTACCTGCTTTATAATATTCTCATTTCCCTTAATAACATCTTCCAGTTTCTTTTTTTCCTTCCACGACACATCATTCTGATCTATCATCCTCCTGTTAATCTCATCAATAGCTTTATTGACATTCTTTGCATCATTAATACTCTTGTTGAGTTCCCGTTCAATATTCTCTGCATTTTTATCAGAAGCTTCGGCAAGTTTGTCCAGGGAAGGAATTTCAAACGACAGGGGAGTAGTCCTTGAGGCCTTTGGTCCTCTGATTCCGTCGTTATCCCAGACCTCGAAATAATAATAATACTTATCACCAGGTTCCATATCAATAGCTGAAAGATCCATGGAATAAAAGTATACCTGCGAAGGATTTCTTTTATCAATACCGAGCTCCTCAGATTTCATCAGTTCGTTTATCGTATCATTCTCCTTCTTTCTTGTCAGAATAAACAATAACCTTGTAAACCCGTAATCGTCTTTAATAACACCCTGGAAAAACAATTTTTTTGTATCCGCAGTATCAGCGGTTTCTTTTAATGATATCTCCGGATAAGCATCCTTAATAACCGTGATGGTGTATTTCAGCGAATCTGAGGCCCTGGAATATGCGTTTTCCTGGAAAATCGAGTAATTGACCGATTCCATTATCCTTTTTGAAAACAAGAAAACATTAGAATTTTTATTTTCCAGGTTTAATATTTCAGAAAGCATTCTGAATTTTACCAAAGAAACATCCCGGGTGTAGACATTCCATGTAACCATCGTCCCTTCTGGAATAATAAAATCCCCGATATTATTCAAGGTCTCCGGAGGTTTCCCAGTATATGCAGGATAGTCAAGCCTTGCCTCAAAATTCAATATTATAGGTTTAGGAAAAACCGAAATAACGTACTCACCAGTTTCTTTATCATCTGCAAGAAGAGTAAACCTGGTATCGCTCTGCAAGGCTTTGAAAACAAAAGAATAGTTCGTCCTGTTTTCCCGTTTCATCGGGATTGTTGAAATTCCGGTTTTAACAAAAATTTCTTCAGGCACCGAATTTCCCCTGACCTCGATCTTAAGCGTAAAATCATCCTGCTGCATGGTTTTAAGCTCCTTATTCAGGATAACGATCCTGAACAGGGCAGGAGGATCAAATTTCCTGTTGTACTGAATAAGCCTGAGCGTAGGATCCGAAATCATGGCAGGGGCCAGGAAAAGTAACAGTACCAGGAGAATCAGGGGAGGCACAACAAATTTCAAATACCTTAAATTGGTTTTAAGGTGGATGATGTTAGTAAAAGGCACAGGCCTTATCGCCTTGATTCTCTGTTCTATGCTGGCCAGCAACAGGTCGATGTTTTCAGGCATGTCACCTTTCTGCTCTATCAGCTGCAGGGTATTGAGCAGCTTGTCGCCAATTTCTGAAAAATGTTTTCCGATGATGTCAGCCGCCTGCTCCCGGCTGATGGTTTTGCCTATCCGAAGGTATTTCAATAAAGGGGAAACGATTAAAAGGCCAAGACAAATCAGTGCTACCAGAAGATATAAATAAAGAAGGAAGATCCTGGCCAGGGAAGGAAAATAGCTGAAATATTCAAGTAAAATCTCAGCAAGGTAAAGTGATAGCAGTATACCAAGGCTGATCAGTACCCCCCTGATGATTTTGTTCTTGTAATATTTCCTGGTAAACTCGTTCAGTTTACCGATCAGAATGTTTTCGCCGTCCATAAAGCTCACAAATGCAAAAGTACGAAATTACAGCGCTTTAGGGATATAAGCTTACCTTTGCATCCCAAATTCAGAATAACACATGGAAACAACCGGCATACGTGTCCGCTTTGCCCCAAGCCCAACGGGGCCGTTGCATCTTGGAGGAGTGCGGACAGCTTTGTACAATTATCTTTTCGCAAAGCAGAATAACGGCAAGTTCATTTTAAGGATTGAGGATACCGACCAGAACCGTTTCGTTCCCGGGGCGGAGGAATATATTATCAAGTCCCTGCAATGGTGCGGGCTTGAGTTTGACGAGGACCTGACAAAGGGCGGTCCTTGCGCCCCGTACAAGCAGTCGGAAAGATCCGCCATTTATAAGGATTATATTAAAATATTGCTCGACAAGGGCCATGCCTATCTCGCATTTGACACTGCATCTGAACTTGAAGAAGCAAGGAACAAGTTCTCAACCGGCCATGAACAATTTCAATACGGCATCAAGACCAGGATGTTGATGAAAAACAGTCTTTCCATGACTGCGGATGAGGTAAAGTCCAGAATTGACAGGGGAGACCGCTATGTGGTCCGCATACTGATACCCGAAAATCAAACCATCTTGTTTACAGACCTGATCAGGGGAGAGGTTAATGTTCTGTCTGACTCACTTGACGACAAGGTCCTCTTTAAATCAGATGGCCTGCCTACCTACCACCTCGCCAACGTGGTTGATGATTACCTGATGAAGATTACCCATGTTATAAGAGGGGAGGAGTGGCTCCCGTCGGCGCCTATGCACCTTCTTCTTTACAGGTTCTTCGGCTGGGAAGGAAGCATGCCCCAATTTGCACATCTGCCTCTTATCCTGAAGCCCGACGGCAACGGGAAACTCAGCAAGAGGGATGGCGACCGTCTTGGATTTCCTGTATTTCCTATGGAGTGGAAAGATCCGTCGGCAAATGAAGTTTCACATGGTTATAAGGAAGACGGCTATCTCCCTGAAGCTTTCATCAATATGCTTGCCTTGCTTGGCTGGAACCCCGGAACCGAACAGGAGATCTTTTCAATGCAGGAACTTATTGAGGCTTTTTCAATCGACAGGATTAATAAATCTGGTGCTAAGTACGATCCGGCCAAGGCAAAATGGTTCAATCATAAATATATTCAGCTAAAGACCGATGAAGAACTGTTCTCTTATTTTGATCCTGTGCTGAAAGCTAACGGTATATCCGCTGACCGTGAATTTGTTCTCCGGGCGATCTCTCTGGTCAAGGACAGGGTAGAATTACTGCCTGACCTCTGGAAGAACACGGTTTTCTTCTTCAGGGATCCGGAATCCTATGACCATGCTGTTAAACAAAAGATCTGGACGGATGCTACACCTGCGATTGTTGAAGAATTTGCAAACCTGGTTAGCGGCATTCAACAATTTGATAATGAACATCTCCACAATATTATCCAGGAATTTACTGCAAGCCGTAACATTAAAACAGGCCAGCTGATGAATCCATTACGGCTGCTGGTTGTAGGCTCAAACCAGGGTCCCGGTATGATGGATATAGCTGTTCTTTTAGGCAGGGATATTTTCCTTGAGAGAATAAAGAAAGGATTAAGAAATATATAATATGCGTCATATGTCAAAAGAAATCATTAATTTTGAACGTTAAAAATCCAACAATTAGCTGTTTAAATCATTTAAACCCCTGTCAAATGAAGAGATATATAGTTATTTTATTTAGCGTGTTTCTGATCGTGGCGGTGTCCTGTTCCAAGAAAAGTGACAGTGCGGGCTCCAGCACGCCCCTTGTTTTTACAAATCTTAATGCTTCGGATTCTACTATGGCCGTCAATGGGCTGATCTCATTCTCAGCTACTGCTTCCGGCGATGGGCTTACCTATCATTGGACTGCTTCCTATGGAAGTTTTGTAGGCAGCGGAGCTTCTGTAAAATGGACTGTTTGCCATGCCGACAATTTCACGGTTACCTGCGAAGTTAAGGATGCAAACGGGAACTCTGCTAGCAAAACGCGGATAATTCGTGTACATGAATAGGGTAATTACTCTTCTTTCCACGGTATTACTCTTTTCGTCCCAATTTTCATATTCACAGTGCTGTTCAACCGGAAGCCCGGTAGGGGCAACAGTTTATGTAGGTGTTCTTGCGAAAAACAGCCTCAGGTTCGTTGCCTATTACAGGAACTCTTATTCCAACACGTATTACCAGGGAAACAGTAAAACTGATGAAAACGTTCCCCTGAAATTTTCCTATTACAATTTTTCAGGGATAGCATTTGGTTACGGGATTACCAAGCGTTTGACCGTAGAAGTCGATTTCGGATATTTTTTCAATAAGACCCAGGAATATAAACCCAAAATAGCCGGTACTGATACCATTGAAATCAAGGAAACCGGTTATGGCTTCACCGACGGGGGCGTAAATTTAAAATACGGGATCTATATCAAACCTTCCAGGCAGATAGAGTTTACGGCAGGTGCCGGTTTCCGTTATCCGTTTACCACGAAACCCCAGGAAATTAACTATGTGCAGCTTTCCCGTGACGTTCAGCCTTCAACCAATGCATGGGCTGTTAATTGTATGCTGTTCTTCAACAAGGGCTGGCCTTCAGTCGGGATCCGTTTATTCACGCTCAACCGCTTTGAATATAATTTCCCGGATGCGCTTAAGTACCAGTATGGCTGCGTTTTACTGAATTCGGTCTTTTTCTCAAAAAAAATAATACCTTATTTCTTTGCAATTGTGCAGGTCCGCGGGGAATGGCGCAGTCATGACAATGATTTTAACGGTATTTATGAAAACGGAAGCAGTGTGCGTCCCAATTCGGGAAATTACCTCCTGATACTTTCCCCCCAGCTTAGTTATTCGATTGCCGGGAAATGGAATGTTTCGGTGCTTTACGACATACCCGTTTACAAGTATTACAACGGGAAGCAGCTTACCCCTAAATATTCTTTTGCTGTCAGCGTATCCCACGACTTTGACCTTAGCCGGAAGAAACCCAAAGTCGACATTGAAACCCTTCCAAAATGAGAAACACTCTCTTTTTCCTGATCTTGCCTCTTCTGCTTTTCGCATCATGTAAGAAAAAAACTGAGGCCCCTGCAACAAGGCCGTTATTAATGACTGTAGATGTTGCCGGTTCTTACTTTAACCAGACCCTGGGCGGGGTGATCTTTGTTTCGGACAGGCAGGGAAAGGTTCTTGCCGATACATTTTGCCTGGCCGACGGTGTTTACAAGCTTTACGGACAGGCTGGAACCTCTGCCCCCTCATTGATGGAAGTCACCATTGTAAGATCGGAGCTTTACTGGCATAGTTTCGCAATAACCCTTGAAACGTATACATGCATTCAGCCTTCCGAGTGGAAGCTCCAGGGTTACAGGGCAACGCTGGCGGGACAGGTAAACCCGGTGTACAAGAACATCCCGGTCCATAGTGATGCTATCCTGGTATCTTCATCAGGATATTCCAATCTTACATTCACTCTTGGCCTTCCTATCGAACTGTATAAAAATACCGATGATATTTATTTCGAGATCCCAACATCCTCGGGAATGAAATATAAATGGTTCAGCGGGATACAGGTAAGTACAAGCGATACTTTTGATCTTTCCAACACCCTTGTGCCCGACCATAAAACAATTAACTTTCCAGTTCCTGTTGCGTATTATGAATGCCGCATCCAGGGTTTTCCCGACGGGAATGTAAATTCGCCCATTCCTTATTTGCTTGATGATTTGCTGGGTAACGGAACAACAGCGAACAGCGTTGATGCGTATTATCCCCCGGCAAAATTCTCCGTATTTCATTCAGATATTTCAGCGGTGGAAACTTTTTCCTCAAACCAGACCTGGTATTATCATAACGACGGCGACATTCCTTCTGACTTTAAAAAGATATCAGCCGGCATTGTCTCCTTTGCTTCAACCAATACCAGCCTGACCGTGAAATCATCCGGCAGCCTGGATGCCGCGTCCGGCACCTGGCAATTCCTAAGTCCCTACAAGGGCCTTGTGAACTGGACTGTGTTCGGGCCTGATACGGCAACTTTCCTTCAGCTGCCACAGGTGGCGCCGGCTCTTACCAACATGTTTCCATGGTTCAGCAGGGATTCCCTGGTATTTGCGCACGTAAGGCTGCTCGATTTCGTAAACAGCCAGGGTTATTCCCAGATGATCAACCTTCTGTATAACCCGTCAAACCCCTCAAACTTTGACCGCCAGGAAACAACAATGCTGGAGCAGGTTCCGCCGTCAAAAAAATTAAGGAAATAAATTTTACCGATCTACAATCCTTTAAGGAGGGGAAGGTGGATGAATTGCTTTCCCGTGTTGATCTCGAGCAGGTAAAATCCGGGATTGATTCCCGAAATATCCAGTCTCAGGTTTGCTTTATCTTTTGAATCAATCATACTGAATGCAAGCTCCCGGCAGTTTACGTCAAACAGTCTTACCGAAAGCGGGGCCTGGACAGACCCAAGGCTTTTAATACAAACGAATTCATCGGCAGGATTGGGGAAAACACGGTATTCCTTGTTAAACTTCAGATCGCCTGTACTGCTGGTACTGCAGTCTTCCATATAAGTTATTCTTTGCGAAGCTGTAAGCGAATCATTAAAAACCGTCCAGGCTGAGGAGTTCTTTTTTAAATAATAATCGAGGAAAGGATAAAGAAAGTCAAGGGTTGCCGAATGCTGCTGCTCCCTGCTTATGGTGAAATTTTGCTGGCAGCCGGTCTCCCCAAGGGAGCAGGTGAAGTTGTAGTCGGCAAAATAGCAATGTCCTCCTCCTTTGATATTGATAAAGACTTTGCATGAGGACGCCAGGGAATCGTACATCGGCACCTGGTTCTGGGCAGGGGGCGTCACACAATCCTTATCGGCCGAGAATACCAGCGAAGGAGTGGTAACCTGAGTGGCGGCCTGTATCGCTGAAGGGCTTGTTTCCGCAGCAGCAAGTGTAATCATGGCTGTAGGCAAAGAATTGTTCTGACAGGCCAGGAAAGAAGCCCCTCCGCCCATTGAATGCCCCATGATCGCGGAAGTGCTGTCGATATGCTGATAAAAAGGTGAAGCAGCAGTGTTCCCTTCGGTTTTCATCCGGGTTATTATAAAAGCCAGGTCTTTACCGAATTCTGAATGGCTGGGGGAGATGCCTCCTTCTGTTTTTACCATCACTATAATATAGGCCCGGGGAACAAGGGAGTCCTTCAGATAGGCATATGCGCTGTAGGCCATCAGGAAGCCGTGACCGAATGATATCACCGGGAAGGCCCCTGCAGCAACAGGAACATTATCCCCGGCTGAGAGAGCAGGATAATACACTTCGGCGGGTAGGGCGCGATTGTTCCTTGCGGTATCTGTGAAATTCATGGTAATGTGGCCCACAGGGTAATTCTGGCCAATAGAAGTAATGGATGCCAACCCGGCAAGTCCACATAAAAGCAATTTTCTGATCATCTTTTCAGGGCTTATTTACCTGATTACAAATATCTAAAAATAAAGAGACCTGAAAAATTGAAATCAATTTTTCAGGTCTCTTTTGTTGTCCGACTAGGAATGAAACCCTTTATTTCCGGTTATTCTATTTTGATTTTATGAACCTCACTAATTACGGGGTTTACACGCAATCACAAAATTCACAAAATCTAAAATTGTTGAAAAAAGAATAAAAAAAAGAGGTTTTACCGTCCCCTGTACCGTCCCCTTGTATTATATTTGTACGGTTCAGACATTTTAACACCTTTCATTGTGGCAGGCACGGTTACTTTTATTTTAAAAAATCCAAAGGAAAAGGGTGAAACTCCAATTTACCTTGTCTTTTGGTACGATCAAATCAGGATTAAAATATCCACCGGTGAAAAGATTCATCCTGATAACTGGAACCCAGGGACGTATAAGGCCCGGATAACATTAGAGAACCCCCAGGGGGCAAGTATCAACACACGGTTGAAGGATCAAAAACAGTTAGCGGAGGACACCGCTAGAGATCACTTAAACCAAAATCAGACCGTTTACAAAGAGAAACTGAAACAGGAATTACGTGAAATCCTCAGGCCTAAACCTAAGGAGGACCCCAAACATATGACTTTCTTTAAATCTATTCAGGAATATATTGACAGTACAAACAAGTCGCCGAAAACAAAAGTATCTTACACAGCAACCTTGAAAACTTTGCAGATATACAATGAAACGTTGAAAAGTGAAATAACCTTTGAGGATATTAATAACGACTTCTATGAGGACTTTGTTAAATTCTTGACCTACTCCATACAACACAGCAGAAAAACGAAACCAGGCAAGGAAAAACAGGTTAAAACAGGCTACAATGAGAATACGATAGGCAACCGGATAAAGAATCTTAAGGTTTTTATGAATTACGCCCTAGATAAAGGCTATACAACAAACCGGGGACACCTTCATAGGAAATTCAAAAAGATAGAGCAAACCGCAGATACTATTTACTTAACAGATAAAGAGTTAGAAACGATTTATAATAAGGATTTTACAGACAATCCCAAACTAGACCGGGTCCGGGACTTGTTCATCATTGGGTGCTATACCGGATTACGATTTTCCGACCTGTCACAGCTGACCCAGGATAAATTCATAAAGGGAGGGCAACAAATTAAAGTAAAGACCCAAAAGACAGGCGAAACCGTTATAATTCCTTTGCATTGGACTATTAAAGAGATACTGAAAAAATATAATGGTGAACTCCCCAGGGCAATCAGTAATCAGAAAATGAATGAATACGTTAAGGAGTTAGGAGAAAAGGCCGGGATAAATGAACGGATCACTTTAACAACAAAAACAGCCGGGTTAAAACACGAACAAACATTTGATAAATGGCAATTAATTACCGTACATACCGCCCGCCGTTCGTTTGCGACTAATATGTTTTTGGCAGAGGTCCCGACCATTTCAATTATGAAGATCACAGGCCACCGGACAGAAAAGGCATTTATGAAATACATAAAGATTACCCAGGAACAAAACGCCGATAAATTGAGTACACACCCATATTTTGTAAAATCCTCCTTAAAAGTAGTACATCAGTAAAACATTACACAAATTGACCTACCTATGAAAAAGAATTACAATGCAAAGGATTTCGAGACAGACGAACCGAAAAGACTAACAATAGATGAAATACATAAAATACATATCGAGGCCCTAGAGATTCAAATAGAAACACTTAAGGGAATGTTGGAGGATGCCGGTTTGTATCCTGATAGTTTACAAAAGTCAGCTGAGAGTTTACATTTTTTAAAGGTTGTCCGGTGAATTGTTCCCCTCTTTCACCTTTCAAATTGTTCAAACACTTAACAGGCAAAAAAATGAAGTATAGCGATTATTTGACATTTGCAGACCCAAAGAAACGGCCTAATAACGTTTACGACATTTTCATAAATGATGAAAAAGTTAAACGGGTTGAAACCTATTTTATGTATCAATTTTTCAACTTTATTAACACGAAATCAATTAGCACGGTATTTGATTTTTTAGATTTTCATTTTAACAGGTACACGGAAACGAACCCAGGGAAAGAAAAAATGTTTCTACTGTTTGTAAAAGAATGTATTTCGGGAACTGGAATAGTTGAAACGGGCAATGGTGAAAAACTGAAAATGTACCAACCTATCCATGAAGGCAGAAAAGAAACGGTTAAGGAATGGATTGAGCAAAAGAAAAAGGAACTTATAACTAAAACCGAAACGGGTACAGGCAAATCATATATTTCGCATCCTCAACAAGTTTTATTATTCCATGAATTAGGAATTATCAAATTCCTGATAGACAAATACAAGTTAGGCAAAGAGCAAACCGCTGAAATTATTTCACTATTAGCGAACAGGGGTAAAGATAACACCGGCGATTACATTCGATACATTGAACAACCAAAAGAAAAGACAGCGAAAAGTAAACAGAATATGAACCCGAAAACGCCTGATAACATTGAATTTGTCAGAGAGATCATAAATAAAATAACCCCGCCTGTATAATTTTGGGGTATGTTCGGGGTAACCCCAAAACATTCAATATCAAATATTTAGACCTATTTCGATATATCTTTGATCCGCTAAACACAAACAACGGATCATGGAAAACACTATTATTTTACACAGTACCCCGTTAAAAGACTTAATTGAACTTTTCGGGCAGACAGTCGAGGACAAACTCAAACTATTCACACCGGTCCCGCCTCCTTCTCAGGTAACGGGTGAATATTTAACCCGCCGTGAAACTTGCACCCGGTTACGGATCAGCCTGGCAACACTCCATAATTTAACCAAAGACGGGACCCTAAACGGGTATCGGATCGGGGGCCGTGTGTTATACCGGCTGGCAGAGGTTGAAACAGCAGTACAGAGAATACAGGCCAGTAAATATAAACATGGGAGGGCCTGAGTATGGAAACGAATGTTCAAACCAGGACAGGCAACCCCCAAGATCATAAGTACCTGACATTTCAATTAAACCAGGATTCAGGATATTTTGAAATGACAAAGGGAGAGTTAGCATTTAACAAGGTCCCCCCGGAACTCAAATTAGAGGAAACCCAAAAGAAGGGTATTATACATTCAGACTATCTTATCCGGTCCCGGATCAAAGACGGGAAATACTTTTTCTTTACCGGGTTACTAAAGACAAATTTTGAGTATTGGTATTTCGGAGATTTTTACGAGAAAAGGAACGGAATAAAACGTAATTCCTTTATCCTGTTTCATTTTTCACAGGATCAGACCAGGTTTGAAATGTTCTTTTTCAATCACTTCAAACTGTACCCGGATCGTCGGGGTCACTTCATCCGGGATTTTATAACACACTTGAAACGATAAACGGGGCGAATACCCGACCCCGTTTAAAATTGTTCAAACCTTTTTAACAGGCAAGTCAAAAAGGAACGACAAAGATACAATAAACGGGGCCGGGGTGCAATCGCAAAAGTATGATTGACTGGATTAAAATAAAACCCCCGGATTCTTTAATACCTTCCATAAGGAATAACCCCCGCCTGGAATGGACCCAAACGGCAAGTGAAGAAACGGGGGACATTCAGGAAAATTCAGCGGTTTATTACGGGATCACTTTTACAATTAAGTACGGGCAATTCCTGCATATATCAGGCAGTTTGCATAAACATTGGAATTTATTAAATGGACGAGGTGAACAGAATTATAACGACTTCGATAGTGTGGCCCTGGTTACAACCCTGAGGCAGTTTTGTACCGACTTTGATTTAAACCCCTTTGATTGTATCATTGAAAACATTGAATTTGGGGTTAATGTAACGCCCGTGATCCCAGTTAGTGAAATCCTAAAGGCCGTTATAAATCATAAGGGAAAACACTTTAATCGCACCCGAAACAACAAAATGAATTATCTGGAATGCGAACATTCTCAGTATTACGTAAAGTTTTATCATAAGGGATTACAGTACGACCAGGGAAACATATTACGGTTTGAGATCAAAACCCGGAAAATGGAATATATCAGGACCGCAAAGATTAACACCCTGGCCGGCCTATTAAACCCGGTTAATTATTCCTATCTGGGCCTTATTTTAAATAAGAATTTCAGCGAAATACAGTTTTATGACCCTACCATACCGGACACCGGAATAAACGCAAGGGACCGCCTTGTATTAACTCAGGGCCAAATACCCGCCTTTTGGGAAACCTATAAAAAGGCACACCCTGATAATTATTATAAAAAAAGAAATCGTTTCAGGGATATTTTAAAGAAATACGGGACCCTGGACCTTTCTGAGATTCTCGGAAAACTTGTATCTGATAAATGGGACGAATTGACAAGGGCCGACCTGAAAACATTACAGGAATTGACCGGGGGTAGGGGGCCATGGAAAAAACCCGACTTTACAGGAATTGACACTTCTATTATAGAGTCAAAGTCTGTACACTCCCTTCCTGAGGAAAACGCCCAGGATCAAAAGGGAGTTAATCAACGCCGGTACTGTTTGACTTGTGGCCGGGATATTTCAGGACAAAATAAAGGATCGAAGTTTTGCAGTGCAAAGATTGTCGGTTATTCTCAGGCCCATAAATGCAGAAATACGGACAGCAACCCCAGGAACCGGATTAAATATTTAATGGCCAGGGAAAAAGAAAGTTTAACGCTATTCAGTACGATCCCTTATATGAGTAATGCTAAAAGAATAAAAACGGCATGAAAAAACTTGCAACGATTGAACAAAGTATGTCAATAGACAAGGCCGCGAACTCAATAAATGTGCCGACAGCCGTTTTAACAAGGCTGTGCAAACAGGATAAACAGTTGAAATTTCATCACTTGACAGCCTTTAGCAAACACATTCGATTTACCCAGGATGAACTTCAACGGGTAAAGAAAAAGATCTGAATTAAAATAACCATGCGTTGAAATCTAAAGTAGTATGAAAATAGAAAAGAGCAAACGGAAAAAATCAGGGGGGCGAAGGCCGGGAACTCCCAACAAGGTTACTAAGGATTTACGGGAACAAATTACCGTTTTGATTAAAAAGAATTTTGAAAGGATCGAATCAGATTTTAATAAACTCGATTCAGAAAAAAGGTTAATCGTATTGGAACGGTATTTAAAATATTGTTTGCCTCCTCTGCAGAATCTAAATATTCAGGCAGAGTTAAAGAGCCAACTTGAAGGAATGACAGACCAACAGTTAGACGAGTTAGCAGAAAAAATCATATCACTAAACACGAAACAATGAAAACCGATAGACAACAGTTGATTGAATCACTTGCAACGGGCAATATTCATGATATTCTTAAGAATAGTGAGTATAAATTTATTTTCACCGTCTTTATTAAAAACAACCCTGAGGGCCTTAGTAATTATACTATTGACGTAAGGGCGTTAGACAGTAGTACGGATCGTTATACATTGGAAACCCGTACCGGGACAGGAAATTATGAAGATTCACTAACACCGGATGAAAAAAAATATATGGAGCTGTGTGATAAAATAGGCCGGTATTGTTGTATCATATGCGTAACTCCACAAAAATTTGAAACTTAAAAAGTGTAAATCTAAAACATAAATCACATGGCAACAGTATTATACATAAACGGTGAAAAAGTAGACATTACAGGAGAATGGTTAAAATTGTCCCTCACTTATCAGTACGATGATTTAGATGATCTTGAAACGTCGAAAAACAGCCACAGCCAAACAATACAACTTCCTGCAACCGCACAAATAAAAAGGTTATTTAGATTTCCAGACGATATAAATTCAGGAGATTTCAAAGGACAGAAAACAGAACTTTTCGGAGAAATCTACGAGGACGACCAGAAAATATTTAGTGGGGTTGTTTCTCTTATAAGTGTCACACAGGGCGGGGACGAGTAAACAGGAAGTACGGGAAAACATTGGTAAAATATATTAAATCGGTTTATTCGGCAAAAAAACTGGCAAAAGGAGATGGGTTAAGGCATAAACCGGATTATCACATAAACCCTTCTTTATCTTTCGGACCATTTGACCCTACACAGTACATATTTCAGTAATTGAGTACCGGTTATCCGTATATCTAATATCCTGGATCAATGCCAGGACAACAAGAATCGGAGAGGCCGGGGCGTGACGTTCTGTCAGTTGATTTACATGACATTTCAGATATATGTACAATTTCAAACCCTTGTCAATAAAAGGCGAGAGGGTAGGGGAGAGGTTGAAACCGTAACAAAATAAGGGGTTTTCTATGTAGTCATACTTGCTACTTAACATAATGTTATTTATAAGACAAGATATTTAGACCTGGAAACCGGCTGAAAAATACCAAAAATAAGGGGGCCTGTTATGTTTTACCTGTATCATTGTTTGCCTTGTAATTGCTGACAGTTTGGCATATTTCAGGATTCATAAAAAAGGGGTTTGATTCCATGCGTAAAGGCATAGATCAACATTTTTACTTTAAAGGATTTCAGGTACATCAATACTTAAATACGTACTGTCATGAAAAATAAAATAATGTCGAAGTAGTTAAAAAAATATTGGTGAGGTTCATTAATTGGAAACAGGATAAAAATGCCTCCATTTCCGGTTTTACGGTCCCCCTTACAGTCCCCAGGTAAAAGACAAACCCCCGTAAACATCACATTTACAGGGGTTTTACATTGGTTGTTTGTTGTCCGACTAGGAATCGAACCTAGACTCTTCTGCTCCAGAGGCAGACGTGTTGCCAATTACACCATCGGACAATGCGGCTGCAAAATTACTACTCTTACGGCAAAAATTCAAATTTATTTGGCATTTTCTTTTGGTCGCCTGTCTCTTAGGGTAACTACACAATTAAAAACAAGGTTTTCGGCCGTCGAATCATAATCAACACTAAAGTATCCTATGCGTTCAAACTGGAACTTCCTGCCGGCTTCTGCATGGGCCACTGAAGGCTCAATATATCCGGTTGTAACCTGCAAAGAATCGGGATTCAGGTAATCCATGTAGGTTTTTCCCTCTTCGGCATTATCGGGGTTTTCAACAATAAAAAGCCTGTCGTAAACCCTGATCTCAGCTTTGACGGCATGCCTTACCGAAACCCAGTGGAGGGTCCCCTTTACTTTCCTGTTGCTCTGCGGCATCCCGCTTTTTGTTTCAGGATCATAGGTACAATGTACTTCCGTTATCAGGCCGCTATCAGGATCCTTTACAACTGATTCACATTTAATGATATAAGCAGAACGCAGCCTGACTTCCCTGCCGGGGGCAAGCCTGAAGAATTTACTTTCGGGGTCCTCCATGAAGTCTTCCTGTTCAATATATAATTCCTTTGAAAAGGGGACTTTCCGGGTTCCTGCTGCAGGGTCTTCCGGGTTATTCACAGCTTCCATTTGCTCAACAAGGTCGTCGGGATAATTGTCAAGGACAATTTTCAGAGGGTTCAGAACACCCATGACACGTAACGCTTTTTTATTCAGATCTTCCCTGATGCAAAATTCCAGGAGGTTGATATCTATCATATTATCCCTCTTGGCAACACCAATGGTATCGGCAAAGTTCCTGATGGATTCGGGAGTATAGCCTCGCCTGCGCAGGCCGCATATGGTCGGCATGCGGGGGTCATCCCATCCGCTTACATACTTATTTTGAACAAGTTCCAGAAGTTTTCTCTTGCTCATCACAGTATAGCTCAGGTTCAGGCGGGCAAATTCGATCTGGCGGGGGGCATAAATGCCGATTTCCTGTATGAGCCAGTCATAGAATGGCCTGTGGACCTCAAATTCCAGTGTGCAAATAGAGTGAGTTATCTTTTCTAATGAATCAGACTGGCCATGGGCGAAATCATACATGGGGTAGATGACCCATTTGTCGCCGGTGCGGTGATGCGAAGTATGAATGATGCGGTATATAATAGGATCCCGCATATGCATATTGGGCGATGACATGTCAATTTTTGCCCTCAGCACCCTGGCTCCGTCAGGAAATTCCCCGGCCCGCATACGGGCAAAAAGATCAAGGTTTTCCTCAACGGACCTGTTCCTGAACGGGCTTTCTTTTCCTGGGCGGGTTGGAGTGCCCCTGGTGTCGCTGATCTCCTCCGGGCTCATATCGCATACATAGGCCTTACCTTTGCGGATCAGGATCAAAGCGAACTCATACAGATGCTCAAAATAATCGGAAGCGTAAAACTCCCTGTCTTCCCAGTCAAAACCCAACCAGCGTACGTCTTCCTTAATGGAATCAACATACTCAACATCTTCTTTAACAGGGTTGGTATCGTCAAATCTCAGGTTGGTCTTGCCATTATACTTTTTACCTAATCCGAAATTAAGGCATATCGATTTTGCATGGCCGATATGAAGATAACCGTTAGGCTCCGGCGGAAAACGGGTATGGACCCTGCTTTCATTCTTTCCTGTACGAAGATCCTCCTCGATGATTTCTTCAATAAAATTCAGCGATCTTCCCGGAACTTCATTTTTCGTAGTATTGTCTTCCATCGTCTCATTGGTATTATCTCATCCACCTCTGCGAATGAGGGTGCAAAGCTACTAAAAATCAGTAAAACAGGCGAGAATTGGACGGATTTTGATAATTTAGCCGGCTTGGGAGATTGCTAATTTTTTATTCTTAAAGCTATGGGTAAGATCACTTTAGACGGAATGGAGTTCTTCGCTTATCACGGTTGTTTCAAAGAAGAACAGCTCATCGGCACAAAATTCATTGTCGATCTCAATGTAGAAACAGACACCTCTCGGGCCGAACATAGTGATCATCTGCACGATACCGTGAATTATACAGGCCTTTATCATGCCGTGAAAACTGAAATGGAACAGAAATCCCACCTGCTTGAACATGTGGCCCGCCGTATTATCATATCTGTTTGTGAGCAGTTCCCGTCGGTCACGGGAATTCACATCATTATTTCCAAACTGAACCCGCCGGTAGGAGGGAAGATGAAGCAGGTGAGCTTCACCACCGAATGGAACCGCACATAAGGATGTACCATGTACGATGTACCAATGAAAAGTTGATCGCGTGAGAAGTTATCACTGATAATCCTTTTTTTAACCTTGAATACCAAATATTTGTACATGGTACATGGTACATGGTACATTTTTTTTACCTTTGCACTCCCTAAATAACAGGGTATCGTGGCCGAGTGGTCAGGCAGAGGTCTGCAAAACCTCGTACAGCGGTTCGACTCCGCTCGATACCTCAGGTAAAAAGGCTGCTCCTGTTGAGGTTCAGCCTTTTTTATTTCTCTTTCGGATAAAACAGGTATTCGCAAATCAGGACCAGGAGGAGTGTGAAAACGCTGCTCATGACCACCCTCAGGAAGGTTGTAAAAAACTCGGTGAACCTGAATGCCTCCAGGAAAAACAGGACAAAATGATGTATCAGGATCAGGCTTAACGAATAATACAGGAACCATTTCAACCCCTGGTTTTTTAGCGAAGGGCTGTCGCCGATCAGTGAATCAGGGCCCGATGAGATCATTCTTATAACATGCGGACGGGCGTATCCCATAGCCAGGCAGGCCGAGGTATGCAAGCCAAGGGTATTGGTGAAAATATCCACTCCGGCCCCGGTTATAAATGCAAGGATAAGCAAAAACGCACCCGGGACTTCATAAGGAATAAGCAGGATGAAATAAACGTAGAGATACGGATTGCTGAACCCGCCAAGATAGATGTTGTTCAGTACAAGAACCTGCAGGGCGATGAGTACGAAAAACCTCAAAAAGTTGTTAACGATTACTCTTGACGTCGTCATTTGTCCCTGGTTTACTCGCTTTTAAACGTTGCTTTCAGATCTTCTTTTTCCTTCCTCATCAGGTCAAGCACGATCTCCACGTATCCAAGACTGTTAAAATCGGTCGAAAACAGTATGGTGCCGTAATTGAAGTTCTCGTCTGGTGCAACGGTAAACTCACTGATCGTCCCTACCAGAACTCCTTCCGGAAAAATATCTGAATTTCCGCTGGTGATGATTGTATCCCCTTTTTTCATGTCAACATGCTTTGGGATTTCCCTGATGCTGCCATACCGGTAGCTTCCGCCTGACCATTCCACGTTGACAAGCTGGTTGTTCTTTTTAAACTTTCCAGAAATCTTGCTGTCTTTGTTCAGCATCGAAATGATCCAGCTGAAATGTGGTGAAACACTCACAACCTGGCCAACAATGCGGTTTCCGATGATCACTCCCATATGGTTGCGCACTCCCTGAAGACTGCCTTTGCTGATCATCAGGAAATTGTTCCTCCGGTTGGTGGTGTTGCTTATGACTTTTGCGCTGATATACCTGTACTGCAACTGGTATATCGTATCGTTCCTGTAAAAGGAGTGTGCGTCGGACGAATAATATGCTTTTGGCAGTTGAGAATGGAGTTTGGCCAATTCCTCAACGAGAGTCTGATTCGTACTCCTGAGTGTTAAATATTCTGAGATATTCCTGAAAGTCCTGTTGATCCCTCCGGTAAATGTGCTGGTAAGATCGTAAACAGCCGTGTTCTGGAACTCGTTAAAATTGAAAAACAAGCCCAGCGATAATGCTTCCAGCACCAGGAATAATAAGATGAAGTAGTTTTTGCGGATAAAAACGAATAAGTTCCGCATACCTTATTTACTTGATAAGGAAGGTGAATTTGTCGAAGTTCTTCAGGGCAATGCCTGTACCCCGGGCAACGGCACGCAGAGGATCCTCAACAACGTGAACTTTTAATTTCGTTTTAAGATGAATGCGTTTATCAAGCCCTCTCAGCAATGCGCCGCCACCCGTCAGATAAATTCCGGTTTCGAAGATGTCGGATGCAAGTTCCGGTGGAGTCATTTCAAGAGCATTAAGAACGGCAGCTTCGATCTTTGCCACGGATTTATCGAGGGCATGAGCTATCTCGGCATAGTTTACAATGACTTCCTTGGGAATGCCCGTGAGAAGGTCCCGGCCGTGAACTGCATAGTCGGGAGGGGGATTGTCAATATCGACCAGCGCAGCGCCTACTTCGATTTTAATCCTTTCGGCAGTACGTTCCCCAACATTGATATTATGTTGCTTACGCATGTATTCTTCAATATCGGAATTGAATTCATCCCCTGCAATCCTGATGGACTTACTGTTTACGATGCCACCTAAAGCAATAACAGCAATCTCGCTGGTGCCTCCCCCGATATCGATCACCATGTTGCCGATAGGCTCAAGGACGTCAATGCCGATACCGATAGCGGCAGCCATGGGTTCGTGGATAAGCCTCACTTCTTTAGCTCCTGCCTGTTCCGCAGAATCCTTTACAGCCCTTTCCTCTACTTCCGTGATCCCCGAAGGAATACAGATTACCATCTTCATCGCCGGGGGAAACCAGGATTTTCCAATCTCAATCATCTTGATCATCTCCCTGATCATATGTTCGGCAGCCTGGAAATCTGCAATAACTCCACCCCTGAGGGGTCGTATGGTTTTTATGTTTTCATGGGTTTTCCCATGCATCATCTGCGCTTTTTTCCCAACAGCGATTATCCTTCCCGAACTTCTTTCAATTGCAACAATTGATGGTTCATCAACCACCACTTTGTCGTTATAAATTATAACCGTATTGGCTGTACCGAGATCAATAGCAATTTCCTTAGTGAATAATCCCATTTTGTATTAATGTTTAAAGTGGCGTATACCTGTAAATACCATAGCCATGTCATGTTCATCGCAGAACTTTACCGTATCGGCATCGCGTATCGACCCCCCCGGCTGTATTACTGCAGTGATCCCTGCTTCATGAGCAATCTCCACCGAATCGGCAAAGGGAAAGAATGCATCAGAAGCCATCACAGAACCTCTCGGGTCGAACCCGAAATTTTTTGCCTTTAAAATGGCTTGTTTCATTGCATCCACCCTTGATGTCTGCCCCATTCCGCAACCGATAAGCTGTTTATTCTTTGAGATAACTATAGTGTTTGATTTCAGGTGCTTAACTATTTTATTGGCAAAAAACAGTTCCGGGATCTCTGATTCAGATGGTCTCTTTTTAGTGACATACTGAAAATCAGCTTCTGTCTCAGTTTTAAGGTCTCTGTCCTGTTCAAGTACTCCGTTCAGGACCGATTTAAACTGCCTGGAACTGAATAACAACGGATTTTGTTGCAAAATTATTCTATTTTTCTTTGATTTAAGGAGATCTAATGCTTTCTTTTCATATTCAGGCGCCAGCAGGATCTCAAAAAAAAGTTTGTTCAGCTCCTCAGCCGTTTCTAAATCAACCGGCCTGTTGGCGATCACAATGCCTCCATAGGCCGAAAGGTTATCACATGCCAGGGCGTCTACATAAGCCTGCTTCAGAGTTTCCCTCACGGCCACACCGCATGGATTGGTATGCTTGATGATGGCAACGGCCGGCTCTGAAAATTCCGCCATAAGGTTGATTGCGGCATCAATATCGACAAGGTTATTGTACGAAAGCTCTTTCCCGTGAAGCTGCAGGAAATTTTCTGCCAGCGAACCATAAAACGAGGCCTTCTGATGGGGATTTTCACCATACCTCATCGTGCTGGAGAATACCTGGCTTTGTTTGAAAGCGGGAATCTTTTCCCTGTGGTTGAAATAATTGAATATCTGGGTGTCATAATGTGAGGAAACATTGAATGCCTGGGCAGCAAAATATCTTCTCTCTTCGGCGTTTGAAAAACCGTTCTTTTCTTCCAGCAGTTTCATCAATGGAGCGTAAAAATCGGCCGAAGGTATAACCACCACATGCCGGTAATTCTTTGCAGCAGCACGGATCAGCGAAATACCCCCAATGTCTATCTTTTCAATGATCTCTTCTTCATTATCAGTACATGCAACAGTCTTTTCAAAAGGATAAAGGTCAACGATCACCAGGTCTATCGAAGGAATGTCGTGTTGTTCAACCTCCCTTACATCCGAAAGCTGGTCCCTCCTCCAAAGTATGCCGCCGAATACTTTCGGGTGAAGGGTTTTCACTCGCCCCCCGAGGATAGAAGGATAGGAGGTTACCTCTTCCACCGACGTTGCCGCAATACCTTTGCTGAGTAAGAAATCGTAAGTGCCACCGGTGGAATAAATATGTACATTATGAGCCGCCAGGTTCCTGGCTATTTCTTCAATCCCGTCTTTTGAAAAGACCGAGATCAGCGCTGATGTAATTTTTATTTGATCGATCATAGTGGATATTGTAACTCGGAACTGTTTTTATCGTCTAAAATCTGTAGCTCAATTTCCTGCAATGTTAATGAATATCGGGGAATTTTACAAGATACAGAGCTTAGTATTTAAGGAATTACGTAACTTTATCGGCTGTGAAACGATTTCAGGCTTATCTTATTTTTTTAAGGCTTTTTAGAGAAAGCTATCTTTTTGCCATCCAGGCTATTGTTGTAAATAAAGTAAGGACCATCCTTTCCCTGCTTGGAATTACCATCGGTATTTTCTGTGTCATTTCAGTCTTTACTGTTTTCGACTCCATGGAAGCTGCCATCAGGAAAAGCATAGCTTCCCTGGGAAGCAATGTTCTCTACGTACAAAAATGGCCCTGGTCAATGGGCAGCGATTATCCCTGGTGGAAGTACTACCAGAGGCCTGAAGCAACCCTTGAAGACCAGAAGGAGATCGAGAAGCGCAGCAGCCTTACCGAATATTCTGCATTCTTCGCACAGGTCAATAAAACGGTTAAATACCGCAGCAATTATGTTGAAAATGTAGGGATCATGGGTGTTTCCAGTGATTTTGACAAAGTGTGGAAATTTGAGATCGGCAGCGGAAGGTATTTCTCTATAAACGAATCGGCTACAGGCAGGCCCATCGCACTTATTGGTGCGGACCTGGCTTCGGGACTGTTTCCGAACCAGGAAGCCATAGGGCAAAAGATAAAGATTTTCGGAAGGAATATTGAGGTCATAGGGGTAATGAAAAAGGAAGGGGAGGATTTTTTCGGTAACAGCAACGATAAAGTGATTTACATTCCTGTAAATTATTTCAAGACCCTGGTCAACCTCAAAGACATGGGAACTACTATCGCGGTGAAAGCCAAGCCCCTGGTCTCAAATGCAGAGCTTAAAGATGAGCTGACAGGAATAATGCGTTCTATCAGAAAAATAAAACCTTCGGCCGAAGATAATTTCGCTATCAACGAAACGGATATTATTGCAAAAGCTTTTGACGGAGTTTTCAGCGTCATAGCAATGGTTGGCTGGATTATCGGAGGGTTCTCCCTTCTTGTCGGCGGGTTCGGGATCGCCAATATCATGTTCGTGTCGGTCAAAGAAAGAACCAACATTATCGGCATACAAAAAGCCCTGGGGGCAAAGAACTATTTTATCCTGCTCCAGTTCCTGTTTGAAGCAATTTTCCTTTCAATCATTGGTGGCATTGTGGGATTACTTATCATCCTCATAATGACCCTCATCATCTCCTATACCACCAGCTTTCACCTGATACTTACCCAGGGGAATATATTGCTGGGCTTAGGCGTTTCGGGAATGATCGGCCTTATCTCGGGATTCATCCCTGCTTTTACCGCATCAAGGCTCGATCCTGTCGAAGCCATGCGCACAAGTATGTGAGACTCTCAGAAAGGCCAGAACTGGTTGTCGTTCCAGATCTTTTCCTTCAGTTCATTATCAATATCATTGAGCACCTTCAGGTGACCTTTTTCCCAATCGGCAAGCCATTGGTATAATGCCTTTTCATTGGGATCTTCTGTCAGTCCGGCCTGCTTTGAATAAACTTCAATTGCCCTCTTCTCAAAGTCAACAGCCGCTGAAATGGCAGCAGCTTCAAACCCAGCAGAAGAGATCTTCTTCTTCATCTCCTCGCTTAAAATGAGGTTCGCGAACTCTTCATGAGCCAGATCCAGGAGGTCGACATGGGCAAACTTATGTTCCTTTTCATAATGCATGAACTGCTCTGAAAGAAATTTCACATGCTTCGTTTCTTCGTCGGCCATGACGAGAAAAATGTGCTTTATATCAGGATCACTGCTGTTTTCAGCAACTTTGGCGTAAAAGGCATACCCTCTTCTTTCCATCAGGATCGCCATTTTCAGAATGTCGATAGCTTTCTGTGTTTCCATATCTCCTTTTTTATTTACTGCATAATTCCATTAATACTCCTTTTGTTGACTTCGGATGAAGGAACCCTATGTTCAGGCCTTCAGCCCCTTTTCTTGCCTGTTTGTCGATCAGCTCGATCCCGGTTTCCCTTGCCTCGTTCAATGCAACATCGGCATTCTCAACAGCAAACGCCAGGTGATGAACGCCCTCGCCCTTCTTCTCCAGGAACCTGCCTATCGGGCTGTCAGGATCGGTGCTTTCAAGCAATTCGATCTTTGTCTGGCCTATCATGAAAAAAGCAGTTTTTACTCTCTGGTCTTTCACCTCTTCAAGGGCATAACACTTTGTTCCAAGAAGCTTTTCGTAAAAAGGGATGCTATCATCCAGGCTTTTTACAGCTATCCCAATGTGCTCAATGTGAGTTGGTTTCATAGTTTGTGATAAGTATTTTTGTTAATGAATTAACACTTGATTGGCAAAATTACAGGATTTTTGGAATTAAAGAGAGCCATTTTGTCAGTTCCTTCCCAAAAAGCCTGAATATATCCCAATAACCCAGCTTGCGGGCCGGTTCCGGAGTTCCCCGAAGTGTTTGTTTTAATAGGAAAATTAAAAATATTTTCCTGGTTTGGTAAAATGGCATAATAATTGTTTTACTTTTGGACCGTTTTAGTCTATTGGTCGAATTTCATTGTTAAAATACTAATAATATGATAAATAAAGAAGAAATAAGGGAATCCGTTTTAAAGGTTGCCCAGGAAATATTCTCCAGATACGGCTTTCACAAGACCACCATGGATGACATCGCAAAGGGGATGGGGAAGGGGAAAAGCTCAATTTATTATTACTTCAGCAGTAAAGAAGATATCTTCTCGGCAGTAGTCGAAAAAGAACTGCTGGAACTCAGGTCAAAGATAGTGGAGTCGGTGACCAGGGCCGAAAATCCTAAGGAAAAGCTTAAAGCATACGTTAACGAAAGAATGCAGGGCCTCAGTAAGATGGTTAACCTGTTTAATGTGCTCAGAACTGAATTTATATCACAAAGGGAGTTTACGGACCGCATCCGTATGAAAACCGACGAAGAAGAAATAGGTATCATCAGGAGCATTCTTGATGAAGGTGTTTCAAGCGGGACCTTCCACCTCGAAGATACATATCTTACTTCCATTGCCATTGTAACAGCGCTTAAAGGGATGGAGGTGCCACTTGTGATTGCCCGTAAGGAAGAGAATCACCTTGAAATGACTCTTGACCGTCTCCTGGATGTATTGTTTTACGGGATGCTTAAAAGATAACTCCCGTATTTAATTCTCAGAGAACATGAAAACAAAATTAAACTTCCTGTGGTTTTTGATGGTCCTTCCTGGCCTGTATGGGAATGCAGCGCTGGCCGAAAGGCCCGCGGCTGTGAGGAAACTTACGTTCGACCAGGCCCTTGATCTCACTTACCAGAACAGCCATGTGTTGAAACAGGTATCTTACCTGCAAAAGCAGAAAGACCAGGAAAGGCTTGCCGCCAAAGGTTTGTTTTTCCCGACCATAGGGGTGACCGCCAGCGCCATCATGATGTCGGATCCGATCGAACTTGACCTCAACCCCATAAAGGATGCCATCACGCCATTGTATAAAACCCTGGGGAGTTATGGAAAGTTCGGTGATGTCCCCGGGCTTACAGATGATATGGCAACCCAGGTCATCCGGCAGAAGCTGAATGCAGGCCTCGGCCAGATACAGAATGAGGATTGGAACCAGGTCATCCAGAAACAGCAGTTTGCCGTGGTTGCAGCAACCTTGCAGTGGCCGGTCTTCACCGGAGGCAAAATCCTTATCGCCAATAAATCGGCCGAGATCCAGAAAAAAGATGTGCATGATGTCTTCCGCCAGAAGGAGGGGGAGCTGATGAGCGAACTGGTCGAAAGATATTACGGCCTTTGCCTGGCTTCTTCAGTGGTAAAGATCAGGACGGAAGTCAGGATGGGCCTGCAGAAACATCTTGAAGATGCAGTTAAACTTGAAAACCAGGGAATAATATCAAATGCCGACCTTCTCCAGGCAAGGGTTTACAGCGCACAGGCTGGCAGGGAACTCAGCAAAGCAATACGTAATACATCTATTGTCACCCAGGCACTGATGAGTACCATGGTGCTTGAAGACAGTTCCATGGTGGAGCCGGTGTCGGCCTTGTTTTACCTCGATACCATCGAGCCTCAGACTTATTTCAGCAACCTGGCCCAAGCCACCAATCCCATCCTCAAACAGATAGAAACCAAAAAACTTCTTGCCGAACAGAAATACAAGGCCGAGAAATCAGAGTTCTACCCCTCTGTCGCCCTGCAGGGTACCTACGATATCGTCAACAAGGACCTTTCTACCTATATCCCCGACTGGGAAGTCGGCATTGGCCTGAAATGGACCATCTTCGACGGGGTCAGCAGGATAGGGAAAGTAAAAGCCGCTTCCATGCAAACAAAGCAGGTTGAGGAATTCGGGATGAAAGCCCAGGCTGATATCTCAACCAACATCAACAAACTGTATAATGAGCTGAACATGCACCGGGAGCAGCTTACCGAACTTGAAACAGCTGCCCGGTATGCAGAAGAATACCTGAGGTCAAGGGAAAAGGAATTCATTGAGGAGACTGGCAATTCAACACAGGTCATCGACGCCAGGCTGGCCCTTGCCCAGGTAAGGACTGAGCGTTTGCAGGCAATGTACAATTACGATCTCACTCTTGCAAGATTACTTGAATATTCAGGCATAGCCGGTAATTTTCCGTCATATGCCAAAAGAAACTCTGTAAAATTTTAAAGTAATGAATAAAAAAGGAATAATATCAGCAATTGCAGGCATCGTGGTGCTCCTGTCACTGCTTACCTGGTCTGTTATTGTTATCAACCGGCCAAGATCTGTTGAAGTACAGGGAGAAGTCGATGCAACCCAGGTGAAAGTAGCTTCAAAGATCGTCGGCCGCCTCGACAGCCTTCCGGTTCACAAAGGAGATGCGGTTAAACAAGGCCAGCTGCTTTTTACATTGAAAAGCCCTGAGATAGGAGCGAAGATGGACCAGGCCAATGCAGCACTGCTCGGGGCCAGGGCACAAAATGAAAAGGCAATAACCGGTGCTGAGGCTGAAGATATTGAAGCTGCCAGGAATATGTATATGAAAGCCCAGGCTGCTTCCGAGCTTGCCCGGAAAACCTTTGACAGGATCAATAACCTGTATAAGGACGGTGTGGTTCCGGCACAGAAAAAGGATGAGGCTGAAACGCAGCTGAAAGCCGCCCAGGAAACTGCAAACGCAGCAAAGGAGATATGGAACAAGGCTAAGAAAGGTACCAGGATAGAAGACCGGGATGCGGCAAAAGCAATGGTTTCCAGGGCCGAGGGTGCTCTTGAAGAAGTCAGGTCCTACCTAAGTGAAACCAGCATTACGTCACCAATGGACGGGGAGGTGTCGGACATCATTGCCGAATCCGGGGAACTGGTTTCTGCAGGTTACCCCGTTGTGACCATCGTTAACCTCAGAGATTGCTGGGTTACCTTCAACCTGCGCGAAGACCTCCTGGCTTCAATCCGCACAGGCAGTGTGTTCAATGCCAGGGTGCCGGCACTCGGTGATAAGGAAATCCACCTGAAGATAACATACATACACCCTCTGGGTAATTATGCAACATGGAATGCAACCAAGACTTCTGGGGATTTCGATATGAAAACTTTTGAAGTCCATGCAAGGCCTGAACAGGCTGTAGAAGGACTTCGCCCTGGGATGAGCGTGCTCGTAAACTGGGAAGATGTGAAAAAACTGTCTGCAAGATGAAAAACAACCGGAATAACCGGTTTATAGCTGTTGCCGGAAGGGAATTGACAAGAATGTTTTCCGACAAGGTGTATCTCTTTATAGGGCTGATCGCGCCTGTTATCGGATTCGGCATGATCGCTTGGATCTTCTCTGCCAATGTCCCTAGGGATTTGCCAGTGGCTATCGCTGACCTGGATCATACTTCACTTTCGAGGCAGATCGCCAGGACGGTGGATGCAACTTCCATTGCCAGGGTTGACAGGAGCTACACTGATCTTTTACAAGCATCAGAGGCCCTGGCTGAAGGAAAGGCCGACGCAGCAATCTGCATACCTGAAAATACTGAAAGAAACATACTCCGGGGGCAAAATGCTCCGGTTGCAGTGTATCTCAACAATGCCTGGCTCATTAAAAGCGGGCTGCTGAAAAGCGGCATCCAGAAATCCCTGGGAAGTCTCTCGGCCGGATTAAAGATCAGGGTTATGATGATGAATGGGGACAATGAGAAACAGGCTGTTTCAAAAATAATGGCTGTACGATTAAGACCGGTATTACTATTCAATCCTTACACCAGCTACGAGTACTATCTTACACTTCTGCTCCTGCCGGTCTTACTTACAGTCTTCGTTCTTTTCGGAACCATTTATTCAGTGGGTTCCGAGTTGCAATATGGCAGCGGTACTGAATGGCTGGTAGCCTCAGGCGGAAAGCTTTTCCCGGCAGTTACAGGGAAATTGCTTCCCCATACCCTGGTATTCAGCATCCAGGCAATAGCAATGAATATTCTTTTTTTCAAAGTCCTGGGACTTCCCCTTAACGGGCACCTGGGACTGATTATGGGTTCTGAGCTGCTGATGATCCTGGCTTACCAGTTCATGGCCATACTCTTTGTTTCGGTGATGAAGAACATGAGGCTTGCCCTGTCCATAGCCAGTGCATATACCATGCTGGCGGTCACTTATGCAGGCCTGACATTCCCTTTATTCGGCATGCCTGCCATCGCCCAGGTCTTCAGCCGGATATTCCCGTTCTCATACTGGCTCGAACTTTTTACAGGCCAGACCATAAGGGGGGAACCTGTCGCAAATGCATTGATACGGATGCTTTTTATCTCTGTGTTTATCCTTGCCGGCGCCCTGTTCACACCAAGGCTGAAATATATTGTATCAACCCGGAAATACTGGGGAAAAATCTGACGGTATCATGAATAATCCTGTATATAACAGTCTGTCGAATTTCATTGGGATAATTATAACCGGGATCCGTGAATCGTTCATGGACGCAGGTACCGTGTTGATTTTTATCGTAGCTGTAATACTATACCCCATGTTGTATTCCATCGGCTATGTCAACCAGACGATCAGGGATATCCCCGTTGCGGTCATCGACCAGGACCACACCTCATTAAGCCGGCAGTATACAAGGATGCTGGATGCAACCGAACAGCTCAGGGTTAGTTTCAAGCCTCAGAATTTAGCTGAAGCCGAACAACTGTTTTATGAAGGGAAGATACACGGGATCATCCTTATACCCGGGAACTTCGAAAAGGAAATCCTTGGCAGGAGGCAGGCCGACGTCACAGTATACTGCGATGCAGGAAAATTCTTCGTCTATAAACAGGTGTTCACGGCCTCTACCTATGCAACTTCAACTTTAAATGCAGGGGCGGAAATCAAATCCCTCCTTGCACAGGGCCGCTCATGGGATCAAGCGCTCAACCGATATGAAGGCCTGAATGCCACGTTTTTTGACCTGTATAATCCGTCATCAGGATACTGTACTTTTATTGTACCGGGAATCCTGATCATTGTCATCCAGCAATCGCTCCTGGTAGGGATTGGATTGCTTTTTGGAAAACACAAGGAACGCCGTCAATTTCTTCCGGTTGCCAAAGAGGTTCAAACATGGAAGGATTCAATTGCACAGGTCCTTGGAAAAGCCAGTTCCTATGTGGTTATTTACCTGGTGACTACCCTGGTGACCCTGGTGCTTTTGTACCACTGGCTGTCGTTTCCCGAAAGGGGAAGTTTCTGGCTGGTTTACCTGATGCTGGTCCCCTTCCTTTTTGCTGTTTCTTTTATGGGGATTGCACTATCATCGTGGTTCAGCAAAAGGGTGCATGCACTGATGTTCATGGTGTTCATTTCCCCTGTGGTGTTTTTTCTTACAGGAGTAGCATGGCCGCTTGAATCATTGCCCCCGGTGCTGAAAGTTCTGGCCTGGATATTCCCCACAACTCCCATGGTGCCTGCATTTATCAAGTTAAGACTGATAGGAGGGGGGATAAGTTCGGTTTCCTATGAATTGACAGTAATAACAATACAGATGGCCGCGTATTTCATTCTTGCAGTAGTTTCATACAGCCTGGCCATTAAAGCTTACAGCAAACGGCTGGCTGCTGAAACGTCATAAAAATTTAAAGACACGGGATCGATATGGTTTTTGGTTAATACTAACGTTCTTTTATACCGTGATCCCGTGTCTTTTTTTTATTTTGCAAAATAATTCGGTTTATAGTTTGAAGGAGAATAAATGTGGATGGAAGCCGCCCGCTGGTCCGAATGATTGAAAATCTCGTGCAGTATCATGTTTCCTTCCTTATAAGCAATACCACCGGCAGGCAGGACGCTGCGGCTTAAGAATTCAGGCGGGGTATCGAGCTTATATACATTTTCGGTAACCTCGCTCTGCATGATCCTCACAAGGCATCCGTTTACAGGATGGTCATGAACGGCGCATCCCTGCTTCACCTCCCAGCAAAGGACAAGAAGTTCCATAAGGTCATTTTTCTTTACAAGGTTCCGTGAATAATGATCCGGGCTGTATTTTTCATATTCCTTCCAGTCGTCCCCGTCATAGGCTGATAACACAGGGCCAAGTTCCTTCAGTTTTTTTCCGCTTCGGAGGCCTGAATCAATGGCATTGAATAATTCTTCTATCGTCTTCATACCCTATAGGTTTCCTGACAAAATTAAACTTTATTCCCAACACCTAAACTGCTATATTTGAGCATGAAAGATGAAATATAACAGGTTTTCATTTATTTTCCGGATTTTTGCAGAAAGGCCTCTGCGGCATATGATTGCAACGGAGGCCTCTGGTGGAGTATAGGGGAGTCGAACCCCTGACCTTTAGACTGCCAGTCTAACGCTCTAGCCAACTGAGCTAATACCCCATGGGGCTGCAAAAGTATAAAATTTTTAATTTGCAGCGACATTCTAATACAAGCTTGCATGAAACGATTGTTTGCAGCAGTGAAGATTGAACCGGGTGTGGTATTCATGAAGACCTTCCGTGAGCTTAGATCGAGGCTGAGTTCCGAGAAAATCAAATGGGTAGAAGAATATAATATCCATATCACTGTTAAATTTTTCGGAGAGACGGACGAAAGCCTGATCCGGGGAATTTCGGGCAGCCTTGGCGGTATAGTGTCAAACACAAATGGATTTGATCTCCGCTTATCGGGAATCGGTATTTTCGGAAGCAGGTATGACCCCAGGGTGGTATGGGCAGGAATTGAGCCCCCCGAACCACTTGCTTCCTTCATGAGGTGTGTACAGAAGGAAATGGAACAGTATGGTTTTGAATCAGACAGGCAGAACATCGTTCCTCACCTTACCCTGGGAAGGATAACGTTTCTGAAGGATAAGGAGCTGTTCCGAAACGTGATAGATGAAAACCGTGAACTGCAGTCTGAGCCTGTAAAAGTAAGTGAATGCATTTTATTTGAAAGCATACTGCGCAGGGAAGGACCGCAGTATATTGCCCTTGGCAAATTCCCTTTCAGAAATTAAAAACGGCCGGTTATGATCAATAGCCGGCCGCAAAAACCATATGGGCAACGTCACTGAGTTTTTTCTGTGTTATCTTTTTCCTTAAAACGGTTTGCTATGATGTAATATATCATTAATGCAATACCGCCGAAAAGACAGATCATGGAAAAAAAAGCGGCTTCCTCTTCCATGGCGGTGGAACTTGAAATGATTTTTCCGACAATAATCCCAAGTCCAATACCAATGAATATCATTCCCCATTTAAGGGATCCGAGAATGTTACCTTTAGTGTCGAGGTTGGAGGCATTCCCTCCTGTTCTTATCAGTGCCATCCGTTCTTTATGTCGGACACCGATGTAAACTATGCCAAATACCATGGCAAAGACTGAGATCGGGACAATAACTTCTGCATTCATATCCGTGTTTTTTGGGTTTTGTGTGTATTCTGCCCTTTATGACGCAGTAGTTAATGAGAAGTTACAAATGAAGATCAGCGGACTATGAATTTTGAAGTGAAGGATCCGTTCTCGTTGAACAGTCGAAGGAACATCATCCCCTTTGGGAACCTTGAAACGTCGATCTCAAGAGTAAAATCTCCTCCCTGCCATTCGGGACTTGCATTATACAGGGTTTTTCCAAGCTGGTCTATGACGGTTATTTCGAAGTGGTTCTCCCGTCCTTTGCTGTTAATGTATAAGGTTCCTGAAACGGGGTTGGGCGACAACGTGATCAGTGAACTAAAATTATTCTCGATGATTCCGCTGCACTTCTTTACAATAACCTGTTTTATTGACGCCTGGCCGTTTCCGCATGAGTTAATACCGAATGCCGTTACCGGACCAGTTTGGGCTTTGTTTCCGAATTGAACACTGATTCGGTTAGTGTGTTGTCCCGAATTTATGATCGCGCCCTGCGGCAGAGTCCATCCATAGGAAGTTGCATAAGGAACAGGTGATATGAAGTACTCATAATTGTTGCTTCCTGTGCATACGGTATCTGCTCCCTGAATAATACCCGGTGTCCCCGGTAATGAATCAACTCCAACAGGTTTGATCAGCGGAGGACCGGTTCCGCATCCGTTCTTCCCCGATACGCTAATATCCCCCGCAGAGATCCCCCATTTAACCATTACCGAAGTCGTTCCGGCCCCGTTCAGTATCGTTGCATCCGCAGGAACGTTCCACACATAGGATGATGCATTGAGAATAGTATCAGCCTGGTAGCTTCCTGTGTCTGACTGGCAAATATGAGAAGGCCCGTGAATTGCAGAAGTGGCATTTGGCGCAGGCATGACACTGACTGCCAGAACGCTGGGAACGCTGGTCCCGCATTTATTTCCTATGATTACCGATACCGTTCCTGAATATCTTCCCCATTTCAAATCTATCAAATTGGTATTCTGGCCCGTCAGTATCGTCGCCCCGGCAGGGACTGTCCAGGAATAGGAAGTCGCATCCTCAACATCGATGACAGAATAATTGTAAGCCGAATCCCCGCAAACTTCAGATGGGCCCATAATCGGAGAAGGTGGGAGGGGTATAGTTTCCACGTAAACCATAATACTGTCGGCGATACTCTGCGTCTGGTCGGTAACCACAACGGTATACATGGTATTGACAAGAGGTGTCGCAATGGGGTTCTGGATAGCTGGATCCGACAAGGTAGCACCAGGGTACCAGAAATAGGTGAACGGGCCTGTGCCCCCTGTTAAGGATACCGAAAGCTGGGTGTATTGTCCCTGGCAGATGGTATCAGGCGATGCATGGGCTTTTACGACAAACAACAGGTTCGCCTTCTGCCCGGAAAGCTGAAACGAAAGAACGAGCAGAAATACAGTAAAACTCGAATATTTAATCAGCAGCCTGAACAATTGCAAGGAGTTTCAATCAATACAAAAATACAAAAAACACACTGGGTTCCAACAGGTTTTGTATCTTTACATCATAAATTAAGTAACGGGAACTGAGGGGAATATAAATTCTGAAGCCGGCCTTGTAACCTGCTGCCGGCTTAAACGTCTAAACTACACATGAAATACCAGGACGACAATTTCTATATTGAGAAGGTCTTGAATGGTGATTCTTCCGCTTACGCTGCACTGGTTGCTAAACATAAGAACCTGGTATTTTCGATCGCTCTTAAAGTTCTGAATAATCGTGAGGATGCTGAAGAGATAGCTCAGGATGCTTTTGTAAAAGCTTTTCACTCGCTGAGGTCATTCGAGAGAAAATCAAAATTCTCGACATGGCTTTACCGCATAGTTTACAATGCAGCCATTTCCCGTACCAGAAAAAGGGTGCTGGAGACGATCCCGATGGATAATTATGTGATCCATAATTATTCGGAGGAATCCCTGAGGCCCGGAGTTGACGAGGTTGATGCGAATGAACAGCAGGTGTTGCTTAACAAAGCAATGAAAAACCTTTCGGATGAGGATAATCTTCTGATCACCTTGTTTTACCACGGAAATAACTCTATTGAAGAAATCAGCAGTATCACGGGATTATCGGCTTCAAATGTCAAAGTAAAGCTTCACCGGATCAGAAAAAAACTTTATGATGACATAAGCATGATGATGGCCGAACGAATGAATTAAGGCAGTTTAAACACGCGGATATGGATATGAATGATGTGATTAAAGATGATTTCCTTGCCGGACTTATCAAAAAAGTCCCCCTGGAAAGTCCGTCGGATGATTTTGTGGATAAAGTAATGGCGGGGATTGAAACAATTCCTGTACCGGTTGTTGAAAAACAGCCTTATTTCCATTGGATGAGATCTTCGCTTCCTTACCTGGGTGCCGCAATGATAGTAGTTCTTATACTTATTTCTTCTGACATCCCTTACCTGAATTTCATTGGGGGCAAAGTGTATTTTTCTTCTTTCTTCCTGAAGATTTTCCAGCCGTTCTTGAATTCAATGAAAACCCTGCTGTCGTCCAGGTTCATCACCTATTCTCTGCTGATCGGAGTCTCGGCCGGTTTTCTGTTCATTATTGACAAGTTGTTCTCACGCAGGTTCTCTGCATGATATTGCTGAACCGATGATTCCCGGCCAGATACTGAAAGCCATCTCGGTATACTTTGGAGATCACCGGCAAACTGACTTCAACCTTCTTTCGGCAAAACCCCTGGGCGGAGGATCAATAAACACGGTATTCCAGATCAGAACTTCAGCCGGGACGTTTTGCCTTAAATACAACCGCAGCGATGCTTTTCCCAAAATGTTCGAGACCGAAGCCAGTGGGCTCAAACTCCTCGCATCTGCCGCCACTATAAGGGTCCCTCAACCTGTTTATGTTGACAGCCTTCAGGATTATTCCTTCATCCTCCTGGAATATATTGCTGCAGCTCCCATGATTAACGGGTTTTTCGGAGATTTCGGGAGGAGCCTTGCCCGCTTGCACAGGTCATGCAATGAACTGTATGGCCTTGACTATAATAATTACATGGGATCGCTTGCCCAGAACAACTGCTACCATTCCGGATGGGTTGAATTCTTTGTGGAAGAAAGGATCGATAAACAGGTAAAGCTTGCCCTTAAAAACGGTTTGCTGGATGCCTCCACAGAAAAACTCTTTGAAAAATTATATGTCACTTTGGATGAGATTCTCCCTGAAGAACCTCCCTGCCTGGTTCACGGCGACCTGTGGAACGGGAATTTCATTGTATCAGAGGAAGGAAAAGCCTGCCTTATCGATCCGGCAGTATATTACGGCAACCGGGAAGTTGACCTTGCTATGTCTACTTTATTCGGGGGATTCGGCCCCGAATTCTATTCATCCTATAATGAAGAATATCCTTTGACGGAGGGATGGAAAGAAAGGCTTGAAATCTATAATCTTTACCCGCTGCTTATCCATCTGAACCTTTTCGGGCGCGGCTACCTGGGATCTATCCTAAGTGTTCTGGGAAGATTCTGAACGCTCCTTATAAAGCTCTCTGAAACTCTTAGGCGCAATCTTTGGCAGGGTCCTCCTGGGGCCCCAAAGTTTTTTGCCAAACCTGCTGATCATGCGGTTTTTCAATTTGCTGCCTGGCTTTTCAAGCATCCATTTTTTCATCATGACCATTTTCCAGCCTGAGTTCACCTTTCTCCAGAAGAAAGAAACATATTTCTTTGAAACAGCTTCGGCGCGGTTATGCAGAAGAAGTTCATGCAGAGGTATCTTGACTGGGCACACTTCGGTGCATTTACCGCAGAGGCTGGAAGCGAAGCTCAGGTGGTGGTAATCCTTAAATCCTTTAAAATGAGGCGATATGACAGATCCTATCGGGCCTGAATACGTTGCACCGTAGGTATAACCTCCTATGCTTTTATACACAGGGCAACCGTTAAGGCATGCCCCGCAACGGATACATGATAAAGCCTTTCTCTGTTCCTTAAGTTTTAAAACGTCGGTGCGGTGGTTGTCAAGCAATATAACATACATCTCGTCAGGACCGTCAACCTCCCACTCGGTCCTGGGCCCAAGCAGGATATTGTTATATACCGTGATATGCTGCCCGGTGCCGTGATGAGCCAGCAGGGGAAGGAAAAGGTCAAGGTCGTCCATCGAAGGAATAATCTTTTCAATACCTACAACAGCAATATGAATCCTGGGGAATGCGATGGAAAGTAAGCCGTTGCCTTCATTTTCGGTGAGCACCAGGGCTCCCATGTCGGCAATAAGAAAGTTCCCCCCGGTAATGCCAACGTCGGCGCGGATAAATTCCTTTCTCAACTGGTCCCTTACGAAGAGCGTGATCTCTTCGGGTTTGCTGTTCTCGGGAAGCCCGAATTTCTCATGAAAGAGTTTTGCAACATCCTCCTTTGACTTATGCATTGCCGGCGTGACAATATGATAGGGTTTTTCGCCGGCCAGCTGCACTATGAATTCACCAAGGTCCGTCTCAAACACCTCACGTTTATGCTTTTCCAGGAATTCGTTGAGCTCTATCTCCTCCGAGATCATCGATTTCTGCTTTACAATGACCTGGGCTTTGGCCTTTTTAATAATGTTTAAGATCTCTTTTTGCGCTTCCTTCTCCCCGGTAGCCCAAATTACCTTGCCCCCCCTGCGTTCAAAGTTGTTCTCAAACTCTACAAGATATTTATCGAGATTGTTGATAACCTTATGCTTGATATTGGCAGCCCTGCGCTTGGCCAGCTCAAGATTCTGAAACTGGTTCAGGCCGCGGGTCACTGCAGCATCATACCTTCCAATGTTAAAATTCAGCCTGCGCCTTTGTTCCTTGTCAAAAGACCGCCTGCCTGCATCCTCAATAAATTTGTGATGTGCCTGGTTCATTCAAAAGCTCTATAAGATTTGTGATATTTTTTCCACTCTTCTTTTATGCCTTCCTCCTTCAAAATCAGTACTTAAAAAAATCTGCAGGAAACTGAGAGCTTCATCCCTGCTGATAAACCTTGCAGGCAATGAAATAACGTTTGCATCATTATGTATCCGTGCCAGCTTTGTGATCTCTTCATTCCAGCAAACAGCGGCCCTTACACCAGGGTATTTATTTGCAACCATGGCAACACCGTTCCCGCTTCCGCAAATGATCACTCCCTTTTCAATTTCATTCCTGTTCACTGCATCACCTAAGGGATGTATCGAATCGGGATAATCCATACTATCTTCCGAATGAGTGCCGAAATCGGTTATTGTATAATTTTGTAAAGTGAGATATTCTTTCAGAAATTCTTTAAACTGATATCCTGCATGATCAGATCCTATCGCAATTTTCTTTAAAGAATCAGGCATTGTTAATTGTTTTTTTACAAAAGTAATCATAATGAAATCATAATGAAGTAAAAGCGAAAATTATGTAAAATTATATGCCTTAAAATCAAAATATTAAACTTTACACATTCTGTTGTTAACAACAGTTTAATTTTGTTTCAAACTTTTAATAAAAACACTGAACTTTATCATCTGCCCCGTTTTTCAGTTAATAACTAAAAGTTAGCAGGATATTATCAAATAGAATAAACAAGATCTGATGTTGTTTTTGAAGTAATGTTATACACATTGAAAAAAACTGACAACTGTTGAAAACCAAAATAACAGATTGTAATACAATAAACTATAATTAAGAATGTTTAAGTAAGAATGTTAATTAACTGTTGATTTCCAGAAATCCTAATTTTTGTACAGTTTTTAATCAACCGTTTCAACAGCTATTATAAATAACAATAAAAATAATCTTTATTATTATTATGAAAACTTCTTCTGATCAGAATATTTCCCAAAAGATATCTGAACTTAAAAAGCAAAAGAACGCGGTGATCCTGGCTCATTATTACCAGGTACCTGAAATTCAGGATATAGCTGATTTCATAGGTGACAGTCTTCAGTTATCGCAAAATGCAAAAAGCACAAATGCTGATATTATAGTATTTGCAGGTGTTCATTTTATGGCTGAAACCGCGAAAATTCTGAGCCCTTCAAAAAAAGTATTGCTGCCCGATCTTGAAGCTGGTTGTTCATTGGCTGATTCCTGTCCGCCCGATGAATTTAAAAAGTTTAAAGCAACGCATCCCGGCCATATTGTTATTTCGTACATCAATTGCTCAGCAGCTATAAAAACATTATCGGATGTGATTTGCACATCGAGTAATGCAATAAAGATCGTTGAATCTTTTCCTAAAAACCAGAAAATAATTTTTGCGCCCGATAAGAACCTGGGGGGATATATAAACCAGGTAACTGGCAGAAACATGCTGCTCTGGAATGGCAGCTGTGAAGTTCATGATGTAATCAAGGCGGAAGAGGTTATACGTTTAAAAATCGAACACCCTGATGCTAAACTCATAGCTCATCCCGAATGCAAGGACATCATCCTTCAGCTTTCCGATTTTATTGGGTCCACCACGGCTTTATTGAATTATACTGTCAAAGATGCTTCAAAGAAATTCATTGTGGCCACCGAAACAGGTATACTTCACCAGATGAAAAAGTCTTCCCCTCAAAAAGAATTCATCATTGTTCCCACCGATGAAAAATGTTCCTGCAACGATTGTCCTTATATGAAGCTAAATACGCTGGAAAAACTGTACCTTAGCCTGAAAAATGAAAAGCCGGAGATTATCCTGTCCCCGGAGTTGATCCGTGCGGCAGAATCTCCTATTTTAAGGATGCTGGAACTTTCACTATAGTACAAAGAATGAACCTCTTAAGATACAGGATAATATTCCTTGTCTTGTTTTTTACGACTGCGTTTGCGATTCCTTCCATTTCGCAGAAGAACGATACCGTATTAAAGAACGGGTACCAGAAATTCGCGTACCCCGGTGGGGGTATTTCCAGCGAAGGGATGATAAGGGATGGGAAACCTGATGCGTACTGGAAATCATACTATGAGAACGGTAAACTGAAATCAGAAGGAAACCGCAAAGAATTTGAACTTGATTCGGTGTGGAAATTTTATAATGAAGAGGGAACGCTGATCCTGGAAATCACGTATAAAAAAGGTAAGAAAAACGGAGTCAGGACAAGTTATCTTGACAAAGAAACCATAAGGGAAAACTATAAAAATGACATCAAGGATGGCTATACCCGATATTACTATTCCGATGGCAGGCTGAAACTGGAAGTCCCATTCGTGAAAGGGATGGAGCAGGGTTATGGAAAAGAATATGCTGCCGACGGGACCATCATTACCCTTACCGAATACAAGAAAGGATTCATTGTCGACAGGATGAAGATAAACCGCAGGGACAAGAACAGCCTGAAACAGGGTAAATGGTATCTCTTCTATGATAACGGGAACATCAGGCAGGAGGGGAGTTATCTCGATGACCGCAAGGACGGGTATTTTAAAGATTTTACCGAAAACGGGGATCTTCTAAGGATCAGCAAATACGTCATGGGAGAGCTGCAGCCCGATGCCGAAGAGATTGCCAAACTAAAGGTGCGCAACGAATACTATCCCGACGGCAAGCTGAAGGTTTCTGCCATGTACCGCAATGATACACCTGAAGGGATCCGCAGGGAATATAAACCCGACGGGACTGTCGAAAAATCGCAGATGTACCATAACGGCATTGTCACCGGGGAAGGCAATATGCTTGATGATGGAAATAAGGACGGGCATTGGAAAGAGTTCTTTGCCGACGGTTCTGTGAAAGCTGAAGGAAATTACGATGACGGAAAGCAGATGGGAGAATGGAAATTCTTCCATCTGAACGGAAAAACAGAACAGACAGGCAAGTATAACAAACTGGGAAAACCCGACGGAAAATGGAAGTGGTTTTATGAAGACGGAAAATTGCTTAGGGAAGAGAATTACAGAAATGGTTTGAGAGACGGGCTTCTCAGCGAATACGACGAAGATGGAAAACTCTTACAGGAAGGCGAGTTTGTGAACGGGGAAGAAGACGGCCCATGGTTTTATCTTACAGGTGATGACTATGTGAAAGGAACTTACCGCGACGGCTTGCGCACAGGTATGTGGTATACTTACTCCCTTCAAAAGAATGGAGACAAGTTGGATTCACTGGTTGTGTTCAAAGGAAATTACATAGACGACCTGCCCGACGGAAAACATACCTGGTACTGGGATAACGGAAAGGTTCATGACGAAGGGCTATATGTCATGGGCAAAAAAGAAGGGGACTGGGTCATCAATAATTCCGACGGGACTCTGTTCCTCATAATTACATATAAAGACGGAACGGAAACCCGTTTTGACGGGGTCAGGATAAAGCCAGCTTTCGAAAAAGAGGATTAATTCAACCCGGCGGGAATGCCGGAAGTTTAAAAACAAAATTATGGAAAAAAGAAGACCGGGAATGGGTGGAAGAGGAAAGCCGGCAGGTTTTCGCAAGCCGGGCCCTGAGAATTCGGGCAAGGCCGAAAGACCCGAGAGAAGAGGCAAACCGGAAGGGAAGCCCTGGGAAGAACGCGGACCAAAACGAGACGAAGGCAGGGCCGAAAGACCCGAAAGAAGGGGTAAACCGGCAGGGAAACCCTGGGAAGAACGCGGACCAAAACGAGACGAAGGCAAGGCCGAAAGACCCGAGAGAAGAGGCAAACCGGAAGGGAAGCCCTGGGAAGAACGCGGACCAAAACGAGACGAAGGCAGGGCCGAAAGACCCGAGAGAAGAGGTAAACCGGCAGGGAAACCCGGGGCATTCCGTGGTAAACCCAGGACGAGGTCTGCAGCGAAAGAAGAAACCATAAGGCTAAACAAATACATTTCCAATTCGGGAATATGTTCGAGACGTGAAGCCGACACCCTGATCACCGCCGGTGTTGTAAGAGTTAACGGCAAAATCGTTACCGAACTTGGAATGAAGGTATTGCCCGGGGATAAGGTTCAGGTTGAGGAAAAAAATATCAGCATGGAAAAGCCCCAATATGTCCTGCTGAACAAACCCAAAGGTTTTATAACAACAGTAACCGATCCCGAAAAGAGGAAAACGGTGATGAGCCTGATACAGGGTGCATGCAAGGAGAGAGTATATCCTGTGGGAAGGCTCGACATGAACACCACCGGGTTGCTCCTTTTCACCAACGATGGGAACATTGCGAAAAAACTGACACATCCCAAGTATGGGATCAGAAAGATCTATCATGTAGAACTCGACAAGTCGCTCAGCAAGGCCGATTTTGAAGAGATCAGGAAAGGCCTGGAACTTGAAGACGGGGTGATAGTTGTGGATAAAATTGAATATATTGAAGAATCGAAATCCAGGAAAGAAATAGGGCTGGAGCTGCATTCGGGCCAGAACAGGGTCGTAAGAAGGATATTTGAACACTTTGAATACAAAGTTGTGCGTCTCGACCGGGTGTATTATGCCGGCCTGACCAAAAAAAACCTGCCACGGGGCCACTGGCGTCTGCTTGAAGAAAAAGAAATCAATTTGCTTAAGATGATAAGCGCCTGAAGTCAATACATTAGCAAAATGAGCACTATCAGTATTTTCATTGTAGAAGATGAACTGTTAATATCTGCCAACCTCAGATCCCAGCTGCTGAGCTTCGGCTATGAAGTGCTTGGCTCCAGCACCAAAGGAGAACAGTGTTTACAGGACATAGAGAGGCTTTCAAAAGAAGGGAAAGAACCCCAGATCGTCCTTATGGATATCCATCTTCGGGGAGAAATGGACGGCATTGAAACTGCAAGAAGGCTGGTTGAAAAGTCAAACTGTGCAATTATCTTTCTTACCGGGCAAAGCTCCAAAGAGATCTATGAACGTTCTTTTAAGATCAAACCCTTCGGGTACCTGCTGAAACCAATCGACATGGAGCAGACCAAAATGACCATAGAAATTGCTGCCTACCAGAGAAATCTTGAAATTGAAAACCTGGTTTACCAGAAAAAACTTGAAGTTCTCCTGGAAGAAAGAAAAAGGGAGAACGATGAGATCACCTCCCTTTTTAAAACCATTGCCGAGAACTCATTGGTTGGGATGACCATTATACAGGAAGACAGGATAGTTTTTGCCAATTCACATATCGCCCAATTGCTTGGCATCAATATGTCGGAATTGTTAACCTCCGATCCCTATAACCTCACCGGATTTATTCACGCAGATGACAGGGAGGTCATGAATAACAGGCTGGAGACCAGGTTAAATGAAGCGGATGCGCCAAATGCAAGCACTTACCGGATTGTCCGTAAGGACGGTTCAGTCGTACACCTTGAATCGTATTCAAGACTGATAAAATATAAAGGCAAACCCGCCCTGCATTATCTGTACTTCGATATCACCTCTTACTGGGACGCTCTTAAAGGAAAAGAAAATTGAAAATTTCATAAGCAAGTCATGAAAAAAATCCCGATCATATTTTTGGTAATAGTGTCATGCATGAATATTCATGCCGGCCCGGTAAAAGAGCTCATTGCAAAATCAGGGGATGCTGTTAAATACCCCGGCAACGACGAGCTGGTAATATTCGACAGTACATTGGTCGACATGCAGGAAAGCGGTCTTACGTATGTGGTTTCTCATTCTCTTACAAAAGCATTGAATTCAAAAGGAGCCCTGGACCTGAGTGTGATCAAATCGGGTTACGATCCCTTGTCGGCATATATTGAATTCCGCGAGGTGAACATTTATAAGAAAGACGGAACCGTGGTCAGGCTGGATATGAAAAATGTAATGGATTATCCTGCCCCGGCGCGTGCAATTTACTGGGGCGCAAGGGAGAAAATGATTGCCGCCGGAAGGCTTGAAGCCGGAGATGCCGTGGAAGTGGTACAGTTCAGAAAAGGTTTTACATATGCTCTTTTGCAGGGAGATGATGATAAATACATCCCTCCGATGCGGGGCCATTTTTATGATATTGTCGAGTTCTTTGATCATAATCCAGTTTCCGAAAAAGTTTACCAGGTAAGCATTCCCAGGTCGAAAACCCTGCAATTCCGCTTCTATAACGGGGAAGCCTCGGTTTCCTCGTGGATAGCAAAGGATAAGCTTGTGTATACGTTTACTAAAACCGACATGCTGCCGCTCAAATCCGAACCCAGGATGGTGGCTTTATCTGATATTGAACCAAAACTCCTGCTTTCGACAAGCCCCGACTGGCTTACGAAATCAACCTGGTTTTACAAGGTGAATGAAGATTTCGGAAGTTTCGAATCCACCCCAGAGATTAAGGCCAAGGTGGATGAGATCCTGAAAGGGGCAAAGAATGAGACTGATTCCGTTGCAAGGCTAACTCACTGGTGTGCCGATGAAATTAGATATTCGGGCATCTCGATGGGATGCGGGGAAGGTTTTACCCTTCACAAAGGCTCGATGACATTCACCGACCGCTGCGGTGTGTGCAAGGATAAGGCAGGGATGCTGATCACCATGCTCAGGGCTGCGGGATTTAAGTCATATCCTGCAATGACGATGGCAGGATCAAGGATAGACTACATCCCCGCCGACCAGTTCAACCATTGTGTGACGGTTGTAAAACTGCATGACGGAAAGTACAAACTGCTTGATCCGACCTGGGTGCCCTTCATCAGGGAACTATGGTCCAGTGCGGAACAGCAGCAGCAATACCTGATGGGCGTACCCGAAGGGGCCGACCTGGGTACAACCCCTGTTTCCGATCCCGGAAATCATTATATCAACATTGAAGGGAACACCGAACTCCTTGCCGACGGCAGTCTGAAAGGAAGTTTTTCAATTCAGGCCGAAGGGCAGAGCGATGCTGCGGTAAGAGGCCTTCTCAGGAATGCCCCTCCGGCGTTATGGTCCCAGAACATTGAAAAAGAGATATTGAAACTCTGGCCCCAGGCGGTAGTGGCAAAAACTGCATATACCGATCCGGCAGGGTACAGGGAAAATGCAGAAAAAATCAGTATAGAATTCCTCATCCCTGGTTACGCTGTAATAAGCGGGAAAACTTTGTTGTTCACCCCGCTTTCAGCCGCCGAGATCTTTAAAAATTTCCAGGGACAGCTTAGCTTTGAAACCGATCCGGCAGAAAGGAAATATCAATTCAGGGACCGTTGTTCAAGGGAAGTGAACATTCATGAAACGATGATACTGCCTTCAAACTGCCATGCCGGCCGGGTCCCAGCATCCATGGATGCAGGAGGGAAATCGGTCAGCTATAAAGGAAGCTATACCGTAAAAGGAAATACCCTGGAGTTCACATCCAAAGCTGTTTTCACCAAGCGGATCTATGATCCTGCAGACTGGCCCGAATTCAGGTCCAGTATCGAAGCCCAGAATAAATTTTCGGAAAAAGCAGTCACCATTGAATTGTAAACCACCGGTCATGAAAAAAATATTTCCCCTCATTTTAACAATACTTGTTCTTTCGGCTGCGGCCGCAAGGGCCCAGGATCAGGCCAACACTCCTTCTTCGGATGCCCGGTATATTTCATTGTTAAAGGAATATACTCTTAATACCGACGGAAGCATGGACTCCCGCTATGTGAAAGAACAAAAGCTGATCACCTACAGGTCTTTTCACAGCCTGTACGGGGAAACCTTCGTCACGTATAATCCTTCTTTCCAGAAGCTGACAATCAACAAATGTTTTACGGTAATGGCTGACGGTAAAACTGTTCAATCTCCCTCAAACGCCTTCAATGAAATCCTGCCGTCTTTTGCAGCAGGGGCGCCTCCCTTCAATGAACTGCGCGATATGGTAATAACCCATACCGGGCTTGAAAGGGGGGCTGTCATCCACCTTGATTATACCATTCATTCTGCAAAAGGCAATGCCCCCGCACTGATGGGAAATGAAATGATGGCCGAAAACGAACCGGTTGAAGATCTTACCGTACGGGTAAAAGTGGCAACTGGGGAGACGCTGTTTTATAAATTGCTGAATGGGGCAGGAGAGCCTGCGAAAAGCAGCGAGAATGGCATGCAGGTATATACATGGAACCTTAAAAACGTTAAGGCAATCAGCTCCGAAGATTTCCAGAAAAGCTCATATGAGGCATACCCCAGGGTTCTTTTCAGCAATTCGGGAAGCAGGAATACCGTGCTGGAATACCTTACAAGTCAGCCTGCCATGGGTCTGAAGATCAGCGAAGCTATGAAATCTGAAGTCCTGTCACTTAAAAAGGAAAATCCCGAGCCCCTGAGCCTTGCCCTGAAGATACAGGGAAAGGTGATCGACGATATTCACCTGTGGCCGGTAGCTTTAAAATATAACGGCTACCGCCTGCATACTGCCGAACAGGCATGGAACAGCATGGGTGCGAATATACCCGAAAAGGCGATGTTGCTTGCAGCGCTTATTGAAGCTGCAGGAATAGAAGCCGATGTTGCGGCTGTTGCCCGTGATGCGTTTTTCGATGAAAAGCTGGGAACCCTTGCCGATATTGAAGATTTTGCCGTCCGCATCGACCTGAAGGATGCCGGCATACAGTATTTGTCGGTTATTGCACCCAATAACCAGGACCTGGAGAAAGTACAGTCGGATAAGGTTTTTATTGCCCTCGGACAGGGCGAAAAACCGGAATACCAGCATTCGGGCCAGGCAAAATTTTCAGTCAACATGAGCGGAGCTTTCATCATATCCACTGACCCCAAAATTACAGGCGAGCTGAGCTTTGGAATTGCAGGCGCCGTAAATCCATACCTCGGATTGATCCGCGACAAGAACAAGATGAAAAACATGGTTGCAGGAGGGTTTTCGAAAGCCGACCTGAAAGAGATAAAGCTGAGCCAGAGCTCTTCCGAAACATCTTTCCAGACATACACGGTAATGAATGAAAAGCCCTTCAGGAAAGACTCTTCCTGGGTTTACTTTACGCTCCCTTTCTGTATTTCGGGAATTGACAGCTGGGGAATTAAAACACTTCCGTTGAAACGCACGCAGGCTGTTGAGATCCCCTGCCAGGGTGAAGAGAACTATGAATATTCCCTGACCCTGCCTTCAGGCTGGGCATTGTTCAGCCCTGCAGGTAAAACCGAGTTGAGCAATAAAGCCGGGAAGTATTTATTCGAGATCAAACAGGATGGAAGCAAAGTCACTGTAAGCCGGAAGATCAAGCTCACAAGCCGTGTCATCGCAGTGGAAAATTATGCCGATTTCAAAACCCTGGCGGACAACTGGAATGATCCGCGCAAACGGGAAGTGATTTTTAAAACTCAATAGCAGAGTCTTTCGCTTTTCGCCTTTATCTTATAATTATCCGATTCAGCTTTCCGTGAATCTCAACACTTTTTGACTTGAGTTCCTTGAAACGCGTCTGGATCAGCATTACATCCGAAACAGAATCATTCTGGTGCAGCTGTTTCTGAAGCCCGGCGATCATAAGGTCTATTTTCCTGGCTTTAAATGACAGAAGCGCATAGTCGAGGCGCACGATCAGGCTGTCTTCCTCAATATCTATCATCACATGATGCTTGAGCCAGTTCTGGCTCAAGGAATAGGGGTTGAACACCAGGTCAACCGCAGCATATGAAATTTCCTTATCCTCGTGCCCCAGGAAGAACGATCTCTCGGGAACCTGGTCTGCATCAATCCCGGCACTGTAATCGCTGAAAATAGCCGCATAAACCTTGTTTTCGAATTCAAGATCATCACTGCGGATGTCATGCACCAGGTAATCGGCAACCATCACAGGTACCCTCACCGTTTCCTTGTTCTCGTTGGTCTGTTCGAGGTGCACGATATCGGTGCCGTAAAGCAGGAGCAGCCTCATGATCTCTTTTTCCTGGCTTTCTGCGGATGAGGTGTCGGCTTCGGGCACAGGCTGGGGAGGTGCAGCAAATTCAGGTGCGGGAATCTCATCAGCCCCTCCCTGTAATTCTTTATTGAAACGGGTCCTCCTGATCTTGTTCAGTTCATTCACCAGCACCTGTTCCGAAACATCCATCATATCGGCGCATTCACGCACAAACAGGGTGCGCGTTATAGCATCAGGCATAAGTGAGATCGAAGCGACAATATCCTTGATCAGCCCTGCTTTTTTGACTGGGTCGTTTTTCGTTTCATCGAGCAGAATCCGGGTCTTGAAGCTGATGAAATTGACTGCGTTTTCGGTAATGAATTTTTCTGTTTCCTGCGGATGATGTTTGCGGGCGAACGAATCAGGGTCCTCGTTATCGGGGAAAAGCACAATCCTCACGTTCATCCCCTGCTCCAGAACCATGTCGATTCCGCGGAACGAAGCCTTGATCCCCGCAGGGTCGCCGTCGTAAAGTATGGTGATATTCGAAGTATACCTCTGTATCATCCTTACCTGGTCAGCGGTAAGCGAGGTCCCGGAAGAAGCCACTACGTTTTCAATCCCCGCCTGGTGCATTGAGATCACGTCGGTATATCCTTCGACCAGGAAACAGTTGTCTTTCCGGGCGATCTCGGTGCGGGCAAAATAAATGCCGTAAAGTGTTTTACTTTTATTGTAGATCTCCGATTCAGGAGAATTCACATACTTTGCATGGCTTTTATCCGACGAAAGGATGCGTCCCCCGAAGCCAAGGGTCCGTCCCGAGGCAGAATGTATAGGGAATATCACCCTGGAATGAAAACGGTCGTAAAGCCTTCCGTCTTTTTCAGTAGCAAGTCCTGTCTTCAGGAGCATATCCTTTTTATACCCTTCCTGTATGGCATGGGCCGAAAATGCATTCCACGGGTCAGGGCTGAAACCAAGCTGGAATTTCTTTATCGTATCTTCCCTGATTTCCCTTTCCCTGAAATATGCCAGCCCCACGGCCTTGCCTTCTTCAGTTTCGAAGAGCACATTCGAAAAATACTTCCTCGCAAAATCATTCAGGTTGAACAGGCTTTCCTTTTCCCCTGCCTCCTGTATCTGTTCGGGCGTCTGTTCTTCCTCGTCTATCTCGATCCTGTATTTTTTGGCAAGATACCTCAGGGCTTCAGGGTAGGTGAGGTGCTCGTGTTCCATGATGAACCCAACCGCATTCCCTGCTTTTCCGCAGCCGAAACATTTGAAGATGCCTTTCACGGGAGATACCGTGAACGATGGGGTTTTCTCGTTATGGAAAGGACAAAGCCCGAGAAGGTTCACCCCCCTGCGCCTCAGGCTTATAAAATCACCGATAACCTCTTCAATCTTGGCAGAAGAGATGATATTATCAATGGTTTCACGGGTGATCATATGCCGGTCTAAGGATATAGCGAAAGTAATAAATTCGGAGCAGGTATGCTATCGGTGACCAGGTACCAGGTTTTTCCGGTACTCTTCCTGAAACCCACAACACCCTCTTTGACAGTATAAAATACTCTTGAGAAAAAGTCGGGACAATAGTGCGTAAAGTCCGGAGCGACCAGTTCGTAAACGTTTTTAAAATAAACAGGGCCGAGCTTTAAAGAATCATCAACCGCTTTGATATAGCCGCCGCTGTGAAAGGAAGTATCGGGGAGATAAGAGAACAGCATCCCGCCATCAAAACGAAACACAGCTCCGTAACTGCAGGTGCCGCTGTTGTCGGCAGCAAGGCCAAGGCTCATGAATTTTTGTACGGTAGGCTGTGTGAAAGGATTTGAAAAATACAGCTGAAACGTCAGCACATCGGAATTCGGAGAGATAAAACCCGCCGAGTTTGCCTCGCAGGAATAATAGTCGCCCTGGTATTCTGTTGGATTTAAAGGATATTTCCATACCGCCTTCACGCTTGACTCCCTGCCCCTGGAATTGAAAACAATGGAATCCCCTTCGTTGCTTTTGAAAACAAGGGGATCCCTGGTCGGGTAAGGCAAAATAGCAAGGTCTGCGCTGCTGAATTTATAGGTGCCAAGGCAGGAGGGACTTGAGGTGTTGTCTTTCTTTTTGCAGGAATAGAGGGCTGCAAGACAGATCAGTAAGGCCAGGAGCAGGTTTTTCAGGTACATACAGCAACGAAGGAGTAACAAAGTTATTCAGGATTTCCAGGTAAATCAAGATAAATTTATAATCCGGGGCTTTATCAAAGGGCGACCTCTTTCCAGTTCCCGTCGCTGAGAACATTTTGCGATTTGAACTCCAGTGAACGCAGTTGTTGCCGGCATTCTTCGAAAAGGAATGAAAGCTCTTCAGGCTTGTGTGCATCAGAACTGATGGTAATCGGAATATTCCGTTTCAGGATTTTTTTCAGCACCTCCGGTCCCGGGAAAAAGCTGTCGGAGCGTTTCTTGTACATCCCGCGGGTATTGACCTCAACCACCGCCCCGCAGCCCGAAACAAGGTCGAGGGTCTCATCGACCAGCTTCACATACCAGGCATCAGCTTCTGAGAAATACCTTCCGCGGTTATACATTTTCACTTTGTCGAGATGGCCCACGATATCAGGTTTCTCACTCGAGATCATCTCTTGCACCTGCCGGTAATAAGCCGTCACGGCTTTACGCCCGTCCCCGCCGAAGATCTTTTGCATGCCGTCGTCGTAAATCGAAATCTCCGGCCCGTCGATGAACCAGAGAGCATCGTTCATACCATCACGCACCAGGTGCACCGAACCGATCACATAATCGAAACGGTATTTGCGCCTCAGCTCATCGAAAGGGACCGTCATTCCCGGGATGAAATCAATCTCAAGCCCGAGAAGGATCTCTATTGTTTTCTCTGCGGATGAGGGAGAGGCGTATTTCTTCTGGAGTTCCCGTATTGCGCGGCAATAAGCCGGGAGGTTCTTTTCTTTTAAGGCGAAGGAATTCTCGAATGGAACGGGGGAGTGATCGGTGATCCCGAGTACCGAAAAACCCTGGTTCAGGGCTTCTTCCACGTAACGCTCGGGCTCCGAAGAGCCGTCGCTGTATCTTGTGTGAGTATGTAGATTATATTTCATTTTATCTCACTCCCATCTTTGTATCGCGGCTACGCTATTTCGCCTTTCGCTTTTCGCTTTTCTTAATTTTCGCTACTTCGCTATTTATCTTATACACCTTATCAGCCCTGCGCAGCATTATATCAATAGGAACCGAACAGGCCTCGCCTTTCACGGTTTTTTTGACTTCTTTCAGCTCAACCCGGATCTCGGGAACGGTGAATTCAACTACTCCCGTGGTCGGGCCCTGTATATAGATCCTGTCGCCTTTGCAAAGCTTTCCCGATTCCATTTTAATTTCGGCAACTTTCAGCTTTTTAAAGTAATTCGTGATCCTGCCGACGTATTCCTTGTAAGTAGTGGCAACGGAACCATGCGATCCGGCCCATTCGCCCATCTTCCTTCCAAGGTAATACCCCTCCCAGAACCCACGGTTGTAAACAGTTTGAAGCCGGTCCATCCATCCCTCAATTTTTTCAGGGCTGTAAGTCCCGTCAAGCACGGCATCCACGGCTTCCCTGTAACAGGAAACCACGGTTTTCACATACTCGGGGCTACGGCCCCGGCCTTCTATCTTCAGAACAGAAACGCCCGAAGCCAGGATCTTGTCTATAAATCCGATGGTGCAAAGATCTTTGGGCGACATGATGTATTCATTATCCACCACCAGTTCGATTTCCCCGTCGGTATCGGTCACTTTGTAAGGCCGCCGGCACGTCTGGTAACAGCCGCCCCGGTTTGCCGATACATTATAATGATCGAGGCTGAGATAGCATTTGCCCGAAACCGCCATGCACAAAGCCCCGTGGGCAAAGACTTCCAGCTTTACAAGCTCACCGTTTGGTCCTTTTATTTTATTGCGGATGACGGAGCGGTGGATTAAAGCTACCTGTTCAAGGCTCAGTTCACGTGCGGTCACCATGGTGCCGGAAAACTGCGACCAGTATTTTACTGCTTCAAGATTCGTGATATTGGTCTGGGTCGACATATGGACTTCCATGCCAACCGACCTTGCATACTGGATAACCGCCTGGTCCGAAGCAATGATGGCATCTATTCCATTCTTTTTGGCCGAACCGACAAGCTTTTTCATCTCCTTCATTTCATTGTCGAAGATGACGGTATTGAGAGTGAGATAGGTTTTCACCCCGTGTTTACGGCAAATGCGTGAGATCCTTACCAGGTCGCGGAGGCTGAAGTTGACCGATGAACGGGCACGCATGTTAAGCACGCCTATCCCGAAATACACCGAATCAGCTCCTGCCAGGATTGCAGCCTGTAGCGATTCCCATGAACCCACGGGAGCAGTAATTTCAATTTTCCGGAGCTTACTCATGACTTATCAGAATGTACAATGTACGATGTACCATGTACAAATTATTTCGCTTTTCGCTTTTCGCTTTTTACTTCATCCCCTTCTCAAAGGTTGCGCGGTCTTCCTTTGAAAGGTATGGGCAGTCGAGCATGGCCTTTTTCAATTCCACGGCAAACTCATCGCTGAATTTTTTATCGGCCAGATTGTCCTTGTATTTTGCCTTGAATTCCTGGTACAGTATGGTCATCTCGACTTCGGCGTCCTTTTCCTTTGACCGTAACGACTTGATCTTTGCAGAATCCGAAGGGTTTGCTGCTTTCAGGTTTTGCATGGTTTCAATGTTCCTGCACATTGCAACCGCTATGTTCTTTGCGTCTTTCTGCAGCTCTTTGTTTGCCCTCTTGCACGACGAAAACGCCATAATTGCAATGGCCAGGATCAATACGGATAATACTTGTTTCATAGGTTATATTTGATTTACGATTAATTTTATTTGTACATGGTACATGGTAAATTGTACATTATTTGGCGACCTCGCTACTTCGCCACTTTAATATTAAGTTCTTTCAACTGCTCCTCCTTTATTTCCGAAGGCGAATCTATCATCACGTCCCTCCCCGAATTGTTCTTCGGGAAAGCGATAAAATCACGGATAGAGTCCCCCCCGCCGAAGATCATCGACCAGCGGTCGAAACCGAAGGCGATACCGCCGTGGGGCGGAGCCCCGTATTCAAAGGCGTTCATCAGGAAGCCGAACTGGTTTTGGGCATCTTCTTCGGTAAACCCGAGCACCTGGAACATCTTATGCTGCAGCTCTTTGTTGTGGATCCTGATGGAACCTCCGCCTATCTCCACACCATTGATGACAAGGTCGTAGGCGTTGGCCCTGACCTGTTTGGGATCAGTGTCAAGCAGTGCAATATCCTCAGGTTTGGGAGAAGTAAAAGGATGGTGCTTGGCGTAATACCGTTTGGTTTCCTCGTCCCATTCGAGAAGGGGGAAATCGGTAACCCAGAGGGGTTTGAATTCTCCGGCTTTCATCAGGCCCAGCCTCCGTCCCATCTCGAGCCTGAGTTCGCTGAGTGCTTTCTGTGTTTTTTCTGTCTGGCCCGCAAGTATCAGAACCAGGTCTCCGGGAACAGCACCACACTGCTTCAAAATACCTGCTAAGTCATCCGCAGTATAAAATTTATCGACTGAGGATTTGATGGAACCATCGGCAGCATACCTGATGTACATAAGTCCGGTAGCACCGACCTGCGGCCGTTTAACGTAATCGGTAAGCTCATCGAGCTGTTTGCGTGAATACTCGGCACAGCCATCCGCCCTGATACCTGCAATGAGTTCGGCATCATCGGCAACTTTGAATCCCTTGCCTTTCATAAGACCAGTCACATCACTGAATGTCATCCCGAAACGGATATCAGGCTTGTCACAACCGTACAGCATCATGGCGTCGGTATACGACATGCGGGGGAAATTGCCGGTTTCAATGTTCAGGACTTTTCGGAAGAGGTGCCTTGCAAGTCCTTCGAAGGTATTGAGAATGTCTTCCTGGGTCACGAACGACATTTCGCAGTCGATCTGGGTGAACTCAGGCTGGCGGTCGGCCCTCAGGTCCTCGTCCCTGAAACAGCGCACGATCTGGTAATAGCGGTCGAAGCCGGCGACCATAAGCAGCTGCTTGAAGGTCTGGGGCGACTGCGGCAAAGCGTAAAACTGCCCCGGGTTCATCCTTGAGGGGACCACGAAATCGCGGGCGCCTTCGGGCGTTGATTTGATCAGGTAAGGGGTCTCGATATCGATGAAATTCTGAGCATCAAGGTAATTCCTTGTTTCGAACGAAAGCCTGTGCCTGAGCTCGAGGTTCTTTTTGTTAACCTGCCTGCGCAGGTCGAGGTAGCGGTATTTCATCCTGAGCTCTTCGCCTCCGTCGGTATTGTCTTCAATAGTGAAGGGAGGGGTTTTGGAAATGTTCAGGACCGTAAGTTCTTCTACCAGGATCTCGACATCGCCGGTAGGCATTTTGGGATTCTTGTTACTGCGTTCAGCCACTTTACCCCTGGCTTTCACCACAAATTCGCGACCCAGTTTCCGGGCTTCGCCGCAGAGAGCCGGGCTGACATCCTGGTTGAATACCAGTTGGGTGATCCCGTAACGGTCGCGGAGGTCGATGAAGGTAAGTCCGCCCATTTCCCTGGACCTCTGAACCCATCCGCAGAGAGTGACTTCAGAATGAACATGATTCATGCGGAGTTCACCGCAGGTATGCGTACGAAGCATAAGATTTGCATTAAGTTAAGGCTTGCAAAGATAAGGAAAATAGCGAATTGCGAAGCAATCCGCCATTTCGCTACTTCGCTACTTCAACTCTTATTCCTTCGCTGTGTGCCGCAAACTCAGGGGCATACATGCATTGCACGCTGGTGATGCCATTTGAATAATCGCCCGGGGCATTCACTATAAGCGGGTATTCAAATACGTAAGTGCCCTTTCCGATATAGCTGAAAAAGAAATCAGTTGACGCATCGCTTGAGCTCTGGTAATAACCGAGCCCGTCCTGGTAGCGGTAGCCCGATCCCATGTACGATGTACCATGTACCATGTACGAATAAGGGTTGCCACCTGAAACGGCAAGGTCACAGGGTTCGAAACCCGATGCCCGCATATCCCTCATATGAACGAATTCAAGGTCGCGGTCAACAGCGAGAACTATACGTACTTTCAGCTTATCCCCGATATGCAGAACACCTCCGCTCACTTCATCAAGTACAGGCCCGTTCGCTGTATTCCGTTCGACAAACAGTTTCTTCTCAAGTTTAAGTGGTGTCGAAGCTGGAGTGATCTTGTCGAGATTTTCAAAATACTGCCAGTACAAGGCTCCCCAGGCCACGCCATCGGAGCCTTTGGTGATCTTCACCTTACCCATCGCCGGGCTGATCTCTTTTCCGCTCCAGCTGAGCTGGAAATAACCTGTGCCGGCTTCCTGTTTCAGGTCGGCCATCTTCGAAGGATCAACTTTCACAGGCCCGAGGGAGATCTTAACTTTGGGATCTTCGGTAAGCAAGCCGGTCCCGCGCATCAGCAGGGCATAACAGGCGTCAACCGTGGCACGGGAAGATTCCCACATCCTGGTCTGTTTCTGCTTGAGCAACCATACCTTCAGATCTTCCACTGACTTTGCGTCAGCTGAAACTTCATCAAACGCCTCGATCAGCAAAGCCTGTGTCCCTATATCCGCCTGTCTCCTGAACATTCCCGGTTCCTCAGCCCAGTACATCCCCAATTCCTGCGAATGAAGGGCTCTTTCGGTCAGAGATTTCATGATGAGAGCAGCGGTTTCCTTCCTTCCGAAACGCTGAAGGGCTACAGCCAGGCTGGCCTGCTGCGGCAAAGCGCATTTTGTCCAGTATTTCTCGGCCTGCCCCAGGTAATATTTAAGCGGAGCCAGGGTGTTTGCCGGGGAGGGGAGGGAATTCACGAAAAATGAGCGTGCATAAAGGTAAGCGATCTCATTTCCATCAAGATGGTTCTCATCGGCCTTACCGGGGTAACGGCGCAGCATCTCGGCATAATCCCTTGCAAAGGCATCATCCATGAACCTGACCCCCTTCCCTGCCATTTCCTTAAGTTCATCAATATTCTCGCGGTTAGCAGAACCCGGCACCTCATCCACAGTCAAGGCATAACCCATAACCGATAATCTGCCGAGTCCTGTAATAATTCCCTGCGTTATCGACCTGTTCTCCGGCATACCGTCAAACCAGGTCCATCCCCCGTTAGGGGCTTGCAGCTTATGCAGTTTCGCAAGGTTCTTTTTAAGGTTTGAAATGAGGTTCTGGGGGTCAAAATACATCCCAAGCCTGAGGCGGTTGCCTGTTTCTGAAGCAGCCTCGTTTACCCAGGGCGTTTGCTGCAGCATCACAGTTTTCAACTGTTCATTCTTTTCAAGGTTGGATACAAGGGCATCGGGCGTGAGGGTTTTCCAGCTCTGGAACACTGCCTTGATCTTCGCGTCGGAATTCATGATATGTGCGGCAATGCTGTTTGAATAAAAAGCCCCGAACACCGAATACGCATCATCGTACTGCTTCTCGTTTAGTGAGGGCAGGGCCTGCACTGCATACCATGCGGGATTGGAAGCAAACTCAAGAGTCAGCCTGTAATTGTTTAAAGTTTTGTCTTTGGATGAGTTCAGCAGTTTATCCATGCTGAATTCCGCTGTGCCTTTCTCCTTCACGGGAAGCGGAAGGGTTTCAGTCACCATCATACGGTTTGTAAGCACCGGGATCAGCTTCTCTTCCCCATCGGTATGCGCCCCGGCAGTAGCCGTGATCCTGTATTGCAGTAAGGACAAGGAAGGATCCACCGGTACCCTGATCATCCAGGAAACGACCCCGGTGCCTCCTTTGGCGATGGCGATATCCTGCTGCAAAGCGCCTGCTACAAGGGTGTCGGCAAACTTCATGCTGATGCCATCGCTGAGCGAAAGTTTCACCGTGGCTTTAATGTCTTCATTGGCCATGTTCACAACCCTTGTGCTGAACCAGGCTTCATCTCCCTGCCTGATAAACCTTGGGGTGTTAGGGACCACCATGATTTCTTTTTGGGTATATAATTCCTTCTGTATTAATGCATAGTCAAGATTTTTTGAATGGGCGAAACCCAGGATGTTCCAGCGGGTCAGCGCATCAGGCGCGGTGAAGCTCAGCAGCAGGGCTCCTGTAGAATCGGTACGCAGGTCGGGATAGAAAAAGGCTGTTTCCCTGAAGTCCTTACGGATCTGTATTTTAGGGGACGCGCCTGGGCCTCCCACTTTTTCAGAAACAGATGCTGCCGCATTAAGGTCGGCTGTTTTTTCTTTCTCCTGAATTTCTCCCGGAGGGGCTTTGCCTGCCATATCTTCAACGCTTACTTCCATGAACCCCGGGCCTCCTGCCCGGGCTCCTTTCATCTGAAACAAGGGCTGCCTCCCACCGAAATAATTCATCCCGAACCAGTTAAGCTGGGGATATACAGCTTCCCTGTACCCGCTTTCATCAGCCTTCCCGGCAGCCGAAGCAGAACTAAGTTCAGGACCATAACCCACGTCCCAGGGACTTGAACCGAAAAACCTCCGGTATAAAGAGAACGACCAGGTATTCGGCCTGAAAGCATCCAGCGATGCATCGTACATAGTCGCTACAAATTCCGACTCCACCGGACTGCCTCCCGCCGCTTGACTGCCTTTTCCCATTTGTACATTGTACATGGTACATTGTACATCCTTCATGATCTTAATCTTCCACTCCTCCTTCTCCCCCGGCCTGATCTTCGACCTGAAGGTTTCAAAACGGATATCCAGTTTTTTATCGGGGTAAGGAACGTTTATAAGCACTGCATCCTGGTAAATCCTGCCGTCCCTGCCAAAGAGGAAACTGACAGAAAAATTCCCCCTGTATTTTTCAATCACGGGGACCTCGAGAAGCACCTGGGAATTGCTTAAGTCCAGCCATTTTCGTGAAACCAGGCTGTCACGCAAACGGATCTCGTACAACACCCTCAGGTCTTTTTCTGATGAGCCCAAAAGAAACTTTGCAGATTCCCCGGGCTGAGCCCTGGTTTTCAGGAGAACAAAAAAGTTCACGGAGTTTCCCGCAAGGTGTTGAGAAGCCGGGTCGAACATGGTGAAATACTTTTTCATTTCAACTCTGCCGCCATAAGGATCATCAGCTGAGATCTTCATTATGTAAACTCCTGCTTCGGTAAGAAATAATTTCCCGGCCTGGCCGGTATAATGCTTCAGGTTTACAAGAGAATCCTTTCCTGAATAAACTGTTTGCTGCATAATGGCCATTGATGGCTTCCATGATAAGGTATCATCCTCGGAATCAAAAGCAAATTGCGGGAATAACTGCCTGTATTCAGCCTCTCTGATGAGGGTGGTATCTGCATGGCCCCAGTACTTTTTAACGAAAGGAATCGAAGGGGTCTTCAGCCTGAATACTTCAACCGAAACATTCAGAGGAGTGGCTTTCCCGTTAAGATTTGAAGCGGTAATTTTCACCAGGCTGTCGGTCTGCAGGTTCAGCAGTGAGGCAGCCGAAATCCCAAGGACAAGTCCCTGGTACCCAGCCGTAACTGTTTGTTCTGCCGAACGTGTTTCGCCCGAAGCATCCGTCACATCCGCAGTGATCACAAAATCAAAAACAGGCTTTGAAGACCTCGGCACTTTGGCATCGGCGAGTGCAGGGAAGGAGAAAGCAAAACTCCCGTCGGCAGCGGTCAAAACCGAACCGGAGGAGATCTCCGCTTCATCCGAAACCGGGAAAGGGATGAACCAGCGGTCCCAGAAAGGGAAACGGGCCTTGCGCACGACCCTGTATTTCACTGTTGCACCTGGCACTGCATTCCCCGCGTATGCCATAGCTTTTCCGCTCATGTTAACAGCCTGGTTCAGGCGGTAATTGTCTTTCAGTTCATCGAAGCTCACTTCGAAAGTCGGACGTTTATATTCCTCAACCGAAACTTGGGCCGAGCCTGATTCGTTCGAAATGCTCATCATTCCCAATAATGCATTCGGGGGTGCGATGAATGAGCCGTTGAATGAACCGAAATCAGAAGTCGTAAACGTTTGATCTCCAACCATCCGACCGTTCGCATCAGTGAACACCACCCTGGTCTTTTCCCCGCAAAGAAGGCGGGTGTCGTTCCCCCGGCGTTCCATGAGTATGCCCTTGAACCAGACCGTCTGCCCTGGCCGGTAGATCCCCCGGTCGGTAAAGAAATCAGTCTGCTTAGCCGGACGGTCAACATTAGGCTGTGGCGCATACTGGTAAAAACTGCGGGTAAAAAACACATCCTCCCCCGAGATGATCTTCAGGCTGAGTTCCGAAGAACGGGCCCCGGCTGATGGTGCAGGAAGGTTCACCATCCCGTCGTTATCGGTAAGGTAGGTATCAAGTTTGCGGCTGTCCCAGGTCCTGTTCCTTGAGTTCCACGAACGACTCCAGGCTTCTGCTGTGACCCTCTGTACCGGACTGCCTTCATCACGGTTGAAGATAAAGACTGTCAGGCTGCCGTCGGCATTCTTATGGCTGGTATAATTGAATAAAGTGGATGTAAAGCTGCAGAATGCGAATAATGAAGAGGAGGGAGTAAAAGACGAATCGGCAGATTCGGCAAGGATGTAAAATCCCGGTTTCACTCCCTCCAGGCTGATCTCCTGGCTGTGCCTCTGGTAATCGGCATACACCGCCAGGTTCTGGTCCCAGCTGCGCACAACCTGCTGTTTCACAAGATATTCCTTAATTTCCTTTTCGCCAAGCGTTCCCCTCCTGCTTTTCCAGTCCTCAGGATCGGCTTTGAAAAGCCTGAGGTAAAGCCGGTTCATATTCCTGTAACTGACCAGGGCCAGGGAAGGTTTCCCCGGCATGATCTCGTCTTCACACTGCAGCTGGAACTCAGGGTTCCGTATGCCTGCGGCCAGGATGCTGCAATTCTTTGCCCCGTCGGAAGCGGGAAAGCGTTTAACTGCCCTTTCGCAGATTTCAATGGCCTTAACCAGGTCCTTGCTATACAGATCCGGGTATTCAGAAGCCGATTCCTGCTGGTAAAACCGGGCCAGGGCGAATGAAATGCCGGTACCCGAAGGCGAACCAAGGTACAATGTTTCGAACTTTTTCATAGTTTCCAGCCAGAGCGAATCCCTGTTTTCGAGGGCTGCTTCATGGCGTACGTAATCAAGGCGGCCAAGTTCTGCATCGATCAGGGCTGCAGGGTCTTTGTCGCCCAGGTGAAATGCCGAGAGTTTCTGATAGATCCTCAGAGCTTCAGGTGAGGGAGTCACTCCATCGCCCGGGGGCAGCGGAACAACTGAAAATGCCGCCGGGAGTGTGAAATACGAAGGCTTGTCGATCAGGAACCCCCTTGCATTGGTGGCCCGGGGCCCTTTGGAAGTGCAAAAATATTCAAGGGCCCTGTTTGCAAGGAAATCATACAGCGTAGGCCTTAACAGCATGGCAGTTTCTGTTTCTTTTGATTTGACTGCGGATGGGTCAGCGCCTTTGTTGGCTGGCCGGCGTCCATATGGGCGAATACCGCCATCGGATCCAGGGATCTCAATGATGGCCCTGAATTTGCTTATCGGTGTGGATTTCAGCAGGGTTTCATTCCCTAATGAAGCCAGGTAGGTAGAAAAAACAGCATGGGTTATTGCATCCAGGTTCCAGGTCTGCAGGCTGTCGGGGATCACACTACCCATGGAAGACCTTCCGCTGAAGCGGTAAAGATTGTTCTGGTAATATTTCATATACACCTCGGCCTGGATGGATTGCAGGACCTGTTTCACAGGCTCCCCTGCCGTGCTGATTTCCTGTCCCAGCTCATGGATGGTACCCACCAGGAAGTCCTCTTTAAAAGTGCTGTACAGCTTGATCCTGTAAATGACCGCCTTGATCCATTCGGGGCTGTCGCCTTTGGACTTTGCATCTTTATAAATCCTTTCAACGATCAGCAGGGCCGATTTTGGAAGACCGATATCCGACAGGGAATCAACCTGTTTCCATTCCTGTTCCCGGGAAATCACGGCCGAAGCCGGTTTGGATTTATTCTGGCTGAAAACGATCGCCGGAATCAAACCGGCGGCCAGCGCCATAGCGCCTGCAAATACTCTCAGGTTCATATTTGAAATTTTGACTAATATAATACAAACGCCCTGAAAGCACAAACAGTATGCCAAAAGTAAGGACGGTTACGAGATAATTTGAATGACCGGCAAGAAGGCAAAAGGTTGTTTAAATATTGAGAAATATTATTTACAGGATAGATACAGGATGAGTTATTGAAAAACAAATAAAATCCGTAATACTAAAAAAAAAGATAGCCCGATTTCATAGTTACAGGCTGCGAACTTGCTACGGTGAACTTTACCGGACTTAAGTCTGCATAAAGAATGCCCGTTACGAACCTCCAGGATGGAACATATTTTCTTACGGTGACAACTTCCAGCGGGGTTATTCACAGGCAGGTCGTCATCCGGAAAAAATAAATACTGAATTCTTGCAATTAAAGCGTTTCGGCACAAATTTTGTACCTTTAACCAAAATACCCTATTGATCGAACAAACCGAATCATTCAGATTAATGTTTAAACCCAGTTCCATGAAAACATTCAGGTATCTTTTTCTCGTCCTTGCATTTTCCTGTGTTGCAACAGCTTATTCACAGGATGCAGTATTTTCGGCCAACACTAAAGCCCTTATGCTGCAGCTTAAGCATCTGTCAACCTTAAAAAGCAGCCTGGCCCAGGTTTCAGCCGGACTGAAACAATCCTATCCGGTCAGGATATTTGATAATCAGATTTATATCGGGGCGCTGGTCAAGGTTGGTCCTGGAATTGATGAAAAAGCCCTGGCAAACCTGGGAGTAAAAATCAATACCCGTATCAGCGACATCTGGTCCATCATGATCCCCCTGTTTTCCCTGGAAAAGCTCAAAGATGTAAAAGGATTGATCTATGTTGAGGCGGATTGCACCATTAAAAAGAAGCTCGACAATGCCACTACCGAATCTAGAGTAAAACTGGTACAGGCCGGGTCAGGTATAAAACGAAAATGCCTTGGCGACAGCGTGGTCGTCGGAATAGTTGACGATGGGTTCGATTACACCCATCCCACCTTTTATGATACCACAGGCACGAAGCTGCGTATCGTCAGGTCCTGGGAACAGGATAACACACAAGGGCCTGCTCCATCCGGCTTTTCTTATGGTACTGAACTTTCAACGACCCAGGCGCTGCTAAATAAAAAATCGTCCAGCACCAGCGAGGACCACGGCAGTCATGTCGGAGGCATAGCCGGCGGTTCCGGATACCTCACCCCCGGTCTGCAGTATATGGGAGTTGCCCCCGATGCCGACCTGGTATTTGTTAATACCAGTGAAGCTGCAAGTGCAATTACCGATGGTATAAACTATATTTTTAAATATGCCGCCTCAGTGGGTCGTCCCGCCGTGGTAAACCTCAGCCTTGGAAGCCATATTGGTCCGCACGACGGTACATCATTGATGGATCAGACTATTGACGGACTGGTAGGCCAGGGCAAGATAGTCACAGGAGCTGCCGGTAATGAAGGTGATACTCCCCTTCACCTTGCTCATACCTTCATCGGTGACACCGTTAAAACATTCATGGATTTTGAGGAACCAAACGGCGTAAAGATCAACATGGGAAGAATTGACTTGTGGGGATCTGCAGGCAGCGATCTTTCTGTATCCGTGATTATCACAAACCAGCAGTTCCAGGTACTTGGATCAACAAGGTTCCTTGCCGCTTCAGCGAATCCACAATTTGACTCGGTAATGATGATAAGCGGTGACAGTATCCGTGTCCAGGTAACCGGGGTCAGCAGCAGTCCGCTGAACCAGAAACCCAACCTGCTGACAGCAGTCAACCGTGTAAAGAATAAGTACGTGGTGACTCTTGTGGTGACAAGCACCAACACCCAGGCTAATCTGTGGAACCACGGTACAGGAACCGGCGCCAGCCTCTATGATACCCTGAACAGTATAAAAATGCCAGGTTACAAAGCTGGTGATAATGTCTGCACCATTGGCGAGATTGGCGGAACCTCAAAAAAGATCATTACGGTCGGGGCCTATGTCACTAAATATCAATATGTAAATATCAAAGGTAACACGATGACCAGTTCTGACTCGCTTGATCACCTGGCAGCGTTTTCAAGCAGGGGTCCTACAGTCGACGGAAGGACAAAACCTGAAATCACAGCACCCGGAGAGCAGTTGGTTTCATCAGTGAATTCATATTCTCCCAAATATGACGGGAATTATAGCAAAACCGTGCTGAAAGTGGAAAAGGGAGGTTCCTCCTGGTACTTTGGCGCGATGCAGGGAACTTCCATGGCAACTCCCATGACCACCGGAATTATCGCACTGATGCTTCAGGCCAACCCCAAACTCGGACCCGAGCAGGTCAAGCAGATCCTGAAGGACGGAGCGCGAAGGGATTCATACACCCATGACATTCCGGCAGAAGGAAGCAACATCTGGGGATGGGGCAAGATTGACGCCCAGAAAGCGGTCCTTGCAGCCTTTAGCTCCCAGGGCATAGAAGGTAATAACGCAACGGGTATTTCGGCTTTTCCAAACCCTTCTACGGGTGTTGTTTTTCTGAAAAACACCGTTGCTACAGGTCAAACTTCAGAGATCAGTGTCAGGAGTATGCTGGGAGCCACCGTTCTTCATCAGTGGTATACCTGGAGCAGCGACGGCTTATGCCGCCTGGATCTTAACAGCCTTCCGGCCGGCATGTATGTAATTATCATTGTCAACGACCTGAAACAGCAGGAACACCTGAAGGTCCTGATCAACAGGTAAAAGGTTTATCTTTGGATTGAATTCAATCCGGATAGCCTTAATGATAAAACCATGCATAATATCGCTCCTGGCGCTGGTGATTGTGCTGGGTGGATGCGGTAAGAAAGAACAACAAATCACCACGCTGAAGATGCTGGAAGGAGGGAATACCTTCGCGGTTCCAACCGGGACCGCTGCTGACCAGATGGTGCTTAAGCGGTTTCCTGATGCAAAGCTCGAATATTACAACAGCGTCCTCGACTGTGCATTAGCGGTTAGGGACGGCAAGGCCGACGCAACGGCTTATGACAAGCCCATCCTCAAGAACATTGCAGCCAAGAACCCGGGGCTGACCGTGCTTGATGAAGTCATCATGGACGACCGTTACGGCTTTGCCGTGACACTTGAGAATCCAGAACTTAAGAAAGCCATCGACGAAGTCCTCGCCGAAATTAAAAAAGACGGCACTTACGATGCCATGAGCAGGCGCTGGTTCCCCGACAAGGGGAGCCCCGCACCCATGCCTTTGATACAGAATGACGGAAAGAACGGTGAACTGAGATTCGGCACCGCCGCGGTGACCGAGCCCATGTCGTTTTTCGACGCCAACCGGCAGATTGCAGGCTTCGACATAGAGTTTGCATCGTATATTGCCAGGAAACTCGGCAAAAAACTCGTGATTACCGATATGGATTTCGGCGCCATGATCCCCTCGCTGATCTCGGGCAAGGTCGATATGGTCGGAGCCGGGCTTTCCATCACCGAAGAACGCGCAAAAAAAGTGCTGTTTTCTGAACCTTATTACCTCGGCGGACTTGCCGTCGCCGTTAAAGGAAATGCTTCTCCTTCCAAAGCCGAAGCCATTGCAAACAAGAAAGGCCTGATGAAGAATGTAGGCGATATCTCCGACAAGCGCATAGGGGTGCTTCTCGGCAGCATACACGACGCCTATGCAACAAAGAACTATCCGAAAGCGCAGATCCTCGAATACCAGAACCTTTCCGACATGCTCTTTGCCCTTAATTCAGGAAAGACCGATGTTGCTTTCATGGATCAGACCGCATTAAGGGACATTTTCTCGAAAAACCCGGGACTTGGTGCGCTTGACGAATCGGTTTTCAACGTTTCCATTGCCGCAGGCTTCAACAAAGAGAATGATGTGCTGAGGCAGAAGTTCAACACCTTCCTTGAAGAGATACGTACCAACGGGGTATACAAGGATATGCATAATCGCTGGATGGACCAGGGGCTTACAACCATGCCTGAAATACCCCACCCGGCAAAGATTAGCGGCGTGCTGAAACCCGGCATCGTGAGCGACCTGGGTCTGCCGATTTCGGTGATCAAGGACGGGCAGCTGATTGGTTTTGACATCGAGCTCGGCAAGCGTTTTGCAGCTTACCTCGGCATGGATTACGAGCCGGTGGACCTGCCCTTCGGCAGTCTGCTGGCTTCGGTCTCTACCAACAAGGTCGACCTGATCACAAGCTCCCTTATGATCACCGATGAAAGGAAAAAACAAATAGATTTCAGCGATCCTTACAATGAGTCGGGAGTCAGTGTGATAGCCCCTAAAAAAAACCTGGCCGCTTATGCCGGTGAAATGTTATCAGCAGACAACAGGACATTCATTCAAAAAGTAAAGGATAGCTTTTACGCCAACATCATACTCGAGAAACGTTACCTCCATATCATTAACGGCCTCGAAATAACCATCATCATCTCGATCCTCTCGGCCATCTTGGGGACCCTCATAGGAGCTCTTATCTGCTGGATGAGGATGTCGAAAAACCGCACTCTCTCGGGAACGGCTGGCGTGTACATCACCATTCTAAGGGGGATGCCGGTGCTGGTGCTTCTGATGATGATTTACTATGTGATCTTCGCTTCGGTGAACATCAACCCCGTGGTAGTCGCTGTGATAGCCTTCGGAATGAATTTCGGGGCTTATGTTTCGGAGATGTTCAGGACCTCCATACAGGGCATTGACAAAGGACAAAAGGAGGCCGCCATAGCCGGGGGCTTCAGGAATTTCCAGGCTTTCCGCTTCATCATAATTCCCCAGGCACTCCGATCCATACTGCCGGTGTACAAAGGCGAATTCATCTCGATGGTAAAGATGACATCCGTAGTGGGTTATATTGCGGTGCAGGACCTCACCAAGGCCAGCGACATCATCCGCAGCCGGACTTTCGATGCGTTCTTCCCTCTCTTCATGGTGGCTATACTGTATTTCATTATTGCCTACCTCCTGGCCCGGGGGCTTGACCTGATCGAGGTCTCGGCCGACCCCAGGAAAAGACACAGCAACAGGAGAAAGGAGGCCAGGTCATGATTCGCACAGAACATCTCTCGAAACATTTCGGCGACCTGGTCGTGCTGAAGGACATCACTACCCGGATAAACAAAGGCGAGGTCATTTCCATCATCGGCCCTTCGGGAACAGGAAAAAGCACCTTCATGCGCTGCCTCAACCTGCTTGAAACACCCACGGGAGGGGATATTTTTATAGACGATATCCCTTTATTGGATAAACATACCGATGTGCCAAGGCTCAGGCAGAGAATGGGCATGGTATTCCAGGGTTTTAACCTGTACAACCATCTTACGGCACTCGAAAACCTTACCATAGGACCCGTCAGGCTTTTAAAGAAAAGCCCTGCGGAAGCTGAGCAACAGGCAAGGGAACTCCTGAAACTGGTAGGACTTGCTGAAAAAGCCGACAGTTATCCCGACGAACTTTCGGGCGGACAAAAACAACGCGTCGCGATAGCCCGCTGCATGGCCATGGATCCCGAGATCCTGCTGTTCGATGAACCCACATCGGCCCTTGATCCCACGATGGTAAGCGAGGTCCTGGCGGTCATCCGCAGGTTATCAAGGGAAGGAATGACGATGGTGATAGTTACCCATGAAATGGAATTTGCCAGGAGCACTTCTACGAGGGTATTTTATATGGATGAGGGGGTGATCTACGAGGAAGGTCCGCCCGACCAGATCTTCGACAATCCGCAGAAAGAAAAGACCAGGGCATTCATTCACCGCATCCGCAGCTTCGAACGCCGCATCACCAGCCGCGATTTTGACCTTTATGCGATACAGGGCGAGATGGAAGCCTTCTGCGAAAAGCATATGATTGCAAAGAAAGTCGCAGGATACGTGGTCCATATCACCGAAGAGCTGCTGATACTGCAGAAAGATTTCAGCGACATCAGCCTTGAATTATTCTGGTCGGAGAAGGAAGGTACGCTTGAACTGGTGTGCGGAAGTGCCGGTGCCGGATATAACCTGCTTGAAGATGAAAGCGAGGAGAATGCCCTGGGGATCATGCTCATTAAAGGACGCTGCAGCAGCGCCGAATACAGCTACGAAAAGGGAAAAAACATACTCACCCTGAAGCTTAAAGACCCGGGCAGGAGTTGAAGTACTGCTTGCAGTTCAGTCGCGTACGCAACGTAAAGAAAAGCCAAAGCCTTTAAACCAGGTAAAGGAGAACACTTTCTGGTCAGTGTTGTTCACACTGAAAAACCATGCAAGGTCTGTACCTGATGTTGTGGCTATCCAAAAGACACCTCCGGACTTAATACCGCTAAAAACACCCTGGTCGTCACGGGCTCCCCCGGGCAGTGCGGTAAATCCAAATTCGTTTGTTGCACCGGTATTCGGGTTGTCCCAATGGGTTGTTCCCGTTTCCTTAAGTTTGCCCCCGGCAGTGTTTCCGCCTCCGATATAATTTATCATGAGGGTCCATTCATTATAATCAGGAACATGCCAGCCTGCCGGGGCTATATTGCGTGAATCGGCCACCGCGTAATAATTGTACAACCTGCCATAAACAACAGAATTAGCGGGATAGTTGTCGTAATCGCAATAACCGCCGGTTTTCGCCTGGTTCCAGGCGGCCGGGGTCAGGGGGTGGTTTACAGCATCTCCATTGCTGTACTTAGTTGTTTTAAGATTCTCTGCCGTCCACACCTGGTTTCCGATCTGGATGATGTGGTAATGGTTATTGTCGATATCGGTGATGGTGGAATCAATGGTTTTCATGCTGAGGATGGATCCATAACCCGTGCCGTTGTTATTAATTGCAAATGCCCTCACATAAAATGTCGTCTGGCCAACCAGCCCGCTTATGGTATCTGAGAACAACCCGGCTCCGTTACCTGTGACGAGAGTATCGTCCTGGATTGTGGGATTCTGGTTTGTCCTGCTCCAGCAGAAACCTCGCTTTGTTACAAAAGTCCCCCCGTCACTTGTGATGTTCCCGCTGAGTTTTGCTGTAGAAAGAAGGACATTGCTGAAAGTAAGGGTGGTCAAAACCGGCACCGGTCCGGGAACCGGGGAATCATCGCTTTTTTTCTTGCAAGAGGACGTAAGCATAAAACATGCAGACAGGAGAAATAGTAAAGTAGCAGTGCTGATTTTGATCATCGGAGCTGAATTTATACAAAGAAAGGTGAAATAGGGATGGGTATGGATAAAAATCTGTGGAATATCCCTTAGCTGAAATATTCTATGAGGTTGAATTAATTTGAAAAAAATTTGTAATTTTCACTGCCACAGGCATGGATTGCATCCTGGGTGGTTCAAGCCCGCCCGCATAATAAACTGAGGCAGTAAATCAGTCAGAAATTAATTCATTCATGATCATGACACATTACTTCTTTCTCCGACAGATCAGCAAAATCTTGCTGTCATTCTTTTTTGGAATTGTACTTTACGTCCAGGTTCAGGCGCAGTGCAGAGATATTAACACTGACCTGGTCCTGTCCGACAAACAGGTACTGAACCCTTTAAATGACAACTTAACTGTTAAAGATACAAGCCTGTCAAAGGTCAAACCCGCAAAGAAAAAGATCAGCTTAAAAGACACTCTCGACCACAATCTCGACTTCAGCGATTACCTGATCAACATGCATGGCTTCGTGCCCTGGCCTGTGATTATCAGCGAACCCTCGCTGGGTAATTTCGGCCTGGCCCTGGCCATAGTGTTCATCAGTCCGAAGAAAACAGCCGCAAAAGAAGAGCAGTTTCATTTTCCCGATATCACGGGAGTTGCTGGCATGTGGACCCTTAACAATACCTGGGGGGTAGGGGCGACCAGGCAGGGGACCTTCCCGAAAATAGGCATGCGTTACACCGTCAGTGCAGCGTATGCCGACATCAACATTAACTTTTACAGGAACTTTACCTACCTGGGTGAAAAGGAAGTGTTGTTCAAGCTGAAAACCATTCTTGGTGTCCTGGATGTTAGCGAGAACCTGTTCAAAAACAAACTGTTTGTCGGTCTTAATTATACCTATGCCAACGTGAACGTTTCAACAACTCTGGGCGATACTGTAGGTTACATCTTTGAAAAAGTGTTCAACCAGCAACCCAGCATGACGAAAAACACAGGCCTGCTCGGCCTTTACCTTGAATGGGATTCACGCAACACCATTTTCACACCCGATAAAGGCATCAGGGCCAAAGCCTCCTTCGGCATCGGAAGGAACTGGACTGTCAGCGATTATGACTATGAGAAAAGTGAAGTCTTCGTTAACGGGTTCATACCCATCTCACGTTGGTGGGTTTGCGGACTGAGGGCCGACTGGCAGTGGGCTGGCGGTACTACGCCTTTCTACCTGCTTCCCTACATCAAGATGAGAGGAATAGGAGCAATGGTATACCAGGGAGACCAGGTGTTGCAACTTGAAACCGAGCAGCGTTTTGATCTGAACCTCAGGTGGAGCGTGCTGGGATTCGCTGGGGTTGGCAAGACTTTCAGCAGCTCGAAATATCTTGAAGACCCCACCTGGCATGTGGCCGGTGGCGCTGGGTTCCGTTACCTGTTGTCCCGTATTTTCAGGATGCGGATGGGCATTGACGTCGCTGCCGGACCCGACCAATGGGCCTATTATATCGTTCTCGGGCATTACTGGAACTGATGCCGGGTATACGGGTTCAGCAAAATGAGTAACTTTGCGCGCTAAAATATGGGAGCTGACGTTATTATCCATAAATCCTCTTTTTTTCAATGAATACAGACCAGGCAGATATTGAACTGATTGAGAGGTTCATCAACGGCAAGCTGAACCACGACGAGCTGGTTGATTTCGAGACCAGGCTTGAAGAGGATCATGAGTTTGCCAGGAAATTCAGGCTCCGTAAGGCTTTCCCTTCACTGTTCAACGCATCAGGGGATGATCTCATTGTACAGGATTTAAAGGAGAACCCCGAATTAGAGATTCCTGAGATTACCGCGCGAGAAGAAAAGCCACGGGGTTTCAAGCCCGGGTATATCATTTGGCCGTTTGTCTTACTGATCATAGCCCTGGCGCTGGCATGGTTCTTTTTCATGAGGCCAAAACCTGTGGCCGATGAAGCTGAACAGCAAACAAAAACCCCTGTTAAAACAGCGGTTCCGGTTAAGCAACCGGTCCCGGTCAAGACCCAGCCGACGGCCGGTGTAAATGCTGCAAACCAGTCCCCGTCTGAAATAAAGCCTGCCGCAACCCCGGTTACAGCCACCCCCAAATCCCAACAGGAACCTCAAAAACCGGCGGCCACCGTCCACAAAGCAGTTGAACTGCTCGCACCAGAAAACAATATGGTGGTGAGCAGGGGAGAAGACGTTGTATTCAAATGGAAAATGGCTACTGACACTTTCACTAACTTTTACCTCATTGCCGAAGCCGGCAACAAGCTCGCCTGGTGGAGGGGTATAAAGCCTGGTGTGAGGGAGCTCATTATTCCGGCGGTTAACTTTAAAGCCGGTAAATTTTACTGGTACGTTGGAAGCAGGGAGGTGAAGCGCACACTCATCATTATGGAGTAACCGTGATCCGTGAATCGTGATCCGTGAACCGTGATCCGGAAACAATCAGAAGAACATAATCAATACTTTGAAAAAACTCGTATTACTCGCACTGCTTATTATACTTGCCATACGACTGCAGGCACAGCAAAGCCCTTCTCCAGCGAACGGGAAAATCGAAGGCAGCATCCTTGATTCGGTGAATAAAGCCCCTGTTGAATACGCAACCGTAGCTCTGTATCGCAGCGACGGAGATAAAATAATCACCGGCGCCACTTCCGATATCAAAGGCAAATTCAGCATTGATAAAATCCCCCAGGGCACTTACCGCATTGTTATCAACTTCATCGGGTACCAGAAAAAGACCATTGGGCCATTGAAAGTCAACGGCAGGTCCACCTTATCGCTGGGCACCATACAGCTGCGTAGTTCAGTGACAAACCTCAAAGACGTGACGGTCACCGCGCAAAAGAACATCATCGAAAACAAGATTGACAAGATGGTGTATAATGCCGAAAACGACCTGACTTCACAGTCGGGGGTCGCCACTGATGTGCTGAAGAAAGTCCCGCAGGTTACCGTGGATATCAACGGCAACGTAGAACTTCAGGGCAATTCCAACATCCGCTTCCTCATCGACGGGAAGCCATCCACAGTATTCGGAAACAATATCACCGATGTGCTTCAGACAATTCCTGCAAGCCGTATCCAGAGCATTGAAGTGGTGACCAGCCCGGGGGCCAAATATGATGCAGAAGGTACAGGGGGCATCATCAACATCATCCTCAAGAAGACTACCATCAGCGGGATCAGCGGGAACGCATCCCTTTCGCTCGGCACGCGGCTCGAGAATGGTTCGGTGAACATCAACGCACGTACAGGACATATCGGGATCAATGCTTTTGTCAGCGGGAATGCCCAGCTGCCATCGACAACCCTGAACTCATCCACACGCAATACTTACGACACCACGACCAGCACCCTGATGACCCAGGCCGGGGCCAGCAAGTTCGACAGGCACGGGATACAGGGAGGCGTCGGGTTTGACTGGGCGATCTCAACATCCGACAACCTGACTGCAGGATTCAGTTACAATTATTTCGGCAATCATTCCAACAGCAGCACCGCCCAGCAGATGATAGCATACGACAGCACTGGGAAGCAGGTCAGCAACCAGAGTAATGTGCTGAAAAGCCTGGGCGACAACACGACCAACGCATACGACTGGAACATTGGCTACAAACATAAGTTCAGGCAGAAAGGTCACGAACTGAATTTCCTGTATGCTTCAAGTTACTCCGAAAATTATTCTTCCTACCTCCAGTCCCAGGACCTCCCAATATCCGACTCAATAGTTACCGGATCCAAGGGAAACAACCCCGGCAACAACCGCGAAACAGACCTTTCGCTTGATTACGCCCTGCCAATAGGAGAGGTCCTCAATATTGAAACGGGGGCTAAAGCGGTGATGTATGAGCTTAACAGCATCACCGACGCTTATATCTTCACCCTTTCGGAGAACAGTTTCATTCCCGATCCAACCCAGTCATACACTCTTAAATACGACAGGAACATTTATGCAGGTTACCTTTCGCTGAGTTCGAGGCTGTTCAAATGGCTTGATTTCAAAGCAGGCTGCAGGTATGAATACACAGAAACAAAGATACATTACACAAACAATCCAAACATCGATATCTCCCCTTACAGCACCTTTGCCCCCTCGCTGGTCCTGGCTCATACCTTCAAAAACAACCATGTGCTTAAATTAAGTTATTCTTATCGAATACAGCGACCCGATTACCGTGACCTGAACCCCTTCATCAACCTGAGCGACCCGCATAATATCACCACAGGGAACCCCAACCTGAAACCCGAGATCTCTCACGGTTTCGAGCTGAGCTATTCGAAGGCATTTGCAAAGGCAGGAAACATCAACGTAGTAGGATTTTACAGGATCAATATCGACGACATCCAGAGTTTCACCACCTATTATCCCACTTACCAGATCGGTGATTCTTTGTACACCGATGTCACCGTTACCATGCGTCAGAACATTTCGAAGGAGCAGCGTTACGGGCTTAACCTTTACGGATCATTTAACCTCGTGCAGGGACTGAACCTTAGGGCAAATATTTCCATGTACGACCGTTACGTCGAGAACATCAACGCAGGAACCACAGGGGGAACCGCTTCTATGAACAGTTTCGAATACCGCATCAACCTGAACGTTTCATACCAGCTTCCATGGAACCTTGCCGTGGAATTTTTCGGTAACTTCAACTCACCCAGGACCACCGTCCAGGGAAAAGTACCTTCGTTCACCACCTACAGCCTTGCAGTGAGGAAGCAGTTCTTCGACAAGAAATTCAGTATCGCTCTCACCGCCACCAATCCTTTCAATGAGTACATCAACCAGAAGACCCAGCTCGCAGGCGATAACTTCACCATGAATTCACTGAGGCAGCTGCCTTACCGTTCGTTCGGGATCAACCTCACCTATAAATTCGGCAAGCTGCAGTTCAAACCCGAAAAGGAAGAAGAACACGGCGACCCCCAGAATCGTGAACCGTGATCCGTGATCCGTGAACCGTGAACGGATTACGATGATGGTTGATCTTTATCTCAATGGTCAATTATCCTGGTCTCACCTAAATCTTTCACCGTTCACGATTCACGGTTAACGATTTTTTGGATTACATTGCAATAAAATCCCAATCTGTCGTCTACACTTCTATGGACCAAAACCCTCAGAAGACCAGAGTTGATAATTTTTTCCGCAGCGAATACCAGAAGCTGGTGAATTTCGTGAGGAAGAATTTCGACGATCGTTTTTTCGGGGCGACCCCCGAAGACATAGTTCAGGACGTCGCACTCGGCCTTATCGACAGGCTTGACCTTGATACACAGGTAGGCAACCTCAGCGCCTACATCTACCGTTCAATAAAAAACAGGATCACAGACTCGAGAAAAAAGGTACAGCGCAACGTATCCCTCGAAAGCTTCGCGGACCAGGGAAAAGGAAATTATTTACTAAACACCATCAGTAATGAAACAGACGAAGAAACAGTTTACAGCGACATAGATCCCGAAATGCTCAGGGAGGCCATCGCACAGTTAAGGCCCGACGAACAGGCTGTGATCATAGCGACCGAGTTTGAGCAGCGAAGCTACGAGGAGCTTTCCGACGAATGGGAAATCCCCATAGGAACCCTGCTATCGCGTAAGCACAGGGCTCTTTCAAAATTACACAGGATTTTATTAAACAAAAACAATATAAACCATGGAAACAACAGAAAATAAAACACATACAGGCCGTTGCTGCAACGGCCGCAGGCCGAAGGCACATTGGATAGTCCTCGGCGTCATAGGATTCACCGCCCTGCTTTTCCTCTTCGGCGCCATCATCATGTGGCTGTGGAACGGGCTGATGCCGGTGATCTTCCACCTTGGAGTCATCACTTACTGGCAGGCAGTCGGACTTGCAATCCTTGCAAGGCTGCTCTTCGGCAGCATGCATCACGGAGGTCACCATAACGCAGGCCGCAGGCATTTCATGTGGAGGCACGGAAACCGCATGCGCCCCGGCGGCAACGACGCCACCATGCGCTGGAGCTATTACGATCAATACTGGAACGAAGAAGGCGAACGCTCCTTCAACGACTACATCCAACGGAAAACCGCGAACCGCGAACCGTAAGATCGTGACTCGTGATCCGTGAACTGTGTGGGCGAGACCAGGATAACTGGCGGTTGTGACAAAGATCATACTTTACCGTAACCCGTTCACGAATCACGAGTCACGGCTGAGGAGGTTGCCTCAGCTTTCTCCTCAGCATCACCAGCATTTTTCCCACTCTCTCGATTTTCAAAAACACAGCCGAATCTACCGTGTAATTCAGTTCACGGGCAAGATAAAGCTGTGTTTCAAGCTCAGAAACGGAACCAAGTGCAATAGAGATAAAGTTCGAAAATTCCTTTTTAGAAACTCTGCCAGCACCCTCAGCTATATTCGACGGAATTGAAATCGCTGAACGTGTGATCTGGTTCACCAGTGTGAAAGCCACTTCCCTTGGAAACCGGCCTGTAATTTGAAAAACATCCTTGGCCAGTTCCAACGAAAGTTTCCAAACATCAAGATCCTTATGCGTCCTTATAACTTTTGATTTTCTATTAATCCGCCGTAATTTAAAAAGTGATACTTTTGATCGTGAACCGTGACTCGTGACTCGGAAGCCGGTTCACGGTTCACGGTTCACGATTCACGATTCACGGCACTTCATGCCTTTACAGGATTATTAGCGTCACATGTTACAAAGAATAAAAGAACTCGAAAAGATCTCACGTCAGCTTGAACCCACCACGGGTCAGCGAAAAGCCGTACGCAAAAAAGTAATTTCTTACGGCGAAGATTTTTTGAAACAGATCGGGACCTTAAAAGCATACGAATACACGGTCGACAAGGGAATCGGGCTGCTTGACTCCCCTGTTTCGGATGAGCCTCTGAGCATCGACCAAGTCCTGGAACTTTTAAAATTAAACGTCGACTCCCACGGCCTGAACCCGGCTTCGGGAGGCTACCTGGGATTCATTCCCGGAGGCGGAATTTATTATTCTGCACTGGGCGATTACCTGGCCGATGTGACCAACCGGCTGGCGGCATTGTTCTTTGGCTCACCCGGGGCAGTACGCATGGAAAACATGATGATCGCCTGGCTCGCCGATATTCTCGGTTTTCCAAAAACTGCAGCAGGGAACCTGACTTCGGGAGGCAGTATCGCAAACCTCATCGCCATAGTTACCGCGAGGGACGCAAAAGGGATCAATTCGAAAAATATTGAAAAATCGGTCATCTATCTTTCACAGCAAACCCACCACTCGGTTCAGAAAGCCATCCGCATTGCTGGACTTAGCGAATGCATCCTCAGGTATGTTGAAGTGGATGCAGGATACAGGATAAAAGAGGATGAACTGGAGAATGACATCCGCCGTGACAAAGAAAACGGGCTAAATCCTTTCCTGATCGTTGCCTCTGCAGGGACCACCGATGTGGGCGCCGTTGATCCCCTTGACAGGATAGGGAATATCGCCTCAGCAAATGGTTTGTGGCTTCATGTAGATGCCGCATACGGGGGCTTCTTCATCCTGACTGATGAAGGAAAGCAAAAACTGGCCGGCATTGAAAAAGCCGATTCCATCTGCATCGATCCGCACAAAGGACTGTTTCTGCCTTACGGACTTGGCGCCGTTATTGTAAAAGACATGGAAAGCCTCAGAAATTCGCATTATTACCTGGCAACCTATCTGCAGGATGCACAGGGCCCGGCCGATGAAACCTCGCCCTCCGACCTTTCGCCCGAACTCACCAAGCATTTCAGGGGACTGAGGTTATGGCTGCCGCTGAAGCTGCTCGGGACAAAGCCCTTTGCTGCCGCCCTGGAGGAAAAATTGCTGCTGGCGAAATATTTTTACCGCGAGATCCAAAAGCTGGGTTTCGAAGTTGAATGCGCACCCGATCTTTCGGTGGTGACCTACCGCTGGATCCCCAAAACCGGCGACCCCGATGCCTTCAATAAACGACTGGTTGAAGAAGTGCTGAAAGACGGACGCATATTTATTTCCTCCACCATACTCAACGGGAAATACACACTTCGCCTGGCCATTCTTTCATTCAGGACCCACCTGAAAACAATAAAACTGACTTTAAAGATCCTCCAGGAAAAAGTTGAATTACTCGAACAATGACCTACCGGTTCACGATTCACCGTTCACCGTTCACGATTATTTTCTTTGTTTGTCTGCCGGATGAGGACGCGGCGGTTACATAATATACTCCCGCGGGGTGTCCCTCAAGGTTCAGCCTGATCAGCTGCTCCCCGGCTTTGCATGAGCCCCTCCAAACCACTCCAAGGTCCTGTCCTGAAGAGGAGGTGAGGCTGATCTCAATCGCTTCGTTGCGGCTGCAATTTACCGGCAGATTCACAATCCCATTTGAGGGAACAGGGTACGGTTCACGAATCACGATTCCCGGATCACGGTTCACGATTCCCGACGAAGGCTTGTAATACGTACTGTATACCCCGTTTCCGTGGGTAGCTACCGCAATGAAGCCGTCGGTTGAGCGGGCGTCTATCATATCAACGATCACATTGCCAATTAAATCGGGGCTTTCCTGCACCCATACCGTTGAGTCGCCTTTCAAAGCCCTGGTTGAAAACAAGCCCACCGAAGTCCCTGCGAAAACAACCTTATCCCCCTGGTAATTCAGGATCTTGGCCCATCGCACCGACGGGCCCGAACCTGATCCGTCGGAATGCTCCTCGAGATTTCCCGAAACCGAAGTCCAGGTAGCTCCTCCATCCGCAGAATGAAATAAACTCTGAACCCCGTAATTCGAGAACACTACCATCAGGCCGTCGGCATTCAGGGGATTGATATCTATGCACGAAATGAAAGCATGCTGGGGAAAGTTGCTCCCGGTGATATCCACAGGCAGGGGGTTGCCGGTATTGGCATTGTCGAGGCGGTACAGGCGCCCAAGGCTTGTTCCGTAATACAACCTATTGGCAGGCAGGCGCGAAACACTGATGGCGCTGATCACCGAAGCGTTGCCGATATCCACGTTGCTGAGGTGGCTCCAGCCGGCGTTCCGTTTCGAAGAATCCAGGGCCGATGACTTAAGGTCGTCTTTGCGCCAGATGCTGCTGATGGTAGGCAGGTAGAAGGTTTGTGAGTTGTTCTGGTCAAGGGCGAAATTCTGGTAAAAAGGAAAGAGAGCATTCGAGCCCATCACCGGATCATAGTATTTGAGAAGGGTGTCGGGCAGCTGGGGGTAAATGTTTTTGGTGTGCATGGATGCGTCGAACTGCGAAGTCCAGATGTTCCCGCTGTATGCCGAGATCACGCAATACTCCCAGGAAGGGGAAACGGCTGTAGCAAAGCCGTCGTAACAGATGTCGATGTTGAACCAGAACTCCGAGGGATTGTTGGTGATGGTATAATACCAGTTGTTGTCCTGAAGGCCGCCGAGGATGTAATCTTCCGCCGAAGCCCCGTGATCGATGGAGACCGAATAAAACTGGGTGGTCGAGAGCTTGTTGTTGAGGCGGTTCCACCAGATGTGAGCGCTGTCGGCCAGGCAGTCGGTGGTCAGGTAGATCCCCCCGTCGTTCCCAGTGATCATGATGTTAGGGTTATTCCTATCGAATATGATTGCATGCATATCCGGGTGGAGTTCGTGAATGGAATCCATATCGTACGGGCTCCCTCCCAGCCAGTTCGTGTGAAGGCTGTCGGCAAACCCGTTGTCGGAGCGGTAAAGGCACATCCCGCCGAGGAAGACCTTGTTTGCGTCATCGGGTTTCACACCCAGGGCGACACAATATCCGCCATAAACAACCAAAGAAAAAGGCCAGGAGTTAATGCTTCCGTTCCCTCCGCCAGGGATCCCTTTCGTACGGTTTTCCCAGACCGCAGAATCACCCGCACTGCTCCAGGTCATCTTCCAGAAAGTGTTTACCGAATTCGTATAGCCGTTGAAGGGGTTGAGGTCGGGCGACTGCGACTCGGTGAACACATACATGACTGATTCATCCGAAGGCGCGAGGGCCAGTTTGGTCGTGCGGTTGTCGGCCGGGAAATGCTTAGGTGTGATCTCGGTCCAGTTGATCCCGTTGGCCGAACGCCAGATCCCTTTCTTGCCCGGGGGCTCTATGGACCAGCCGTAGCCGCCCAGTGCCGCATATAGCGTGCCGTTCGAAGTCACCGCGATATCCGAACAAAACGACTTATTCACCAGGTCGCCAAGCACCACGCTCCAGGTATTCCCGCCGTCCTCCGAGCGCATGATTGCCCCGTAGCAGGCCGCGTACACAATATCCTTATCCATCCTCACCGGGTCAGTTACTATGCGCCAGACACCCTGGAACACATCCTGAAGCACCCCCAACGCATTACCCTGGGTCGATGGCAGCCCCTGCCAGCTGGCCCCGTTGTCGGTCGATTTGAAGATGCCGTTACCCAGGCCCACCGTCCGTACGCTGGTGCTTACGTTCCGGTCGGTCGTGCTCAGCAGCTCCCCGCTTCCGTAATACCAGGTCGAATGTTTACCCGGCCTGCGATCCTGCACTATGCAGGTCGCGCTCTGCTCGGCATCAGGGGCCGTGGCCTTATGCCAGCCGGTCCCGCCATTATTCGATTCCCACATCCCGCCCGTTGCGCTGCCCGCCAGCCAGTGTTCAGGATGGTCTGTGTCGGTTGCAACGCAAAGCATCCTCCCGCCTATATTGTCAGGGCCGCGCCAATCCCACGACTGGGATGCAGCCGATTTGGGAAGGCTTTTTGCAAATTCCAGTTCCCTTGACCGTATTCCCGATGGTATTTTTCCTGTAAGCGGATCACGGAGCATGTTGAACTGTCGCTCGGCCATCATTGGCAGCATCCTCGACGGAGGCAATTCCCGTTTTGATTTTGCAATGCTTTGTTTATGTGGATTTTGGAACGGTTTATCAGCAAACCATATCCCGGCTGCGCCCAGGATCAGAACCAGGGCCAGCAAGAGGAGTGCAAGCTTTTTCATAGGGGTTGAATATCAAACAAATTTAAGATATCGGAACCGAAAAGTCAAGTCCCGGCTTGTTCAGGGAAAATTCGCAGATAATACAGCGGATGTTATCCACATTCATTAAATTTGTAGGAACTATCATGTAAATACAGGAAATAGCACCGGCCTCCCTATAAAACTCAAATGATGAAAACAACTTCATTTATCCTGCTGTTCATTTTGAACATTTTCATTCTCCCTGTTTGTTTCTCCCAGAATTTTAAAATTGAGCTGGTAAAGGTCATCAATGATTCAGGATCGGCATATCCGGCTGATTTCGTGATATTCAAAAACAAACTGGTCTTTACCGCAGCCGACGCAGCCCATGGAATGGAGCCCTGGATATCCGACGGAACCACCGCCGGGACCATGATGCTGAAAAACATCAACCAGACAGGCATAGTCCCGGGAGGCGATGATGGTTCCGAGCCCAGCGAATTAACCGTAGTGGGAGACCAGCTATTCTTTTCGGCAAATGACAATGTTCACTGGTATGAACTTTGGGTGACCGACGGCACTGAGGCAGGTACAAGGATGGTGAGTGACATCTTGCCGGGAAGCCTGGGTTCAAACCCCCATGACCTGGCTCCCTTCAATGGCAGACTGATATTCGGGGCGGATGGACCGGGAGGCGATGAACCCTGGATTTCCGACGGGACCCAGGCAGGGACTTACATAATAAAGAACATCAGCATCACCGGAGCCTTTCCTTCGGGCTTTTTTGAATTCGACAGTATTGCATATTTCAGTGCACGCGACATCACATACAGCGACCAGCTGTGGAGGACAAACGGAACCGAACAGGGTACGTATATGCTTAAAAACCTGAATTCGCAGCAGGGTCAGAGTTCTCTTCCCCACGGTTTCACCCGTATGGGCAACCGCTTTTATTTTAACGCAAACAGCGGCGCCAACGGTTGGGAGCTTTTTGTCTCTGACGGCACCGGGGCAGGTACGAACCTGTTCGCCCGTGTCAATACCGTAACTGCCGGCGGATCTTACCCCATGAACCTGTTCGTTTATAAAACCAGGCTGTATTTCAGCGCCGATGACGGGGTGAACGGAAGGCAGCTCTGGTCGGTGAGTTCCGACCCCTCAGACCTGAAAATGGTCAAACTTATCAACCCCCAGGGTAATTCCGACCCCGGTAATTTTACCGTATATAAAGGACTGTTGTATTTCAGTGCAGCCGATACAACCGGCAAGGAGCTTTGGGTTACCGACGGAACCGAAACAGGAACTCATATGGTCAGTGATATCAATATATACGGAGATGCCAACCCACAATGGCTTACAGTATTCGGAGGCAAGCTCTTTTTTTCGGCCGCAGGACTGCTTTGGTATACCGACGGAAGTGATACAGGCACGGTTCAAATAGGGAACGACACCATCGGACTGGAGAGCAACTATGTGACCAACCTGGTGGTTTATAACAACAGCCTTTATTTCGCCGCACAATACGACAATTCAGGAATACAGTTTTACAAATGCTCTGTGAATTCCTCTTCCATAGCTCCCGGCCCATCCAGCAAGATGGCAGCCAGGGTTTATCCGAATCCCTGTTCAGAAATGATCCACGTGAGCATTGACAAAGCTGAGCCCGATACCCGCCTTGAAATAATCGACCAGCAGGGAATGGTCGTTTATAATTCTCCGCCGGGCCAATGGGTTGACGGAACCCTCAGCATTTCAACCTCATCATTCGTCAAAGGTTTATACTGTCTTAGGGTTATCTCGGGAACAAAGACTGAGGTGGTGAAATTTATCAAGAACTAATCCCATTCACGGTTCACGGCGCAGGTTTTTTTCCTTCGCAATTCATTCAGTTATCCTTCGCTCATCCCCTAAAGTCGGTTTCCGGACAAAACCTGACAGATTTTCACTCATTACTAACATATCCTTTTAAAGATAAAACAATGATGTCAGGATTTGTGTTTGCCACAGTTAAGGATATTTAAATGCGTTCGCCCTCGATGATTTTTTTCAAAGTCAGAATGACTTGCTGAAACTTTTGACTATTCAATCTTGCAATCTTTTTTTCAATGAGTTTTTTATCAAGGGTAGCAATACGGTTTGGGCGGATATTGCTTGAATAATGAAAAGAACCATCCGCAATATCGCTTATTGCCAAGGTGATGGCATATTTATCCCTGATCTCTTTACTTGTAATCTGGCACATTATTATATCCTCCCCTGCTAGCGGGGCAATAATCAATGCCGGCCTTTTCTTTGCTAAAGATAAATCGGTATATGGGAAATGTATAACAACAATATCCCCTCTCACAAATCCTTCCATTCCTTGTCCTCCTCAGGTTTTAACCAGTCCTTGCCAAAAGATGATTCACTTGCCTGTATGCAGAATGAAAGATCATCTTTGTTCTTGCCTGGTTTCTTTAACCGGAGGAATTCCATATAATCCAGAAGTGCATTAATCCTGGATTCAGGGAAGGATTCAAGTTCCTTGATCAATTTTTTCTTTCGGGGTGAAAGAGGCATGTTAATAGATGTTGTTTCCTGCATACAAAAGTACTAAAAATGATTTCATCTTATTGGTTGTATACTTAATCCGCCAGCACTTGAAAAGTGATATACTTTGAGTTTTCGAAGAATGTTTATGATATCATCGAGAATTTCCAGCTGGTAGAATTTCGAAATTAAGATATACGGCAGGAACTCAATCCGCAGACTTACCTTATATGCAAATCCGACCTGCTCATCTCGGGCGAGAACCCCGACCACATCAGGCTCGGCTGTTTTTAAATTTAAAAGTTTTTATTATTGACTTCGGATGAATAAATCATATTTCTATTTCATTTTTAGTATTTTTACATGGTGAAATAGAAAAGCGGATAATGCTGTGTATAATAATACCAGGCTTGTTCAAGACCATGGGCAGTTTAGTAAATTAAACGCTCCTATGAAAAAAAACCGTCCTCTCCTCCTGGTATTGGCAGTAAGCATGGCCCTGGCTTTTTATTCCTGCAAAAAAGACTCCTCCGGGTCCGGCGGTTCTGGTGGAGATCCATCTGACGCAACCCGGGTATCTTCTTATAAAATGTTCCAGGGTACAAACCTTTATGAATCATGGGTTAATACTTATACAGGCAATCTGCTTACAGGGGTGACGTCGAAAGTGTATTACAACGGCGATGAATTGCACTTTAAAACAAGCATTGACTACAATAACAACCGGGTTTCCGACATTACCAGTTATGATTCAACGGCTTCCGCCTGGATAAAGAACTGGGACTTTATAGTCACTAGCTGGTCAGCCGGCGGACTTCCTGCCGAAAAGATTTTCACCTTTTATGAAGCCACGGGTGGAATCCATCAGCAGAACAAAACAGACTACACTTACAGCAACGGTCAGGTTACTGAAAAGATTCAGATGAATTACTGGCAAGGCACATTGGCGTTGTACGCACGTACTGAATTTACCTATGACCAGAATGCAAAACTGGTGAAGGAAATAACATATAACAAGGACAGCAGCGTTTATAGCACTGATGATATAAGCTGGCAGAACAATCTTGTGGTCCAGGATCATTTTTATATGTCCGGTGGATTGATTGCCCAAAAAACAGTCTATACGTATAGCGCGGGCAGACTGGCAAACGCCACCACCTATAATGACAACACGCCCATGGTACCCGACCTGGTGATCGATTACAGTTATGACCAGAACGGCTGCCTTATTGTAAAGAAAAGTACGGTTGTCTCAAGCTCTGCAGAAACTTCCATGCAATACACTTATGAACCAGGGCTGGGGAATTTCAAACAGGTATCAGAATTTGAAGATATATATTTTGATCCCTGGAACGGCAACCCCCGGCTCCATCCTTCAAAAGCCATAACAAGGATACCCGGTATGTTCGATGCAGGGTTGCCAACAGTTGGGAAATAGAACCAGCAAGCCTTGAAAACAACTTATCTCACCTGGCCTCTTCTTCTCCTGCTTCTTGGTTTAGTCGTTTTTCAAACACTAATTTCCTGCAATAAAAAGCAAGTATCAGATTCAAAACAAAGCCTTCCCGCACAGGCCAGGGCCTGTTTAAAGGCAGCTGATGATCTTCAATTTTTAAATGAAGACTCAAGCCTTTATTATTATGAAAAAGCTTTGGCGATTTCGCGTGCATCGCCAACTGACACTATCGGGCCATATGTTTTGTTTGGAATCGCGAACCTTAATAGCCGTGCGTTCAATTATAAAAACGCCCTGGAATTATTCGATTCTGCAATGACTGAAGCGAACCGGGATAAAAATTACAGGGTTGTATCCAATTGCCTTAATGAACTCGGTACCATTGAAGAAGACCTCAATAATTCTGAACAGTCTCGCATATATTTAAATAAGGCTCTTCAGATCGCCGAGCATTATAATCTTCCCCGTCAAAAAGGGGTCGTTCTTGGGAATATTGCAAATTTTGAAACAAATCCCGATTCTGCTTTAAAAATAATGAAACAAGCAATTTCGATTTTGATAAATATCAAAGAAGCAGATTTGGAATATTGCACTGTTCTGATGAACCTGGCTAATAAAACAACTGAAAATAAGAAAGCTATAAAACTTTATTATGAGGTTATCAATATTGCCGAGAAAGCCAAATATTCTGAAACGGTGATTGCTGCATATAATAACCTGGCATGTACCTATCTTGATTGCAATCAAATAAGAGAAGCAGAAGTATGTCTTCGTGACCATGCAATCCCGGAAGCTAAAAAATCTAAAAACACCGATTGGTTATCGACAGTATTCGAGTCCTATTCAGAGGTTTTTGAAAAAAGAAGAGATTTTCAGTTAGCTTACCTGTATGAAAAACTTTCTCTGAAAACAAGGATTGAAGCATCACAAAAGCAGGCTGCCACCCAGAACCGTTTGTTAAACGCATTATTAAGGGCCAAAAACAGGGAAATTGATATTAAAGAAAAGGCTGAGGAGATTAAAACGAAACATGATCAGATTAACAGGATGTATGTCTGGTTATCAGTCCTGGTGCTATTGATTATTTTGGTAGTGGTTATTTCATTCTTATGGATACAGAGGAAAAACCTGAAACTGAAAATCCAGGAAATAGATGCAGCAAAAATGTTAAGCGCCATTGAAGAAAAGGAACACGAACGTTTATCTATGCAGATCCACGACCTTATCGGCCCCCTTTCGTCGGGCATGATGAAACATCTTGAGGGCATTGATTTCAGGGACCAGGAGGTAAAACAGCTTCTTATCACCAGGCTTTCCGAAGCAGGTAGTGAACTCAGGCGGATATCACACCGGCTGAATCCTCTCATGAGGGAGCAGATGACATTTAACGAACTGGTAAGGAGCATTCGTGAAGATTACCAGGGCCGTTCAGAACTGATCGTCAAACTTCAGCTACCCCCCAAAGAGCCTGAACTGTCAAAAGAAACGATTAACCAGTTATATTTTATTTTGCATGAATTACTGATGAATGCCAGGAAGTATGTTAAAACCGGTAATATCTGCATCAGTATTACAGAAGAAATGGATAACCTGTATATATTGTATGAGGATGACGGACCCGGTTTTGAACCGAAGGATGTACAGTTAACAGGACTGGGATTAATGCATATCTTTGAACGTGTGAAACTACTGAAAGGAAAAGCTGATCTTGATTCATCACCGGGGCATGGTACGCGATGGACAATTTCGATAAACCTGGAAAAGTAAGCAGAGAATGGAAGAAAGCAGGCAAGTTATCAGGGTATTTGTCATTGATAATCATGAAACTATCATAGTTTCAGGCTTGCACCAGTTATTCAGGCCTGCCAGGGATCTGATTGAAATTATCGGATCGGCAAACAGTGTCAGCCTCTCATTGCAATCCGACATTATCGATTTATGTGATATCATTATTCTTGATCTCTGGATACCCGGGGAAAGACCTCTTGAGAATGTAAGGATGCTTAAATTGCATTTTCCTTCAAAACCCATACTTGTTTATTCCTCGGAGGATTCCTCGGAATGGATACGAAAAATGATAGTTGCAGGGGTAAAAGGATATGTGACCAAAGAAGCGTTAAGAACGGATCTTAAATCGGCTATTCAAAGTCTTGCTGCAGGAGGAGCCTGGTTCACTAAATCGCTTGAAACCGCAGACCTTGATATGATTAACCGGGAGGTTATAGAACATGATGCTCCCCTTTCACCTGTCCAGAAGAAAATACTTGCAAGCCTGATTAACGGGAACAGCCAGAAAGAAATTGCAAAAAACCTGAACACCCGTGAACGGAATATTGAAAAAAACATGGCAACTCTCAGGAGCAGGTTCAGTGCAAAAACCACAGTCGAACTGATCAAAATTCTTATCGATAAAGCGCTCATCTGAGACAGGCAGATTCCGGCTTTCACCGGCCGATCCACGTAAAAAGAGAATACGAAGAAAAATCTGGCTGCCAGGTTGGACGCCGGAATGTTTTATTTAATTATCTGATTTAAAATCACATACTTTTTTTCTCATGGTTTTGGCAGGGGGGAAAACCCCCCTTGCCTCATGGGAATAAATCCCTTTGCATTTTATTGATCTTTATTGGTACTTCGTAAAACTTAACCATTAAACCTACCGAAGTATGAAAACAGTAAGTTTTTTAATGTGTTTTATAGTATGTATTTCCATCAATCCTCTTTCAGGACAAGATTGCAAATTCTATCCTATTCCTTCCTTCAATGTACTGGTTGACCCTGCAGCAATTTTTCAGGATATGCAAGGTGGTTCCAATAGCAAGGCAAAACGCCAGGAGCATGTTCATGTTGGACATTCAAACAAGCTCGATTCCAGTTCATGTTTTGCCATTGTAACATTTTACACCCTGGACCACCAGTCTGTTTTAGGTCCTTACACGGTAAACTGCGGTGAAACATTATCAGTCGAGATCGACGACCAGGAATGGGGCGTGTCAGTGACCTCATTAACCGAAATTGAAGTATCTGTTTGGGTTGATTTACAAGGCCTGCTTAAAAAAATGAACAACTCGCTTGCCCCGCAAAAGGAACAGGAGGTCTGCGAACCGGATTAAAAAAACCTCCTTTACAAATTGAATTGAAAATGATTGCGACACCATTAATCAAGGTCAAAGAGAAAGGAGGCAAGCGCAAATGTAAACATTTTTAGACTCAATATATTCAAGCAAATATTTCGCGGAACAGTATTAAATATTATGTTTCTCCCTACAATTTAAATGAAAGGTTATGAAAAGAAAAATGATTTGCGCTCTAATCTCTTTAGGGGTTAGTTCCCCGCCGCTTGCGGCGTAAAAAATATATCTTTGTATGTATGAGCGAAAGCGCGTACATACATAAATCGCATAATGTTTCTGTTCTGTTGTATCAC
>Ga0208103_1000007_pt1 | contig 188136 bp, 149 predicted proteins | sample CryBogmetaGMA75M_FD_184550 | JGI IMG/M metagenome (GOLD analysis project Ga0208103, IMG submission 184550) | Freshwater microbial communities from Crystal Bog, Wisconsin, USA - MA7.5M (SPAdes) | ecosystem: Environmental > Aquatic > Freshwater > Lake | place: Crystal Bog, Wisconsin, USA... | reverse complement strand
CGGTTCATAAAGAATTAATTGAAGAGAAATGAAAATTGTATTCTCAATAAATTCATGGGAAGATTATATTTCCTGGCAAAAGGAGGATAAAAAAATCCTAAAAAAAATTAATGAACTAATAAAGGATATCCAAAGAACTCCTTATAAAGGGATTGGAAAACCTGAACCCTTAAAATATGATTTAACAGGATTATGGTCCAGAAGAATTGATCGAGAGCATCGACTAGTCTATCAAATAAAAGATGAAGAACTTTTAATCTACAGTTGTCGGTTTCACTATGATAATTAAAAAGCCACGTGGCCTAACATGCCGCTAACCGCAACAAAGCCTACGGCAATGTTGCAAGCAAAGGTTTCACCTTTGCTGCGTTTAGCGATCGGACGACGTTGGGGATATAATAAAAGGCTAACACGATCTGAAACAAATTAGAAAGAATTCAAACATATGAAGCTAAACATCTTTAAAAAGCCTTATGGAATTGGTATAATATTTTTTATGATTTTCACAATAAGTTATTTTAATTGGTTAATTGTCTTTGCAAAATATGGTATCGCTCCGGATTATAATTTTTGCTACTTTCTTACTTTACCTTTCATCAGTATCTTAAGTATTATTATGGTTATCTTTAAAATCAAAACAATAGAACTCCTTATCACACCAATTGTGTTCTATGGTGTTTTTTCGTACTTTTTAGGATACTTGATAAAGAAAATAAAATGGCATTCATTAAGCTATATTATTAATATCTACTTAATTGCATGGGCAATTTTATATGTAATTGAAAAACTTTTAAAATATCATATCTATCAGGGACAATACACATTTGGTGAACTTCAAATCAATTCGTTTGGATATATTTTGTTTAGATATGGCTGGTTTATTGAAATCTAAAACGTTATGATTTTCGGTTCATCACAATAATCCGTACCTGTTCTCATGAAGAGCATATATTTTCAAAGCAAAGTATTCCATATCTCTTTAGCCATATGCTTTTCTCTTGAGTACTTTGATTTTGTTATTAAAGCCCTCTAAAGGACCCGTTGAGATTCTATAATCAAACCAGTTGAGAATACCAGTTCTATGAGCAAGCAATGTGTTGGCAAACTTTCTGAGTTGAACAATGGTGGTTGCATGTGCGCGTTTTATCCAGCCTTTCAGAAATTTTTCTGCCTCTTTCCTGTTATTCTTCAACCACAATTGTCCCAGCTCTTCTTTCAGGTAGTAAGCCTCAGCCAGAGGTTTGTTAAGTTGAAGAGCTTGCTCGAGATGCTCTTTTTCGTTGTTTTCTTCATTAAGATTTTCCGCCTTCTTAAGCAACAACCAGCGGATTCCTTTTACTACTTTTCTATTGTTTAGAAACGCCTCATCGTGATATAGCGCCCGTCGAATTTCATCCATCGTTTGATTCATCAGCTTGTAGATATGGAAGCGGTCGAACACAATCTTAGCTTGAGGAATATTGCTAATAACGGCGTTAAAATATGGCAACCACATATCCATAGCAACGGCTTTGATATTGATCCCGGAAAGTTTGACTCTTTTCCAGAATTTATCCAGACTTTCTTCCGCTCGGCCTGGTCCAACGTAAATCACTCTTCCGACTTTAAGATCGTACACCACGGTTTGGTATTTGTGTCCTTTCTGAAAAGCAAACTCATCAATAGCGATGAACTCAACATCCCTCAACACCGGCTTCGAGTAATGCTTTTGAAGATATTCTTTATCGATGTTTTTGATAGTACCCCAACTGATTTTAAACAACTCACTAACATCCTGGACGGTCATAAATTGCAACAGGTCCACTATTACATGGCACAATCGACGGGTATAGCTTTTTTTTCATCGGCATATGACAGATGCTCTTGCCTAACCAATCCACAATCATTACAATGAAGCCTTTGAACTTTAGCATGCAAATACACGGGTTTCAAGCCTATGGGCAGTGTTCGAAACATTCGATCGATGGTCCCCTTTTTTATCACGTTTTTGCTCCCGCAATTGCTGCATCGAAGCTTACTGTCTTTGGTTTTGATATGAAAGATTACTGTGCCTCCTTTGTACTCGGTCTTCAGATACTCTTGATTGGTAAGACCAAAGGCATGGTGAAGCAAACTTGTACTCATTGTAAATCTGATTTTTCATTCAAATATATCTATAAGTACGCATTCTTACGATGAACCTTCTTTTCTTAGTTCTTTAAGAAATGACAATAAATATTTTATTACTGCCCCCAACATGCCGCTAACCGTAACAAAGCCTGCGGCAATGTTGCAAACAAAGGTTTCACCTTTGCTGCGTTTAGCGATAAGACGTTAGGCACTATAGGGTTATGACATTTGGTTTTTCACTTAAGGTTTATTAACTTTGTGTTAAACATTTTGAAAATGACAACATTAGAATTGAAACATAATTTCCATCAGCTTATTGATAGTATTGAAAATGAGAATATTCTCGAAAAATTCTATGAATTAATGCTTCGTAAAAAGTCTTCCAAAGATGGGCTTCTTTGGAGTAGACTATCAAAAGAGGAAATTGATGGTCTTCTCGCTTCTAATGAAGAGGTTGAAAATCCAGTTAATCAGATTTCTCACGATGATATGAGAAAAAAATACTCTAAATGGCTTTAACTATTGTTTGGTCGAGAAGAGCATCTCTCAAATTTGATCAAATTATTTCCTATCTGATCGTTGAATGGGGCGAAAAATCTACCAAAGAATTCTTTATTAAAGTTTTTGAATTTCTGGAAACGCTCTCAGAATATCCTGAAATTGGTTCTATTGAAAATAAAGAAAAGAATATACTAGGGTTTACCATTGTAAAACAAGTGACAATCTTTTATCGCATTACAAATGATAAAATTCTAATTCTTTTATTCTTTGATAATAGGCAGAACCCGAGAAAGAAAAGATTATAACCCTACATGCCCTAACATGCCGCTAATCGCAACAATGCTAACGCAATGTTGCTTTTCAAAGGCTCTGCCTTTGCTGAGTTTAGCGGCCGAACGTCAGGCTCAATGTTTAATACTGACACAATGAAACTATTCCTATTCTTTTCTTTTTTGTTGTCTATTCTCTTCTATGGCTGCAAGAAAAATTCAGAGACGAATTGTATTGAGAATTATAATGGCCTAATTACGATAAGTCCTAAAGAGAAATTAATTCATCCCTATGGTTTACATGATTCTCTTATCTTTCAAGATAATACATTTACGAACAAATTGACTTTTATTTGTGATAAACAAGATACATGGTTCGACATTGCAACCAAAAGTCAATGGGATGAACATCATCATATCATATGTCTTGGTGAATACTATAAAACAGAAGTGTACACAACATCTTTCTATCAAAAGAATGCAAATGTCTATGGTTTTTATATAAGCGAATACGCTAAGAATCCTTTTGATTCAATACAAGGAAAGAGTATTCTTTCAATTGTTATTGACCTTCATATAGACACAATTCAGTCTTTCGTTGGTTATTACAAATTTGCAGCAGATACATTATTTACATATACTATTCCTGTATTTCCATCCTATATAGAATACTTTTATGACACACTAATAGTGTCTGGAAAAACGTATTTTAAGGTTTATTCATTGGTGGGTGGCATTGGAACAAGCAGAGAAGAACGAATTATAAAAGTTCTCTACTCCGTATCTGATGGAATAATTAAATTTTCCACAAACCAAAATCGATATTGGGAATTAAAGGAGAAATATATTATACACTGAGTCGAACATGCCACTAGCACTCATTTTATGACGATAGTTTCATTTAGACATTATTAGTTTTATAAATAACATTCGAATCTACTCAAGGCCACAAAGACAATGAATTCTCTAAACATAGTAAGCATATTAATTTTTGCATTATTCCTTTATTGGGCAGGCTTCAGAAATGTCAAATCCAAAGCTAACCTCATTTTAAAACTCCTGATTGCTTGGACCTGTTTTATATTCATCTACTATACTGGGCGATGGGACTTTCTATCCTACTTTCTTCGTTACATTTTCTTGTTCCTGTTAATGGTTGTGACTATAAAGGCTTTGATGCAGTTCAAAAGGCTTGCACTATTTGATAAGAAAAAAATCCGGGACTGGGCAAAATTCATTGGGCAAGTTCTATTCTTGCTACTATTGTTTTGGGGTTGCATTGAAACAATAAATGGATTTTCGACTAATGAAAAAGGAATTGATATATCTTTTCCATTAACTGAAGGATATATTAGCCAAGGTGGAAGTTCAGAACTAATTAATTATCATCACTCAGACACTACATCACAGCAATACGCTTTAGACATGGTTAAATTAAACTCTTTGGGAATGCACGCGCGAGGGTTCCTTCCTGACGACTTAAATAAATATGCCATTTATGGTGACACTATATTTAGTCCTTGTGACGGTAAAATAGTAAAAATAAAAGACGGTCTTGACAATGTTCCAATAGGGGTTTTAGATAATCTTAATCCCGCAGGTAATCATATTGTTTTGGAATATGAAAATAATTTAATTGTAATGGCCCATATGTTGAAAAATTCCATCATGGTATCAACAGGTGATATTGTAAAAAAGGGACAGCCACTTGCACGAGTAGGTAATTCAGGACGAACAACTCAGCCACATCTCCACATACACGCAATTACAGGGACAGACACAAGTAAAATTATTCAAGGAGGAAACGGAATACCAATTTACTTCGAAGGTAAATTCCCTATTAGAAACGATAGATTAAAAAAATAAAACGAGTGCTAACATGCCGCTAACCGCAATAATGCTAACGCAATGTTGCTTATCAAAGGCTCCGCCTTTGCTGCGTTTAGCAGCCGGCATCAGCAGCCATTTAAGAGAACCAGGATGAAGTCTTCGACCCTAATCATTTTTCTTTTGTTTTATAACATCTGCATTGGCCAACTGTTTGATACAACAAAGTATAGCATAAAAATTGAAATGTCCGGAGAGACCGATAAGTATTTTATCAATGATTTTTCCTGGCGTGGTGCTGATGGAGCTTCCTCTGTTGACCTTGAAAACGGAAAAGTATTATGGCTTTTCAGCGATAGCTTTATTTGCAGTGATTCATCAATGTCAAGAAAAAATTCAAAGATGATCAGAAACAGCATTGCCATTCAGGATGGTTATAATTTGAAAACTGCTCCGATCAAATTTTATTGGGATGAATCCAAGAAGAAGCGACAGGCATTTTTCCATATACCTGGCAACTTCTGGTTCTGGACTGGACATGGAGTAATGATAAAGGATAAGCTGATAATTTTTTTATTGAAAGAACACAGCATAAAAACAGGAATTGGGTTTGAATCTTTTGGCTGGCATGCAGTTCTTATTTCAAATCCAGACGAAGAACCGTCAAGATGGAAAATGCAATACATTGAAGGCCCGGAAACCTTCGGTTATATTGTCGGCTCAGCCGCAGTTCTTAAAGACGAAAAATATCTTTATGCGTTCGGAGCCGCTGAACCTGCTACTCACGAAGTATATTTATTGCGATGGAAATTAAACGAAGCATACACGGGAAATATAGAAAACCCTGAATGGTGGATAAATGGGAAATGGTCAGAGCGAAAAACCATGAATCCTATTCCTGAGCCGTTATTTATCGGAGGTACTGAGTATTCAGTTCATTATGACAAATCTCTTAAAAAATTTATTCAGATTCAATCTTTTGGCTTTGGCGAGGGGAAGATTGGTATAAGAATGTCAGATAGTTTGAATGGTAAATGGACAGAGCCCTTTATGTTTTGTACACCTGATTACCGGGGGGTTAAAAAACCATTCATGTATGCGGCTAAAGCTCATCCCGAATTAACTGGTAATGGAATTTACATTACATACAATGTCAACAGTTTTGATTTCGGTGAGTTGATGGAAAATCAGACCATCTATTTCCCAAAATTTATCCTGATGAAAATTGTAAAGAATGATGAACACTAAACTGCTGATAAATCATTTAATAACATCAAATTCTTAAAGGAGGTTTTATGAATATTCAAAAAATCAATTGGTTCTGGCAAAGTGCAAATCTGTTTATTGCACCGGTACTATTGGTCATTCTAATTTATTTTAGAAACACCATGTCCTATTATCAGTTTCTTTTATGGCTTCATTTGCCATTTTTAATGCTTCATGAATGTGAGGAATATGTTTTATCACCATTAAGTTTTAAGGAATTTTTCAATTTAAAATCTCCTTTTGGTTCTAAAACCGATCCAAACTTCCCACTTGATGAAGGTTATGTGTTTCAGGTAAACATTCTTATTGCATGGCCGGCGGTAATAATCGGCGCTCTTCTAGCCAACATTGCACCCTGGATCGGTTTTGCCATGATGTTATTTGAATTAACCATTAACAATTTCATGCATACAATAATTTTTCAATCGGGTAAGCCTACCTACAATCCTGGTTTGATTACAAATTCCATTTTATTACTGCCGCTCGGCACGATATCATTCATTACAGCCCTCCAATTCTTTCAATTGCACGATTGGATTTTTTCGATTATTTTAGGTGCATTAATATGCGGATTACTAGCCTTTAAGACGAGAAGCCGTTTAGCAAAATTAAAACGTCCTTTAGAAAATCCAACATGAGCACTAAAAACAAAGCCTGGATTTATCCATTGACCTAATTAGTATTCATGAATATAAAGTTCCGCAAGCCAGGATTCATCATACTGCTCCTGGCAAACGTCCTAGCCTGCAATGCCGGGGATCTCGTCATTAAAAATAATCTGCCGGATAAGGTGGTCGCCTTTGGCAACAGTAAAATTATGATCACCCTTGACTATAACCAGAAATGCGCTGTAAGCGGTCTGACTGTCGATGGCCGTTCGGTAATCTCACTGCCTGCGGGCATTGTCTCATCTGTAAGAACTTCTGAAAACACTTACTCTACAATGAAACTCGAAACGGTCCCGATGGTAAAGACAGGCGAAAATACTGTAAGTATCAGCAACATAAAATATGGTCAAAATCTTGAAATAGTAACAGAAAAATGGATCTTTTTCATTACTAAAAATGACATCCGCCTTGAAATCGAAAGAACTTTTCCGAAACCCCTTGTGATAGAAGAAGCCTCATTCCCTTCATTTAACTTTAACAGCATAAATACCTGGAATGGCGCATTCCTGGGATACGGAGGACTGGCCTGGTTTTATCTCTTCAACCAGAAATTATGCACTTACGGGGTTCATTCCGATTGCTCGGTATTCTGGAATAGCACCACAGGCGATGGATTAAAGGTTGCAGTGACAGCTGAAGGGAAAAAGGCAGCGATGAAATTCAGTCGTTCCGATGATGATCACCTGGTCTTTAACGTTGCTGTTTCGGATAGCGAGCTGAGCTACCGTTATGAAACTGAAAAAAGGAGCAGGTTCATCAGGGGAAAGACTGATGTGTGGGCTCCATTCGGTGTTCAGGCCGGAACCTATACTGAAACCGTAACTCTATCCGCAGTCAATTATAATGAAGAATATAACAGGGGGAAGTTTGCCGGGATCAACGGAAAGCAGGTAAGTGATGTATTAAATACCATTGCGAGGATAGGGGTCATCGATGAAAAGCATTTCGGAGGCAACAGCTGGCATACGCCCTATGGACCGATTTGCCTGCATGAACAGTATATCGCCCAGTTTGCAATCGGGATTAATGATGCGACGTATACCGAGGGTTACAAACGATGCCTCGATTATTACCGTGACAATGCCATCCAGGCAAACGGGAGAGTTATTTCGCGCTGGGCTTACCTCGATGAGGACGCCATGCCCGGCACGGTGACCAAAGCGGGTTTTTATGAAGCTCAATGGGGATATCTTATGGATTCGAATCCCGATTTTGTTGCGAATGTTGCCCAAGTCTATGATCTCACCGGCGATCTGAACTGGGTTTCAAGCCACAAAAAAAACTGTGAACTTGCACTTGATTATATGCTGAAAAGGGATTCGAACGGCAATCATTTAGTTGAAATGATGACTGATTCGCAATCTGAAAAAAGGGGCAGTGACTGGATAGATATCATCTGGGCTTCGTATGAAAATGCCTTTGTCAATGCAAAACTATATTATGCTTTGACTTTGTGGGCGGATGTGGAAAAGCGGTTAAACGACAGTGTGAAATCAGGCTATTATTCAGCATTTGCCGCAGAGCTCAAAAAGAGTTTCAACAAATCTACTGAGGAAGGCGGGTTCTGGGATGATAAAAACAAATGGTATATCCACTGGATTGCCAGGGACAAGTCGGCACACGGGGATAATCTTGTGGTTCCTGTAAACCTTATGGCTATCGTATATGGCATCTGCGACGAAAGCAGGCGCAATGCCATACTTGATAAGATAGAGGAACAAACGAGCAGGGAAAACCTTTTCTTCTGGCCTATTTGTTTATACTCATATGCTGCGGGCGAAGGCAATGACTGGCAGTTTCCTTTCCCGAATTATGAGAACGGCGATATCTTCCTTTCGTGGGCCAGCCTGGGTGTTGAAGCTTATTCAGGATACAAGCCTGAGCAGGCATTAAAATATGTTGAGAATGTTCTAAACCGTTACGAAAAAGACGGACTGGCCTTTCAGAGATATGGAAGAGTTCACCAGGATGGCCTGGGAGACGACATACTCTCGGGAAACAGCCTGGCCCTTGTGGGATTGTACAAAGCCATCTACGGAATCAATCCCTTGTATAACAGGCTGTATTTAAACCCGCACCTGCCTGCTAAATTATCCGGCACTGAATTAATTTACAATTTCAGGCAGGATAAACTGGTAATAGGACTGACAGCGGATCACTATTCAGTTGCAAACAAGCAATTCAAAATAGGATCAAAAAGTGACTTTGGCTTTTATGGTGAGAAAAATGATGTGGTATATTTTAACGGAAATGATGATCTTTACTCCCTGAAGGCCCATACTGCCGGACAACTCTCACTTGAAATAGTAAAATGGAATGCTGATGAATATGCATGGCTTCAAAATTCACCGGCCGGAAATTGCAAGGTTTCCTATACACTTCATGTTTTAAAAGCAAACAGTTTGTATACAATTCAAGATGGTAATAAAACCATGACGGCCAGAAGCGATAAGGACAGGTTTTTAAAGTTCGAAATGAATATACTTAACCATGCGATTCATGTTGCTGCTTTATAAAGAAGATACAGTTGCCTTATGTCAGTCATAAAATATCAATTTCCGCGTTATTATTAAAACCAAGCTTAAACTGACTCTCCAGATGAAGAATATCTGCCTGTCTCTTGCCGACCTGATAAGAAGAATCATTGACTTTTTTTACCCTCCTTTCAGCAAATACATGAGCCTGCAATTTTTCAGGTATGGGGTAACCGGAGCGATAAACCTTGTATTCGACTGGGTGCTGTATTTTGTGATCTACAATTTCTTCCTTCAGCAAAAGATGCTGAACCTTGGATTCGTAACGCTCAGTTCGCATATTGCAGCCCTTGCATTTAAGTTCCCGGTTGTTTTGCTTACCGGGTTCCTGCTGCAGAAATATGTGACTTTTTCTTTGTCGGACCTTAAGGGACATGTTCAGCTTTTCAGGTACCTGGTGGTATTCCTGGTAAATCTTACGATCAATTACCTGGGGTTAAAACTGCTTGTGGAATATTTTCACATTTACCCCACCCCTTCAAACATGATGATTTCGGTGTTCACCATTTTTGTCAGCTATTTTTCACAGAAACATTATACGTTCAGGATTTCAAAAGGGACACAAACCATTGAGCCGGAGAGCGGCACCGAATATGCCGGGATTAAAAAGTAAAGATGGAATTTTAAATCTTGCCCCAATGTACCGGATTCCACGGCATTTCAAGTCAACCAGCCTGACATTTTTCTTCCTGTTCATCAGCATTGCCCTTTTTTCTCAAACCCTTGTTTTTAAAGGTGTGCTGAAGGATGAGAAAACCCTGCTGCCAATCCGGGATGTCAATGTCAAGGTTATGGGAACAGCCCTGGGGACTGCTACTGACCGCAAGGGCGGGTTCTCGGTTAATCCCGTCAAGCTCCCAGCTGCCCTGATCTTTAGCTGTGTGGGGTACGAGAATGCATATTTTAAAATCAATGAAATCCCAACATATCCGGTTGAATTTCTTTTAAGTCCGAAAACATATGCCCTCAATGAAGTCAGCGTAAGTTCAAAAAACTATTCTTACCTGTTCAGGGATAATGAGTATTCAGTTCTTGATTATGAAATCATGAACGGCAACATTCTGCTTCTTATTTACAAGACCCTGTTAAAACAATCGGAAGCCGTTCTGCTTAACAGGTCTGGTGATACACTTGCCATAAGCACCCTGCCGGAAACACCTCCATCGGCTCTTGTCAAAGATTTCCTTCTGAACGTTCACTATTTTTCAAAAAGCTCCAATGCATTCCAGTGCTATTACAATGAGAACAACAGGAGTATGGATTTCCTTTATAAAACCAGCTCCGACTCCCTGCAAAAAGTTTTCAGATCACTGATATTCAAGATCAGTGACAGGATCTATTTCCAGGAGGTCAAGCCGGGCGGGTTCGGAACTGCGTTCGGATATATGCAGAAAGGAAGCGGTAAAAAATATATCAGGAACTATGTCAATGAAAAGAAAATAGCCGAGAGTGCCGATGACCAGGGATTCTATGCGCAGTGGAATGGGTTGATTACAAGCCAGATCCCGGCGGGGGATGAAAACGGGGATATGAGTGCAGCAAAGTTTGCCCAAAGTCCCAAGCTGGGACAGTACATGAATAAATATGATGTTTGGGCTTACCAGTTCGAGTTTTACAATATGGCTTACCCGGTTATCAAAACAATCGATAACATCATTTTATTTTTCAATTTCGGCGATGACGTCATTGAAATTCTGAATAAAGACGGGAATTTAATTAAGAAAGTACCGATCACATTTCATAAGGAGACCGTATTAAAGTCAGACACCATCAGCAGGATCAGGTTATCCGATGCAAACTGGAGATGGGGTAATGCAATACTTGTTGATGAACTTAACGGTAACATTTATACAACCTATCTGAAAGCCGGAATGCTCAGGCTCAACCAGGTTGATCCGGAGACAGGCAAACTAAGCCAGGGCACGGTGATTCCGTTGCCATTCCCCGACAAGATAGAGATCTACGGAGGGGAAGCCTATTTTCTTACCAAAAGCAAAGATGAAAACCTGAAACTTGCAAAATGCAAATTATGATGAAGATATCCCCTTTCTTTTATTGCTGCCTTCTCTGCCTGGTAGTTGCGGGCTGCACAAATTCCAGGCATGATTATCCTGATGAGCGGAGGCGGATCAATGCAGTGCTGGATGAATGGAATGCAGCGGCTGCAAAAGCAGATTACTCTGCTTACTTTAAATCTATGGCCGATGATGCGGTGTTTATCGGCACCGATGCCAAAGAATACTGGAACAAGAAAAGCTTCATGGTATGGACCAAACCCTATTTTGACCGCGGCAGGGCCTGGAGTTTCACCTCGATGGAGCGTCATGTATATTTTGATGCAGGCGGGAAAATGGCATGGTTCGATGAGTTGCTGAATACGAGGATGAAGATCTGCAGAGGTTCGGGAGTGCTTGTAAAACAAGCTGACGGCTGGAAGATACAACAATATGTTCTTTCGATGACGGTGCCGAATGAAAAGACAGATTCCGTTGTAAGGATGAAGGGACCAATAGAAGACGGGCTGATAATGAAGCTGCAAAAATAAATCGCGAATTCAATTACCTTAGCGAAGAAAAAGCGGCGGGCTGGTTCCCGCAGCAGAAAAATTGATCAGCATGAAACAACTCAAACCGGTATTAGCGATACTGCTGGCAACCCTGTGGATCAGCATCTCGGAATTTGTAAGGAACCAGCTCCTGTTCAAATCGTACTGGACTTTGCATTACCAGGGCCTCGGCATCACCTTCCCTTCGGCGCCTGTGAACGGCGCGATGTGGGGAGTATGGTCGCTGTTGTTTGCCATCGCAATATATTTCATCGCAAAAAAATTCAGCCTGCTGCAGACGACAATGCTCTCGTGGTTCATGGCCTTTGTGATGATGTGGGTAGCGATAGGCAACCTGGGAGTCCTGCCTTATGGCCTGTTATTGTTTGCTGTTCCATTAAGTCTTCTCGAAGCTTTCATTGCAGCCTCGATCATCAGATATTTCACTAATAAATGATCCGGTTCCCCGCTACCATCGAAGGCACGCCCGTGAAGCGGGAAGAAGCATGCAGGATCTGCGGCTCCACCACGGCAGAACAGGTTGGGATTGTCGATTACTGGGACATTAAAACATCCCGGCTGGTGAAGTGCCCGAATTGCCTGCATATACAGCTCGATCCCATGCTCAGCGACGCGGAGACCGCCAAAGGATGTTTGGCTTATTATATAGAAGAGTCGCTCAGGACAGGCCCCGCCGAACTGGCAAAGAACTGCGTAAGGAACTTCAGGCGAGGGGTGTTGTTCGGAAATTCCATGAAAAGAAAGAGCATACTGCCGCAGAATATTCTTGAACTTGGGCCCGGTTCAGGATATTTTGCTGCCGGACTGCAATTCGTTTTCCCTCAGAGCATGGTTACCGTTATGGACGTAAATCCTGAGGTGCTCAGGTCAAACCGGGAACATCATCAGTTCAAAATAATTCAGGGGATACCCGACAATCTCATGGCTGAATACCAGGGGCAATTCGACCTGGTGATAGCCCGCGACATCATAGAACATGTGACTGATATCTCTGCCGTCCTCATAAACATTAACCGTTACCTGAAGCCCGGAGGGTTCCTGCACTTCATCACCCCCAACGGTCATGAAGATGTGTGGAAGCATTACCTTACCGCTATCTTTGAAGGCAAACCCTCTCAACTCCTCATCAACCACGTGAATTATTTCGACGGGAGAGGGCTTAGGGAGCTCCTGGCTGCAAAAGGATTCAAGCCTGTGGATTATTACACCTTTACCTTCAAGACCACCTTAAAGGGCAGCGGATGGAGAAAGTTTCGCAGGCTGATGAGCCCTGTTTCGCATGAATCCGGCCCGGGGCATTTTTCGGCCGGCTTCTTCATCAAAGAAAAAGCCGGGGAGGTCCGCAGTATTGAATTCAGTAAGCCTGAGATCCTCGACCGCTGGTATATCACAGAAAAAACAAGGTGGGTCACTTCTTTATACTGCATGTTCCAGCACGGCACAATATTCAGGATCAGGCCTGAGTTTAATGTAGGTCACGAGGTTTACGGACTTTTTAAAAAGATTCAATCCATAACATAGGATTCCATGAGGTTCAGAAAACTGTTTTACCTGTTCATTGCAATGACCCTTGTCACCTTTCACGGCATTGCACAGGACAAGTCCGCCAATGGCAATGATGCGGTATTCAATTTCACGGTAACCAGCAAGAGCGGGAAACCAAGGCAGGGCGAGCTCATCCTCCTGAAAAGCAAGAAAACAAAAAAAGTGTACCAGGGCAATACCGGGGCCGACGGCAAGTGCTCGGTGGGCATACCGCCCTCAGATGCTTATACCATCTATTACAAGCTCTTTGCCGATACCGTCAAGTACAGGGAGATCGACGTGCCGGGCGAGGACCACAAGGTAACATACACCTTAACCCTGAAGTACGACCCGCCGAAAGTGTATACCCTGAAGAATGTATTCTTTGAGACAGGGCTTTCGTCAATCAAAAAGGAATCATGGCCTGCACTCGACGAACTTGTGAGCGCGATGAAGAGCAAGCCTGCGCTATGCATCGAGATTGCAGGGCATACCGATAATGTTGGCAAGCCTGAGGCAAACCAGAAACTTTCGGAGGACCGGGCCAATGCAGTAAGGGATTACCTTGTCAAACACGGTATTGAGGTGAAACGCGTCACTGCCAAAGGTTTTGGAGAAACCCAGCCCGTGGCTTCGAACGATACAGCTGAAGGGCGGCAGCAAAACCGCCGGACCGAAGTCAGGATCACATCCGAATAAATTATTCAAATCGTAATGCATATGAAAAAGCTTTTATTTATCCTTGCCGCAGCGATGGTAATCATCACTTCCTGCCACAAGAACGATCATTACAGTCCCCAGCCATATTCACCATTCACGGTGCGCATAGGGGTTTTGCTTTCGCTGACCGGCAGCGGGGCTTCAAACGGGCAGAGTTCCCAGGTTTCGACTGCGCTCGCCCAGCAGGATATCAATGCCTGGCTGAATTCGATAGGGCGGAACGTGGTTTTGCAGCTTGCTGTTGCAGATACGAAAACCGATACGGCAGAAGCCCTGAAGCAGCTTAAACTCTTTTACGACCAGGGGATCAGGCTGGTTGTTGGGCCATACAGCAGTGCAGAGGTGGCTGCGATCAAGCCGTTTGCCGATACCCACAGCATGCTTATTGTGAGCCCTTCGAGCGTGGCGGTTTCACTGGCCATACCTTATGATAATATTTTCAGATTCGTTTCGAGCGATGTCATACAGGGCCAGGCCATGAGCACCATGCTTGTTGAAGACAGCATCAAGGTGATAGTTCCCATAATCCGTAACGATGTATGGGGCAACGACCTGCTTGGAGCGACAGGCACCTCGTTTACAAACAAGGGTGGAGTAGCTTATACGGCGGTCAAATATGACCCGAAAGCCAGCAGTTTTTCAGCTGAACTCACACAGCTTGACAATAATGTGAACACCCTGCTGGCCAGCTACACTGCCAGGGAAATTGGAGTTTACCTCTGTTCCTTCGGCGAAGGCAGCAGCATACTGGCTTCGGCCGGGGTTTTTTCGCATCTCAGGAATGTAAGCTGGTACGGAAGTTCTGCATTCGCGCAGAATGCAACTGTAATATCCGATACGGCTGCCGCCGGATTTGCTTCCTCGCACGGCCTGCCCTGTCCCATTTTCGGGCTCGACGAAGCCGCAAGAAGCAAGTGGCAGCCTCTGATTGCAAGGATAACGAGCAGCCTTGGGAGGAGCCCCGAGGTTTATGCACTTACCGCCTATGATGCTGTATGGGTTGGGCTTAAGACCTATCTTGCTACCGGGAGCCATCCCGATATCGCTACATTCAAACTTGCCTTTACCGAAGAAGCTTCAAATTATTTCGGGGCTTCAGGGAATACCACCCTGGATGTTAACGGCGACAGGGCATTCGGCAATTATGATTTCTGGGCTGTGAAACAGCTTCTGCCGTCGGACGCCTGGCAGCTTGTTGCCAGGTATAACTCAGCAACAGGGATACTTACCAGGGTGAAATGACGGGAAGGATAGCCAATTTTCTCCGCAAGTCCTGCATACTGTTTTTCTTAATTTATGCAGGTACTTCCCTCGCCCAGGAAGCAGGGACCGTAACGATAGGGATATTTACCGACTGCCAGTATTGCAACTGTGAAGCCAACGGGAACCGGCAATACCGGCTTTCGCTGGCCAAGCTCGACAGCTGCATCACTGTTTTCAATTCGATGAAGCTTGACGCGGTGTTTCACCTGGGTGATATGATCGACCATGGCTACGGGAACCTTGACAGCATCCTTCCCCGTTTTGCAAAATTCAAAGCCCCGTTGAACCTTGTGCTGGGGAACCATGATTACATGATCAAAACCAAGTACAAGGCAGGGCTTATTGATCATATAGGGTTGACTGAAAACAAGCGAAGAAAAGATACAGGATGGATACAGGATGGATACAGGATGCAGGATGGAAAAACACCGGGAACTTATTCGATAACCATAGGAAAATGGCGCTTTATCATACTTAACGGTGACGACCTCAGTTATTTTGCTCCCCAGGACAAGGAACAGGTGGATGAAAGGAACGATATGGTGGGCCAGCAGTACATGGACCTGAAGTCTAACGGGATGCCATGGAACGGGGGTATTGGCAGAAAACAGATGAAGTGGCTTGACGAACAGCTGAAGGCCGGGGGCGCAGCCGACAAGAATGTGATCGTTTTCTGCCACTTCCCTTTATTCGGAAAAGAGAACCATATCCTGTTCAACAGCAAGGAGGTGTATGCACTGATCTCGTCATATCCCTGTGTCAAAGCCTGGTTCAACGGGCATTACCATGCAGGGGCTTATTTCTTTAAAGACGGTATACACCTTGTCAACTTCAAAGGCATGGTCGACACCAGGCAGAATACTTTTGCAGTGGTCACGCTGACATCCGACAGCATCCTGATAAAAGGATACGGACGCGAGACAGACCGGAAGCTGGTGATCAGAAAATAATCAGCTGATTGACTATCTTTGCAATCCGCACTCAAACACATGAAAAAACTTACAGGGATCATTCTGAAATTACTTATACTTGCCGTTGTTTGCGGCCCGCGCATGGTTTTTGCCCAGGCTGATGACAACACCAAAGCGGTTCAGCTGGCGACCGAAAGAGATGTAAAAAGCGAGGGCGGGTTCCAGCGCTGGATGGTTGAAAAGCCAAAGGGTTTGTACAACAATACCAGTTTTGCCATCGTAAGCGAAAGAGGAAACCTGTTCAGCGGGATGCAGACTATTTTCGGGTATAAGTTCAATCCCCACCTCGGTGTCGGGGGCGGGGTCGGGATAGAGAGGTTCAGCAATCTCCCAACCTACAGCTATTATACCGGCAATTTCACGCTGATGCCTGTGTTTGCCGAGGTCAGGTACACCGTTTTGAAGACGAGGTTTACGCCTGTGATCGCTTTGCAGGGAGGCTACAAATGGCTTGTCAACACTCCAACCACCCAGATGGATGAATGGATGGAGTGGGTGTATCCCCCGATAGCCTGGAATTATTTTTACAATTACGATACTTATACCCGGGGCGGGATGTTCGCTGCTCTTGAAATCGGTGTTAATGCCATGGTTTACAGGCGTTTTGGGCTATATGCCTCGGTTTCGTATTCCATCTGGTCTGTTGCAGGCACCAACCATTACTGGGTCTACCAGGCGACCGAGATGAGCCCCGGAGATGTAAGCGCAATCGCCACCGAATATACCCAGGACGTTCTGGCTTACCAGAGCATTTTCCTGTTCAGGCTGGGGTTTACATTTTAGGTCAGGTCAGAACACCCTCGCAGCAAAATTCTTTATCGCTTTCAATGTGACCTCCGGGGCTTCGATATAGCCCATATGTCCGCATTCGCGCAGGGTCAGGCTTTCGCTTACTGCCGGGAGTGATATCATCTCCCAGAGCCTGCTTACCGGCGCTTTGGAATCCTTAAGGCCGAGGATGAAAAGGACGGGGAGTTTTGTTGATTCAAGAAGGCCGGTCATGTCTTTGCGCTCACGCATTCCTTTGAGCGTTGCAATGATCCCTTCCTTTGTGAGATCAGCAGCGCACAACTGGAGAAATTCAATTTCCTTACTGAATTTCGAGCGGACTTCTTCGGGGAACAGCCCTGGGATGAACATGGAAAGAAAGGTGAACCTGTCCCTTTTTACAATTTCTATGGTTCTGAGCCGGTTCTTTATGTCTTCGGCGGAATCGGCATAGCAATGGGAGTGAAAAAGCCCGAAACCTCTGAGCATGCGGGGATACTTCTCAGCGAAGGCCAGGGTCACATAGCCCCCCATGGAATGGCCGATGAGCAGGCATTTCTTTACTTTCAGCTGTTTAATGACTGCGGATACGGCCTCTGCCATAAGGGCCATGGTATGGGTTGAAGCAAGGCATTCGCTCAGACCGTGGCCGGGCAGGTCAATACAAATCACCCGGTAATTTGCTGAAAGCTTTGCTGAGAACTGTTTCCATATCCTGAGGTCTTCGGTGAAGCCGTGAAGCAGGACAATGGTATCGCCTTGGCCCTGGTCGGTATAGTTAATTTCTTTTCGTTTGAATAACACGGTTGGCATGACTGGGTTTTTGCTGTTGGCTGATTATCTGTATCACAAAGATAAAGTTAATGTTAAAATTTCATCTGTAATAAATTGGCATTAACTCCGGAGCGAGTTTTTATGCGGAAGTGATTATGAATTGACAACAGGTTGTTGACAAAAAAAACGATCGCTGAACCAGGCCTGTGAGATTTGGCCTTAATTTTATCAATTCATCAATAACGAATTATGAGATCCAGGCCGGGTCTGACCCTGGTAGTCCTTTTGCTTTTGATAACGCTGCCGGGAATATCCCAGACCGGGGAGGCAGGTTCAAATTACAACCCGGTACTGGCTAATACAGGGCAGTTCGGGCTGACGTTCGGGCCTGCGATCTATTATGGCGACCTGAATGCCGGGCATTTTAAAACCAAGCTCTCGACAGGGCTTGCTACCAGTCTTTTCGGGCAGTATTATTTTTCGAACTCTTTAGGTTTCAGGATTTCATTGTTCAGCGGCATCCTGAACGGGGGAATCAAAACCTACGAAAAGAACGGGTTGCAGATGGAGGACTCGTTTACCGGAATAATCCTTGAGGGGAACCTGCAAATGGTGATCAATTTCTCGAACCTGTTCTTCAAACCAAGCCCCAGGCGAAGGTTTTTTGTTTACGGTGCGGTGGGGCTGGGTTTTGCCGGCTGGTATTCGAAACTCACAAACAAGGTTTATAATTTCGACTCCCTTCAGACCAACAACCCCCTGACCAATTTCAATGCTTCACTGGTAATCCCTGCTTCGCTCGGTTTTTATTACAGGGTTGGCAACAGGCTGAACCTGGGCCTTGAATACTCCTACAAGACCTATTTCTCCGACAAGCTTGACAACACCACCGGGGGATACCCCTACGATGTGGTGCATTATATTTCGTTGAATATCTCATTCAACCTGGGGACAGGAATGGCGAAAGAGCGCCATAGCAGACCTAAGAAGGCGGCACAGTTGCAACCTGCAGAATACACTATGACTTACCCGGTATACACGCCTCCGGTTTATTCAGCTCCGACCTATTCACCTCCGACCTATTCACCTCCGTTGAGAGAACAAGTGACAGGGGGCAGTAACCCGCCGGTGGTGAGGAGTAAAAAGCCGGTGGTTTGCAGCCCACCATCCACAGTCAAAAACATTAAGAATGGTAAAGAATATTTCTCGGTGCAGATCTTCGCATCGGGCAGCCATACGAATTCTGCGGCAGGTTTAAAAAGCCGGTATCATATAGGCGAGGAGGTCAGGGTAGAAAAGGCGGGAAATGTGGCACGGTTCATGGTCGGGCGTTGTTCCGATGAGGGATGTGCAAAAAGTCTTAAAGAGAAAATGCAAAAAAAAGGCATCCATGATGCATTTATCGTGGTTTACAGGAACGGAAAGCGTTACCAGACCATAAAATAATTTGCTTTCGGGCGTTGTTTTCCTTATCTTTGACCTAATATTAAGCTATTTCGAATTTAAACATTGAATCCTATGAAAACACGTATTTATATTTTTCTGTTAATCATCCTGGCCGTTCCGTTGATATACCTGACCTCCTGCAAGCAGGCCAAGGACCTGGTGGCCTTTGATGTAACCATGAAGCTGCCCAGGCAGCATTTCACTTATACAGGGACCAGCCTGAAAACATCCGGCGAAGTGGTTCTTTATTCAGGCCTGATCCATGTGAATCTTGACAGCCTTCTCAATGCAAACGGCTTCAGTTCGGGGGTCATACAGAACACGTATTTCACTTACCTTGCCGTTAGCATCGAGCAGCCTCCTGATTCGACCTTTCACTGGCTGAATTCAATGAGGGCCACGGTTTCTGACAATGCGAACTTCCAGCCCGAGAACGAAGTTGGGAATGTTACCAATACCAATCCTGCTGCAAAAACGGTGGTTGTGACGTTGAACAATGTGAACATAAGGCCGTATCTAAGCCAGCCGAGTTTTTATGTGAGGGTTTACGGTTCACTGAACGGTCCGTTGCCTGCCATCACGTTTGGAATGTTCCTCGACGGGAGCATACAGTTAAGGGTAGAGCCAATCTAACATCAAACTATGATCATTGAACCCATCAACACTCGCAGAGCGCACTTTTCTTTCTCCGGTGAGCCTGTAGAGCAGGAAAAGCTGTTGGCTGTTTTAACCGCAGCCACCCTTGCACCTTCGGCTGCGAACAACCAGCCCTGGAGATATTTCTATGCCATACAGGGGACTGCCGGTTTTGACCTGCTGGCCGGTTGCCTTTCCGAAGGGAACCATTATGCAAGCAGGGCCGGGGTGCTTATACTTGCCGCGGCAGTAATGAGGTATAATTATAAAGACAGGGTCATAAACAACGCCCATGCCTGGCATGATACCGGCCTGGCCAATGCCATGCTGATGATCCAGGCAACTTCAATGGGCCTGAAAACGCATCCCATGGGAGGTTTTGACGTTGATAAAGCCAGGAAGGCTGCAAACCTCGGCCCGGATACAGAGCCTGTGGTGATGATCGCTGTCGGGTACCCCGGGGACGAGGCTGCTTTGCCTCCCGATCTTGTCAAAAGGCAGTCGGCGAACCGTAACCGTAAGCCCCTGGATGAGGTGGTGACGCTGCTGTGAACCGTGAATCGTGAACCGTGAATCGTGAATCGGGAACCGGGATATTCCGAAAATGTCGTAAATCAAGTTTCGTCCTGCAGAGCAATCCGGGAATTTTACGATCTTTGACGGATACAAACCCCCTTTTATGAGAAAGTACTTTTTTCTTATGGCATCTTTCGCTGTATTAGCGATGCTGTATTCATGTAAACCTGCCAGCCTGGACAAGCCCGATCCCCTGGTTTCGCATATCGACTCAACGGTTAAGGCAGGCAATGACTTTTTCCTGTTCGCAAACGGGAAGTGGTTCAAACAAAATCCCATTCCTGCGAGTGAGCAGAGCAACGGACTGTGGCAGCTTATACAGGACACCATCAATGCGCAGGTACGCAGTGTTTGCGAGTCTTCAGCTGCTTTGAAAGATGTACCCAAGGGCAGCGCCAAGCAGAAGATCGGTGATTTCTTCTATACCGGGATGGACAGTGTGAACCTGAACAAAAAGGGGCTTGGGGACCTGAAGGAGGACCTGGCGCGCATAGATGCAGTTAAAGATATCAGCGGGCTGGCAACTGAAGCAGCGTATATTCATTCTGTTGCGGGGTCTCCATTCTTCCGTTTTTACGTGGGGCAGGACGACAGGATCAGCAGCAAATACGCGGTTTTTGTAAACCAGGGAGGTTTAAGCCTTCCCGACCGCAACTATTATGTTGACAATGATGCCAGGACGATAATGATCCGCGGAAAATTCGTGACTTATCTTACGAACATGTTCAGGATCATGGGCTATACCGATGCAGCCGCAGCGCATGCCTCAGAGCATTGCATGAAGCTGGAGACGGCCCTGGCCAAGGTTTCGCGTAAACGTGAAGATACCAGGGATCCGTTGAAGAATTACAACAAGATCTCCATTGAGAAACTTAAGGCCTCCATGCCTGATTTTGACTGGGACCTTTTTACCAAGGCTGCGGGGCTGAACAAGGCCGACACCGTTATCGTAGGGCAGCCCGAGTTCCTGGCTGCAGAGAATGGCTTACTTAAATCAATCGCCCTGGAGGACTGGAAGAATTACCTGAAGGTCCGCCTGGTTAGCAGCCTCAGCCGTTTCCTCGACGACAAGACCTACCTTGAAGGTTTTAACTTTTATTCGACCGTAATGAGGGGTATCAAAGAACCAAAGCCCAGGTGGAAAAGGGTGGTCGAGCAAACCGATGGTTCTCTTGGCGAGCTTATCGGACAGGTTTACGTGAATGAATATCTGCCGAAAGGCACTAAAGAAAAACTGCAGGAAATTGGCAAATCCATTATGGAGGTTTATGCCCAGAGGATCAGGAACCTCGACTGGATGAGCGATGTGACGAAGCAGAAGGCTCTGAAAAAGCTATCCACTGTCATTATTAAAGTTGGTTATCCCGACAAGTGGAAGGATATGAGCTCGCTGGTCGTTGACCGTTCAAGTTACGTAAAGAACGGGATGAGTGCCAACCGCTGGGAATTCAATTATAATATTTCGAAGTTCGGGAAACCTGTTGACCGTAGTGAATGGGATATGGAACCCCAGACTTACAACGCATACTATAATCCTTCGAATAACGAGATCGTGATCCCCGGTTGCAATATCATTGTGCCGGGTTACGAAAGGTCTATGGCTGACGACGCGCTGCTGTATTCCATCATCGGTGGTTCAACTTTCGGGCACGAGATCACTCATGGTTTCGACGACCAGGGCTGCAAGTATGACGAATTCGGAAACCTGCATAACTGGTGGACCAGCGAAGACAGCGCGCGTTTCTTTAAAAGGACTAAAATGATCGTAAGGCAGTTCAACGAGTTTATCGCTGTTGACAGCCTTCATATCAACGGCGAGATGACCCAGGGCGAGAATATTGCTGACCTTGCCGGTGTGATCATGGGTTACGAGGCGTTTAAAAAGACTCCGCAGTATATCAACAAAGAGGTGATCGCCGGGCTGAGTCCCGACCAGAGGTATTTCCTGGGTTATGCGCTGGCATGGATGGTGAACATGAGGCCTGAGGCGGTGGCGACACAGGTGAAGAGCAATGAACATGCGCCTCCGAAGTTCAGGGTGCTGGGACCTCTTGCGAATATCCCGGAGTTCTATGCGATTTTCGACATCAAACAGGGTGATGCGATGTGGAGGGCCGACAGCCTGAGGGTGAAGATCTGGTAAGTTCAGATATACCGCCTTACTTTCTTTTTATATGCTGAGCAAGAAGATCAGAACGGGCTGCATTCGAGGCGTGTGAACTTTATTTCTTTGCTTTTCAGGGCAGGGCATTCTTCATACCTGTTCTTTCCGAAAAGTTTCAAAGTTGACAATTCGAGGATGAGGCTGATTTCATGTGCGCCACCGGTCCCTGCCATTTTACCTGAAAGTTCGACATCATAGCTGTACATGAATTTGACTGTGGCCTGGTCGGAGATGACATAACGGTATCCGGCCAGTATCATGAGGGATGAAGAATTGTTGTCGATAGCTGTAGACTGGTAGTAGCAACCCAGGTAGATGTTGTATTTCAGGGCGTTGATTCCTGCCTGGATTGAGCTCAGGTTATTCTGGTTCTGGTAGAGAATTCCAGGGTTCAGCCTGAGGGGGTCGTTGAAACCTCTCACCTGGCTTTTGCCTGGTTCTCCTTCACCAAGGGAGATCATCACATCGAGATGTCCAACGTATTTTCTCGGGAGCCTGGAGCGGTCGATGTTGTAGAATGACTCGTCGGGTTCAAACACATGGTCCACTGCGAAACCCGTAGTGCCTATGATCTGACCGTCGAGGGCTGCAAACTGCAGCAGTCCGCCGGCGCCGAAATCGGGGAACAGCCTCTGCTGCGCGTCGGGCGGAGGGAGCTGGGTGTTAGTGATATTGCCGTACCTGTCGTTAAGTTGGTCGCTGAACACAAAATCATCCCAGTTCATGCTTTTCTGCATGATGCCGCCTTTGATCCCGACCTGTGCGCTGAGCCAGGCGTTCATTGGAATGCGGGCCGAGAGTGTAAGAGATGCCGAGAGGTTCTTGATGAAGCCAAAGCTTTGGTTGTCGGAGTTGATGATGAGGCCGAACCCTCCTGCACCCGGCAGGCTTCTGTCGCCCAGGTCAGCCGAAAAGTACATGGTCCTGTAATCTACCGGCAGGTTCGGCCACTGGTCACGGTATGACAGCTTTGCCCTCATTCCCTTGTTCAGCCCGGTAAACGCAGGGTTATAATAAACCGGTGTGTTCAGCCACTGGGAATAATTCGGGTCCTGGCCGAAGGCGGAGATCCCCAGCAGCAGTATTGCCAATAATACGAAAAGAATGACAAGATGATGTTTCCATACGGCCGCCTCCCTTGTCCTTTTTGAACACCTGGGTTCGAAGATGATATTGTTGGTCATTAAATATCTTTTCATATCAATGAATTTTGAAACCATTTTATCTTATCAGGGCGACTGTTCCAATAGTTTTTCCTTTGCCATGCCCGATGTCGGACCCGGTCCATACGCTGCCGTCCCTGAACACCGCACTCACTTTCCACATATAGGTGCCCTGGGGCATCAGCTTTCCTTTGTACGTTCCGTCCCATGCTTCCACAGGGGTTCCCGATTCGTCAAGCTTTTCGGATTCCCAAAGCAGGTGCCCCCAGGAATCATACACTTCGATGCGGTATTCCTTAAGGTTGGTGCCATGGGGTTTGAACATATTGGCCGTTGAAACGGTGGTGGTTGGAGCGAAAGCATTTGGTATATACAGGCCTTTGAACAGCATTTCGTACATATAATATGCCGTATCGATGCAGCTGTACTGGTTTGAAGCGATGAGGCGTATCAGGAAGGTGCCGTCGGATTTGTAATTGACTACAGGGTTTTCCTCGCCGGAAGTCTGGCCGTCTCCGAAATCCCAGTTATATGTATCGGCGTCCTTCGACTGGTTTACCAGGTGAAGCTGCCAGGTTCTCTGGTAGATATTCTCGGCTATCCTGAACGATGCAACCGTTTTGTAAACTGTCATTGTCACTTCGTTTGAGTTTACATTGACAGGGTTGGCCAGTTTTGCGCTCGAGGTCAGTCGGCAGGTGATCCTGTCACCTTCTTTCAGGCTTTTATCAAAGTACCTTGAACTGTTCATCCCAACGAGTTCCCCGTTTTTTCGCCAGCGGTAGATTGGATACATTCCCTGGTTGGCCACGCTGGCTGTAAATGAGACCCCGGTTCCAACACAAATCGGATTTTTATCGGGTTGTATGACGATGCCCGGGGTAAGCCCTGCACTCTGGTTTACCACAACCAGCCCGACTTTCAGGTTCATGCAACCGTTTGAATTTACTGCCATCACGGTGAAATAATATACCCCGCTTTTCATCCATTCAAGCCTGACCAAAGGACCAGACCTGGGCGAAAGCCACCTCACCTCATCCGCAGTGGTCTGAACAGATAGGGTGTAATCAGAATATATGGTCCAGTCGTAGGTTTCGCCAGGCACTTCGATCACCGCGAGTGAGTATTTCTCCCCCGCAACAACCGTTGCACCTGCCTGTGCACTAACAACAGCCACATTCAGAACAGCCAGAATACACACCAGCCATATGTTCTTAACAGCAGTCACAAACCTCATCGGAATTCAGATCAAGGTTGTTTTTATAAAATCGTTTCCCTGTTTCCAGGGTATTCCATTATTACTCTTTGTCCCGCAGCAGAACCCGGCCGGACCTGGGTCCGGCCGGGCATCATGCCAGCATGCGGGATAAAGCAAAATACTTCTTTCCTGTCTGTTCAGGTTTATGGGGCCTTGACGATAAACGGGCCGGTAAGAGGATCAGGAGTAACAGTCGGACGAGCCTTGATGGTGATCGGTAGTGTCTTGCCAAACGCGATTTCATCGGAACAGTCGGTTTCGGATTTCACGTCGTTAAGTGTTGTGGCGCCTACATGTATCACACCATCCACTCCAATAGTAAGGGCAAGGTCCGAAAGGCCTTCAAAATGATGGTTATCCACATCTATCTTCAGGTACAGCCTGGCGCTTCCGTCAAATGCCGCAGTATGAGGGTCAGTTGAAGTTGCGACATTACCTGCTATTGTCGTAGTATGGGTAGCGGTGAACAGGGAGTCGGTACTCCAGCTTACTGCAGTGAGGGTCTGTATCGGGTCAAGCCCGTCGATCTTGAACGAAGGCGTCCAGTCACCGGTGTAGTTCTTCGGGGTTACCCTTGCAAAGATGGTATTCACGCCATACTGGTAGTTGACGGTGGGGCTGGCTCCCGGTGTGACTGTTGCAGAGCTGACAGGAGCGGAACAGTATTTGTCGGTTCCGTTGTAGATATTGATGGCCAGGAGGAATTTGTTAATAGGCGTCACCTGCCACACTTTCATGTTCATTGCATCGCATATCCCGTTATTGCTTCCGGCAAATTTTATAACCAGGTAATACGGATGGGTTATCCCGTTAACAATAGCCTGTGCCGTCCAGGTGATCTGTATGGAACTCTGCCCTGCGGCTGGTGCATTGTAGGTACCGGTTGCGATGATCTCGCCGGCGTTGTTTGAAACCACCCCTGTTGCATTCAGCAGGTCCACGTTGGTCGTGACATACCAGGTGTAAAGGCCGGCAGTATGATTAAAGGGAGGATCATTGATGGTCACCGTATAGGTGTAAGGCGAACCGGCTGCAGGTGCGAGGGGGCCCTGGGTACAATTCGGCTGCGAATAGGCAGCAGATAAACCGCTTATAACAAGCAGGATCAGAAGTAAAAATTGCTTTTTCATACGATTGATTTTTTAAGGTTTGAATGTTACTATGATTTGATTTTTGACTTTTCAGGATGTTTGTTCATGATTAGGATTTTTGTTTCATGGGGTTTGATTTTATGATTGATTTCAGAAATTTCTTGTGATATCGGGCCTTGCGTGAACAATGACAAGCCTTACGGGGCGCTTGTTTACCTGGGTGAGGTTCCCGCTCTGGTCTTCGAGCCAGTAGGTGATTGTGCTCGTCCCCAAAAGGAATATGATGTTGGATGCATACAGCGAGACCTGGCCTGTGCCGGTGATCACTGATCCACCCACCAGGTCTACCCTCCAGTGAAGGATAAGCACGCCTGCAGCGGTACAGTCATCAGAAAAGTTCGCGGGGCTGAGGTCAAAAACGGTCCCGCCTGCATAAAAGGTGTGCCAGTCGGGCCTCACAGGAGTTATGTCACCAGCGAAGTTCCAGAAAGCATGTACAATATCCTCCACGCAAAAATGAACAGGGTCAGGATTGACCAGAAATACCGGAGGGGTATTATCGCCTACCGTAACGGCTGCTGTGGTTGTTGAGGTGCAACCTCCGGCATTGGCGGTTATGGTGAACGTCGTGGTTACAAAGACCTGGGGAGACGTGCTGTTCAGAGTTCCCGTAATGGGGTTTGAAGTGCCTGAAGCTGCGATGCCCGTGAGGATGGCAGTATTATCCCGGGTCCACGAAAAAGTGGTCCCCGGAATATTGTTCGGGTTGGTTATAACAATGGGGGTGATTGGTTTAAACGGGCAAAGAGTCTGTGCAAACGGGTTTGCTGCTACAGTTGGGATTGAGCATCCGCTCATCACTACGACATCATCAATAAAATTAAAAGCGTCGTTGGTGACATTGCCATTGCCCTGGGTCGGGGTATTTGAAGCCATCAGCCATCTTATATATAATGAAGGCTGGTTATTACAGGGAGCAGGGAGCGGAGTGACCGGCAGGGAGTCCCACTGGTTTCCTGTACGTATGTCGAAATTGCCGAAGGTGGTCCAGCTGCCTCCCGTACCGATGCGGTACTGTACCAGCCAATCCCTTGGCCCAAAATCCTGGGACTGGAAGGATTTATTTTTTGACCGGATTGTAAGCTGACTATATGAAGCTGTGGAGAATTCCACCTGCCAGTATTTGACCATAGCCCCGTTTGCCCATTGCTGGGCCCCGGCGCAGCGTGTTGTAAATCCTGCATATCCGAAAGCCGGGGTTCCCGCCCCTCCCCTTATACCTATATATTTCACGGCATTGGCAGGAATCCCGCCGTCAGATACCGAATCATCAGGGTTGTTGGGGAAATCCCATTTTACAATAAGGGTCTGTGAATAGCTGCAGTTAACAAACAGGAGGACCAGGACATGGATCAACGCAATACGGCATAAAGATGACAGACGGACCTTAAACCGCCATTGCCTGCTGTTTTGAAATTTAAAACCAACATCCATCAGTCGAGAACCAAAAAAGAGAAATGCCATTAATGTCTTCTTCGGTTCATCATTACTATGCAAAAGGCGTACCGGGAAGGTATCTGCATGTAAAACCAATTCCAGTTTCTCCTGTAACCCTTGTTCATCAAGGGAAAGAGAACATCAGAAATTTTATGGCCAATGTTTCAGCGGGAGTACCGGAAAAGAAAGTTGCAGCAAAAAACCGCACAGTTGTGCGGATCTGCAACAGGGTCAGGAAATAAATTCCTTTTTGCCGATCAGGATGTTGAATTTTTTCATTTTCCTGATCAGGGTGTCGCGTGAGATCCCAAGCAATGCTGCGGCGTGCTTCTGATTATAATCAGAGGTTTTAAGGGCTTTACGTATCACATCCATCTCAGTATCATTCAGGTTCAGGCCTGAAGACTCCTCCGCAGCCGGGGTTTTGGCAGAATACCTCATAGGGAAATCCTCAATCCCGAGTTTATTGCCTTTTGAAAGGATTACGGCTCTCTCGGCCATATTCCTCAGTTCCCTGACATTCCCGGGAAATGAATAATTCTTCAGTTCAGCAGGGAGGTTTTTATCTATCGAGGGTAAAGGGTGATTGGTTTTCCTGGCAAAGTCCTTTACAAAGAAATCCAGGAGAGGTTCTATATCCTCAGACCTTTCGCGTAAAGGAGGTATATGAATATGGAGGGTATTGAGCCTGTGCAGAAGGTCAAGCCTGAATTTCTTCTCTTCCACCAGTTTGTCGAGATCATGATTCGTAGCTGAAATTATCCTGAAATCCGTAGCGACCTGTTCAGTATCCCCTACTCTTGTAATCTTCTTTTCTTCTATAGCCCGGAGGACTTTGGCCTGCAGGTTCGCCGGCATGTCGGCTATCTCATCGAAAAAGAGAGTGCCTTTGTCGCAGATCTCAAAAAATCCTTTTTTATCATTCAGGGCTCCTGTAAACGAGCCTTTTTTATGACCGAAGAATTCACTTTCCATGAGGGATTCGGTGATGGAACTACTGTTGACCGTGAAAAGCAAATTGTCCTTGCGGATGCTTGCATAATGGATTATCCTTGCAATATTTTCCTTCCCTGTCCCACTTTCGCCTGTGATCAGCACATTTGTATCGGGATAGCTGGCAGCAGTCATTGCAAGTTCCAGCACTTTCAGTATCTGAGGGCTTGCGCCAATCAGGTGACGGTCGGTTTTCTGCTCCAGGGATTCTGAAATCAGTGAATTACGCTCTTCAACAAGTTTAAGCTTTTGCTGAAGGTGGATGAATTTTCGGGTACGTTCTATGGATATCTGGATATCGGCAAGGCGGAATGGCTTGCGGAGGTAGTCTATGGCGCCCAGGCGCATGGCTTTGATCACGGTATCCATATCACCATGGGCTGAAACAACAATGACCTCCAGTCCCGGGTGGCTTACCATGACATCCCTGAGGATGTCAAGGCCGTTGATCCCGGGTAAACGAACATCCAGTATAAGCAGGTCGACACGCTGCTGGCGGAGGGTATTAATCCCTTCCTGCCCGGTATTCGCAATGAAAGGATTAAACCCTGAATTCCTGAAAAATTCACCGAGCTCCTCTGAGAATTGAACTTCATCGTCGAGGATGAGGACATTAAGTTTATCTTTTTCACCAGACTGCGCTGTGCCGCCCGGTGTTTGGTGATTCCTGCTCATGACTGGTCTGGTTTACCCTGTCCCTTCCTTTTATCCTTTTTATCTGATTCAGCCGGGGCGAGGGGGAGGGTTATGGTAACTTTTGTCCACCGTGAATATTCGCTCTCGATCTCTATCGTACCATTCATATCCTTGATGATACCATATGAAATAGACAGTCCCAGGCCGGTTCCTTTTCCTGCTTTCTTCGTAGTGTGGAAAGGCATCATGATCTTATCAAGGTCGGCCGATTTGATACCCATGCCGTTATCCATCACCTCGATGATGAGGCTGTATTTACTTTTCCGGGTCCTGACTTCCACCATCCATTTATAATCGGTTTTAACGATGCTCATTTTCTCTTCAATTGCATCCTGGGAGTTCAGGAGCAGGTTCAGGATGACCTGTTCAACCTTATTGGGGTCACAGATGATCCTTGGCACATTCTTTTCAAATTGCAGATTCAGCGTAATACCGGCATTCCTGAACTGGTTATCGATGAGTGATACCGCATCCCTGATTGCATCATGAATGTCGTATTCCACCAGGTTAAATTCATGGTTCACCCTTGAAAAGGTTTTAACATGGTCGATGATATATGTGATCCTCGCTATATTATTAAAAATGAGTTTGGCTTTATTATGAAAATAATCAGGATCGACCGGGTTGTTCCTGCTGATCTCGACCAGCAGGTTTTCAAGTCCGAGAGAGATGATATTCAGCGGCTGGTTTATTTCATGGGCAATTCCGGTGGCCAGTTCCCCAATGCTTGCAAGGCGTTCGGTATGTATCATCTGCTGCTGATTTTTTTTCCTTCCCGAGATATCCCTGATGACGGTCATCAGGGCAGCAGGCTTTCCGAGGTTATCCCTGATAAGATTGAAGCTTGTCTCGCAGGTAACCTGGTTCTGGTCGGAACGTGTAATGAGGAACTCCACATTATGGGACGGCCCCTGTTCAATGGTCTTTCTGATGACTTCCTGCAGCCTCCCCTGTTCATCAGGCGGAAAGAGCGTGAGTATGTTCCGGCCAACGAAATCCTCCCTGCGCCTGAGGCCGAATATCTCGGCGGCCACAGTTGATATTTCCCTTATAGAGCCCGAGATGTCCATGATTATAATCCCTTCGGGGGAAGCATTAAGCAGCATACGGTATAGTTTCTCCGACTCATGGATCTTTTGCTTCTGACGATCGAGCTCAAGCAAAATCTTGACTTTACTGATCAGCAGCTTCGGGTGGACCGGTTTGAAAATATAATCAATAACTCCTGTCTCGTAAATCTTTTCCAGTTCCGTATCATTGCAGGGGTAGGCTGTAATGAATATGATGGGGATGAGGTTACGGTTCTTGTCCCTGAGTATCTCCGAAGCGAGCTCAATTCCGCTCATTTCGGGCATATGCACATCGATAAGTGCAAGTGCAAGTTCTTTCCCTTTGATCTTTTCGAGAGCTTCCCTGCCTGAGCCTGCTGTAATTATATTGGCTTTAAGATGTCTAAGTGTCGTCTCCAGCAGAATTACATTCGGCTCAATATCATCAACAACCAAGATATTGGATTTTTCATCGGCCTTCATAACCTTAAAAGTAATTATTTTTCCTGAAATAGAAAATTAATCAGTATTAAATCCAGGGTCAGCGCCCATTAGGTCGGAAAATTACCATGGGGGAATAAATCAATTCTTAACTTAGCGGAACAAACCACCAAAGCCATGCAACGTACAATTTACCTCAGGCTGTCAATCAGCCTTTTCGTTCTCCTCCTTTTTTCTTCTGCCGTTTTATCCCAGTCTGCTTCCCAATGGAGAGGAGTCGACCGCAGGGGGATCTATAGTGAATCTGCACTTCAGAAATTCTGGCCGCCTGAAGGGCCAGCCCTGATTTGGGCGAATGAAGATATTGGAAATGGCTTCGGATCTCCTGTTTTCCACGACAGCCAGATCTTTGTGGCAGGTGAGATCGACTCAACAGCTTACCTTTTTGCCCTGGACCTGAAAGGCAAGATCATTTGGAAAACCGCGTTTGGCAAGGAATGGACGAAGACCTTCCCCGGTTCACGAATGAGCCCCACCATTTATGACGACATGCTTTATGTCAGTTCAGGGATGGGGAATATTGCCTGTATAGAACTTAAGACCGGGGTATTGAAGTGGATGGTCGGCAAAACTGATCTTCACGGGGTTTCGCCCATGCACGGTCATTCCGAATCACCCCTGGTTGACGGGGATATGGTATTTTTCACCCCCGGGGGCACTGACACCAATGTAGTTGCCCTGAACCGTTTCACCGGAAAGATCATCTGGGTTTGCAAAGGAAGGGGAGAAAGACCAGGCTATAATTCTCCGCTTCTGGTGAAATACGGAGATAGAACCATCATCGCCGTGTTTACAGCTTATTCACTGCTGGGGATTGATGCGAAGAACGGGGAACTGCTCTGGGTAAATGAACAGGTGAACACCCCGGCTGCCGAACGAAAACCCGGTAACGGCGACACCCACAGCAATACTGTATGGTATGAGGACGGCTCTATTTATTATGTTGCCGGCGACGGAAACGGGGCGGTACAACTGGCCCTGGAGAACAAAGGAAAGACGGTGCGCGAGGTTTGGAGGAACCCCTCAGTTGACAATTACATGGGAGGGTTCATTATACAGGGTGAGAAGATCTACACCTGTTCCGACAGCCGCAAGTCCTTGTTAACGCTTGACGCTAAAACCGGGCTTATCCTCGATTCCCTGAAATGCGGAACCGGCGCCATTATTTCCGACAACCGGTTCCTTTACTATTACAACCAGAAAGGCAACATTTACCTTATCAACCCCGACAAGGGCAAGATGGAGATCGCCAGTTTTTACAGGGTTCCCAAAGGGACCAGGGAACATTTCTCACACCCGGTGATCTTCAGGGGGATGCTGTACATCAGGCACGGCAAAGCCCTGATGGCATATAACATTATCAGCACAGATTAGCTCTAAGGTCAGCTGTAGCCCTTATTTCCCCCTGCTTGCCCAAAAAACCGCGCCTGAAATTCCTGCCACTATTCCCGGAAGGCAAATAAGGCCAATGAAGCCCATGACTATTCCTTCACTTAAATATTGGGTCTGATGAAGTAAGGAAAGAATATAAATTACCAGAAATGTGAGTGCTATCAGGCCCAGGCAAACCCCTGCCATTACTGCAAAATTTGTCGCTTTTCCCCAGGGATTCGTTAAAGCAAAATTAAGAGCAACCATTCCACCCAAAAGCAATGCAAGTCCCGGAATATTATCTGTTGTTCCCACCAGTTGGGAACCGATCACCAGTATAATTGCGGCGAGAAAAAATGACAGGGTGTACCAGCGGTGAGATTTATCAAGGAGTGCCTGAAAATGTTTTTTCATAAATGATGGTTTTTTGTTTTTACCTCATGATGAACGGCACTACCGAGGCGATCAGGCCTGTACAAACCACAACCATGAGGAAGAGGTTATACCTCACATTATAGTTGCCCAGGAGGGTCTCGTCGTAATACTTTGACACATTCTGGTCCTTGTACATAGAGATAAGCCCGTTTGTAAGTTTAACCCTCGTTTGCCTGCCTTTTAATAGTCCTATTACCACAACCAGATTCACGACGACGATCAGGACAACAAAAATGAACATCACCATAAGTGACGAATTTTGGGTGCGCGATTTCTCCACCATGCCGGAGTTCACTCCAAGAGTGATCAGGTTAAGCACTATGGACGTCAGAATAAAGATTGTATCGGTTTTGGTATTCTGTTCCAATTCCTTTGTTATATGATTATGCAATTGTTCTAACATGTTTTTTTGTTTTAAAGGTTCGTTTCAAATTTAATAAAAAGCGAAATGGTGAAAAGCGAAAAGCGAAATTTCTTCATTATCTTTTCAGATATGCGATACTCACGGCATCATAGTTTTTTATTTTTTCCCGAATAGTTTGCAGTAACCATCGAGCATATCCGTTTCAATGGTCATTTCATCAATGGGGATAGGTGACTGTTTGGCAATTTCGGCAGCCATCTTATCAATATTTTCGGTGGGCAGGAAAAGCGCTGCTACCTGCTTCGTCAGGTCAATAACTACAAATGAAGGGTCGCTGTAGTTAAGTTCATACTTGCTGACAATGAAACTCACTCCTTCGGTTTTAGCCAGTTCAGGGAGCTTCTCTTTAATTACTGTCATAATAGAAGCAACTGATCCTGTGCTGAAAACCATCTGGTGAAGAAGGTGCTGAAATGATATTGCCTGCACGCTGAGTTCTTTGATCTTTGCGGAGTCGTTTGCTTTCTTTGCTGAATCGCTCCTCTGGTTCAGCTTGATCAAATATTGTTTCAGAAGATCCGTCCTGGACCAGGCGAAGATTATTGTACGGGAATCATAGGTGCCTATTTTGATGACTGCGGATTTCTTCTGTGCCGATGCCCCGGCCGGGATCGTTAAGCATATTAATAATGTTATCGTGATAATAACTGATACTATGGATTTTGTTTTTTTTCTCATGGGTTTTTTCTCCTTTTTAATGGTGATCGATTTGATTCCTTTAATTCTTTTTTATATTTTTGGTTTGACAATACCCGTGGGTATTTTTACAGGGCGAAATTAAGCCCGGTTTGAATGATGCATTTGAAATATGCTTGTAAAATAATTGTAAATAGTTTTACAAGAGTTTTACATACAATAACTTATAAAACGAAAGAACTTTGTCCCGGAACAATCAGGAATATTTTGCAGTGCTCAAACAAAAGATTGTGGCAAAGATGCAAGAATCATACCCGGGCATAAATCCCGACATTTCGGAATGGAAGGGACAGGAAATAACCGATTTCCAGGAAGAGCTGCTTAAAACCGTGAATGCCCACATCAGCGAAAAATGGTTTTACACCCATATGAAATCGGTGAGCAAATCCCTTCCAAGGATAGACGTTTTAAACCTTTTAAGCAAGTATGCCGGGTATGCAAACTGGGATGACTTTGTTTTTAAGAACCAGGACCTGATCGAAGCATCTGAGAGCGGAGCCCAGGCCGTTTCAGAGCCTGCCAGGTCAGTCCCAAATACTGCAAACCGGTATTTTATTATCATTCCGATTGTTGCGGTATGCATTGTGCTTATCTTTTTCGGCGTATTCAAACTGTTCAATACCAGGGAATACAAATTCTGCTTTTACGATGCCGACACCCGTGAACCGATCACCGGCACTAACATCCAGGTTCAGGTTTTGGTTGATGGTGAAACTCCGGTTACAACTTACTGCAACGCCGACGGATGTTGTTACCTGAAAACGGATAAAAGCATGGTGAAGCTGGTGGTTTCGACTCCCTATTACCAGACAGATACTATTACGCGAATAGTAAAGAAACTGAACGCAAATGAAATCGTTAACCTGCATGCCAATGATTACGCCCTGATGATACATTATTTCTCGGAGATGAAGGTGGATGACTGGGGGAAAAGGAGAGAGCGTCTTGAGAATATGATCGACGAAAGTGCAATGATCTACCAGTTATACAGCCGGAGCAAAGCCGCAAGCGGGATGGAGATCCTGAACAAACAGGAATTCATTGATAAACTGACCATGCCATCCGGCAGCTTAAAAAATATAGAGGTACTTGATACCCGGTTACGCGACGGAAAGATTATTATTTTAAGGTTCAGGGTTAAACTGCCATCATGAAACGCTTTTTAAACATATTGCCCCTGCTGGTCCTTTACCTGCTTTTAAGCTCAAAAAGCTGTAACGAGAATGAGCAGAGCAGCGCCCAGCGTGACAAAGCCAGGGCAGAGCAGGCCCGGGACAGCATCACTTCGGTGTTTGAATCGGAGAAACTGGGTCAGCCTGAGTTAAGGGCATTTGAAGTGACGGCCAGGTTAAAGCTTAACGATCTTTCCGACTTCCTTAAGATACTCAGCGACAGCTCATCCAGCCAGGCCTTTAAGCAGAAAGCCGGCGAGATGGCCCTGAGTCTTTTCATTCCGGGGAAAACCGTACCGTCAGGATTTTCGGGAGCTGTCTTCGATTCCATAAGGGTTTCCCGGCCGCTGGAACGCCTCAATGACAGCACCTATTCAGGTCAGCTAAGTATTATGATAAGCCATCCGGGGTCGACTGCAAGGAGCAGGACGTCTTCCTCAGCATATTGCCGAACTGTTGACATCTTTGCTTTGAAGCAGGAAAAAGTTTTCGGTAACAACACCATCAGGGTTTGGAATGTCTTACTGGGAGACATCCGCTAATCCTTCACTTTGATTTTTCCTGAATTTTCGACATGGCGTATTCAGCCTGGGCCGTGATGGTAAAGCTCGGGTTCACCCCTATATTGCCTTGTATTGCAGAACCGTCGACAATATACATGTTCGGGTATCCGAAGACCTGGAAGTTGCTGTCGATAATCCCTTCTGAAACATTATCTCCCATGGGGCTGCCTCCGAGGATATGAGCCGTTGAAGGCACGTTGAAGAGGATCTCCATGGTAGAGTTCTGGGGGATTGCATTTACTTTTTTCGCATAGCGGTTCATGACCTCCTGGCCAAGAGGAATGTATGCATTTACTTTTTTATTGCCGTCATTCCTGATGGTGAGCCTTTTCCTGAAGATGCCTCGTTTCAGTGTCATTCGCATGGAGTTATCGGCGGTTTGCATGACCAGGAAAATGATGGTGTTGGTTGCCCATTTGCCATTGAACAACATACGCAGGAACTTAAGCGGATGGCCAAGGATATTCAGCAGGAATTTCAGGGGCCTCAGGAAATGAGGGGTTGTCATCCCGGTAGCCAGGTTGACAAGACCTTTCATGACATTGGATCCGTCGGGATATTTCACGATCTCGATCCAGGTATCGTCGGCCGGCTTGAAGATGGAACTGATGGCCAGCCCGTTGTTCAGTTTGACATTGGCCCCTGAAGCTGAACAGAGTGTTTCTGAGTTGGTCCTGAGGCCTTCACCGAGGCGGTCGCTCAGCGCAGGCATGGTCTTGTAAATATGTTTCTGGTGAAGGAGAAGTTTCATGGTCCCAAGCACTCCGCCAGCAATGACAAGGCCTTTCGAGCGGAATACCTGTTCTCCCTTTTTGTTGAGTTGATGGGTATGCACCGAGTAAATACCATCCTCCCAGGTAATTTTAAACGCATGGGTCTCGGGCAGGACTTCTGCTCCGTGTTTTTCGGCAAAGAACAGGTAGTTTTTGTCAAGTGTATTCTTCGCATTTTCGCGGCAGCCCACCATGCAGCCGGCGCATTCGATACAAGGGTTCCTGGGCGGGCCTTCGCCATTGAAATACGGGTCGCAGGCCTTTTCATCCTCGTTGTAATAAACCCCCACATAAACATGATCGAAAGAATCTTCCTGGCCCATGTCCCTGGCCACATCCTTGAGGATTTCATCCTCAATGTAAAACTTTTGCAGCTTGACCCTGCCCAGCATGCGGTGGGCTTCTTCATAAAAAGGCTCCAGGGTGGTTTTCCAATCATTGAATCTGCCCCATTGTTCATGCCTGAAGAACTGGTCGGGAGGTTTCATCAGGGTATTGGCATAGACCAGGCTGCCTCCGCCTACTCCAGCCCCGCTGAGAATGAAAGCATGACGGAACAGGTCAAGCCTCTGGAAACCGTATAACCCGAACCTGGGCATCCACAGATATTTCCTGAGGTTCCAGTTGGTCTTTGGAAAATCGGCGGGGCCATACCGTTTACCTTTTTCAAGTACCAGTACGGAATATCCTTTCATGACCAGCCGCATGGCCGACACGCTGCCTCCGAAACCGGAGCCGATCACTATATAATCACGGAGCTCATCCATCCACAGTAGAAATAAAAAAACAGGGTGATGTATCAGTTTTCAAAGATATGTAAATTAACTAAGAATGTTAATTCTCAGTTCTCTGAGACCAGGCATGAATTGCAGCCGGTTTTTATGTACTTTTATACACAAAATACGGATTCATGGAAAGAGTCGTTTATATTTTAATACTGATGGGTATTTTGGGTTTCAGCCCGGTGCGGACTTTGACTGCAAATGCTACACCCCCTGCTGCTTCAATACAGTGGCCAACACCCCCGCCGAAGCCAAAAGGACCAAGTAAACCCAAACCTCCGCCCAAAGCAAAAAAACCGCCAAAGCCGTCTAAACCGGGCAAGCCAAAACCACCTCCAAGGCCACCAATGCCATAACCACTCCGATAACCGATGCGTTCCTTCTGCCTTTTATTTTTTTATACCTTTTTTATTTCCGGAACAGGGTTCTCACAATCGCCTGACTGGGATCAGCGTCTTGCATTTTCGGAGCATGTGCAAACGATACGGTACTGGGCCCATATTGACAATGATCCTTTTTTCAAGTGCTATTCCGAGGCAGTAAGCTCTATCGAGACAATGCTGAGCAAGAAAGGGTATAATTACCAGCGCGTATTTTATGAAGCTGGTGACACCCTGTCTGCGGCAGCATGGAAGGCATTGCAGATCAGGTCGCTGGCTTTAAACGAAGCTTTCCTGGAGATCAAAGTGAAGGTTCTTGCCGACAGTAATACGTATTCAGATGCCAACACCCTCATGGTTCAGGACGCAAGCGGGAGGGTATACGCTCAGCACAAGCTTAATCCATCGGAAAATAAAAGTGTTGCATATTCATCAACTTCGGAAGCCCGGTTGTATACTGCGGAATCCTACAACAAATCCGACACTGCCATTCCCTTTTATTTGAGGGTAACCAGGGTACCCAATCCCGATGTCGGAGATGCCGCATTAACTTCCCTGAGGGGGATCCCGCGTTCAAATCATCCTGTTACAGTAAAAAAACCTGCCTACCTCAATAAAGGAGGAGTTACTATCTTTGAATTTGCAATTTACGGTGGATATTGCGCAGGAGGGACGATTTCGATAGATGGAGGCAAGGCGATTTTCCAGCCCGGGGCGGATTACGGGATTGAGTTCAAGCTCAATATATACAAGGGTCTTGACTTCGGGATCGGCTATAAGCGGGAGGATACTTTTGTTAAAATCGACGCTCCGAATTACCCAAGGGAAGGCGATCTTCCTATCAGTAATAACTATATCCTGCTCAGCACTTCTTACCGTTTTTTCAGCAAAGGCAATGTGCAACCTTATATCGGGTTTGATTTCGGCCCTGTGAATATGGTAATGAAAGCAGATGGGTTCAGGGATGTCTGGTACTTTGCTCTCGGAGGAAGGGCCGGGTTAAACTGGTACATCCGCAGGGTCTTCGGATTCCGTTTCCAGACCCAGTTATTGTACCAGATGCATTCTACTGAAGCGCCTTTTCTTTACAGCAACAATTACTGGATAATGAAATACGCCATTAATGCCAATTCGAACCTGGCGCAGTTTGATGTTACATTTGGACTCCTTATAAGGTTGGGGAAACTATAAGTAAAAATCACTGAAACATGGAAACTCTGAAAGCTTTAAAAGAGGCACTGGAAAGGGAAAGGGAGGCATACCTGAAGGCGGAGAAGCGGCTGGAAGAAACTATTGCCGAACGCACAGCCGAACTCTCCAGGACTGCCACCAGGCTTTCGAACCTTATCTCAAACATGCAGGAAGCGGTGCTGGTTGAGGATGAAAACAGGATGATAGTGATGGTGAACGAACAGTTCTGTTACATGTTTGGCATCCCAGTTTCCCCTGAACTCCTGATCGGAATGGATTGCTCTGGTTCGGCCGAGCAGTCGAAACATCTTTTCCGGGACCCGGAAAGTTTTGTCTCAGGTATCATTTCCCTTCTTGCCCGCCGTCAGAAAGTTATCGGAGAGATATTGAAGCTGGCCGACGGGCGGATATTTTCAAGGGATTATGTGCCTATTGTTATTGAAGAAACCTATAAGGGCCATTTCTGGAAATATACTGACATCACCAGCCGCAGCCGTTACGAGGAAGCTTTGCTGAGGAGCGAGGAGAAATACAGGCTGCTGATCGAGAATATGAACCTTGGATTGCTTGAAGTTGATCTCGTCGGGAGGATCATTTACGCAAACCAGAGTTTCTGCGAAATGTCGGGATACAGCAGGGAGGAGATGTATGGCAGGCCTGCGGAAGACCTGTTCACGATCCCCGAAAACCGTGAGTTTGTAGTTCAAAAGAATGTGTCCCGGACCAGGGGTATTTCGGATGCCTACGAACTTGAAATTACCAATAAGAAAGGATCAAAGAAATGGTGGCTGATCTCAGGAGCTCCACTTTTTAACCATGAAGGTGTACAGGTTGGGTCCACGGGAATCCACCTGGATATTACAGGCCAGAAACAGCTTGAGTTTACACTAAGGGAGGCAAAGCAGATGGCCGAAGATACTGCAAAAACAAAGGAAGTCTTCCTGGCCAATATGAGCCATGAGATACGAACGCCAATGAATGCGATACTGGGGCTGGGCAAACAGCTGCTGAAGACCGAACTTTCGCCCTATCAGCAATCTTTCCTTGAATCCATCAATACTGCTGCCGACAACCTTCTGGTAGTGATCAACGACATCCTGGATTTTTCAAAGATCGAATCAGGGAAACTCGACCTTGAGGCCATTGTATTCAGCCTGCCTGATCTGCTTGTCCAGATCAGCAATATGCTTACCAGCAAAGCCCATGAAAAAGGACTTGAATTCAGCATGCATGCCGATGAGGCGGTTGCTCCATTCCTTGTTGGTGACCCTTACCGTATCAACCAGATACTGCTTAACCTCCTCAGTAACTCTATCAAGTTTACCGAGAAGGGAAACATTTCGCTTGAATGCAGGGTGGAAGAAAGCCTTGGGGATCAGCAGACCATAGAGCTGATCGTTACTGATACCGGAATAGGTATCGACAAAAAATACCAGAAAAAGATATTCCAGAAATTTTCCCAGGAAAGTATCAATGTTGCAAGGAAGTACGGGGGAACCGGTCTGGGCATGGCCATCACCAAACAGCTGGTCGACCTGATGGATGGGAAGATCACCATCGACAGCAATAAAAACAGGGGAACCAGGATCTGCGTCAGCATGACGTTCCCAGTCGGCAGCGAGGTTGAAAAACCTGAAAAACCCCAGCACCTCATCCACCAGGATAAACTTAAAGGAAAAAAGATACTGCTGGTTGAAGACAACAAGCTGAACCGCCTTGTTGCAAATACCATTCTTTCTCATTTCGGCATGCAGGTAACTGAAGCTGTGAACGGCGAAGTGGCTGTTTCAATTCTCAGGAAAGAGCTTTTTGATCTTGTGCTGATGGATATGCAAATGCCGGTGATGGACGGGATATCAGCCACTATCATGATCAGGAAGGAGATCAGCACTACGCTTCCTGTGATCGCCCTGACCGCCCATGCCCTGAAATCTGAACAATCGAGATGCCTGGAAGCGGGGATGGATGATTTTATTTCAAAGCCTTTTGAAGAAGAGAAACTCCTCAATACGATCATTAAGTATCTGTCGTGAAAGGCCGGCGGTCACGCCAGCATTTCAAGCCCGTCGGCAATCAGCTTTGAAAGTGCCGGGTCAGAATCCTGCCTTGAAAGAAGGTTTTGAGTAACATCCTTACTCGTTCCGCCTTCTATCTTTTTCAGCTTTAGCATTTCAAGGATCTCCAATGCACAAAGCCAGTCGCCGGGATGCTCGCTTTTAAGTTCTTCCCAGAGTGAAGGGAGTAAGGCGTATGAACAATTGTCTTCGCGGATATCGCTCACTTTCTGGTAAATGGCATGAAGTTTCAGAGTCTTTTCATCATGCATTTTTTTATGTGTTTTTTCGGACAGGGCGGGATAGCTTAATCCAAACGCTTCAGGATCTGCAGGGCCCGAATAGGCTGAACTTATTGTTTTACCCACAGCCATGTCATAAACACCCCATGAAGGTTCAAAAAGCACCTTGCCTTCATAGGATACCAGGCAGTTTGTAAAGCTAATGAGGATAAGCCTGCCGCCCCGTATGGTGAGCTGTTGTATAAGCCCTGTCAAATGCACTCCCGATTCGAAATCCAGGTTTATGCAGTCCCCAACCGTAATGCCAACCTGCCCGAGTTCTTCTTCCGAAAAATCTTCAAGTGCGACACTCAGGTAGCGGATTTTTCCAACCGGTGAGCCAAAGCCCTGGCTGTGATACGTTTTAGCATGCCCTTCCAGTTCCCTGCCTTCAAAGTTCAGGCTTGTGGGGCCTGTAGTCTGTAAATACACAGGTTCTCCGTTCCATTCAAGCACCCTGGTGAAAGTTCCTGAGACTTCAAGGCCAGAGCTGTAAATGCAGGTTGCAGTATTTTCGGAGCGTATGGCCTGCTTCAGTCCGTAAAGGCCTCCCCTGCGGATAGCCATGGTTTCGGCAAACTCATCGAGGACCTTGTTGAGGGTATCAAAATCGGGGGTGACAAACAGCTGGGGCTGGGGTTCTGTTATATCGAAATTGAACCCGGCAGCTTCGACTGTAAGAGGAAGCTTTTTCACCTTTGGGTTCAGGCAGTTCGCGCTTTCGGAAATGGATGAAAGAAGGCCGGCGCCATAGATCTTAGGGTTCTCAATCTCGCCAATAAGACCGTACTCGACAGTCCACCAGTGAAGGCTCCTGATTTTCGACAGTTCCGATGGCTCGCCCATATTTTCAGCACACTCAGAAAGGTGTTTTTCAGCTTTTTCTATTTCTGCATTTGAAGAATACGGATCGGCTTTAATTATTGACAAATGGCGGATGGCTTCGTACAGTTTGTAATCCTGGGGAGATAAAAAGGCCTTTGACCCAATTTCGCCGAAACGTTTTAAAAACTCTGCATATACCTTATCGGCAATGATAGGAGCATGACCTGCCGCCTCGTGAATAATATCAGGTGCAGGGGTGTAGCCCAGTTGGCCGATGGGCCTGATGTCAGCAGCGATCACCAGGATATTGTACGCCTGGAATGCCATGAAGGCCGAAGGCGGTATAAAACCATCCACAGCCACGGCGGCCCAGCCTATGTCCCTGAGGATGCGGTTCATCCCGAACATGCTGGGAATTTTATCAATGCTGATGCCTGTTTTTTTCAGTCCGTCAAGGTAAGATCCATGGGCTACTTTGCCCAGGTACTTAACGTTCTGCCGCATCACATACCTCCAAACGGCATGGTCCTGTGCGCTGTATTCATCGTATGGCTGGTCTATGACCATGCTCATCAGGTGTGCAGGCAATTTTTCCAATATCTCGTTCATTTCCATGAGTTCAAAAATTAAATCTTCCCGCTCGGCGAACCGCGGAACGCTGCGAAACAACCTGCCTTCCAGCCCGGTTTCCGCAGCAATCAATGCCCTTTAATCTTCAGGCTTCGGCACTTCAAACAGGGCCGCGCCTGAAGCTCTTACATAATAATCTCTTCCCATTCGTCCCACCAGGTCAATCTTATTAGGATCTATCCTTCCCTGTTCATCCATTATGGACGGATCGATGTGCATTCTAAGGATCTCGCAAAGCACAAGGTTGCCTGCAGATCCCTGCCTGCCGGTTTCGATAACCTGCAAGACTTTGCATTCGAATTGCACGGGAGATTCTTTTACACGAAAAGGTTTCACAAGGTCGGAAGGCAACATTCCAAACCCTGTCTTTTCAAATTCATTCACCCCTCTCGGAAAATTGGCGCTGGAGTCACTGACTTTCTGTACCATGCTGTATGACACCACGTTGATAACCACTTCCGGAACTTCTTTCACGTTCATGTAAGTATCCTTGACCGTATTCTCACGTCCTCTCCTCGAAGGAGAAAATATCAGCAGGGGCGGGTTCATTCCGAAGACGTTAAAAAAACTGAAAGGAGAAAGATTAGGCCTTCCCTGCAGGTCAATGGTGCTGGCAAAGGCAATCGGCCTCGGAGCCACGGCTCCCTGTACCAACCCCTGGAGTTTGGGGATGGACAGATCCTTAGGATCGAAATGCAGGTATTCTTTGTTTTCTTTTTCCATATCTGATTGATCGTGATCCGTGATCCGTGATCCGTGATCCGGATTGCGAGTCACGGTTCACGGTTCACGAGTCACGATTCACGGCCTGGTTTACAATGCCGGGAGTATTTTCGTTGACACTTCCCCGAATCCTATCCTTAAGCCTGGCTTTTCACAATGTCCTCTCATGATGATGGTATCATGGTCATGGATGAAACTGCGTTCGGTCCCATCCGGCATTTTAACCGGTTTTGTTCCCTTCCACGCAATTTCCAGCATTGAACCGAAGGAACCGGGTGCAGGTCCGCTTACAGTCCCCGATGCATAAAGGTCACCTACATTTATATTACAGCCGTTCACTGTCTGGTGAGCCAGTTGTTGGGCCATGTTCCAGTACATGAACTTATAATTGGAATGGCATACAGGAGTTTCGGGCTGGCCTTCGGGTTGGATCAGTACCTCAAGATCAATATCGAAATTATGGTTCCCGTTGAATTTAAGGTAAGGCAGTACTTCGGGTTCCTGAACAGGTCCCTGAACACGGAACGGTTCCAGGGCATCCAGTGTAACCACCCAGGGAGAGACGACAGAACCGAAATTCTTGGCCAGGAAAGGTCCCAGCGGTACGTATTCCCATCGCTGGATATCCCTTGCAGAGAGGTCATTGAACAACAGCAGGCCTATGATATGGTCTTCAGCTTCATCAGTGCTTACCGATGAACCAAGCGCCGTTTTCGAGGAAGTGATGAAAGCAATTTCAAGTTCAAAATCCAGTTCGCTGGTCGGGCTGAAAACAGGATTATCGGAGTTTGCAGGTTTTATCTGCCCCTTGGGCCTGTGGATGGCTATGCCCGAAACCACTATTGAGGAGCTCCGCCCATGGTAACCTACAGGCAGGTGTTTCCAGTTAGGGAGCAGTGCATTTGCGGGGTCACGAAACATGATACCGACATTTGTTGCATGTTCCAGGCTTGAATAGAAATCAGTATAATCTCCAATCTTAACCGGGAGAAGCATCTGTACTACCGATGCGTTAAAGAGAACATCATTTGCAGAACTGATCCTGTCGCGGGCCGCTGTGTTTTTTTCTTCGAAGATCTGCACAAGCTGTTTCCTGAGCGTACGGCAGGACTTTTTCCCAAGCTCAAACAGGGGATTAAGGTATTTGAAGTTGAAAATTCCGGGATTGATCCCAAGCCCGTCGAGGAACCCATGTTCGGCAAGTGCAAAAAGGTCTATCACTGTATTTCCTATGCGGGTTGCGGCATGCGGGGATCCTACACCTGCACGGAAGATCCCGAAAGGAATGTTCTGCATGGGAAAATCGCTGGCGTTTTCAACAGGCAGCCAGGACTTTAACGAAGTTTCTATTGTTCTATCCATATTCTTACATTACTAGTGGAAGCAAACATTTTCGGGAAAAAAAATAATGTACCATGTACAATTTATAATGTACAAATGCGGATCGTACTTTTAATTTGTACATGGTACATGGTAAATTGTACATTTACAGTGTTCCCCTTCTCCCCTGCTCCAGTTCTATAGATTCGAAGAGGGCTTTGAAATTGCCTTTGCCGAAAGATTTTGCTCCCTTGCGCTGAATTATTTCATAGAAAACGGTAGGCCTGTCCTGAACCGGTTTGCTGAAGATCTGGAGAAGGTAGCCGTCTTCATCACGGTCAACAAGAATGCCCTGCTCTTTGATCGGAGCCAGCAGTTCGTCTATTTTCCCTACCCTGTCCATCAGTGTATCGTAATAGGCATCGGGGACTCTTAGAAATTCGACACCCCTGGTTTTCAGTTCGGCAACTGTTTCCAGGATATTATCCGTTGCCATGGCCACATGCTGCGCCCCGGCACCACAGTAGAACTCGATATATTCCTCGATCTGTGATTTTTTCTTCCCGTGAGCAGGTTCGTTCAGCGGGAATTTGATATACATGTTGCTGCTTGCCATGACCTTGCTCATCAGCGCTGTATATTCGGTAGAAATGTCAGTATCGTCAAATGAGATCAGCTGGTTAAATCCCATGACGTTATGATAAAACTCAACCCAGGTATTCATTTCACCCCAGTTGACATTCCCCACCAGGTGATCCACATACTTCAAGCCAAGTGAAGAAGGCTTATAAACAGGATCCCACTTAACAAAACCGGGAAGGAAAACACCTTTATAATTTTTCCTTTCGACGAAAACATGCACAGTCTCTCCATACGTATGTATGCCTGAAAGCACGACCTCACCGTTCTCATCTTTTTCGATTTTCGGCTCAAGGTAGGGTTTAGCTCCACGTTTCACTGTTTCCTCAAAGGATTTACCTGCATCATCGACCCAGAGGGCGATGACCTTAATTCCATCGCCATGCAGTTTGCAATGTTCCGCGATATGGCTATCGGGAGTGAGGGCAGTGGTCAGCACGAAAGTGATCTTCTCCTGCCTCAGAACGTATGACGTCCGGTCTTTAAGACCTGTTTCAAGACCTGCATATGCCAGGGGCTGAAATCCGAAAGCAGCCTGGTAATAATGAGCAGCCTGTTTGGCATTCCCTACATAAAATTCAATATAATCGGTTCCGTTGATTGGAAGGAAATCTGCTTGCATATTTTTACTGTTTTTGGTTATTTGTTATTGTTTATTGGATGCAGGATCCAGGATGCAGGATCTGCTTTATCCTGCATCCTGCATCTTGCATCATTTTTCCAGCCATGACCTGTAATATTCAGGGTCTTCTATTGCCAGGGCCTGCCTGGTGATCATCAGCGGCCTGAAGGTATCGACCATCACTGCCAGCTCTTTTGTTTCTTTAGCGCCAATGCTTCGTTCGACGGCTCCGGGATGAGGACCGTGGACAATACCTTTGGGGTGCAGGGTGATATGGCCGGGTTTGATGTTGTTACGGCTCATGAAATCCCCGTCGACGTAATAAAGCACCTCATCAGAATCCACATTGCTGTGATTATACGGCGCAGGTATTGCCCGGGGGTGGTAATCGTACAGCCTGGGTACAAAAGCGCAAACCACGAAACCCGGGGTTTCAAAGGTCTGGTGGACCGGGGGAGGCTGGTGCAGGCGGCCTGTTATCGGCTCGAAATCGTGGATTGACAAGGCATAAGGATAATGATAACCGTCCCAGCCAATAAGGTCAAAAGGATGGGTGGCATAATGATAAGGCCATATCCTGCCTTCACGCTTGATCTTTACAAGGAAATCGCCTTTTTCTTCATGGGTTTCGAGAATCCCCGGCTTGCGGATGTCGCGCTCATAAAAAGGAGAATGTTCAAGAAGCTGCCCTGCCTTGTTCATATATCGTTTGGGGAACCTAAGGGGCTGGGTTGATTCTACTATGAAAAGCCTGTTGTTTGCGGATGAGAATTCGAACAGGTAAATAACACCGCGTGGAATTACAAGGTGGTCGCCGGGTTTGAATTCCAGGTTCCCGTACATGGTCCTCAGCAAGCCTTCCCCTTTATGAATAAAGATCATTTCGTCGGCTCCTGAATTTTTGAAAAAGTAGTCTTTCATGGAGAGGCCGGGAGCTGCCAGACTGATCTGGCAGTCGTTGTTAACAAGCACCGGGATCCGGGATTCAAGATAATCGTCGTCAGGTAGCACGTCGAAGCCTTTAAGGAGACGGTTCTGCATATTGTCGGGATGGGCAATTTCAGGTGCCACGGAGTAAGCGCTGTCTATACTGAGTACCTGGGTCGGAGGGTGACAATGGTATACCAGTGAATACAGGTCGGAAAAGCCTTCGGTCGAAACCAGTTGTTCTGAATACAGTCCTCCGCCTGGCTTCGGGAATGTGATGTGGCGTTTGGGAGGGACCTGGCCGAGTTTATGATAATGGGGCATAAATTTTAAAAAGCGAAAAGTGAAAAGCGAAATTAAACAATGATTTCGGGGATGTCGCCTTCGACGATAAGGCGGCCTTCGGTAGCAGCTATGATCTGTTCAACGGTAACACCGGGGGCACGTTCAATAAGTTTAAACCCGTCGGGAGTTACGTCCAGGACAGCCAGGTCGGAAACTATGCGTTTCACAACTCCGACCCCGGTAAGCGGAAGACTGCATTTTTTCAGCAGTTTGGATTCTCCCTGGGGGTTGGTATGCATCATGGCAACGATGATGTTCTTTGCTGAAGCCACAAGGTCCATCGCCCCTCCCATTCCCTTGACCAGTTTGCCGGGGATCTTCCAGCTGGCTATGTCGCCGGTTTCGGACACTTCAAAAGCCCCGAGAACAGTAAGGTCAATATGCCCCCCGCGTATCATTGCAAAGCTCATCGATGAGTCGAAGAAAGCTGATCCGGGCAGGGCGGTGATGGTCTGTTTCCCTGCATTGATAAGGTCGGGATCAACTTCTTCCTTTTTGGGAAAGGGACCTATTCCAAGGAGGCCGTTCTCGGACTGCAGTATGATCTGCATGCCCTGGGGAACATAATTTGCAACCAGGGTGGGGATGCCTATCCCGAGATTCACATAATACCCGTCGCGGAGCTCCAGGGCAATCCTTTTTGCTATTCCGTTCTTGTCTAAAGCCATGATGTTAGTTTCTCTGTGATGTATTTGAGCCATTTGATAATGTACAATGTACCATGTACAATGTACAAATGATAAAACTGCACGATCAGTCTCTCGTGGTTTTAAATTCTATTCTCTTTTCATAATTAACGCCCTGGAAGATCCTCTGGACGAAAACACCTGGGGTATGGATATTGTTTGGATCCAGGGTGCCTAAAGGCACCAGTTCCTCAACTTCTGCAATGGTGATCTTTCCTGCCATAGCCATGGCCTGGTTGAAATTGTTGGCTACGTTCCTGTAAACCAGGTTGCCGCTTGTATCCCCTTTCCAGGCTTTAACGATGGAGAAATCAGCTTTAAGCCAGCATTCTTCAAGGTACATCTTCCCGTCGAACTCCCTCACAGGTTTTCCCTCGGCAACCTCGGTCCCGAAACCTGCCGGGACATAAAATGCCGGGATCCCGGCTCCGCCTGCACGGCAACGTTCCGCAAGAGTTCCCTGGGGGATCAGTTCGACTTCAAGTTCACCGCTCAGCAACTGGCGTTCAAATTCCTTGTTCTCTCCTACGTATGATGAGATCATTTTCCTGATCTGGTGTTTTCGTAAAAGCATACCCAGTCCGAAGCCATCGACACCAGCATTATTCGAGATGCAGGTAAGCCCTGTAATATCAGATGCGGCAAGTGCCGCGATACAATTTTCGGGAATACCGCAAAGGCCGAAACCTCCAAGCATAAGGGTCATGTTGCTTTCGATCCCGCGGATCGCTTCTTCTGCACTTTGTACTACCTTGTTCATTGGAATAAAGATTCTTTTACAAATTTATAATAATTCTAAATAAAAACAAAAAAGCCATAAATTAATTTTAATTAAATGGCATGAACCTCAGATTCCGCAGCAAGCGGCGGGGAATTTACAGAGAGAGATTAAATGGCGCGCCCTCCGGGCAAGGCCCTGCCCCGGATTTCCATGATGTTAATAACTCTGTTTGTTAATTATTGTTAAAACCCCTTGACAAAGGCTTTCAGGGAGAGTACATTTGTTGCAGAACTAATCTGATAAAAGAAAAAGAAACAGGTTACAAAAAGTAAATTTAGTACGCGCTAAGGGAAACCTTAGCACGGTTCAGAGAGCCCACGGCTCAATAAAAAGGTCCGTTTAACGGATAAAAGCAAGAATGCTTGAACGCCCCCTCCGTGGGGCGTTCGTATTTTAGCCCTGCCGGGATATCTCAAAGCACAACCGCAGTGATTAAACTAATTACATAATAACCTTTACAACTTCCCCGCTGAGCCTGCTTTTTTCAGCGGCAAAACCCATCACATGGCTTTCGATGCTCTGGTCAATCGTGGAGGTCAGGTATTTGGGGTCATTGTTTGAAACAGCCTGCACGAAATCGCGCATCAGGCTCCAGTCGCCGCCTCCATGACCGCTGCTGGCCAGCTTGTCTTTGTCTTCAGCTGCAGGGACCAGCTTGACGGTTTTCTTCGTCCTGAAATCGGTGAGATTCAGCTCTTCCATATCCCCAACCATGTCGCCCATTGAACCCATGACCCTGGTGCGGCGGCCGCCGTATGAAGTGAAAGCTTCCATCGAAAAGTTCGCGGTGATGTTGTTCTCGAACTGTATCGAGGTAATATAATGGTCGGGCTGGTCATTGTCCATGTGGTAAACACAGCGGCCGTAATTGGTGGTGCGCAGGTATTCCATCACAGCTTCCTGCTGCTTATCCTTATCATCGGGAAGGTCGAAGACGTACGTCCAGTCCCTCGAGCCACCGTAAATTTTCACAGCGGAATAGGGACAGTCGGCTTCGGCTTTGCATCCGTTCATGCAGCGATCGGTGCTGCCGGCAGGTGCGTTTTCCTTCCTGAACCATTTAAGGTCGCCAAAAGCGACAATGCTATGGCATGGTTTCCCTATCATCCATCGTAAAATATCAAGGTCATGGCAGGATTTTGCAAGGATTATTGGGGTGGTTGCCTTTGAGTTATGCCAGTTGCCCCGCACATATGAATGCGACATATGGATATGGTAGATTGGTTCCATATGCTGAAAGCTGACAAGCTCGCCGATTGCGCCTTCGGCGATTAGTTTTTTCATTTTAATGAAATACGGGGTGTAACGAAGAACATGGCATATAGCCACTATCCTGCCGGTTTTCTTTACCCTTGAGAGTATGTTCCTGCATTCCTGTTCGGTCTGTGCCATAGGTTTTTCGAGCAGCACATCATAGCCCATCGAGAGGGCTTTCATACAAGGTTCATAATGCAGGTTGTCGGGCATGGTAATGATGATGACATCGGCGAATTTAGGCCTGCTGAAGACATCCTCCCAGGTTTTGAACCTGTTCTCCTCAGGGATCTGGTGGATCTTTGCATAGCGTTCATTCCTTACCGGTATGGGTTCGGCAACCCCTATGATCTTTATCTGTTCAGGAAAGTTCGCAGCATACCCTCCATACACGTTACCCCTGTTACCGGCTCCGCAGGTGATGGCAGTAATAGGCCTGCCAAGAGGGTTATCTATGGGTTTGAAAACCTCGTCGAGACCTAAAGTGTATTCATACACATTGTCCCTGACCTGGGTAAAGCCCTGGAACCCGATGGCTGCCCCGCCTATCGTCAGTCCCAGGGTTTTCAAGGCTTCGCGACGGGTAAAGGTCTTTTTCATAACTTTGTGATTAGGTTTTGTAAATATAACAAGGATTTTAAGACGATAGTATGAGCCAGTTGTTCAAACCAATAAAAATAAAAAGTGTTGACTTTAAAAACCGCCTGGTTGTTTCTCCCATGTGCCAGTACTCTGGTACTGAAGGGTTTGCCAATGACTGGCACCTGGTACATCTTGGAAGCCGTGCTTCAGGCGGAGCGGGGCTGGTCATTGCCGAAGCAACCTCTGTATCTCCCGAAGGGCGGATATCCATTGACGATATAGGGATCTGGAAAGATGAGCATATTCCTTTTTTGAAGAGGATCAATGACTTCATTATCTCACAGGGTTCGGTCCCGGGCGTTCAGCTGGCGCATGCAGGAAGAAAAGCAAGCAACGTTGCGCCCTGGAAGGGTGAACGGCTGCTAAGCCAGGCTGAAGGCGGGTGGGTATGCGTTGCTCCAAGCGCCATCAGGTTTTCGAACGAAGCCGCGTTGCCATCCGCATTAAGTATTGAAGGTATTGAAAAAGTCGTTTATGATTTCACAGCTGCTGCGAAGCGTTCGGTTGAAGCAGGGTTTAAGGTGATCGAGATCCATGCAGCCCATGGCTACCTGATGCACCAGTTCCTGTCGCCCCTGAGCAACACCAGGCCTGATGAGTATGGCGGATCCTTTGAAAACCGCACCAGGCTTCTGATCCGGGTTACCGAAGGGATAAGGAAAAGCATCCCTGAGGATTATCCTTTGTTCGTGAGAATTTCCTGTACCGACTGGGCGGATGGCGGGTGGAATGTCGCCGAGTCTGTGGCCCTGGTGCGCATACTCAAGGGAATGGGGGTCGACCTGATGGACTGTTCTTCGGGCGGGCTTGTACCCGGAGTGAAGATCCCGCTTGGCCCGGGATACCAGGTTGGGTTTTCAGAAACAGTCAGGAAAGAGACGGGTATTCTTACCGGGGCGGTTGGAATGATCACCACTGCGGCACAGGCTGAAAGCATTCTTGAAAAAGGGCAGGCCGACCTGATACTTATGGCTCGTGAGCTTCTGCGTGACCCGTATTTTCCGCTTCATGCGGCGTTTGAGCTGGGTGATGATATTGCCTGGCCGAAGCAGTATCTCAGGGCGAAAATAAAAGCGAAATAGTGAAAAGCGAAAAGCGAAATGAAAAAATAGCGTTCGCTGCAGCCGAAATGAGCACGCAAATGAAATAAGCAATTGGTGCGAATAAATAACGAAATTATTTAAATGCATTATAAATATCCCATTATGAAAAATTTACAAGTTTGTACCTGCATTCTGTTTGCATCTCTGGTAGTGGTTTCGGCATGCAAAAAATCGGACGATACTCCGTACACACCTGTTTCGGGCCCGGATATGGCTGCACTGAAAAAACAGTACAACCTGGCGGTGATTGATGCAAAGTATGCTGAGCCATGGGAAATCTGCCGCAGCCTGGTCGCGATCAATTATTATGCCGACAGCCTGGCCGGTGAAGGGAACCTGGTCTGGTCGAAGGATTCGGTCGGGAGGCCACGTATGCTGGTTGTTTCATGGATGAAGCAGACCTCGACCCAGTTCTGGCCTGTGGGTAAGACCATAAAAACCAGCAACGTGGTGGCTTACAGGTCGTGGATCACCAGTTGCCCTGAGATGATTGATTTTTTAAAAAAGAATTCATATACCGACAGTTTGGCCCTGCACTTGAGGATAGCCCAGGTCCTCGGCATGCCTCCCGACACCAAAAACAATTTCTTTGTCGAATACTGGGTTTACCCCGAGAACCTGTTTCGTCCCACACCCGACCCTGAAATAACAGATCATGAAGCTGATTTGTATTTCCCTTCATGGGTGAGCCTGGCTTACCGCGACTGGTTCAACAACGAAATGAAAAACAAGTACGACACCAGTTCTACTTCAGCTTTTCCATGGACGAGGCTGGGATATACCTATGACTGGTCAACACCCCTTCACCCGATCGGTTTAAGTGAATTTGTTGTAGATACTTCCGCCGTGGTTACCGTGAAAGCGGTTTACTCATCCTGGCAGTATTACAGGCGGAGTCTGACTAAAAAGTAGTGAAAAGCGAAATGGCGAAATAGCGAAATAGCGAAATAAAAGCGTTCGTCGAAGGCGAAATGAGCACTCAAATGAAATAAACAATTGGTGCGAATAAATTCGTTATTCGTTATTCGTTATTCGATTATTCAAATTGTCTTCCGGAAGTTGTATGTTGAGCTTCAGACATTAGGCATTTCTAGCTTCTTCCGAGTGCTTCCTCTTCTTCGGCGCCCTGCACATCATACCAATGGTACAAGCCTTCCATGAGGCGTTTCTGTTTTTCTTCAGGACTGAGGCGTTCGTATGCTTCACGGGCTTCACGGGCTTTGCGACGTTTTTCCTCTTCTATCGCCCAGATATTGGTGGTGTATTTTTCTTCAACGCAGTTCTGAAGGAAGTCCCTTGCCACGGTCGGGAAAAGTTCGAGCAGAAGCTCATCCTTTTCGTTCTCCGCCAGTCGCAGTCCACCGTAATCCTCAAAAACAGTATTCTCCTGCTTTTTATAATTCCTTGTATCGTAAGGGGTCTCTTCCCTGACGCCTGTGAGCAGTTCCCTGAAATCAGGGTCTACCGGGATCGGGGTTTTTCCGTAAACTCCTTTGACAAGGTTCACGAACTGGATCGATTTGGTGGTGAAGAAAGCCTGGCCTTTGTTCTCGTCAATCACACAGTTGACGGCCTGTACGCCCACGATCTGGGATGTGGGAGTTACCAGTGGCGGGCATCCTGATTTGATACGCACCAGGGGCACCAGTTCAAGCACGCGAGGGAGAAGGTGGTCAAGTTTAAGCTGTTTCAGTTGAGCAAGCATATTGGTGTACATGCCGCCGGGGATCTCGGCCCTTTTGACTTCCTCATCAGGTTCGGGGAAACCGAAATATTTCTCTATCGCCTGGCAGGACTGCAGAACGCCTTCCTCGTTATTGCGCTTTGCACAGTAGATTGCCTGTACGAACAACCTGTTGACTTCCCTGGGAAGCTTATAATTGGTGATGTCGAGTTCCTTAGGGAACTGGGTGGTATCAAATTGTTTGAGTTCAAGGCGGATGTCTTTCAGCTGGTCATCAATCTTTTTAACCGCTTCAAGGTTCACACCGGTATCAATCCCAAGTTTGTCGCAGAAGATCTGTACCAGTTCAAATGCAGGAGCGCCGGGGCCTCCGGCAAAATGCCAGATGCTGGTGTCGACTATATCCACGCCGTTGACAATGGCCATAAGCACTGAAGCAAGCCCGTAACCCGGGGTGCAGTGAGTATGAAAATCAATGGGTACCCTGAGTTCGGCTTTCATCCTGCTGATCAGCTCTGCGGCCTGCAATGGAGGGATTAGCCCTGCCATGTCCTTGATGCTTATCATATCGGCGCCAAGGGCTTCAAGCTGTTTGGCCTTTTCCATGAAATACTCGGTCGTGAAGATATCATGCGGCAGGGCTTTGAGACTCATCCACGACCTGACTTTCTGCCTGGTACTGAATTTCGGATCGACTGTAAAGCTGATTGCGCAGTCGGCGATACCCCCGTTTTCCTTGACATACCTGATTGTCGAGCGCATGTTGTTGACATCGTTCAGGGCGTCGAAGATTCTCATAATGCCTATCCCTGAACGCACGGCATTACGGTTAAAGCCTTCTATGACTTCGTCGGGATATGGGTTGTAGCCAAAAAGGTTGCGGCCGCGTGAAAGGGCTGTGAGTTTTGAAACCTCACCTACTGCCTGTTTTATCTTTTCAAGCCGGCTCCAGGGATTTTCCTGGAGGTAACGCATAATGCTGTCGGGTACGGCGCCTCCCCAGACTTCCATAGCGTAGAATCTGGCGTCTTTATAAAATGGCAGCACACGGTCGACCTGTTCCTGGGTCATTCGTGTTGCAAACAGGGACTGTTGTCCGTCGCGCAGGGTAAGATCCCTTATTAAAAGTTTCCGGCGGGTCATGGGTCAATTTATCTTGTTATTTGTTTAACAGTTGCAAAGTTACTGATTATATTAATAGCATTTTTTGAGTGAAATGATCTTTTTTTTGAATAATTATTTTCATTTTACTCCCTGATTTATACAAAGAAACAATTTTTTTGTTAATTTGCAGAACTTTTTATTTGTTATTTTATTCACACTGTTAATTATGAAACAGAATCAGATTGAGGAATTGCTCAGCAAGCGTGAGCAGGCCAGAATGGGAGGCGGTGAAGAACGCATAAAGTCCCAGCACAAAAAAGGAAAATTTACAGCCCGTGAGAGGATAGAGAAAGTCCTTGACGAAGGCAGTTTCGAGGAATACGATATGTTCGTGACCCACCGGTGCACCGACTTCGGACTGGAGAACGAGCATTACATGGGTGACGGGGTTGTAACCGGCCGCGGGACCATAGACGGGCGGGTGGTATTTGTCTTTGCCCAGGATTTCACTGTTTTCGGGGGTTCCCTCTCGGAGACTTTCGCCCGTAAGATCTGCAAGATCATGGACCAGGCCATAAAGGTAGGTGCACCCGTGATCGGCATCAACGACAGCGGAGGGGCCAGGATCCAGGAAGGCGTGAACAGCCTTGCCGGTTATGCCGAGATCTTCATGCGTAATATTGCCGCTTCAGGCGTGGTTCCACAGATATCTGCAATATTCGGTCCGTGCGCGGGCGGAGCTGTTTACTCCCCTGCACTCACCGATTTCGTGATCATGAGTGAGAAGACCAGTTATATGTTTGTCACAGGTCCGAAGGTAACAAAAACTGTTACCGGTGAAGACATCACTACTGAGGACCTTGGAGGCGCCACCGTTCATTCGACAAAATCGGGCGTTGCGCATTTCAGGGTAGGGAATGAGGACGAAGGACTGCTGATGATCCGTAAGTTGTTATCCTATTTACCGCAGAACAACCTCGAAGACCCGCCCCAGGCTGAATGCCTTGATCCGATTGACCGCATTGAAGATGCACTGAACGAGATCATCCCTGCAAATTCGAACCAGCCTTACGATGTTAAGGATGTGATTTACCTGGTGGTAGACGACCATGAATTCATGGAAGTCCACCAGCATTACGCGAAGAATATAGTTGTTGGATTTGCCCGTTTCAACGGCCTCTCCTGCGGGATAGTCGCCAATCAGCCCAATTACCTGGCCGGGGTTCTCGACATCGAGGCCTCACGCAAAGCCGCTCGATTTGTGAGGTTCTGCGATGCCTTCAATATCCCGATCATCACGCTGGTCGACGTACCCGGCTTCCTCCCGGGCAGCCTGCAGGAATACGGGGGGATCATCATCCACGGTGCAAAATTACTATTTGCATACGGAGAAGCCACCGTGCCCAAAATCACTATCACCCTGCGTAAATCATACGGAGGAGCTCATGATGTGATGGGTTGCAAGCAGCTGCGCGCCGACATCAACTACGCATGGCCATCGGCAGAGATAGCAGTAATGGGGCCAAAAGGCGCTATCGAGATCCTTGAAGGGAAAAAGATCAGCGAAATACAGGACCCCAGGGAAAAGGTAAAATACATCAACGAGAAAGAGCTGGAATACCGGAACAAATTTGCGAATCCTTATGATGCTGCTCGTTACGGATATATCGATGATGTGATTGAACCCCGCAACACCAGGTTCCGTATCATCCGTGCGCTTCAGACCCTCCAGACCAAAAAGGAGACCCTGCCTCCAAAGAAACACAGCAATATTCCATTGTAAAAGTTTGCGATATGAAGCTACTCTCAATCACTTTTGACCCGGGCCTGATCGACAGCCATATCCTGATCGTTTCGATACTGGGATATTGCATTGTGTTGCTGGCTTTGTCGCTGATAGCCTATGCCGTGGTCCGCTTCCATACCATTCGTGACCTTATCAGGACGAGGCGGATGAAACAACAGGCCCCACCTAAGAGCGCGGCAACTGTAAAACCTGTGATGACAGGCGAGGAGAATGCAGCCATTGCCGCTGCACTCTTCCTTTTCTTTTCGGAGCTGCACGACCAGGAGAAATACGTGATGACCATCAAGAAAGTGTCGCGTACGTATTCTCCCTGGAGCAGCAAGTTCTACAACATTTATAACAACATGAAGCACTGGTAAGACAGGTAGCGAGAAGCGAGGTAGCGAGAAGCGAAAAGCGAAATAAAAAATGTGAAAAGCGAAGTATGAAAAAATTTTCATTTACAATAAACGGTAATAGTTACGAGGTCGAGATCCTAGGCTTTGAAGAGAATACTGCCAAGGTTGAAGTGAACGGCACCTTGTTTGATGTGGAAGTTCAACGTGAGCTGAAGATGACAAAAACCCCAACCCTGGTCCGCGCAGAACCTCCAAAGCCATCGCCAAAAGAAGCCAGGATACCTAAAAGCGCATCCCAGACCAGCAATATGGCTATCAAGGCTCCGTTGCCAGGCACTATTATTTCTGTACTGGTGAAGACAGGCGACAAAGTCGCCATGGGCCAGAAACTGCTGACGATGGAAGCCATGAAGATGGAGAACAATGTACTCTCGGAAAAAGACGGAACCATCAGGGCGGTGAATGTGAAGCCAGGGCAGACCGTAGCCCAGAACGAAGTTTTAGTGGAAATCGAATAAAGCCCTTTGCGTATGAAACTCCTGCTGATTACCGATCTGTTGAAGGGAATATGGGCCGATACCGGTTTCTCAAACCTTTACTGGGACAATGGCATCATGATCCTGGTGGGGCTGGTGCTGATCGTCCTTGCCATAAAATTCAACCTGAAACCGATACTGCTGATACCTCTTGCCGTTGGCATTGTGATAGGCAACATCCCCTTCATGCATGCCACTCCTTATCCTCTTGGGATCTATGCAGAGGGCAGCATTCTTCACTATTTATTCTTCGGCGTGCTGAAGGGTATTTACCCGGCACTTATCTTTCTCGGGCTTGGCGCTATGGTAGACCTTTCTCCTATGATCGCCAACCCCAAGCTGATCATCCTCGGGGCTGCAGCCCAGGTTGGTATCCTTGTGACTTTTCTCGGGGCTATCATCATCGGCTTCCCTGTTGCGCATGCAGCTTCCATTGCCATCATCGGAGGCGCCGACGGGAACACGGCCATTTTTCTTACCTCCCAGCTTGCAGCCGGGCTCAAGAACTCGGTTGAAGCTGCGAAGGTTCAGGGTCTGATAGGCCCAATCGCCATTGCAGCTTACCTGTATATGTCGCTTGTGGCAGTGATACAGCCGCCCATCATGAAACTTCTGACCACCAAAAAGGAAAGGCTCATCAGGATGAAGCCGCAGAGGACCGTCAGCCGTAATGAAAAGATCGCTTTTCCCCTTGCCTTTTTATTGCTGACAGCTTTTGTCGCACCCGCCTCCCTTCCCCTGCTAGGCATGTTCTTCTTCGGCAACATCCTGAAAGAGTCAGGACTTACCAAACAACTTGCCGGAACTGTTTCAACCGTGCTGATCGATATAGTAGTCATACTTATCGGGATCACTGTAGGAGCTTCCACCCAGGCCGATGTCTTCCTTAAGTGGGAATCCATACTGATCTTCCTGCTCGGTGCCATGTCGTTCATGGTAGCCACTGCAGGCGGGATCATCTTTGCCAAGGTGATGAACCTCTTCCTGAAAAAGGAGAACCAGATCAATCCGCTGATCGGAGCCGCCGGTGTTGCTGCAGTGCCCGATTCAGCCAGGGTTGCCCATGAAATGGGGCAAAAGGAAGATTCGACGAACCACCTCATCAGCCATGCCATGGCCCCGAATATTGCAGGAATCATCGGCAGCGCTATAACAGCAGGTTTGCTTCTGGCGTTCATCCTGTAAACGGTCAGAACGGGTGGATGATCCACCACACTCCTATTGCTATTGCAAGGAGACCACCTGTAAGCGTAAACCATTTCAGGAAGGCCTGCCTGTTTTCAATTACAGCTTTGTATGCGACCACACCAAGGATGAATGCGAAAAGCACCATAGTAAAGATAGTGCCCAACGCAAAAGCCGAAACATAGATCACAGAAGCCATTACGCTGGGCAAGGCTAATGATGGGAGGAGCGCGAAAAGATGGCTGAAACCCGCAAACCCGTGCACCGTTCCTATCAACAAAGCCGTTAATGCATTTCTCTTTACCATCCCTGTATGTTCATGTTCGTGTTCAGTGATATCGGGCTGATGATGTTCAAGGCTGTGGCCATGGGTATGCTTATGGATATGCGGATAAAGAAATGGCTTTGTATGAAAGTGGGAATGGGGCCTGTTGCCGTGGGTATGATGCAAATATATCCTGAGTATTGCCCAGCATCCTATCCCTATCAGAAGTACTCCGATGACAGTGTCGCTATGCTTTGAGATGGCTTCGAAAGGAAGATATGCCCTGAATAATATGAATAAGCAACCGATCATCAGCATGCCGAAAGTATGTCCCAGTCCCCAGGAAAATCCAATCATCCAGGACTTTTTCCTGCTGTCGATGGCAAGGGGCGTTACTGCCGCAAGATGATCGGGGCCGGTAACCACATGGGCGATACTGGCGACAAATCCGGTTAAGAATGTAAGCATGAAAAGATTTTAGGTAAAAAAATATAAATATATATAATTTTACATTTCTGAATATGATTTATCTGAATGCCTGATATAACACTGAAGGTCACAGTTACCGGTTTGATACAGGGCGTGGGATTCAGGCCCTTCGTTTACCGTATTGCGCTCAGGCATAATCTTAAAGGCTGGGTGAGGAATACGAATGAAAACGTGCTGATACAGGTTTCAGGGAGAGTCCCGGATCTGAATGGTTTCCTGTGCTCCCTGAAAACTGAAGCTCCGCAGGCGGCATCAGTAGAAAGCATTCTTACCGAAGAAATCCAGGTTGAAACGTTCACTTCTTTTGAGATCCTCAAAAGCCATGATGTTTCGGATGACATTACCGAGATCAGCCCCGATATTGCTGTTTGTGAAGAATGCATGGAAGATATCGGCAAAGAAGGGAACCGCCTCGATTATTCTTTTGTAAACTGCACTGACTGCGGACCACGTTTCACGATCATCAAAGATCTCCCCTACGACAGGCCGCTTACCACTATGGCTGAGTTTCGGATGTGTGCGGCTTGCAGGACAGAATACGAGACCGTCACCGACCGGAGGTTCCACGCGCAACCTGTTGCCTGCGCGGTTTGCGGCCCACAGTATGAATTGCATACAGGCAAAGAACCTGTAGTTAAAGACATAAATGTAATCACGGAACTTTGTTCGGAATTCATTGATAAGGGTGGTATCCTTGCCATGAAAGGCCTTGGCGGCATGCACCTGGGCTGCGATGCATTTAATGAAACCGCGGTCGCCAGGCTCAGGGAGCTGAAAAACCGCGAAGGGAAGCCGTTCGCCATCATGTTCAGGGATCTGCAAACTGCAAAGAAATACTCTCAAATAGATCCAGCCGAAGAAGCCTCCCTCACTTCCTGGAGAAGGCCGATCGTATTGCTGCAGGTGAAAGACCGCAACAGCCGCCCATTCCTTGCGAAGAACCTGAATTCAGGACTGAACCTTCTGGGCATTATGCTGCCATATATGCCCTTTCACTACCAGCTGTTCGGGAAGCTGAAGACTAAAGCCCTTGTCCTTACCAGCGGGAATTTCAGCAGCGAGCCCATCATTATTGACAATGCCGAAGCCCTTGAAAAATTTTCCCCTTTTACCGATGCAGTACTTCTGCATAACCGCGATATCTTCAACCGAACCGATGATTCGGTGGTGAGGATCATTGGAGGCAAAGAGAGGATATTCAGGCGTTCAAGGGGATATGTCCCTTCGTCTGTCCGTATGCAGTTATACACCGAAGGCATCATTGCTTTCGGAGCCGAGTTGTCGAATTGTTTTTGTGTGGGTAAAGGCAGCAAGGCTTTTTTAAGCCAGCATATCGGCGACCTGAAGGGTCTTGAGACTACCCTGTTTTACGAACAGACCCTTGAGCGGTTCGTCCGGATGTTCCGACTCAGGCCCGCGCTCCTGGCGGCCGACATGCATCCCGATTATATTTCCACAACAACGGCCGAGGGTTTCGGTACCCCAGACCTCATCCGCATACAACATCATCATGCACATATCGCTTCATGCATGGCCGAGAACAGGCTCGATGAAAAAGTGATCGGGGTCGCATTCGATGGAACGGGATACGGGGATGACGGTCATACCTGGGGTTCGGAATTCATGGTGTGTGATCTTGAAGGATACAGCAGGAAGAGCCATTTGGCTTACCTGCCTTTGCCGGGAGGGGACAGTGCCAGCGAAGATCCATGGAGAATAGCGGTTTCATGGCTTTATAAAGTTTACGGCAGGGAGTTCATGCAACTTGACCTGCCCCTGTTGAGGCAGGCTAAAGCAGAAAATATCCTGATGCTGCTGAAAATGATTGACAGGAAAGTGAACTGTCCGCTTACCTGCGGTGCCGGAAGGTATTTCGATGCTGTAGCTTCTATTCTCGGGCTTTGCCAGGTGGCCGAATTTCCTGCACAGGGGCCCATGCTGCTTGAAGCCAGGGTGGAAGCAGGCTGTGATGAAAGCTATGAATGGTCGGGGTTCCATGAGATCAGCGTGGATGCAGCCCTTAAAGGGATAGCCGGTGATGTTGCCCGAGGCGCAGACCAATCAATTATCATATCGAAGTTTCACAATACCATAAGTTCAATTATCTTTGAAACTGTTAAACGGATCAGCGTTGCTGAAGGCTTGAAAAAAGTGGTGATTTCGGGAGGTGTTTTCCAGAATAAATACCTGCTCGAAAGGACTGAGGGACTGCTCAGGGGATCCGGCTTTGAAGTGTATACGCATGCTGCTGTGCCCACCAATGACGGGGGGATTGCTTTGGGGCAACTCGCGGTAGCTGCAAAAAGGAGAGAATTATGTGTTTAGCCATACCTGCAAAAGTGATCCAGGTGAAGGGATCAAATGCCTTGGTGCTTATCGGTGACACCGAATATAATGCCAGCCTTCTCCTGATCGATGATGTGAAAGAAGGAGATTTTATCATGCTGCATGCAGGCTTTGCCATTCAGAAAGTCGACGAAGAGGAAGCTATAGAAACCATGAGGCTGTTGAACGAAGTGGCAGGATACGACCCGGAATCATAAGATGAAATACATAGACGAATACCGGAAAAAGGACCTCATCCTGGGGATTGCAGAAGAGATAAGGAAAATCTCAAAAAAGGAGATTGCCCTGATGGAAGTCTGCGGCGGCCACACCATGGCCATTCACAGGTTCGGGCTGCATTCTTTTCTGCCTCCCACGATCAGCTTGCTTTCAGGGCCCGGGTGCCCGGTCTGTGTTTCGGGACAGCATTTCATCGATACCGCCATTGCATACTGCAGGCAGCCGGGAGTCATACTTACCACCTACGGCGACCTTATCCGCGTACCCGGTTCAGCCAGTTCTCTTGAAAAAGAAAGGGCAGCGGGTATGGATATCCGTATTGTTTATTCCGTTCTGGAATCGCTTGAGATCGCAAGGAAGAACCCCGGCTCCAAAGTTATTTTCCTGGGCATAGGTTTTGAAACCACGGCACCTCTCACCGCAGCAGCCATTGCTGAAGCCGCAAAACTTAAACTCACTAACTTTCATGTGCTCAGTGCGCATAAGGTGATGCCCCCGGTAATGAAGGCTTTAGTAAAAGATGGAGTGAAGATCAATGGCTTCATCGCACCCGGACATGTCACTGCAATCACGGGGACCTCGATCTACAAGGATCTCCCGATGGCATTCGGCCTTGGTGTTGTGGTTTCGGGTTTCGAGCCGGTGGATATGATGCAGGCCATACTGATGCTGGTGAGGCAGATTGAGGCAGGGAAACCTAACGTTGAGATACAGTACCAGAGGGTGGTTCAGCCTTCGGGCAATGTGAAAGCACGTAAACTTCTTGATACTGTTTTTGAATTGAAGGACGACTACTGGCGGGGACTTGGCATGATCCCGCTGAGCGGGCTGAAAATTCGCGGTAAGTTTTCCGAATTTGATATTGAAAAGATTTTGCCTGTGGATGTCGCCATGGCCCCTGAGCCGAAAGGATGCATTTGCGGGATGATACTGCGCGGACTTAAAAAACCCACCGATTGCAAACTGTTTGCCAGGCGATGCACCCCATCCGATCCCGTTGGGGCCTGCATGGTTTCGGGTGAAGGCACTTGTGCAACTTATTATAAATACCGCGAATGAAAACCAGGGAAGATAAAATTTTGCTGAGCCATGGCAACGGGGGACGGATCATGCACGACCTCATTTCGGATCTGTTCATGAAGTATTTCGGGAACAGGATACTTGAACAGCAGGGTGATTCGGCCATACTTCCGGTTTATGTAACAACTGTAGTTGCCGGGCAACATTCCGGCTCCCGTAGTAAAACCAAGCCGGCTTTCCCTGAGAAGTCCGGCTTGGTGGAAATTGCCTTTACCACCGATTCTTTTGTGATCGACCCTATATTTTTCCCCGGAGGGGATATCGGGAAACTCGCGGTTTGCGGGACGGTCAATGACCTCTCCGTATCAGGGGCCGTGCCTCTTTATCTCAGCGCATCCTTCATTATTGAAGAAGGATTTCCAATGAAAGATCTCGAAACTATAGTGCGATCCATGGCTTCGGAAGCGAAAAAGGCCGGGGTGCTTATAGTGACAGGCGATACCAAGGTGGTGAATAAAGGCAAATGTGATAAACTGTTTATTAATACGAGCGGGATAGGAAAGATAGATAATGCCGCGCGGCTTGACAGGAAAATCAGCAGCATAAAGCCCGGTGACCTCATCATAATCAACGGCGCTTTGGGTGAGCACGGGATGGCCGTTATGAATGCGCGTGAATCATTCAACTTCAAGACTCCATTGAAATCCGATTGCGCCTGCCTGAATTACCTGGTAAGGGAAGTTCTTGACAACAGCAGCTCGGTGAAATTCATGCGTGACCCGACACGGGGTGGGGTTGCAACGGTGATGAACGAGCTGGCCGGAATGATGCCGTACGGCATTGAGTTATCAGAACCTGACCTGCCGGTCGGGAAAGGCGTAAGGGCCATGTGCGAACTTCTTGGCTTCGATCCCCTGTATATTGCAAACGAAGGAAAGGTGGTCATCGTTGCCGGTGAGAAAGAAGGCGAACGCATTGTGGAAGTCATGAAGAAAAACAAGCTCGGGAAACAAAGCGCAATCATAGGACACGTGGTAAAAGACCATCCGGGGAAAGTCGTACTCAATACTGAAACCGGGGGTAAGAGGATACTGGCGTCTCTGAGCGGTGACCCGTTGCCCCGTATATGTTAATGACCTGAATGTATGCATGAACTGTCCCTGGCTACTGAAGTGATCGATCTTGCATCGAGGGAAGCCGTGAAAAACGACCTTATTTCGGTCAGTGAGATCCGGATCGAGATCGGTGACCTGAGCGGGGTCGAGGCTGACATTTTTCAGTCGGCACTGGAAATGATTGTAAAAGATACTATACTTGAAAATGCAGCATTGCATCTGATTCGCACAAGCGGTAAAGGCAAATGCAATTCCTGCAACAAGGATTTTGAAATGAAGAACCGGCTTGACGTTTGCCCCCTCTGCAGTTGTTTTCCTTCGGAGATCAGCGGAGGACAGGAATTCAAGGTGCTGTCAATTGCAGGTGAATAAAAACCATTAATTAAAGGAATATGTGCGAGAGTTGCGGATGCGGGAAACCGGATGAGTTCACGATAAAAGAAAGTTGCGAAAATGAAAATAGCGAAAAGCGAAAAGCGAAAAGCGAAATAAATGGTGATCATCACCATAGTCACGACCACATGCATGATCACGATCACCACAGCCATGAACATATGCATGAGCATGACGGGCATTGGCATTCTCACGGGGATGAAGAAAATAGCGAAAAGCGAAAAGCGAAAAGCGAAATAAGGCATGAACATAAGGAGATTCCTCTGAATATTGATATTCTGGCCGAGAATAACAAGCTGGCCGAAAGGAACCGTGGCTATTTCGATGCGAAAAAGGTGGTTTGCCTGAACATGGTGAGTTCCCCTGGTTCAGGGAAAACAAGCATACTTGAAAAAACGATAAAAGAGCTTATTTCAAAACGAAAGATCTTCGTGATAGAAGGAGATCAGCAAACCACCAGGGATGCTGAACGCATTGAAAAATCGGGGGCTCCATCCATACAGATCAACACAGGTACCGGATGCCACCTGGATGCAAGGATGGTGAGCCTTGCACTGAAAAAAATGGAGGTTGAAAACCAGTCCCTGCTCTTCATTGAAAACGTAGGAAACCTGGTATGCCCTGCCTTATTCGACCTGGGAGAAAGCAAGAGGGTTATCGTGATCAGTGTGACTGAAGGCGACGACAAACCACTGAAGTATCCTTATATGTTCGAGACTTCGCACCTCTGCATCATCAATAAAACAGACCTGTTGCCCTATGTTGATTTCAGTGTGGAAGAGGTGAAAAAAAATGCGCTTCAGATAAATCCCAATCTTGAGTTCATCCTGATGTCGGCAAAGACAGGCGAAGGGATGAAAGAATGGTACGAGTGGATAGAGCAAAATAAATAGCAGGTTCTCTGCTATTTATTTTGTTCTGCAACCAATTCCCTGACTTTCTTCATAGCTTGAGGCACTGCTGCAGCGACATCCGGCGAAAGGTCCAAGCCCATATCCTGGAAATCCTTAACAGAAACGGCAATGAGATAGATCATGGGCAGCTCGCCAAGCAGGCAGGCTGAATCGATCAGGTCCTTCAGTCCTATTTCATGAGCGCTGAGCTGTCTGGGAAAATCCTTCGCATACTTAGGATGCAGAACCCTGATATGTCCTGCAGGAAATTCATCCAGTGAAGCATCGATTATGATAATTGTTTTGTAAGATTGTATATGCCCCAGCAGGTGAAACCCTCCTGTCCCTCCGTCCATCAGTTCGGCACCGGCCACGCCTCCCTCCTTTTCAAGCGCAGATATTACATGAATACCTACGCCTTCATCGTTCATTAAAAGATTACCGATCCCGAGAACCAGGATATTGTTTTGCAAACCTGACAAGTGTTCAGCTTATTGAAGGATCAGTTGTTCTTGGGACATTCTTCTGTCCTGTTTTCATGGCGCTCAACCACATCTTCTTCGATGAATTTCCAGCCACCGATCATGGATGAGGTTACACCCCTGCGCTCGATGTAGTCATGGTAGAATACCAGGTACATATGTATGAGTGCAAAGATTATAAAGCCCCACATCAGGATGTGATGGATCTGCCTTACATGCATATCACCGCCAAGAAAAGGAACAACCCAGGCGAACATATGAGGCAGAAAGGATTTGCTCATGGCAGCGTACATTCCGAAACCTGTAAGGCATTGCAGAAGAAAGATCAGGAATGTAAGAAAATAGATAAAGCTTGCAAGTGAGTTATGTCCTATCGAATCTATCTTTTTATTTGTCAGCTGAAGCACATCCACTTTTATTACCTCCAGCATTTCCTTCCACTGGCAGCGTTTCAGAGGGATGTAATTATACCAGCGGGCAAATTCATTCCCGGTAAATCCCCAGTAGAGGCGGAAAATGAAATTGAAGAAGAACAGGAATGCGGTTACGAAATGAATGAAGCGCACAGTACCAAACCAGTAGTTGAATGAAGCTTCGGTTCCTTTCATAAAGGCAGGCGGGTTACCAATGATGTAACCGGTGACACAAAGTGTGACGACACAAAGTGCATTGATCCAATGATAAAATCGGACGGGCAACTCCCAAACATGCACTTCACGCAAAGGGGTGGTGCGGTTTCTCATGGCTAATAGGTTTTCATCTCATGAATGGTACTGCCGTTCTCATCATAAAGATGCACAGCACAGGCAAGGCAGGGGTCGAAAGAATGTATGGTTCTCAGTACTTCCAGGGGATTTTTCGGATCGGCGATGGGAGTCCCGATAAGTGATTCCTCGTATGCTGAACGCTGCCCCTTAGTATCGCGCGGAGAAGCATTCCAGGTGGTAGGAACCACCAGCTGGTAATTAGCGATCTTCTTGTCTTCAATCACGATGAAATGTGAAAGAGCGCCACGGGGAGCTTCCACCATTCCAATACCTTTTGCCTTTTTAGGCCAGGTTTCGGGATCCCAGCTTGCATTGTTTTGGGTGCGGCTGTCACCGTTCTTGATATTTGCAAGAAGCTGGTTGTAGAATTCAAGCGCCCATCCGCAGGTGAGCTTGGTTTCAAGTCCCCTTGCGGCTGTGCGGCCCAGTGTCGAGAATAAAGCAGTAACAGGAACATCCAGAGTTTTCAATGCATATTCCACCACTTCTTTATAATCGGCGCGGCCGGATGCATAACCTACCAGGGTTCTTGCGAGAGGCCCTACCTCCATTGGATGGCCCTTCCAGCGCGGGGTCTTCACCCAGCTGTATTTCTGCGAAAAATCGAGATGCTCATAAGGCGGCTTGGGACCGGTATAATTGAATTTCGTTTCACCTTCCCAGGGATGCAAGCCTGCCTCATTACCCTTCGAATACTCATACCAGGAGTTGTTGATGTATTCCTGGATCTGTTCAGGATCTTCGGCTTTCACTTCCTGTATGTGGCTGAGGTCGCGGCCGAGTATGGCTCCGCGCGGCATCTTGAAACTGTCGGGATTGTTGTACCCGTTTGAAGGGAAATCTCCGAAAGCAAGATAATTGCTCAACCCACCGCCAATAGCTCCCCAGTCCTTATAGAAAGAAGCAACAGCAAGGAGGTCGGGAATGTACACCTGGTCTACGAAAGTCTTTGCATCCTGGAACAACTGTCCGACGAAAGCGAGACGTTCGGCATTCACTGCATTGGCTTCATCAATATTGATGGAACATGGAACACCTCCTACGAGGTAATTCGGGTGTGGATTTTTTCCGCCGAAAATTGTATGAACTTTCACGAGTTCCTTTTGCCACTGCAAGGCTTCAAGGTAATGGGCAACGGCAATAAGGTTGACTTCTGGAGGAAGTTTGTATGCCTTATGCCCCCAGTAGCCGTTGGCAAAAATACCAAGCTGTCCGCTTTCAACGAAATTCTTGAAACGTTTCTGGATATCTGTGAAATAACCTACCGAGCTCTTGGGCCAGGCTGAAATGCTCTGGGCTATCTTCGACGCTTCTGCAGGATTAGCTTTGAGGGCCGAAACCACATCGACCCAGTCGAGGGCATGAAGCTGGTAAAAATGGACCACATGGTCCTGGATATATAAGGCGTTTGCCATCAGGTTCCTGATGAGTTCTGCGTTCGGTGGTACTGAAATACCGAGGGCATTCTCAACAGTCCTGACGGAAGTCAGTGAGTGCGTAGAGGTACATACGCCGCAAACACGGCCTACAAAGGCCCATGCATCGCGGGGATCGCGGCCCTTCAGGATGGTCTCGATGCCACGCACCATGGTGCCGGCACTGTATGCGTCGGTTACTTTACCATCTTTTACTTCTATTTCTACCCGCAGATGGCCTTCAATGCGGGTGATGGGATCTATTACGATTCTGTCTGCCATGGCTGTTATACTTTCTTGGTTTCAACTTCTGAACCTTCTTCAGGCTCATTAATTATCTCTTTATGCTTGCGGATGTTGGTGACTACGGCATGAGCGGCAATACCGACTGCAGTGCCTATGCCCAGCCCAAGTCCTACCTTGTCGGCGGTGGTCTCGATACCGAAACCTTCAACACCGGGGAGATGCTGGTAGAACGGACCGTTATCCCAGAATCCTTCTTCGGCACAGCCTATGCAGGGATGGCCGCTCTGGATCGGGTAACTCACACCGTCGTTCCATTTGATGATACCGCAGGAGTTGTAGGTAACAGGACCCTTGCAGCCCATCTTGTAAAGACAATAACCTCTTTTTGCTCCTTCGTCGTCGAAGGATTCCACGAACAAGCCTGCATCGAAATTGGCTCGGCGGTAACAGGTGTCATGCACCCTTCTTGAATAAAATGCCTTGGGCCTTCCCATACCGTCAAGCTGGGGGATGCGGTCGAAGGTAAGAAGATGTACGACTACACCGGCCATGACATCTGCGATCGGAGGACATCCCTGAACATTAATTACAGGTTTACCGCTGATGACCTTATGTACCGGTTTCGCTCCGGTCGGATTCGGGCTTGCAGCCTGAACACAGCCTGCAGAGGCACAGTTGCCCCATGCAACGACAGCCTTGCAGTTCTTCACTGCCTCCTGGAGGATCTGCAGTGCGCTACGGCCGCCGATACAGCAATATGCTTCATTTTCGGTGGGGATGGAACCTTCAACCATAACGATATATTCGCCGGGATACTTCGCCATAACAGCCTTGTATGCCGCTTCGGCGGGAGCCCCTGAAGCCGCCATCAGTGTTTCCTGGTAATCTAAGGAGATCTTGTCAAGAACAATATCGGCAATAATAGGATGTGAAGCTCTTATAAAGGATTCGCTGCAACAGGTACATTCCTGGAAATGGAACCAGATGACCGGCATTCGCGGTTTGGTTTCAAAGGCTTTCGCGATCTGGGCCACCCCGCTCGCTTCCAGGCCCATGAAAGCAGCCATGGTCGTACAAAACTTAATGAAATCGCGGCGGGAAACACCTTTCCCCCTGAGTTCCTCATAAAATGTCAGACGTTGATTCTCCATAAACGATTGAGGTTAAAGATTTGCAGATTAAAGATATAGATTAATAAGCCTATGTCAATACGTTTAAAGTAATTTGTAACCGGTCTATGTAAAAATTAAATACGTAATTCAACGGAAATCATTAAATTTAACCCGGAAAAATAATATCATACTTATGAAATATTTCATTCAAAAACATATAAGTTGGATGATCTTTCTCACATCCATGATGATATTACCCTCCTGCGGGAACCAGGGAGGGAGTGAAAGTTCTTCGGGAGATGCAATCCAGGAGGTTATCAAGAGGGAAGTTATCCTTTCGCCCGAGGCTCAGGACATGCTGAACCGTTTCCCCACTCCTCTCGACGTAACGACAACCCTGCAGGCCGCCAAGGCCCCTTACATCTTCAGCCTTTGCAATCCACCCGCCAATCTCAACAGGTACTTTACTGAAAAAACCAAAGCCCTTAACCTGGGGGTTTACAGCACCGATTTGGCCTACTCATCGGTATACCAACGTGCTGATGAAACCGACAAATTTCTTTTCTGTACAGGAAAGCTTGCCGGCGACCTGGGTATAGGCGGGGTTTACGACAAAGACCTGCTTAAAAAGGCCGAAAGCTATAAAAACAACCGTGACAGCCTGGTTTCACTTGCAAGGACGTTTTTCAGGTCGACCACTGACTTCCTGAGAAAAAACAACCGCACCCAGGTCGCTGTGCTTGTCGCTTCAGGAGCATTTACCGAAGGCCTGTATATCACTTCCTCATTATGCCAGTTTGCCCCGGGGAATCTCAGGATAAGGGAAGGCATCCTTGCCCAAAAGGAAAACCTTGACAACCTGATAGTGGTCCTGGGGGCTTACGGGAGCGATTCCAATATCAAACCCGTGGCTGATGAAATGTCGAAACTGAAAAAAGTATTCGACATTCTCGGCGTTAAAAATAAACCCCTGTCGCCGGCTGACCTGGACGCAGTGGTTGCAATCTCGGGAGAAGTAAGGGATTACATGACCAGGTGATCTGCACTATAAGAGAACAGCAGGGGATTACCCGTCATCTCATCCGCAGTCGCCTTACTTTAACAACTTACCGCTTAGAAGGAGCAATGCCGTTTCGGTGAGTTTTGTCCTGAATTCGGCTTCAACAAGGCGTGTATCGGCACTCAGAAGGTTTCTCTGGATTTCGCGAAGCTGAAGTGATGAGATCGATCCCACTTCAAAACTCTCCCTGGCAATATCCATATTCTTGCGAGCCAGTTCCACATTTTGGAGTTCGAAGGACACCAGTTCAAGCTGGTTCATGTATTCATTATATATTTTAAGAAGGTATGCGTCAATCTTATTTTCAAACTGTTTTATTTCAAGTTCAGAGCTGGCATAGGAGACCTTTGCATTGCGGTACTCCCTCTGGAGGTTCAGCCCGTTGAAGATATTCATATAGGCTGTAACCCCTATGATGGCTCCGAAATTCCTGTTGTAATTGGTTATGCTGGCCTCTGAAGATGCGTTCGAATAATTGATGCCGGTGGTCAACCCGATAACGGGCCATTGAACTGCCCTCGCCGCTTTAACATTGAGGCCGCTCAGCTCCATATTCCTGTTGTACAGAAGCAGGTTGCGGTTAGCCTCTTTCATACCCACCCTCAGTGAATCATAGTTAAGCTGGTAATGAAGTAATATTGTATCCCTGACATCAAACTGCAGGGTGACATCCCTTGCCATAAATTCATTCAGAGTGGCCAGCGAATTCAACGAAACTGTCTTCTGATTTGAAAGGTTGGCTATATCTGCATTCAGTTCAACTTTGGCTTTCAGGAGTTCCAGCTCCGAGCCGCTTCCTGTTTCGAACCTAAGCCTTGCGAGGTCGAGCCTGAACTGCGAGATCCCCACCTGCTCTTTCATGATCGCAGTCTGCTTTTGCTGGCGGATGATGTCATAATAAGAAATCATGATACCCGCAAGGGTGTTCTCAACGGAGATCTTCACACTTAGGTCGCCTATCTCTTCAAGCTTCTTCAGTTTGTCGTAAGTGATGAACATTTTGAGCCCGTCAAAGAGTGTCCAGTTCAGGTTGATCCCCGCAACAGCCAGGCTGGACTGGGCTTTCGTGTTCTTCAGTTCAACACCTGTAATATTTGTCACATTTGCATTGCTGATCCCTAAGCCGTAACCTGCGTTGACATCAATGCCCGGAAGCATCCCCGCATTTCCGGGTGTGGCATTGTTGACAGATATCTGCAGAGAATTCTTTGCAATGTTAATACCGTAATTATTCGAAAGGCCAATCTCGATGGCCCTGTCCAGCTTAAGAATTTCCTGGGCAACCGCTGTGTATGCAGCGATAATGAGACACAACCCGGTGATTAACGTTTTTTTCACTATTTATTCGCACTAATTTCTTATTTCATTTGTGTGCTCATTTGGCCTTCGGCGAACGCTTTTATTTCGCTATTTCGCCATTTCGCTTTTCGCTATTTAATTTTTCCCTTGACAAAAATGTATAAAACGCAGGTATTATAAAAAGCGTTAGGAAGGTCGAAAAGATCAGCCCTCCCACCACTGCAATACCCAGTGACTGCCGGCTTTCAGATGAAGCGCCTATATTCAGTGCGATAGGTAGTATCCCGAGCACCATGGCCGATGAGGTCATGAGGATGGGCCTGAACCTGGATGCGGCAGCCGTTCGCACGGCTTCGAGTTTATTCAGCCCAGCCTGTTTCCTCTGGTTCGCAAATTCGACGATAAGGATGCCGTTTTTGGTAACCAGCCCTATGAGCATGATTATCCCTATCTCGCTGAAGATATTCAGGGTTTGCCTGAAATACCAGAGCGAGAACATGGCCCCGGCAATGGCCAGGGGAACGGTAAGCAAAATGATGAAGGGATCGACAAAACTTTCGAACTGGGCCGCAAGGATCAGGAAAATGAGAACGATTCCGAGTATGAATACGAAAATGAGGCTGGATGAGCTTTCACTGTAATCACGGCTTTGTCCCGCGAGGTTTGTCTTGATGCCCGGAGGCAGTATCTCTTTCGAAATCCTGTCAAGCTCCCTGATGCCGTCACCCAGGGTAGCTCCCTGGGTAAGGCCTGCGGATATTGTCGCAGAGATATAACGGTTATAAGAGTAAATGGCAGCAGGATTAATATTTTCCTCTATGCTGATCAGGTTGTCGAGTGGCACCAGGTCGCCCTGGTTGCTCCTTACATAGAGTGATTTCAATGCATCCGGATCGCCGCGGTAGCGCGCCATCAGCTGCCCGATGATCTCATACTGCTTGCCGTCCATGTAGAAATACTGGTAGCGCTGTCCGCTAAGGCTCAGCTGAAGCGTTCGTGCGATCTCCTCCGTTGAAACATTGAGAAGCGAAGCCTTGTCGCGGTTCACCGTGACCCTGAGCTCGGGCTTGTTTATTTTGAAATCGGCATCGACGAACTGCAGTATCGGGACTTTCCTGGCTGCTTCAAGAAAATGCGGCAGCACATCCTTGAGCATGGTCAGGTTTGGCGCCTGAAGCACATACTGCACCGGCTGGCCCGAAAACCTGTCGCCAATGGTAGGAGGTTCGAAAGGGAAGCATCGTACACCTGTAATCGCCTGGAGTTCCCTGGCTGCTTTCACGAAGATCTCGTGCTGGCCGCGTTTCCGCTTATCGGCATCCTGAAGGTAAACGATCTCCATTCCCTTGCTGGGATTGTCTTTGGCCCCTATGCTGGGCGCGACCATGTAAAAATAGGTCGACACCTCAGGAACCGAATCCCTGAAATACTTATCCACCCTTGCCATGTACTTGTCCATGAACTCATAGCTTGACCCTTCTGGCGCGAGAGTAGGGATACGTATGTTGTTGCGGTCTTCGAAAGGCGCCAGTTCCGAATGAAGGGACTTGTAGAACACATAGATCAGGCCTGTAATGACAAGGAAAAGAGGCACAGCCATCCACCGGCGTTTTAAAAAAACATCAAGCCCGCGTTCATAAGCCCGGTTCAGTGAATCAAAAAAAGGATCAGTACTGCGGATGAGCCAGTTCGGCTTGCCACTCCTGGGTTTTAAAATGCGGGAACACATCATGGGCGAAAGGGTGAGAGCTACGAAAGCCGAGATCAGCACCGAACCTGCAACCACCAGGGCGAATTCGCGGAACAGCCTGCCAACAAGACCCTGCAGGAACATCACAGGGATGAACACTGCAGCCAGCACGATGGTTGTCGAGATCACTGCGAAGAAGATCTCGCTCATTCCTTCGTTGGCAGCTATGACCGGGTTCATACCACCGCTGACCTTGGCATGGATATTCTCGAGCACAATGATGGCATCATCGCACACCAAACCTATCGCCAGCACCACTGCAAGAAGTGTAAGAACATTGATGGAAAGCCCGAACAACGCCATCAGGATGAAAGCGCCGATGAGCGAGACTGGGATTGCGACAACGGGTATGATGGTCGACCTCCAGTCGCGCAGGAAAAAGAAGATAATCAGGATCACCAGCAGCAGTGAGATGAATATGGTTTCCTTGACTTCCTTCACCGCCCTGCGTTCGAACTTCGTGAAATCATATCCTATGCTGATGCTGTATTCGGCAGGGATCTCATCTTTGAGCTTGTCCATCCTCCGGTAGAACTCATCGGCAATAGCCACGTTGTTCGCGTCGTTCTGGGGCACCACTCCGATAATCAGGACAGGCAGCAGGTCCATCATCACGGTGGACCTGTCGTTCTGGGGATAGAGCTCGGCAGTGCCTAAATCGGACAGGCGTATGATGTTGCCGCCCTCCTGTTTAATGATCATGTTGTTGAACTGGTCGGGGCTCTGCATAAGGCCGAGGGCTCTTATAGTAAGTTCTGTCATGCTCCCTTCAACCCTGCCCGTGGGCAGTTCAATATTTTCCCTGGATACAGCTTTCTGTATATCAAGCGAAGTGATGCCGCAGGCTGCCATCTTATACGGATCAAGCCAGAGCCGCATCGAGAATTTCTTCTCGCCGAAGATCTTGATGTCGCCTACCCCGGGAATGGTTTGCAGCCTTTCCTTAATCACGTTTTCCATCAGGGCATTCACCTCCATGATATTATGCTGGTATGAGCGGATGACCATGAAGATGATTGCATTTGCGTTGGCGCTGAGCTTTTCGACTATAGGCGGATCGACATCCTTGGGTAGCTGGCTGATGGTTTTGGAAACACGGTCGCGAACGTCATTTGCAGCAGACTCCATATCGTGACCGAGGTTGAACTCCACAGAGATCAGGCTGGTCTGGTCGTTGGAGATTGACGAAAGCACCCTGATCCCTTCGATGCCGTTGATTGCATCCTCGAGGGGTTCGGTGATCTGGGCCTGTATGATCTCGGGGTTGGCCCCTGCATAGTTGGTGGTTACTGAAACCACCGGCGGGTCCATGGCAGGGTATTCGCGGATCCCGAGGTAAGAATAGCTTACAAGCCCGAAGATCACGATCAGGAGGGAAAAAACCGTGGCCAGTACAGGCCTTTTTATGCTGACGGACGAGAGGCTCATATCAGTTGAGTTTCACGAGCTTGAGCGGTGAATCGGGTTTTATCCTTAAGAGGTTCGTTACCACGACAGTATCATTCAGTGAAAGGCCTGAAGTGATCTCGACGCTCTGAAGATTGCGCATGCCGGTAGTCACCTGCTGAAGCACTGCCTGTCCTGATTTCATGAGGTATACATCATATCCCTTGACCGTAGGTATGAGTGCTGCCGTAGGGATAAACAGCTTTTTGACAATGGCTTTCAGGTCTATGTCGACTTTCACCGAAGCCCCGGGCACCAGGCTGCCGTCTTTGTTGTCGCAGATGGCACGCACAGGAATGGTCCTTGTATGCTTTTCCACATCGGGTTCCACTGCGTCTATCACTGCCAGGGTTGGTTTTGAAGAATAGTCGGTGGTAAAATGTATGAGCGATCCCTGCCTGAGGTCCGAAGCATAACGCTCCGGGACTGAGAAATCCACCTTGATCCTGCTTACATCCTGCAAATTTGCAAGAACAAGATTCGGGGTAACCCAGGCTCCTTCGCTTACATTCCTCAGCCCTATCTTCCCGGTAAAAGGAGCCCTGATCTCGGTCTTGGAGAGGTCGACTTTTAGTATCTCTATTTCGGCCCTGATAGTATTGAGGTGGTTGGCCGTATTATCATATTGTTCCTGGCTGATCCCGCCTTTTGAAAGCTGTGCTTTCTCCCTGGATTCGTTGGTCGCTGCAAGTTTTTCCTCTATGGTCAGTTTGTTGATCCTTGCAACCAGCTCCGAATCGTCGAGTTTGAACAGTACCTGGCCTTTAGCGACCAGTGAGCCTTCTTTCAGAAAAACGCCTGTCACCTTTTTGCTGATCTCGCTTACGATGGCAACGCTTTCGTTGGCTCTTAAAGAGCCGATGGTGCTGATCCTGTATACCAGGGAAGTGTCTTTTGCAATGATGACCTCGACAGGAACCGCAGTTTTTGCCGGGGACGCGGCCTGGCTTGTCTTTTTATTGTTTCCCGAAAATATCCTCAGAAGAATAAGAAGGATAACCAGCGCGAGAATGCCAAAGAATATCAGCTTTCGTTTCATGACCCTTGATCATTGAATCTCAAATATAATAAATTAATCTCCCTGCGCCAGTTTTTTTTCCCTTGTCTCGGGGAAAGTCCAGATCCAGGCACCGGTCAGCAGGGCGAACAGGGCTGCAAGGGAGATACCCCCGCCAAGCCCGTAATGCACGGCTATCACTGAAATTACAACCGGCGTAAAGAACTGAATCCCCCTTGCAAGATTAAATGCCGAGCCCATGGCCGTGCTACGCACCGAGGTCGGGAAGAGTTCAGAAAAGAGTGAACCGAACCCCCCGAACATCCCGGTTCCGAAACCCACCATGAACATAAAGCCGAGGATGATGAAGGGATACATGACTATATCATCCCAGAAGATTGTCACCATGACCAGGCCCAGAGTCATGATCACCGAATAGATGCTGTAAGCCGGCCTTCTTCCATACCTGTCGGCGATAACACCGAAAAAAAGATATCCAAGGAAACCTCCGGTTTGTGTGATGAGTATCCATAATGCGGATTTAGTGAGCGAAAAATTCCTTTCGTTATGGAGGTAACCCGGCATCCATGAGTAAGTAAGCCAGTAGGCCGTCATGTCAAAGATCGCGAGTATCAGCCCGAGGATGAAATATTTCCTGTTTTCTTTGGATAAGAGTTCCTGGAACTGCAGAATCGTTGCATTTCTCTTATACTTGTCCTTTGCTGCTGCAATCGACATTTTTTTCCTTCTCAGCCAGAGGTCCGATTCGGGCAGGTGCCTCCGGATGAAGAGCACCAGGAAAGCAGGGAGCACCGAAACAAAGAAACAGGCCCTCCAGCCGATGTGAGGTGCAATGAGTCCTCCGACAATCGAAGCAAGTGCTATACCCAAAGGGGCGCCGGTCTGCATCATGGCACAATACCGTCCCCTGACTTTTGCCGGAAAAGTTTCACCTACATAAGTCTGGCCTGTCCCCCATTCTCCTCCTACTCCCAGGCCTGTAAGTATCCTGAAGATCATAAGAAGCCAGAAACTGCCGGCAAGACCCGAGAGGAATGTGCCAATGGAATAAGTCAGAATGGTCCACTGAAGGACAGGTTTCCTGCCGTAACGGTCGCTGAGGATGCCGAAGATCACGCCCCCTATCGCAGTAGCTGCAAGGCTGGCACCAAGCACATACGACATCTGCAGGTTTGTAAAATTGTATTCTTTTGCAATAGGGATGAGCAGGAAAGTGAACAGAATGAGGTCATAAAAATCGAACACCCAGCCGGCCCAGCTCATGCCGAGAATCCTGTAATGTGTGGATGTTATTGTTTCAGATTCGTTAAGCAGTGGAAGTTGTGCGTCGGTAATTTCAAGAGTGGGAGAGCCAGTCATGATGTTCCGGTTTCGTTTCTGTACAGATGTCTAATACAAATCTACAGAATTATCCGGGTTAAAAAAACACCAGCCCCATCAGCAATATTCCGGCTATGCCCAGCCCTACACTTCCGTACCACAGGAATTTTTTCCTGGTAAGCGCTGAAATCGCACAAATTGCAATGGCTACCTGAAAGACTGTGACACCCCTGGCCAGTTTATTATGCAGCACAAGAAAAGCTGAAGATTTTTGTTCCTTCTCTTTTGCAACGTTATTGATCTCCTTTTGTTCGTCCCTGTACTTATCGGCCTTTTCCAGATCCTTTGAAGCAGGTTCTTTCCCAAGCTGCTTCAGCATGTCCATCTTGCTTTCAACCACTGCAAGCTTGATCCCTTTTGCCTGGTAAAAAGCCCATTGATCTGACGCCTGGAGCTGCTCAATCATTGCTTCATTGGCATAATGGCCGGCAAGCAGTGCGGCAATGGCTGCAAACACCGCCAGCACAGCTGCGGTCAGAGCCACCATCAACACCCACCTTTCCTGGCTCTCACGTGACTTCTCATTCAGCTGTTCCTGCAGATGTTCGGTGGGGACTTCAATCTCTTCCATATTAACACATGATATGATTGTACAAAATTATAACGGTTAAAGGCTGTTAATCTGTATTTACAATGTCTTTTTTTTCAAAAACCCCCAGATAAGGAACATGATAAAAATACCGCAGTTGAACTCAACAAGGGCATTGACAATCATCATTCCCGGGCTCCACTGCCCTTGTTCAAGCCTGATCCCTGAGACCAGCAGGGAAAATTCGAGGGCGAATTCAACCAGTGTCCCGATAAGAAAAATATAAAGCAGGTCCTTCCAGCTGATCTTTTCCATGTAAATCATGATGATCCCTGCGAAAAGGTTTAATACAGCGAGGCCGCCCATGATCCATCTTTGCTTCCCCTGACCCATATCCCTCGACACCCTGATCAGCGTATCGTCAAGCGGGAGCCACTGCGACAGCAACCCCACCATCGTCCATCCGCAGTAAAATAAAAAAGTCCAGAATAAGATTTCACGGTTGCTTCTTTTTTCAAACATCACTATGACATAGGAAAACTGCACGAAACCGGGTGAAAAGCAAAACCAGGCAAAAAAGAGTTCAGGATACAGGCCGCCTGAATAATGCCGGGATCCCATGATACGGTACCAGAGCATGTAATCGATGAGGATGTAGATGATCCATCCTGCAATCCCCCAGCGGATCGCAGAGAAATGGCGTTTGCGAGCCAGGGTTGTGATCCAGAACACCAGGAAAACGAGGTCGAAATAAATGAAATCCGTACCGAAAGTGCGGGTGACAATATGAGACATACTTTACAATTATTTTTTCTGTTGCTGAAGCAAAAATAGCATCTTATCCCGATAAACTTTATATGCTGTTTATGGATTAAGTAATATATTTGCGCTTCCAAGATATTCAATAAACCAGGACCTTAGTGGCGAAGTTTTCAGCAGGAAATACAATTTCCAAATTTTTGATCCTGGCTTTCGTCTTATTTTCCCATTACCCGGTAACAGCATTCAGCCAGGAAAACATGCCGTCATCTGCAGCCCTTGAATACCAGGTCGCCACCTGGCATGGATTCAAAAAATCAGCTTTTACGATTACGTTCGACGACAACTACCGTTTCCAGGTCACTCTTGCGACTCCATTGCTTAACCAGCATAATTACAAAGCGACCTTTTTTTTAGTTACGAACCGTATAGGCAAAGGCTGGTGTCCCGGCTGGGATACGGTGAACATGCTTGCATTGCAGGGCCATGAGATCGCCAGCCATTCAAAGAACCATGCAAATTTTGCAGAACTTTCGCAGAATCCAGCGTGGGCCGACAGCATGATACATGAACTCAGGGATTCAAGGGACTCCATCAATGCAAGAGTGCCTTCGCAGAAGTGCGAGACCTTTGCCTGGCCAAGCGGTTCAGTGGATACCACATCGATCAATCTTGCCAGGAATTATTATATGGCAATCAGGGGGACCGAGAATTATTTCAACGGCAATACTCCTGCGAATTTTTATAACATTTACAGCCAGCATATTTACCATGACACTCCCCTGGATGAAGTCAACGGCTTTATCGACACCATTGTCTCGAGGAGCGGATGGCTCATTGAACGCTGGCACGGGTTCCGCCTGATGCACGACACCAACGGTTATGAGCCTGTTCCTATCGGGGAATTTGCCGAGCATATTAATCATGTTGCCGAGAACCAGAATAATCTTTGGATCTCGACTATGGATTCTGTTGTCAAATACATCAGGGAACGCAATGCTGCAATTCTTTACCTTATCGACTCATCAGGATACCACGTGGTATTCAACCTCACCGACAACCTTCCCGACTCCCCTTATCCCTACAAGGTGCCGCTGACGCTTAAAATCAGGACATATGCCCATATGGCGAATGTTTACCAGATCACCCAGGGCAGCAGGATACTGCCGTTCAGGTTCGCATGGCAGGGTGGTGTTTCGTATATAGTATTCAGTGCCATACCCCACGACAGCCTCATCATCATGCATCTTCCTGATCCCGCAGGTTCCCCTGATCTCACTTCAATTAACAATGGAATTACGGTTTATCCTAATCCTTTCAGATCAGTAACCACCATTTTATTTGAGATGACTGAAGATGGGTTTGCTGAAATCAGGATATATGACCGTTTGGGCCAAAAGGTGAAGGATCTCAGTAAGCATTACATTAGAGGAAGGAACAATATAGAATTTGAAAGCTCCGGGCTGAATCCGGGCATTTATGAATGCATTATCATGACCAAAGGAAAAAGAATGGATGCACGTATGATCCTTGTACGTTAATTCTTATGCCCGCCTGTTAGCTGTCAAAATAAGAAAATCAATCGTGAATAAAACTAATCTGCTCTCATGAGCTTTCGTTTGCGTAATTTTATTACGCGGTTTCGATACCTTTGTTAATTAGCACTAACGATTATGAAGAGAATTCTTGTCAAGCTTGTTTACACATTTTTTGTGAGCCTCGCGATTTTATCATGTACAAAAAAGAGTACCGATTATGTGCCTTCAACCAGCAGCCAGATCCAAAGCAGCCTGCAGTCCATGATTGACAAAATGGTCACGGACTACAGGTCTGAATTTCCCGGATTTCCCGGGGGCCTGGCTTTAAAAGTCAGTTCGAAAAACGGTTCCTACTTTGTTTCATCTGGTTTCAGCGAAGCGATCACCGACCAGTATCATTTCAGAATAGCCAGCCTTACAAAAGTGTTTACCTCCACTTCTATCGTCCTCCTGGCACAGGAAGGCAAACTGAACCTGGATGCAAAGCTTACCGATACCATACCCGGGACAAGCATGACGTATATTCCACAGGATGCAAACTACAATATACCTTACAAAGACCAGATCACGATCCGCCTCCTGCTCGAGCATAATGCCGGGGTGTTTGATGTTTCCAACGCTCTAATCCCCGATACTGTGACAGCCCCTGTGCCGTATAAGGGGAAATGGTACATTGGTTATGTGATGGATCCTGAACCTGAACACACCTTTACATTTGACGAATTGGTAGGAGTGGTCTCAACCTGCAGGCTTTTCCTGTTCCCTCCGGGCCAGGGACATCATTATTCCAATACCGGGTACTCTATCCTTGGGAAGATCATCGAACGTGTTTCAGGGATGAGCTATCCACAGTTTGTCACCGAGAATATTTTCAACCCCATGGGGTTAAACAATTCCTATGCTCCTTACAAAGGCGATGACCAGTTGATCCCTCAGCCCTTTGTCAGGGGTTTCAAGTATTCACCGGCAGTTGTGGAATGCACCAAATCGAATATTTCGGCTAATGTAGCCGAAGGCAACCTCATCTCGAACGCTGACGATCTTTCGCGTTTCATGCGCAGCCTCATCAGGGGAGAAGGCGTACTCAGCCCGGTATGGGTTAACGATTTTATGCTTGTGATCCCAAAAACATCTTTCGATAACCTGAATTATGCGCTGGGCATCACTTACGCCCAGAACCTCGGATGGGGGCATACAGGAGCTCATGAAGGATTTTACACCCGCATGGTTACCGATCCCGTAAATGACATCACGATAGTGGCTTTTGTGAATTCATGGAATGAGGTCCCGGGCGCCGAGATACCGTTGATCATGAAAATTGAAGAGGCCTGTTACAAAGCCAGGAATATCGTGCAATAAAACGCAAGCCGGCATTCAGCGGGTGCTGAATGCCGGCTTGCCTGAAAGATCCATTGAATACTGCAGCCCTGCCTGCGCCCCTGTTGTATTTCCAGGTTTTATGCTTTTCACATGCAATAGTAACAGATGTGATAATTATGTAATATTTTATCATAATTGTGTAACAAGGGCCCATATAATCGTAGATATCTTTATATGTTGGTAACTCCGTATGTCCAGGGAAATCTTGTTATTAATTATTACAGACTACTGAAGTGACAATAAATGGTATGAACCCCGGGGCAAGCCCCGGCCCCGGCTTCCGCAGCAAGTGGGGGGAGATTTACCGCGAGAAATGTAAAAAATTGTATCTATGAATTTAATCCGGAAAACTGATGACAAGTAACAAGGTAAGTGCAATTTTTAAGGATGCAGGAGCCCTATATGATTTTATGGGCCATGCCCCTCTTGATTATGATACCCGTGAAAAGTTCTCCCTCGTTAACCTTGGATATTGGAATGGTCTTAACTCTTTTGCCAAAGGGCATTTATCGCTTTCCAACCAGGCCTTGTTTCAACTCGTTTGTCAAAACGCACGCTTGTCGCCAATTGATGAAACCGTCGTAGATATTGGCTGCGGGTTCGGAAATGTTGCCATCCTTTGTGTCAAAGAATATAATTGTCCGAATGTTATCGGTATAAATATTTCGCAATACCAGATTGACCAGTCGATGGAAAAAGTTGCACAGATGGGTCTGCAGCACCGGATCGCAATAAAAAACATGTCAGCAACAGATCTTGACTTTGCCGATAATTCTGTTGACAAAATGATAAGTACTGAAGCCGCCTTTCATTTTGATTCAAGAATTGATTTCTTCAGGGAAGCCTTCCGCACTTTGAAGCCAGGCGGCATTTTATCAATGGCCGATATGGTATATAACAAGCCCCGGAATGTATTAGAGAAAAGCATTTTACCGCATTTACAGGATGGCTTGTATATTCCATCAGCAAACGTTTACGGCTTTGATGAATATATTGTGAACATGAAGGAAGCAGGCTTTGAGATTATCGACGCTAAAAACATTACTTCCTACGTCAGGCCCTATTTTCGGAAATGGGCATTTTCTCATCCTGTCAACCTTGTTATTAACCGTAAAATCAGCTGGATATTTTCGACTATTGGCTTTTTGGTTTACCCCTGGGAGTATGTGTACATAGCGGCAAAGAAACCATAGAAAAGAATGGTGGGACGATCCGGGCTGAAACTCAGGCAGGCAAGGAGAAGAAAAAGGTGCTGCCTTTCCCGATTTCAGATGTAAACCATATCCTGCCCTTCAGGGCTTCGGTATAAGCCTTTGCAATGGCAAGGCCAATACCAGCCCCCTCATGCCCCCTGTTAAGACCCATGTCGGCCTGCACGAACCGCTTGAAAATAGCTTCCGCCTGGCCGGGAGGTATGCCGATACCTGTATCCCTGACGAATAGCACCAGGGAGTCTTTTTCCCTGTAGCTGCCCAGCTCGATTTTTCCTTGTGGTGTGAATTTAAAGGCGTTCTTCAGCAGTATCTCGAAGATCCTGGCAAGTTTTACGCCATCGGTGACCACAACCGCCTCCTCACCCCTGACCATTTCAGCAATATACAATTCAAGGCCGTCAATATCGGCCTGGGATTTAAAGGTGTAAAACTGGGCCCGGATAATGTCATCGGTGTAAACCCGGACCATTTCAGCCACAGATTCACCGGCCTCGATACGGGATATCTCGATGATGTCGTTGATGGTTTCCAGAAGTCGCTGTCCGCTTGAGGTTGCCATGCCGATGCAGTCCATTTTCCGGTTCTTGTCAATGTCGTCTTTCCCCAGCATCATAAGAGCCCCCATGATACCGTTAAGGGGAGTCCTGATCTCGTGGGAGATGTTCATGAGAAAAGCCGTTTTCAGCCTGTCGCTTTCTTCGGCCCTTTCTTTAGCGACACTCAGCTCACTGGTCCTTTCTTCGACCCTCTGCTCCAGGGTCTGGTTCAAGTGTTCAAGCTTTTCCATGCTTCTCTTCAGTGAAATATGAGTCTTTACCCGAATGATCAGCTCCCTGCTGTCGAAAGGTTTGGTAATGTAATCCTGGGCGCCTACTTCAAACCCCTTCAGCACGCTCTCCCTCAGGGTTTCGGCCGTAAGGAAGAAAACCGGCATTTTATCCAGCCTGGGGTTTGAACGGATCTTCCTGCATACATCGAAACCGTCCATCCCTGGCATGTTCACATCCAGGAGCACCAGGTCGAATTCCCTGATCTCAAGCCATTCGAGAGCTGCATTACCGTCTACGGCGAATTCCAGCCCGTAATTTTCATTCCTGAGAAACTTGCCGAGAACCTGCAGGTTTTTAGGATTGTCGTCAACAATCAGGACCCTTCCCGCCATTTCTTCATTATTCTCTTTCATAGTCCCATGGATTAAACAGCCAACCTGATTTGTCTTATAAGATCATTATATTGTTGGATCAGCGAAAGTATCTTTTCAATGTTCAGGTCATCGGCTGCATCTTCCATTTCCTCCCCGAATTTAACCAGTATCCTGGAGTTGTGTAACGCCCCGAGATCTTTCAGATCGGTCCCGAAGGCCCTGATCTCGGTGATCGGCTGCCGTTTGACGAAAGTTTCGTTCCGTTCCCGGTATTCATTTTCCAGGACCCTCAACAGCTCATCTTTATTCCTGACCTCCTCGTCGGGGGACAATTTGCTGTCCTTCGGAATGGTTTTTTGTATGACAGCGGGCTTGTACCTCAGATGCTTGCACAATTCGCTGTAAAGTTCGGTCACAAGAACCGGTTTTACCAGTATTCCGTCAAATCCGCTTTCAGAAATGTGTTTCATGCTGCTTTTCATCGCAGCTGCCGTATATGCGATCACTGGAACACGACTCAGCAATTTGTCCTTTTTCAACCTCCTGCGCAATTCAAACCCGTCCATTCCTGCCATTTTTGTATCAGTGATAATCAGGTCAGGCACGTCCTCTTTTGCGACCTTCAGAGCTTGCTGGCCTCCTGAGGCCAGAACCACCGTGATGCCTGAATTTTTAAGGGCATCCCTGAGGTAATTCCTGCTGATTTCGTGATCGTCCACCACCAGGACCCTGGCCGGTTCAAATTCGACAAATTCGGACTCAGGGTGTTCAGCAGCCGGTCGGTTCCCCTCATCGTCGTAACAACGGATACCGGGCAGATCCACAGTGAAACGGCTTCCCTTCCCGGGCAGGGATGATAGCGAAACCGACCCTCCCATCAGTCCGACCAGCCTGCGGGTAATCGCCAGTCCAAGTCCGGTTCCCTGCGTTGCGCGGTCATCGGCCTGCACGAATTCTTCAAAAACGCTTTCCTTCAGATGGTTTGGTATCCCGATGCCCGTATCTTCGACTTCAATGTAAAGATCAGCTATGGTTCCCGTTCCTCCGCCATCAGTGATGTTCACGGCATCCACCTTCAGGCTGATGAAACCCTCGGCCGTGAATTTAACAGCATTCCCGAGCAGGTTCGAAATCACCTGGACCAGCCTGATCTCATCCACGAAGATGCCCCTGGGAACCGAAGGGGAGATCTCAAGACCGAATTTCAGCCCTTTCTCTTCCATCCTGGGGCCGAAGATCCGCCAGAACTGGGAAAAAAACTTCCGGGTTCCCACCACATCGTACTGCATCTCGATCTTTCCCGCTTCTATCTTCGAAAGGTCAAGAATATCGTTTATGATGGTGAGCAGACTTTTGCCGCTGGTCTTGACTGATGAGATATAATCCCTGTGTTCCCTGCTCGTAAGCTCTTTATCGAGAATGTCGGCATAGCCCAGGATGACGTTCATGGGAGTCCTGATCTCATGGCTCATATTAGCCACGAACATGCTTTTAGCCCGGTTGGAATCTTCGGCCACCTTCCTGGCGATCCTTTCCTGCTCAGCCTGTTTGCTTTCGGTAATGTCGCGGCCTATGGCCTGGAATTCCACGATACGGTCCCTGTTGTCAAAAACAGCGGTCTGGGTCCACTCCTGCCAATGGGTTTTTCCTTCTTCTGTTTTTACCTTGCGGATAATGGAGCGGTTTGGATTAAGGGCGCTGAACTGTTCAAGGTTACCCAGCACTTCACCCGGATCAAGATCGGGTACCAGGTCAAAGATCTTCTTCCCTGCGACGGCGGCTTCAGGCAATCCCAGGGCCAGGCACAGAGGCTTGTTGGCAAAGGTGATGGTGGTGTCGGGGAGAAAACGGCAGATCATTTCCTTCTGGGTCTGCACGATGGAAGCCAGCAGTTGCTCATGCTTGCGCAGATTCTCCACCTGGTTCAGAATGGTCTTGTTCTTCTTACGGTTGACTACATGAGCAAGCACCTGCTGTGTGAAAACGCTGAAGATTATATCCCTTTCCCTGTCGAGAGGTTCGTAAGTCCTTACCCCGCTTTTAAGGATACCTCCCACGACCAGGAGTGAGATCCTGTTCTCATGGTCCGATAAAAGGGATCCGTAAGCCTGGTCCAGGGGAAGATGCGGCTCGAGTTTCTCAAAATCCCCCCTTGAGATCTTCAGGATATTCCCGCTTGTGTCAGGATCACAGAGGGGTTCAAGCACCGAACGAATCAGGGGATAGGATTCCTTTGCCGGCCTGGCTCCCTCAATCCCGGTGACCTCCGCGGGTTCTTCACCGTTGTGGATCACCATGGCAATGCCAACCTCCACTTCAAAAATATCAACTACCGACTCGGCGATAAAATGGGAAAATGCCTCATCGGACATTTCCAGAAGGGCTTTCTTGTTGCTGTCATGCATCCTTTTGTGCATGGTGATCTCACGATCCAGGCGGTTGCGGATGTTAATCATCTGCTGCTCCACCGAAGAGAAACGGGTGACTCTCAGTTGTAACTCGTTGTAGCGATTCAGCAGATCTGCGTATGAGGCCGGATCATCCGGCTTCTGATTCCATTTATCCCGGGCTTCTCCCATCAGAATGCTTATTTCCTGTAAATGACGTACAGTGCCGTGGTATAATTGTGATAAGTGTTCCTGCCTCCCAGCCTGGCGAATTCTCCGAAACCGTACATCCCGAGCCAGGGAGGACATAGTCCGCCCGACGAAAACGGGAATTGCATCCGGTTCACGAGTTCTTCCTTCAGCACACGGTTGAAAAGGAACCTTCCGCGGGCCAGGCAGTCGGCATGGAATACGGCCACCAGTTCATGTCCGTTGATCCTGTCGGACATAACGTTTACCATCCTGTCCATTTCTTTGAATATCAGTTCTTCATCACGGGTTGTCAGCCAAAGTTTCGTGCCTTCCTTTACGGCAGTGGCATACAGGATATCATCTCCTTCGTGGCGGGTCACCACTCTCAGTATATGCTTGTTGCCATATTCATGCGCTAATTCGGGAGAAAGCTCTTCCGCCAGTGCTCCAATAGGAATGGAATCCCCGCAGGTGGCTGTGCCTGGCAGACCGAGGCGGCCGATGAATTCGGTCCAGGCCGGTTTGCCGTCCAGCTCCAGTATCCTGTAACCCTCTGCCTTGGTTACTGTCATGGGCTCGCCAATGGCAACAAATCCGTGGGTGGCCTGGGTGTCAACGGCCAGGGAGGGATCTGAAAAGCCGACCATGAAAGCTGAATGTTCAAATACATGGCCGTCAACAGCCTGGAAACTGACCACCCCTTTCATGTTATCGGAGGATGTGGCTCCGAAGACAGTCACACCGCTACCGAAGACCTCTTCAATGGCTGCGATGCAGGCATCGTTATCAATATCAATGCCGGAAGCCAGGAAATAGATCATGTTTATGCCCTGCCCGGTTGCATGCAGTTCCCTGGCGATACCCAGGCATTTTTCATATGAGTTGTATCCGTACACCCCGTCGGAATAGGCCACTGCAAACTCGCTGCCCCTGACCGCCATGATGGCTATGTCTTTCATGGATTCGCTCACACCTTCCCTGCCGACAATTCCGCAACATGAAGCTGCAACAACCCTCGCCCCGGGTGCAAGCAGCCTGACCTGATCGGTAAGTTCTGAAAAATCATGGCCAATGGAAGCATGTACCACAACGAGATCACAGTTTGCAACATCATGTCCCAGGGCCGCTTCCATGCACTCGCTTATGCCTCTCCTGCCATTTACCGCACGGGTACTGGCCGAAAAAAATTCCAACATATAAACTCCTATCCTGTTTTTTGAATTGGGTTAAACCTGATTACCCTGATGTCTATCCCCTTATAAAAGTAAGGATTTCTTTAACGTACATAGAAATAATTCATGCATCAGTGGAAATGTAAAGATAGGTTAAGGTAAGGGAGATGGATAACGGTAATTAGTAAATGTGAAGGGAAATTAAGTAAAAGTGGAGTTTTTTGCGCTTTTCAGATTCAGGTGTATAAAACGGATCATCTGACCATCCCAGGCGATTGGTGTGTGCAGGGGCATGCCCGTGGTGGTTGTGATTTTCCCTTTGGTTCATGCCATTAATTTGGTGTCTCAGCATGGTAAGGAATGGTAAAATAAAACACTGTACCTTTACCTTCTTCGCTCTCCACCCATAACTCCCCTCCTTGTTTTTCGATAAAATCCTTGCAAATGATCAGTCCCAGGCCGGAGCTGGGCTCGTTTTCAGTACCTCTGCGGCTTGTATCAATGTCTAATTTAAAAAGATTATCAATCATTTCAGGGCTCATTCCGATACCTGTATCTTTAATAGAGATTTCAACCGACTTGTCTGAATTTTGTTCTGCCGCGATGGTAATTGTTCCGTCTCTTCGGGTAAACTTCAAGGCATTCGTAGCTAAATTACGAAGGATTCCACCAAGCATGTTTTCATCTGCAACAACAACCAGATTTTCGGGGATATCATAGTTCAATTCGATTCCTTTTTTATTAACCGATTCCATAATCAGGGACGTTTCAATGATAACTTTTGGCATTAGCATTATTGGCTCAGGGGTATATTTGACCAGACCTCTCTGTAACCTTGACCACTCAAGCAAATTTTCGAGCAAACTGTAAAGATTGGTCGCTGAGTTTCTCATTGCAACCGCAATCTTCTGAAGTTGTTCTTGCGTCATTGATGGCAACTCATCCTCCAACAGTTTAGTGAGGCCAAGCAGGCTATTAAATGGACTGCGCAGGTCGTGGGCTATGATTGAAAAGAATTTATCTTTTGTTGCGTTTAATTCAATAAGCTTTAATTCATTTGCTTTAATTTCCGTGATATCGTAACAAGAACCAATGTAACCTAAAAATGAATTATCCAGATCGTAAAAGGGGCTTCCAAAATCTCGTATCCACCGGTATTCCCCTAACCTGTTTTTCATTCGATAGTCCATAAGAAAGGCTTCGCGTTTATCAAATGCCTCAACATACGTTTTTAAACAGAAATCAAAATCGTCGGGATGAACGCCTTCTGCCCAACCATTTCCAAATTCCTGTTCCAGGGTTCTTCCAGTGAATTCAAGCCACGTTTTATTAAAATAATCACATAGCTTATCTAACCGTGAACGCCAGATCAAAGCAGGAAATTCTTCAAATATCTTCAGATACAACTCTTTGGCTTGATTAATGTCAATTTGCTGACGTTTTAAGACAAGTACCTCTTGCTCCAGCATTTCTACTTTTTCCTTTAACTGAGACACTTCATTATCCATAATTGCTATGTTTATATCGCTCTTAACTTTTTGAACACCAATTCCTGATGGAAATAGTCGACCATACAAATATATAAATTTGGAAGCGCTCTTAAAATTTATTTGAAATTCTTACTTATCATGGTCAATAACATACCATGGTTTAAAGGCAAGCGTTGCTGAAGAGTCAAATTCTAAACTTTTCGCTCATAGCAGTGCACAAAACGGACCATCTGATCACCTTCCGCCGGTTTTGGCTGGCTGGAAAAGACGCTGGCAGTGACCAGCCTTCGCCGGAATAACCTGACGATATCATTTAATTGATGGTTAATAGGATAAGATGGTCAACCGAAATCGGCGGAAGGTGATCAGATGATCCGTTTTGTCCACAATTGGACAGGAATTCAAATAATTCGGTTAAACTTCTCATCAGGCTTTTCCTTCTTATATGATCGGAAAAACGAGAAGTTTGAGAAAGTTTTAAATGGAATGGAATTGGCTATTGGTGGAAAATTGAACAATCTCAAAAAAAGTTATATTTGCTATATATTTATCCATTCAACCAATAGGAAATAGGATATGTACAACGAACAATTGCTTTGAAGACCTACAAAATACTATACTTTCAAATAATATAATTTTATATGATAGACTGGGAGCAAGTGAGTTTTGTATTAGTTGTTATTCTACTTATTTGTGGCTTTGTTAGCATTCTAATAGTAGTGCTTAAATACCAAAAAAAGAAAAGCAAAAAGCACCGAAGTATATTCCTATCCATACCAGACTTCAATCTTACCGCATATTGTGCGTCCGATCCTAACTATAGGATAGCTATTGATCTCATTAATAAAACGATAGCTATTTTCATGAAGAATGGCAATAATGAATTATATGTCATTCCATACACCAATATTGATTCCATCATACCTGAAATTACTTACAGCTATAAATCAGATGATCTTGGTCTTGTAAGTGCAATTGTTGGAGGAGCTACAGGAGGAATATTAGGGGGTATGATGGGCGGGCCTTTAGGTTCAATTATTGAATGGAATAAGGTGTTAATTTATAAACTTATAAGTATTAAAATTAAGGCTAATATTTTATCAAAGGATGGCAGCTTTCAGAAAATGGATTTTTTCGTGAAACTCTACGAGGTTAGTGATGATGGAAAAATCATTGTTTCTCATGGTAACAGCCGTGAGAATCCATTCACTTCTTGTTGGGAAATCATTGATACCCTATTAAACGGTTTCTCTAATTTTATTGATGACACCATTTTATTGTTTTTGCATCAAGAAAAATTCAAATTGGACTTACGAACTCTTGATGAAGAACTTTACCGGGAGAAACTCATTTCACGCAGAACTCCTGATCCATTGATTATTGCCATTTTGGATAAATATTGTACAGATCATGAAAAAACATCAAATGTATTAAGTGTTTACAATCAAATTTATCATGCTGATTTAATTTCTAATATTCAAAAGGTCAAAAAACCAGAAAATGTCAATGAATATTTAAAACCGTTTAAAAAATACAAGTTTGTGCAAAGTTAAGTTCTAAATTGAACCATTTGTATCTCGAATCACTTCTTAGGAATTGTTAATTTTGTCTCCCGATTAAACTTCATTTCCTGTCAAAAATCATTTCTCAAACCCACGCTTGTGGAAATTCTATTCAACCTAACCCAACCGATTCATCACCTCACAAAAATCTCATCAACCGAGTGAAACTGGATACTTCTGGACACTTTCGGAGACAATTCCGAGACAAAAAACAACAAACCCACTGTTATCATAATGATTTACAGTGGGTTATGTTTCATTTGAAGTCTCCCCGCCAGGATTCGAACCTGGGACCCATTGATTAAGAGTCAATTGCTCTACCAGCTGAGCTACGGAGAGGTTTGGGGGTGCAAAGATAGATAAATTCAATCGAATCTTAAAAGCTTTAGGGCAAATATTTGTCGAAGAGGGATTTTACGTATTTTTGATATCCTGTGACAGGACAAGACGGATAGACGGAGGATGAACGGCAGAAAGACGGATGGAGAATTAACGAATGAAAAGCGAAGGATAAGCGAAGGAAAGCCAATGAGCAAAAAGCAGGAATATAATTCGGCTCTGAATGTGATGGACGGGATTGAACAGCCAGCCCAGGTCAACGCTGATGCGGTGAGCAAGCTCAAAGCAAAACGTCCGCTGGCCATGAGCACCGTTGAATTTGTCGATGGTATCAGGGCCGGCAACCGTACAATCCTCAGCAAGGCCATTACCATGATAGAAAGTGCGCTGCATGCTCATCAGCAGAAAGCACAGGAAATCATCAATGCCTGCCTGCCTCACTCGGGAAAATCAATACGGATCGGTATCACCGGAGTTCCGGGTGTTGGGAAAAGCACTTTCATTGAAGCCCTGGGCCTGCATCTTACCGGTAAAGGCCGCCAGGTTGCGGTTCTTGCAATTGACCCCAGCAGCACGCGATCCAAAGGCAGCATCCTCGGCGACAAGACCAGGATGGAACAGCTGTCGGTTGACGCCAGTGCTTATATACGTCCCTCCCCTTCGGCCGGGTCACTGGGAGGCGTTGCACGCAAGACCAGGGAGACTATCATCCTCTGCGAAGCTGCAGGTTTCGATGTGATCATGGTCGAGACCGTCGGGGTCGGGCAGTCTGAAACTACCGTCAGGTCCATGGTTGATTTCTTTCTTCTGCTTATGCTTGCCGGCGCAGGGGATGAGCTGCAGGGGATGAAACGTGGCATTATGGAAATGGCCGATGCCATTATCATAAACAAGGCCGATGGGGATAATATCAACAAAGCCCGGGCTGCCAGGATAGAATATAAAAACGCCCTTCATCTTTATCCCCCTCCCGAAAGTGGCTGGATCCCTGTCGTCGATGTTTGTTCGGCCAGGACAGGAACTGGCATTGAAACCACCTGGGACTATGTCATGGATTTCACAGAAAAAACCAAATCAAGCGGATTTTTCGAGGAACAGCGAAGACAACAGTTCAGGCAGGTGCTTACCGAAACTATAGACCAGGCACTGAAGCGTGACTTCTATAGCCGAAAGGACATCTCGCACGCCCTTGCCCAGTATGAAAAAGAAGTGCTTGCCGGAAACCTCAGTCCGTATACTGCTGCAGCGATGCTGCTAAAAATAAATAGCGAAACAGCGAAATAGCGAAAAACAAAATAGAATTGAGCGAAGCATTTCACCAAAGCTGCATCAGGTGTGAGGAGCTTGTACTATTCCAGAGGAGTCTATCATCATTTCGCTCCGCTACACCGTAGCAGCGTGGTGAGTATGCGAGCGTTTCGCTATTTCGCTACTTATTTAAAAACGGTGCAATCTTCCAATACAATTCCGAAGGATTGAAGGGCTTGATGATATACCCGCTCATGCCGTAAGTATAAATCTTCTCGCGGTCTTCGATGAAAGCTGAAGCCGTAAGCGCGATAATGGGCAGGTCCTTGTTCGGGTTGTTTTCCATTTTCCTGATCTCCAGGGTGGCGTCATACCCGTTCATTTCGGGCATGTGCAGGTCCATAAGGATAAGATCATATACGTTATTCCTTGCCTTTTCAACTGCTATTTTGCCATTCTCTGCCACATCCACAGTCACCTCCCACTTCATTAAAAATTTGGTGACTATCTTCTGGTTCACAAGATTATCTTCAACCACCATGACCCTCAGCCCTGCAAGGCTGTGGAAAGTCGACTTCATCAACATATCCTCTTCAAGGTGATCTTTTTCACTGCGGATGAAGTGCATGGTAACCGAAAAAATACTCCCTTTCCCTATCTCACTTTTTACTTCTATCGAACCTCCCTGGAGCTCCACCAGCTTTTGGGTGATAGCGAGTCCAAGGCCGGTACCCCCGTATTTCCTGGTGGTTGACGAAGAAGCCTGGGTAAAACTCTCAAAAACGGATTTCAGCTTGTCTTCAGCTATTCCTATGCCAGTGTCGGACACACGCATAACAAGATCAATCTGCTGCCCTTTTGCGGCAAGAAGATCGGTTTCAACCAGGACCTTCCCGTGGTCAGTGAATTTAATGGCATTGCCTACGAGGTTGATAAGGATCTGCGAAAGCCGGGCCGAATCGCCTACTATAACGTCGGGAACATTCTGAGAGATTTTGAATTCAAGTGCGATCTCCTTCTGGGTTGCCTGGTAATCGAAACTCTGGAGAATCCCGTTCATCAGTTTCCTGATCTCAAACTCTATCGCTTCAAATTCGATCTTCCCCGCATCGATCTTTGAGAAATCAAGAATATCATTAATCAGGTGCAGCAGGTTCTCGGCCGAAAATTCAAGGATGTCAATGTCCTCCTTCTGGTCAATCCTCGGATTCTCCTCCTTTAGTAATTTGGCTGTATTTACAATGGCATTGAGCGGGGTGCGGATCTCGTGGCTCATGGTCGACAGGAAAAGCTGCTTTGCACGGGCCGCTTCCCTTGCCTCATCGCGGGCAAGTTTCATCTCTTCCTCCGCCTCTTTACGTTTCTGGACTTCCTCTTCAAGGATGATCCTCTGTTTGTAAAGGTTGACGAACAAGGTAACTTTACCGATGAACAGGTCGGGAATGAGGGGTTTGGTGATAAAATCCACGGCCCCTGTCTTAATGCCCTTGGTACGGTAATAATTCTCATTGTAGATTGCCGTGATATAAATAATGGGCAGCAAAAGATTTTTTTTATCCTCCCGGATGATCTCCACGGTTTCAAAACCATCCATGCCCGGCATCTGTACATCCATAAGGACGAGGGCAAACTCGTGATTCTTCGTATGTTCGATGGCCTCCTTCCCTGATTTGGCCCGGATCAGTTCTACATCCAGGTCTGACAGGACTTCCTCAATGACCAGGATATTACTGATATTATCATCGACAATAAGAATTTTCGGTTTGAGGATCATAGGCTATGATTTCAAAATGTTCATTACAATGTGTTCAAAAAAGCTGCAATCTCCTCGAGTGACAGTATATGGTCAACCGCGCAGGACTGTATCGCGGCCCTTGGCATGGAATCCACTTCGGCTGTTTCAGGGTCCTGCACTATGGCCATACCTCCGAGTTCTTTAACTTTTTTCAGGCCCTGGCTTCCGTCATTATTGGCTCCTGTAAGAATAATACCTATCAGCTGGTCACGGTAAGCCTCGGCAGCAGTCTCAAACAGCACATCGATGGAAGGCCTGGCATAATTCACCCGCTCATCCACAGTGAAAGTGAAAGTCTGGTCCGATTCAATGAGGAGATGGTAATTCGGCGGGGCCACATATGCATATCCCGGCTGCGGCTGTTCCTTTTCATCGGCTTCCTTTACCTTAAGGCATTTCAGGTCATTCAGGATGTGAATGAGATAATTCTCGGAATCGGCGCTGATGTGCTGGACAATGATCAGGGGTATGTTAAAGTTCCGGCCAAGGTTCTTTATCAGCGTTTTGAGTGCGTTCAAACCGCCGGCAGAAGAACCAACAACAATGGCTTTATACTTCTTTGCAGGCGTCATACGTGGTACTTTTTAATATATATCCTTTCATTCTTGACCAGGCTTTCAAAATTATGGTTAAATCCGGAGAACTGCATGCTTTCTTTTGACCCCAGGCAAAGAACGCCTCCGCCAGTAAGGGAGTCAGAAAACAAGCCTATCACTTTATCCTGGAGGTTGCGGTCAAAATAGATCAGCACATTCCTGCACACCACCATGTGCACCTCGGCAAAGACCGAATCGGTAACAAGGTTGTGAGTTGCAAAAACTATATTCTTTTTAAACGTGTCGAGTATTTTAGCCGACTCGTAATTCGCCGTGTAATAATCTGAGAATGCCGATTTGCCACCAGCTTTCTGGTAATTCAGCGTGAACTCTTTCATGCGGTTTATCGGGTAAATCCCCTCCCTGGCCTGTTTGATTATCACCGGGTTGAAATCGGTGGCGTAGATCTGGGTCCTGTTATACAGGCCTTCCTCCTTTAGCAGGATAGCCATGGAGTATACTTCTTCACCGCTTGAACAGCCTGCATGCCAGATCTTGATAAAGGGGTATGTCTTGAGCACCGGCACCACCTGCTCACGCACCGCCTTGTAAAATGAAGGATCGCGGAACATCTCGGTCACGTTGATCGATAAGTCCATCAGAAGCTGGTCTACAAACTTATGATTGACGAGCACCTCGTGAATCATATCCGAAATGTTTGCCATTCCCGAAAGATTCAGGCGGTTGATCACCCGGCGCTTGACATGGGCCTGGGAGTAATTACGGAAATCATAGCCGTACTTTTCATAGATGGCCTGGATCAGCAGCCTGATCAAGATATCCTGGTTCTCCAGCAGATCGTCCTGGGACTTCTTCATAACGTCATTTATACAACCATACCCTTAACAAAGATAAGAGCTTTTGACTGTCAACCGGTTTGGCAAGATAATCATTTGCCCCGGCTTCAATGCAATGATCCCTGTCCTCCTTCATCGCCTTTGCCGTAAGCGCAAGTATCGGCAGCTTTTCATACTGCTTCATTTTCCTGATGATACCTATGGCTTCATACCCGTCCATCTCGGGCATCATAATATCCATCAGCACCAGGTTTATTTCTCGATGGGCCTTCAGCCTGTCAATGCCTTCGCGACCGTTTCCCGCCGAAATGACCTTCAACCCCCGTTCTTCAAGAACAGAAGTAATAGCAAAAACATTCCGTGAATCATCATCCACCACGAGGATTGTACGGTCGTGAAATACATCTTCCTGGCTGTACAGCATCCTTATCATATCCTGCTTTTCCTTGGGCAGGTTGGCTTCAACTCTGTGAAGGAAGAGCGAAGTTTCGGCAAGAAGTCGTTCGGGCGACCTCACACCTTTGATGATAATACTGTCGGCATATTTCTGCAGCCGTTCCTCCTCCTCACGGGTAAGTTCGCTGCCGGTATAAATAATGATAGGCAGGTTGGCAAGTTTATTGTTGGCCCTGATCTTTTCGATGAGATCATAACCGCTCATGTCGGTGAGCCCGAGGTCAAGGATCATGCAGTCGAAATTCTCTTTGTCGAGCAATCGGTATGCTTCTGCCCCACCCGAGACAGAAGTCGTGGAGACATCCCCATTGCCGATCAGCGCCACGATGCTCTTGCGGGTAATCAGATCGTCGTCAACCACTAAAAGCTTTTTCATCGGCTTGCTGATGACATCCTCGATACGCCCGAAAGCTTCGCGCAGCTTATCAACACTGACAGGTTTGGTGAGGTAGCCGATGGCGCCCATCTGAAGCGCATCCTTTGATTTATCCAGTGCCGAGATAAAATGCACCGGTATATGCCTGGTCTTGGAATCCTGGTGCAGCCGTTCCATGACCTCCCATCCGTTGATTCCCGGGAGCCCGATATCCAGGATAATGGCACTGGGCACATGCAGGTCGGCCAGGTACAAACCGCTTTCACCATCCATGGCCACCAGGCATTTATACCCTTTGTCTCCGGCAAAGTCGAACAGTATTTTCGAAAACGAAGGATCATCCTCAATGATCAGTAACACCTTATCCCCTTTTTGCAGGCTGTCCCTGTCGTCATTCGCAGGGTTCTCGTTCACCACAGGCCTGGTTTGAATCGGTTTTGGTTTGTCAGTAACCGGCGGCCGGGGCTCCGGTTTCATGCTATGGATTGTTTTCAGGCCTTCCTCATATTTTTCGGGGAGGAAAAGAGTAAAAACAGAGCCCTTGCCTTCTACACTCTTCAATAAAATATCACCTCCCATCACCTGGGCAAAAGACCTGGAGATCGTTAGCCCCAGGCCGGTTCCTCCGAAACGCCTGCTGGTCGTGCCGTCGGCCTGCTGGAATGCTTCGAAAATTACCTTGAGCTTATCCTGTGGTATGCCTATGCCCGTATCGCTGACAGTAAAAGCCAGGGAAGTCTCAGCGATAAGGCCAGTCCTTCTCAACTCCGCTGTGTCGGCAGGCCTTGCAACCTCAAGCTTCACAGTCCCTTGTTCAGTGAATTTCAGGGCGTTCGACAAGAGATTCTTCAGTATCTGCTGAAGCCTCTGGTTGTCGGCAATGATGTTTGCAGGGATTTTTTCATCAATATTCAGGCTGAAACTCAGTCCCTTTTTCTCAACCATAGGCTTGAAGAACATGTTCATCTGGTTCAGGATCTCCTTCAGGTCCATAGCCTCAGGGTGAAGCTCGATCTTCCCGGCTTCGATCTTGCTCAGGTCCAGTATTTCGTTAATGAGATCCAGCAGGTCACTGCCGGAACTGTTTATCGTATTGGCGTATTCGACCTGCTTGCCGTTAAGGTTCTGCTTCTTGTTCTCCGAAAGGAGCTGCGACAGAACGATGATGCTGTTCAGCGGGGTCCTCAGCTCATGCGACATATTAGCCAGGAACTCCGATTTGTATTTGCTGGCTATCTCAAGGTCCTTCGCTTTTTCTTCAATTTCATTCCTTGCCCTTGTAAGCTCAGTATTTTTACTGCGGATGTCATCTCTCTGGTCCTCCAGCGCTTTGGTCCTTTCCTGGAGCTCTTCGTTGATCACGCGGAGTTCTTCCTGCTGGGCCTGTAAAGCTTCTTCCGAATGACGGAGGGCTTTGGTTTGTTCCTCCAGTTCTTCATTCGTCTGGCGAAGTTCTTCCTGCTGAACCTGCAAACGTTCGGCCTGCTGCTGCATCTGCTCCAGGAGTTGTTTCACCCTGACCCTGGCGGTCGACGTATTCAGCGATATGGCGACCGGCTCAAGCAGCTGCTCCACAAATTTTCTTTGTAACGGAGTAAATGCTTCCAGCTTCCCAAGCTGAAGAACTCCTATCAGCCTGTCTTCAAACACAAGGGGTGCAATCATAAAGTAATGAGGGATCTTTTCATCCACGCCGGTGTTGAGACCAGGCGCATGTTCGTTGACATCCCTGAACAGGATGATCTCTTTTTCAAGAGCAGCCTGGCCTACCAGTCCTTCACCCGGCTTAAGCCTGCTGAAATTCCCTTTGCGGTCATGGAAGGCATAGGTAGCCGTCAGTACCAGCTCACCCTGATCATCTGCAAGATAAAACAAGCCAAGCTGAGCATCAAGGTAACCCGCAAGGAACCTGATCAGTTCATGGGTGACTTCATGGATCGACCTGTCGCCGCTGAGTTTCAGGCTCAGCTCTGCCATGCCCGATTTCAGCCAGTCCTGCTGCTCCATTGTTGCTGCATTCTCGCGAAGGGTCCTTGTCATGAGCTGCAGTGCTTTCCCCAGGCTGTCCTTGTCACTCCTGGGCTCAATATCCCCTGAATAATCACCCATGGAAATCCGGGTAGCCTGTGCAATGACCGATTTAAAGCTAACCAGCATTTCATTCACTGATTTTCCAAGACGGTCGTCAGGCCCTCGAACTGCCACGCTTTTTTCAAAATCTCCCAGGGACATCGCCTCGGAAACATCGGCAATTTCCCTGAAAGAATCCACCACGCTGGTGAAACCCGATTTCACCTGCCCTATCTCATCTTCTTTGGTTTTTATCTCCATATACGAGAGATCTCCGCTGGCCACGGATCCTGCCCATACCGAGAGCTGATTGATGGGCTTTACGATCATCCGGATGAGCAAAAAGGCCGAAATGATGACAAGCAAAAGTATGGTTCCCACCAGGGGTAGCATGACGAGGATGATAATGGACGAAGCCCCGTATGCCTCATCGGCATGTATTTCCTGTACAAGCTGGAAATTATGGTGGTATTTCATCAGTGATGTCACCGGCATGGTGAGCCCTAATACTTGTGATCCGCCTGCATTGGTATATTCTGAGACCTCATAACCTGACCCGGTATTGACAGGAGTCCCCGATTTCATGATCTGGAGCTGTTTTTCTGCCCGCGGGCTGGATGCCCTTGAAAACAGCCTGTACCCAGGGCTGTCCGGATCACTTGATGCGATGATGTTCATTTTATCATCGACGAGATATGCCGCAGCAGTCTCTCCCAGGTTATTCTCGGAAAACAGCATTTCTTCAATATTGTCAACCGGGATCTGAAATGCCATCCAACCGCAAATGGTGTTTCCGTCGAGCAATGGAATGACAATGAAATAGTAGTTTTTTGCTTTTGAGTATGAGTACCTCCCAATGTTTGAAATGCAAATATCCCCTGAGGGTTTGGCTTCATGGACGGTCTCACCAAGTAAGGTCGTTGCCATCTCATTTTCACTCAGGCTTTTTCCAAGGTCATCTTCTTTCTTCATGGTGTAAATGATCCTGTCATGCGAATCGATCAGCATAATATCATAGACGCCCGTCACTTCCGCAATTTTCCTGAAAGATGATTCGGCAGGTTTCACGATCTTCAGGTAATCCTCGGTTTTAACGAAAGAGGTGAATGTACTGCCCTTCTTAGCCATGGTTTCACTTACATCCCTGACCAGCGGAACGATAAAATCCAGCTTCGACAGCAAAAGGGTGTTGCCGAGCATCTTCACGAAATAAGTATTAAACTGGTCATATTTCTGGTGGAACGAAAAGGTGAGCATCTTCTGTGCCGCGTCACCGGTGGATTTTTTTGTTATAACCGTACCAACGACAGGGATGATAATAAGCGGAATCACCGAAACCGTGAAAAACCAAAGCGCAAGCCTGAATCCAAGGCTCTTCCTGGCTGAAAAAGAATTTCGTTTACTTTTTCCGTATGGATTTTTCATTGGGGTTGATTTTTTATAACTGAACGGATCTGGGAAGCAATTATACTTAGCGCAAGTATACCTGCGATGATGAGCAACGACCGGTTCGTACTCAGTTTAACGAATTCGGCAATCATCATCTTCACACCGACAAAACACAACAGCACAGCCAGGCCAAGCTTCAGGTAATGGAAACGGTTCATGACATTCATCACCAGGAAAAACAGGGACCTCAGGCCAAGGATGGCAAAAATATTTGAGAAAAAGACGATGTACGGATCGCGGGTCACGGAGAATACGGCAGGCACTGAATCCACTGCAAAAAGCACATCCGAAAACTCAATGATAAGCAGTACAATGAACAATGGAGTGAAGAAGATCTTATTTCCCTTGCTTATCCAGAATTTTCCTGCATGGTCTTCGCTGGTTACCCTGAAATACTTGGACATAAATCTTACGACCGGGTGATGCTGAGTATCTATTTTCTCTTCCGTTTTTTCTGAGAAAAACTCCCATCCCATTTTAAACCCTATGATCACAAGCATCCCGCCGAAAATATAAAGGAACCATGCAAACCTCTGGATAAGGGCGGCGGAAATAAAGATAAAAAGGAACCTCATGATGATGGCGCCGAGGATACCCCAGAACAAAACTCTTTTGTAATATTTCTGCCTGATGTTAAAGGAAATGAATATCAGGATAATGACGAAAATGTTATCCACCGACAGTGAATATTCAATAAGATATCCAGTAAGGTATTCCAGTGAAAGGTTTTTATTATAACTGTGGATAGCATCGTCCAGGCTTAAACCTGCGATGTTGATCGGATGATGGAACCTGGCTATCCTCGCCTGTATGGCGTCAAGGGAATCCAACCCGTGTATCCAGTTCCCGCGAAACCTTAGCAGCAGGTAAAAGAGCAGTGAAACGCCGACCCAGACGATAGTCCATGAAAGTGCCTCTTTGAATTTCATGGCATGGGAATCTTTTTGGAACACACCCAGGTCGAGCAAAAGCATGAGCATGATGAATACAAGGAAAGAAGAGAAAAAGAGGAGTTCGTTCAGGTTAACCAGCATAGGATTCAGAATGTATTGACGGTGTATCAAATTTACGGAAAATTCTTACTTTTGCAAGCCTTTGAATACTATTTCTAATACTTGCAACCATGAACGAAGCAGTAAACCTGAACCCCAACCCACTCATCAATTTTCTCAACAAGCCATCCGAAGAATTTTCAAAAAGCGATCTCATCAGGTTCATAGAAGCCAAAGGGATCGGCATGCTTAATTTCAGGTATGCCGGCGCCGACGGCCGTTTGAAGACACTGAACTTCATGATCAAGAGCCGCAAGCATCTCGACAGCATACTGAGTGCAGGCGAACGCGTCGACGGCTCAAGCCTGTTCCCTCATTACGTCGAGGCAGGATCATCTGACCTTTACGTGATCCCGCGCTACCGCACTGCTTTCGTGAATCCTTTTTCGCAGTTCCCTGCCATCGATATTATCTGTTCATACTACGATAAGGACGGACTGCCGTTTGCCAATTCGCCCGAGTATATCCTCCGAAAGTCGCATGAAGCTCTCAAAAAGGACACCGGACTTGCATTCGAGGTCATGGGCGAGTTGGAATATTACGTGATCTCCGAAAAAAACAACCTGTTTGAAGCCGCCGACCAGAAAGGATACCATGAATCGGCCCCGTTCTGCAAATGGGAGAACCTCCGTATTGAAGCGATGAATGCCATCGCAAACTGCGGCGGGTATATCAAATACGGGCATTCGGAAGTCGGTAATTTTACTGAAACAGGTCTGAGTTTTGAACAGAACGAGATCGAATTCATCCCGGTGAAGCTGGAAGATGCAGCCGAACAGCTGCTTATCGCAAAATGGATACTACGCTCACTGGCCTACAAATACGGGGTTACCATCACTTTCGCTCCCAAGATCACCACGGGCAAGGCCGGAAGCGGGCTGCATATTCACACCCGCCTGATGAAAAACGACAAAAGCCAGATGCTCGACAACGGCAAACTTTCCGATACCGCACGCAGGGCTATTGCAGGCTACCTCGACCTTTCACAATCGCTTACCGCTTTCGGGAACACTATCCCGACTTCGTATTTCAGGCTGGTTCCCCACCAGGAAGCCCCGACCAACATCTGCTGGGGCGACCGCAACCGTTCGGTCCTTGTTCGCGTTCCCCTAGGCTGGGGCAGCAAACACGATATGATCACCGACGCCAATCCTTTTGAAAAGGATACCGAGAAAGGATTCGGAAGCAGGCAAACCGTTGAATTCCGTTGTCCTGATGGCTCTGCGGATATCTACCTCCTGCTGGCCGGACTTACCGTTGCTGCAAGGCACGGTCTTAAAATGAAGGATGCACTGGAATATGCCGAAAGAACTTACGTCGACATCAATATTTTCGATGAAAAGAATAAACAAAAGGTGAAAGACCTGCAGCATCTTCCCGATTCATGCTGGAAGAGCGCCGGCATACTGCAGAAGCAGAGGGCTATTTATGAGCAGGACGGGGTTTTTCCTCCTCTCGTCATTGACGGCATCATCAAGAAGCTTCGCAGCTATAACGATGAATTCCTGCGCGAATCTATCAAGGATAACGAGAAGGAAGTGCTGAAGCTCGTGAATACTTTCCTGCATTGCGGGTAGTCGCTCGTACATCACAACGCCGCTGACGCTTGCATTTTTGCATCACGGCTACGGTGCAGCGAAGCGATATGATGATAGGCTCCTCTTACTTTTTCCAGGCTCCTTGCACCTGATGCCGCTCATGCAAAATGCTTCGCTCATTACAATGCGGCTTTTGTAGAATGCTTCGCTCAATACAACAATTGGCAAGGCGCAGTTAACTGCGTTTTAAATAAATGCGACAGAATGACGTTTTGGATTAGGGTTGAAGTGTCATTTTGTCAGCGAGGCCGGGCCTTTCAGGGGAAATTGATGGCTGGTATGAAAATTGAATATCCGGTATCAGCAAACTTAAAAAACAACAAAAACAAAGGAGGTAAACCATGACACTTATAAGATGGCACCAGAGAAACCCCTTAGGGGATATGATGAGTAACTTTTTTGAAAACGAACTTGGTGATTTCTTCGGAAAACGTATCACCGATCCTGCAGCCAATATCGTAGAACAGGCTGATTCGTTCATGCTCGAGATTGCAGCTCCGGGTTTGAAAAAAGACGATTTCAAGATCCACCTCGAAAACAGCATCCTTACTATTTCTGCTGAAATTGAAGATGAAAAGAAAGAAGAAGGCAGGAACTACACCCGCAAGGAATTTTACTATGGCTCTTTCAGCCGTTCCTTCACCCTTCCCAAGACCATTGAACTTGAAACTATAAAAGCTGATTATCAGGATGGTGTTCTTAAAGTCACCATGCCGAAACGCGAAGAAGCCAAACTGGAAACCAAAAAAGAAATCAAAATCTCTTGACGGTGAACCTTGACTCGTGACTCGTGATCCGTGAATCGTGATCCGGATCACGATTCACGGAATTCGTACCTTTGTGGCGAATGAAAGTCCCCTCACAAAATCAGCGAGCTCACCTGGCCTTAGTAGCCACCGCATTTATATGGGGGATTAATTATTCCATTTCGAAATACCTGCTCACCGATATTTTCGGGCCCATGCAGCTGATTTTCCTGAGGCTGGCAGGCGGGGTGGTATGCTTTTATATTTTCCAGAAACTTTTTGTTCATGAAAAGGTTGCGCGAAAAGACCTGATCATGCTTGCTTTCCTCGGGATCATAGGGTTCGGACTGAACCAGACCTTGTTCTATATCGGGCTTACGTTCACTTCACCTGTGGATGCTTCTATCCTGCATGTAATCAACCCCATCCTGGTACTGGTCTTTTCAAGCCTAATCATAGGCGAAAGCGTAACCATCAGGAAAGCCGGGGGTATCGCTCTCGGGGCATCAGGGGCGCTATTGCTGGTATTATATTCCAGCGGACTGAGTTTCAGCGGCAACCATGCGCTCGGGAACATGCTCATTATAGGGAATATGATCTTTTATGCGCTATACCTCGTCCTCATAAAGCCATTAACATCAAAATACACCACCGCCACCATCCTCAAATGGGTATCCATTTTCGGGTTCCTGTTCGTACTTCCCTTTTCGATCAAACCGGCCCTTGACATCCATTATGCTGCCATCTCAGGAAAGAACTGGCTGCTTGTGCTTTACGTGATAGTGATGAATACTTTCATAGCCTATTTCCTTGTCAATTATGCCCTTGAAAGGGTCATGCCGAGTATCGTAAGCTATTACACTTACCTGCAGCCCTTTATAGCTTCGGCAGTGTCGGTTACCATAGGAGGCGCCAACATCACCTGGACCAAAATCCTTGCAGCAATCCTCATCTTCAGCGGGGTTGCCCTGGTCAACAGTGGTTCGATAAAAGATAAGCTAAAGAAGGTGCCTGAAAGGGGTCAGTAACCATTCGAAGAATTTCTCAACCCACGAACGTTTCTCCCAGACTTCATATATAAAAGCCTCGGAATTTTTAAGGGACTCAGCAACATGGGTTTTAAGCTGGCTGATAATATCAGGTTCCGAACCTATCAGTGCAACCTCATACTGGAACCTGAAACTGCGGTAATCAAAATTGGCCGAACTGATCGAGAAGATCTCATCATCGATCATCATCATTTTGGCATGCAGGTTATAAGGCCCGTAAAAAAAGATCTTCACCTTGTTCTTATATAGCAGGCCGAGGTATTTGTTCCTGAGGATATCTATGATCCTGACATCCGAATTCTTGGGCATGATCACCTGCACGTCGACACCCCGCTTTGCCGTATCCATCAATGACTTCCTGAGATTGTAACCAGGGAGGAAATAAGGCGTTTCAAGTACCAGTGATTTTTTAGCCGAGCGTATCATCTGCACATATTTCTTTCTTATCCTTTGAAGAGGGAGAGAAGGGACGTCTCTCATGATCTCGAAATCGCCATGGTATATGGTGCGGGTGAAATTCAGTTTGTTCGTTATGATATATGGATTGAATGCCTCGAAATTTTCCATAAACACCTGTTTCAGGGGAACCGCCAGGTCGCCTTCCGACCTGAGGATAAGCTCCCTCCAGTTCAGGTTATAACCGGTAATATTGGCCGATCCGAGGTATGAGACTTTATCATCGATCACCATGATCTTGCGGTGATCGCGCCGGTGTCCCCGGGTGAACAGGTCGGTGTTGATTTTGATCTTCTCGAAAAACTTCACCTCCCCCCCGTTCGTCGTCAGCTCTTTGAAGAAATCATCACTGACCGGGCCCTTGCCCCAGGAATCAATCAGGATGCGGATATTCACACCTTCCTTCGCCTTTTTGGTGAGCGCATCCCTGAACCTCTCGCCCATATGGTCGTTGGCGAATTTGTATGTCTCAAGTATAATATAGTCATGAGCCTGTGCTATATCGTTTAGCATCAGGGTGTAGAGTTTAAGTGTATCGTCGATGAGCTGGTACTGCATCCTGGGATGATTTTTTATTTTTTCAGCCTTAGCTTTTTAACCTTTGTTCCTTACTGGTATTCGCTTGGACATCACACCGCCGCTACGGTGCTGCGGAGCGATATGAAGACAGGCTCCTCTGGAATTTTACAAGCTCCTTGCACCTGATGCGGCTTGTGTGATATGCATCGCTTAATACCACTCCGGTAGCAAACAGAAGTAAAATTCCACCTATTTACAAAAATATAAAAAATCATCTCTGTATACAGATAAATATAAAAACAGGTTTACTCAGATGAATTTCCCGCGATCAGGGGTTTTCGTATATTTACATCCACATAAAACATACATAATGATCAAATCGATGACAGGCTACGGGAAGGCCGTTGCAGAGTTCACCAGCCGAAAGCTGAGCATAGAAGCGAAAAGCCTGAACAGCAAACAGCTGGACCTGTCGCTAAGGCTGCCTTCGGTGTTCCGCGAAAAAGAGAACGAAGTCAGGAACCTTATCTCTTCAAAGCTTGAAAGAGGCAAAGTTGACCTTCTTATCAGCACTGAACTTGCAGCTGAAACAGCGGGGATCTCAATCAACCATGAACTGGCTTTGAAATACCATACCGAACTGAAGTCCCTGCAACGTGCTCTCAGGGAGGATTGCCCCGAAGGACTTCTGCCTATCATTCTTAAAATGCCTGAAGTTGTGCAGTCGGCCAAAGAAGAACTGACCGAAAATGACTGGCTGCTGGTCAGGGCAGGGATAGAACATGCCCTTGCCCTTGTTGATGAATTCCGGATAGGCGAAGGCAGCATTTTATCGGCAGACCTAAAAAAAAGAATTCAGCTGATCCTGCAATACCTGGTCGAAATCGAACCCTTTGAACAGCAGAGGATGAACGACATACGAGATAAGATGATCAGGGATTTCTCCAATTATAAGTCCGATTTCAACGGCTCGGCCCCCGATCAGAACCGTTTCGAACAGGAACTTATCTATTACCTTGAACGTCTTGACATTACAGAAGAGAAGATCAGGCTGAAAAAGCATTGTGACTATTTTCTTGAGACTATGGATGAAGGAATTTCACAAGGCAAAAAGCTCGGTTTCATTACCCAGGAAATCGGAAGGGAGATCAACACCATGGGATCCAAGGCCAACCAGGCCGATATGCAAAAGCTGGTGGTGCAGATGAAAGATGAACTTGAAAAGATCAAAGAGCAGCTGATGAACATCTTATGACACGCAAAGCCATCATCGTGTGTGCCCCTTCCGGTGCCGGCAAGACCAGCATCGTCACATACTTATTGAATGAATTGCCCCGGCTTTCCTTCTCCGTTTCGGCATGCAGCAGGCCAAAACGCGAAAACGAAACCGATGGCAAAGATTATTATTTTTTGACTGCGGATGAGTTCCGCAGCAGGATACAGGCGAACGACTTTGTAGAATGGGAGGAAGTTTACCAGGGGAGCTATTATGGCACCCTGAAGTCGGAACTTGAACGGATATGGAAGGAAGGCAGGGTTCCGGTTTTTGATGTTGATGTTAAGGGCGGAATCAAGCTGAAGACCTGGTTCGGATCAAAGGCGCTGGCAGTTTATATTAAACCCCCTTCGATTGAAGCTCTTGAAAGCAGGCTCAGGAACCGTGGCACAGAGAATGAAGAGACCCTTAGAAAACGCCTCGAAAGAGCTGAATTCGAACTGGGCTTTGCAAATAATTTTGACCTTGCCATCATCAATGAGTCTCTGGAGCAAGCCTGCATTGATTCAGTTGATGCCGTCAACCAATTTCTGGACCAGGAGTGAAAAAAGAAGCAAAAACCGGCTTATTATTTGGCTCATTCAATCCCATTCATAACGGCCACCTTATGATAGCGGCCTATATGGTAGAATACGGCGGATTAGACCAGGTCTGGTTCGTGGTTTCACCGCATAACCCCCTGAAAGAAAAAGCCACTCTCCTGGCCGATCATCACCGCCTTTCCATGGTAAACCTGGCGATAGATGACGACCAGCGTTTCAAATCATCGAACATCGAATTCAAGCTTCCCAAGCCATCATATACCATTGACACTCTCACCTGGCTTTCCGAAAAATACCCTGGCAAAATATTCATCCCCATCCTGGGATCTGATAATCTGCCCACTCTGCATAAATGGAAAAACTTTGAAGCGCTTCTTGCCCAATACAACATATATATCTATCCCCGGCCCGGAACAGCCCCCAGCCGGTTCGATGACCATCCATCGCTTATCCGCATTGATGCACCGCTTATTACTGTCTCTTCCTCCTTCATCCGCCAGGGCATAAAAGAAGGCCGCGACATGCGCTATTTCCTTCCCGAGAGAGTTTGGAAGTACATCACCGAGATGAATTTTTACAGGTAGGATTCATTTGTGGTCAGGTATTAAATCCGACGCCTCAGGAACTACTGCGGGGACCTCACCCGGCGAAGATTCCGTGGCGACGGTCAGAGAAGTGAGCTTGCGAACGGCTTGACCGGAGCAGGAAGCAAGCCGTTGGTGGGTCGCAGTAGTTTCGTAGCGGAGGGATTAATACCTGATCACAATGCAAATGCTTCTCTATTCCAGGATGAAGGGCGAAAAATCCGTATCCCTGTCGTAATAATCTTCATTCTCCTTCTTCTTCAGGAAGGCCACGATCTTATAGGTGGCCGGGGTTGAAAACACTTCCCAGAGGACTTTCAGAGTATAATTTGTAATGAGCACCGTGATGAGGAGGTTCATGGGCCAGAAACCCAGGAATGCCATGGGGTAAAAGATAATGGAATCGACCGCTTCACCTGCAACAGTTGAACCTATGGTGCGGGTCCAGAGATGCTTCCCGTTTGTCCATACCTTCATCTTTGCCAGTACGTATGAGTTCGTGAACTCTCCGCAGAAAAAGGCTGTGATGGAGGCAACGACCACTCTCGGGGTCTGGCCAAACACCACCTCGAACGAATGCTGGTGTACCCAGCCTTCGGCAGGCGGAAGGTTCACTACGACTGAAGCCATCACCGAAGAAAAGACCAATGCTGTAAACCCTGCCCAAACTACCTTACGGGACCGGGCATAGCCGTAGACTTCGGTAAGGATATCATTGAAAAAATAAGAGATCGGGAAAAACAAAATCCCTGCCCCGCAGGTTATCGGCCCTACCGTAATGACTTTCTCAGCCCCTATCAGGTTGGAGCACAGCAGCACCGTGACGAAGGCTGCCATGATGAGGTCGTAATATTTGTAGGTTCTTTTCAAAGTCAGAGTCAAAGGCGAAAGGCGAAAAGTGAAAGGCGAAATTTTAAGATTGTTATTTCGCTTTTCGCAACTCGTTTTTCGCTTTTAATTATTCTTCCATAATTCGTTCTATCTCACTCACAGTCTTCGGTATCGGCCTGCCCAGCACCCTCACGCCATCCGCAGTCACAAGAACATCATCTTCAATACGTATGCCTCCGAAATCGAGATAGGTCAGCACCTTGTCGTAATTGATGAATTCAGAATTCCTGTTCTCATTTTTCCAGATCTCGATGAGTTCGGGGATAAAGTAAATACCAGGTTCTATGGTCATTACGAAACCCGGCTGCAGTTTACGGCCAAAGCGAAGGAAGCCCAGTCCGAACTCCTTGCTGCGTTTGATCTCTTCATCGTAACCTACATAGGTTTCGCCCATGCCTTCCAGGTCGTGCACATCGAGCCCGAGCGGATGGCCGAGGCCGTGAGGGAAAAACAAGGTATGCGCGCCTTTTGAAACTGCTTCTTTGGGATCGCCTTTCATCAGGCCCAGTGCAGTCAGGCCTTTTGCTATTTCTGTGGCCGCAAGCAGGTGGATCTCCCTGAAGGGAACACCGGGCTTTACAGCTTTTGCAGCTTCCATATTGGCTTTCAGGACGATCTCATAAATTTCTCTCTGGCGTTGCGAAAACTTTCCCCCGACCGGCACCGTGCGGGTTATGTCGGATGCGTAATGAAGATCATTTTCACAGCCTGCATCAATCACCAGCATTCGTCCTTCGCTGAGAACGTTGCCATGGTAATGATTGTGAAGGGTCTGCCCGTTTATTGTAAGGATAACCGGGAAAGAAACTGGTCCTGCATTAGCCAGGGCGATGCCTTCAATGGTTCCGGCAATCTGCTGTTCAATAACACCGGGTTTGGCCATTTTCATTGCCGTTGTATGCATGATATACGCAACGTCTATCATCTTTTCAATTTCTTTCACTTCATGTTCATCCTTGACCATCCTCAGTTTTACTATGGCGCGGATAAGTTCGGGTGATGCATGATCGTGAATCCTGAGATGGTCGTTTGCAAGAAGTCCTGCAAGCTGCACCCTGGTCTCGGCCCTGTAGGTCGGGACAAAATGTATCTTCCGGCCTTTGGCTACAGCCATACCGATATATTCTGTAAGTTCTATCAGTGGGAAAGTCACTGAAACCCCTGCCTTTGCAGCCTGCTCAGCTATAGTGGGCTGCTTCCCCATCCAGATGATGTCGGTGATATCCACGTCGTTCCCGAAAATGATGTCCTTTCCTTCATCCAGGTCAAGCAGGCCGGCAAGGTCGGGATGATCCAATCCGAAGAAATATGAAAAATTACTGTCCTGCCTGAACGAATACTGGTTGGTAGGATAATTGAAGGCAACGTCGGTATTGCCTAAAAACAGGGCGATTCCGTCAGACATCTCTGAACGGAGCTTCTTTCTTCTTTCTGTATAAACGTTTGAGGGAAACATAATTTAGACTGGTTTTGAATTATTAAAATATCGTGTGGATTATTCCTTTTTAAAAAAAATAAAATCTAATTTTGTTCGGTTCGTGTTAATTCCACTGACAAATTAACGGCAAATTCCTTTTACTTCAGCTATTTGACAAACATTTTTAAGTTCGGGTTATGAGTTCATCATTCTTACGTTTCTCATCCATTACGAAAAAGATCTGGATGGCATTATTGGGGTTGTTTCTGATCATATTCCTGCTGGTCCATCTGAGTATAAACCTTTGTCTGCTTCGCCATGACGGAGGAAGGTGGTTTAACGACGCGGCCTATTTCATGGGAACGAACTACGTGGTGAAAGTATTCGAGCTCGTGCTGTTCGCCGGTTTCATTTTTCACATCTGCCTCGGGATCATACTCCAGGTGCAAAACTGGATGTCGCGCCCGGTGAGGTATGCAGTCAACAACAAATCAGAGACCCCGTTCCTTTCGAAATATATGATCTGGACGGGGGGGATCATTTTTATATTCCTTGTGATCCACCTGATGAATTTTTATGCCATCAAGCTTGGCTGGGCCGAAGGACCGAGGTTTGCCGACGGTGACCCGAATTTTTACCAGAGGGCTGTTGACCTGTTTGGCCATCCTGTATATTCACTGCTGTATATTCTTCTTTTCATAGTTTTAGGTTTTCACCTCAACCACGCATTCCAGGCCGCATTCCAGAGCCTCGGCCTGAATTTCAGGAAATACACAAAGTGCATTGAGTGGTTCGGCGTGATCTATTCCATCGTAGTCCCTATAGGTTTTATCATCATACCCATTTACTTTTTATTTATCCGTTAGGCTTTATGGCTGAGTTAAATTCAAAAATCCCGAAAGGGCCTGTGGCCCAGAAATGGAGCAACTACAAGGCACACCAGAACCTGGTAAATCCATCGAACAAGCGCAAACTCGATATCATCATTGTCGGTACCGGACTGGCAGGCGCTTCTGCCGCTGCTTCCTTTGGCGAGCTGGGTTTCAACGTGAAGATCTTCTGCTACCAGGACAGTCCGAGGCGGGCTCACAGTATTGCAGCCCAGGGAGGCATCAATGCAGCAAAGAATTACCCCAACGACGGTGACAGTGTTTACCGTTTGTTCTATGATACTCTTAAAGGCGGCGATTACCGCGCCCGCGAGGCCAATGTACACCGCCTGGCCGAAGTGAGCAACGCCATCATTGACCAGTGCGTGGCCCAGGGAGTTCCTTTTGCACGCGAATACGGCGGCTCTTTAGAAAACCGTTCATTCGGGGGAGCCCAGGTTTCCAGGACATTTTTTGCACGCGGACAAACGGGCCAGCAGCTTCTGCTCGGGGCCTATTCAGCTCTCAGCCGCCAGATCAAGCTGGGCACGGTAACGATGTATAACCGTCATGAGATGATGGATATGGTTATGGTGGATGGCAAAGCACGTGGTATTATCGCGCGTGACCTTATCACCGGCAAACTCGAACGTTATTTCGGCCACGCGGTAATCCTTGCCACGGGCGGATACGGAAACGTATTCTACCTTTCGACCAATGCCATGGGTTCCAACACCAGCGCCAACTGGCAGGCTATGAAACAAGGCGCTTATTTTGCAAATCCCTGTTTTACCCAGATTCATCCCACCTGCATCCCTGTTCACGGCGACTACCAGTCGAAGCTCACCCTTATGAGCGAAAGCCTCCGCAACGACGGACGCATCTGGGTGCCGAAGAAAAAGGAAGATGCAGAGAAGAACAGGCTGGGCCAGCTTAAAGGCAATGACATTCCCGAAGAAGACCGCGATTACTATCTCGAAAGGAGATACCCGGCTTTCGGGAACCTGGTGCCCCGCGATGTGGCTTCGCGCGCTGCCAAGGAACGCTGCGATGCAGGCTTTGGAGTAGGCCCCACAGGACTGGCAGTATACCTTGATTTCAAGGATTCCATCAAACGCCTCGGCAAGCATGTGATTGAAGAGCGCTACGGCAACCTCTTCCAGATGTATGAAAAAATCGTGGATGAAAATCCATATGAAAACCCCATGATGATATACCCGGCAGTTCATTATGCTATGGGCGGATTATGGGTTGACTATGAACTGATGTCGACCGTTACCGGCTTGTTTGTTGCCGGCGAAGCCAACTTCAGTGATCACGGAGCCAACCGCCTGGGGGCATCAGCCCTCATGCAGGGCCTGGCCGACGGTTATTTCGTTCTCCCCTATACGGTTCAGAACTACTTATCGGCAGAGATCAAAACACCGAGAATGTCAACCGACAAAAAGGAATTTGAAGAAGCCGAGAAAAGAGTCCGGGATCGTATCAATAAACTGATGTCAATACAGGGAACCCATAGCGTTGACCATTTCCACAAGGAACTTGGCAAGATTATGTGGGAGCATGTAGGTATGGGCCGTACCATGGAAGGACTCACCAGCGGCATTGCACTGATCCGTGAACTCCGCAAGCAGTTCTGGAGCGATGTGCGTATTCCCGGCAAGCCCGACGAACTGAACGTGGAACTTGAAAAGGCAAACCGTGTCGCCGATTTCCTGGAAATGGGCGAACTGCTGGCTATTGACGCCCTGAACCGCAACGAAAGCTGCGGCGGACATTTCCGCGAAGAATACCAGACCCCCGAAGGCGAGTGCCTGCGCGACGATGAGAATTATAAATATGTCGCAGCCTGGGAATATATTAAAGAAGGGGAGTTCAAACTTCATAAGGAACCGCTGGTATATGAAGAAACAGAAGTAAAAGCAAGAAATTATAAATAGCGGAGGGCTGCAACAAATTTCGCTATTTCGCCATTTCGCTATTTCGCTATTTAAATTTAAAAATATGAACCTGACGCTAAAGATCTGGAGGCAGAAAGATGCCAAGTCAAAGGGAAAATTCGTGACCTATAATCTCGAAGGGATTTCCCCGAACTGTTCTTTCCTTGAGATGCTCGATATCCTGAATGAGAGCCTTATTCAGAAAAACGAAGAACCCGTTGTGTTTGACCACGACTGCCGCGAGGGTATCTGCGGAATGTGCAGCCTTTATATCAACGGCCGTCCGCACGGCCCCGATGACGCCGTGACCGCCTGCCAGCTTCATATGCGTAAGTTCAAAGACGGAGATACAATTACTGTAGAACCCTGGCGCGCCAAACCTTTCCCGGTAATCAGCGATCTCATGGTCGACCGTACCGCTTTCGACAAGATCATTCAGGAAGGTGGGTACGTTTCGGTAAACACCGGCGGAGCCATGGAAGCCAACCATATCCTGATCCCCAAACCTGCAGCCGAACTCTCAATGGATGCTGCAGCCTGCATAGGATGCGGCGCCTGCGTGGCCGCCTGCAAAAACGCTTCTGCAATGCTGTTTGTTTCGGCCAAAGTCTCCCAGTTTGCTTACCTGCCACAAGGCCGTCCCGAAGCTAAAGCCAGGGTCACCAAAATGGTGAAAATGATGGATGAACTCGGTTTCGGAAACTGCACCAATACCTACGCCTGTGAGGCCGAGTGCCCTAAGAGCATATCCCGTTCCAACATCGCCCGCATGAACCTCGAGTTCATCTGCGCCAATGCTTCCTGGGAATAAACCCTATTTAAAATCAATCTGATTTAAACACTTTAAGGGAATAAACCTGCGTTCAAGAACTTTATCACGACACTTACGTATTCCCTCTTGTCCACTATAATAGGTCTGGATACTTTTGCTGCAGAAATTTAGATAACAGCAAAAATGAAATCCATGAACCTGATAAAAAAGAATATCCTGAGAGGGGCTGCAGTAATGATGATTATAATCTCAGCATCCTCCTGCCAGAAAGCCAGCCTGAATGCTCCCGACCAAACGGTCAACACACAATCTCTTAAAGTCAGCCCGTCGTTCGACTGGAAAACTTCCAGGGAAATCATGATGAGCATTACAGGGATGAAAGAAATCAGTCCTGACGTCAGCAATACCCTTTATATAAAATCATCAAAAGGTGATGTTATTTTTAAAGATTATTTCCAGATGAATTCTGATTACACCTTCAAATTCGTCGTTCCTTCAACCGAAACAAGTGTAACTCTTGTTTACGGAAAGAAAACTTACACTGCAGCATTGACTTCTTCTGTATTATCATTTAATTACGTCACCGTTCAATAATAACATATATGAAAAGATTTACAATAATCATATCGCTCTTAGCTTCAGCAGTCCTGGGGTTCAGCCAGACCGTCACCAATGATTTCGAACAGGGAAGCAAGGAATACTATACTAATTCATGCTGGTCAATGGAAGGACTTTCCATGATCAACAACTCCCCGATAAGCGGCACCTGGTCCATCAGAAGCGCATCATTATCAGGTTCCGAGTCAAATGCAAACAGGATGGCTTCACCCTGGGTGAAATTAACAGCTTCGGGAAACTTCACGTTCAAACATAAGCTTACCGCTTTTGCAGGCACATGGAAAAGCATTACAGTCAGGCTTAGCAACAACACCGATACAACCACCATTCTTCTTTATACATATAACTATGTGAAACCCGGCGATGTCAACAGGGTGATCAGCGTTTCTGTTCCTGTTAACGTAAGCGGCATTTACCAGGTTAACTGGAAAATGAGCGGTGCAGGCGGCGGCGATGACCGTATCATGCTCGACGATATCAGCATTCCCGGAACCTACTGGTCGGATCCTTCGGAAGACTGCCAGCCGTTGAAACCTGTCATCGTTGACTCTGATAAAGACGGCGTGCCCGACGATCAGGATGACTATCCCAACGATAAGTACAGGGCTTATAACAACTATTACCCCGCATCGGATACCGGTACCATCGCTTTTGAAGACAACTGGCCCAGTTACGGCGATTATGACATGAACGACCTGGTTATGGGCTATAAATTCAAAGTGGTTTCAAATGCTTCTCACAATGTGGTTGAAGTATATGCAACAATGATCCTTCGCGCAAACGGTGCTTCCATGAATGACGGTTTTGGTTTTCAGTTCCCTAACGTAAATCCAAATTCAGTAATATCAGTAACCGGAACAGGCAACCAAACTGGCTATACCATTAAATCGAACGGCACCGAGACTGGGAATGCTTCGGATGCGACTTTCATCGTATTTGACAAATCACACCGGTACATGTCGGAATGGAATACGATCAAAACCGTTGCGGCCGTTAGCGCTGTACCCTTTAACATCTACATTAAATTCATGAACAACAACACCCCGGGATCCGGCGGCGCAGTGAATATCAACACCCTGAATATTTCGGGCTGGAATCCATTCCTGGTCGTCAACCAGCAGAGGGGGCGTGAGATCCATCTTCCGAACTACCAGCCCACCGATATGGCTGACCAGAGTTTATTCAGGACAGGCAGTGACGATACCCAGCCGGGCATCGGCAAGTATTACAAGTCGGCTACCAACCTTCCCTGGGCACTGGATATTTTCGGCAAGTTCTCTTATCCGGCCGAACGACAGGATATTTCAGGTGCGTATCTTCACTTTGGCGAATGGGTTCAGTCAAGCGGATCATCCTATCCCGACTGGTGGTCAAACACAGGCGGCAGTTACAGAAAGAATTCGCTGATCTATTAAAAAAACATTTCACTTTTCAGGGCATGGGGGGTCTATTAAAAAGATCCCCCATGTTTGTTTTTAATGGGCTTATCTTTGCAGTTCCTTATGATAAAGAACCCGGCCCGTCATATCCTTGTAATTATTCTTATTCTCTTCGGATGCATGGCTCATGCGCAGAGAACGCTTAGTGGCCGCGTCACAGATAAGGAAACCGGGGAATCCCTGCCTGGAGCAACCGTTTTTCTTCCCGACCTTAAAACCGGCACTATTACTGATAAAGACGGCCTGTATAAACTCCGCAACCTGCCAAATTCCAATCTGGTCGTCCAGGTAAGCTATATAGGTTACAAAGCAGAAGTTACCAAGGTCGACCTCGGGGAGGTGCATGAAAAAGATTTTCAGCTCGGTGAGTCGGCAATCGAAGCCAAAGAAGTGGTGGTCACAGGAAATGCCCTCACATCCGAAAACGACAGGAGTAGTATATCCATTACACCGATAAACAAGGAAATGCTGCTCACCATGCCATCCACAAACCTGATAAACTCAATATCAACCATACCCGGAGTTTCAGAGATAACGACAGGCGGTGAGATCTCGAAACCCGTCATCCGCGGCCTGGGCTATAACCGTATTGTCACGCTCAATGAAGGAGTGAGGCAGGAAGGGAACCAGTGGGGCGATGAACACGGAATAGAGATCGACCAGTTCTCGGCCGACCGCATAGAGGTTTTGAAAGGCCCTGCCTCGCTGTTCTACGGCTCGGATGCCATGGGCGGTGTGATCAACATCCTCGAACAAACCCCTGCGAGGCCCGGTGTGATTGAGGGTGAATGGGTTTCGCAGGCTTCCACGAACGACCGACTGTTAAGCAACTCCCTCATGCTCGAAGGAAACCAGGACGGCTGGATCTGGAGGGTAAGGGGGACGTATAAAACCGCCGCTTCCTATCGCACTCCCACCGAATGGGTCTATAATTCAGGGTTTGATGAGAAAAATTATTCAGTCACGGCAGGGGTTGTAAAACACTGGGGGTACTCCCACCTTCACTTCAGCTCCTTCAATACAAAGATCGGCATGATCGACGGCACCCGCGACTCGGCAACCATGCAGTTTATTGATTACCTGGGTAATATAGTACAGGAGAGCAAAGCAAAAAGCAGGTCGATCGATGTTCCTTTCCAGGTAGTGAACCACAACAAGATTTCGTCGGTTACCAACCTGCTCTTCAACGACAACCAGGTGAAGATCAGCCTGGGCTATCAGTGGAATGACCGTAAGGAGTATGGCGAAACCCCGGCTGCTCCGGGTTTGTTCTTTCATTTGGACACCTGGACCTATGAAACGCGGTATACCCGCCTTCTCTTTGAATCGCTTGAGCTCGTGGGGGGAGTATCGGGCATGACGCAGTATAACCGCAACCATGGGTCGGCTTACCTTATCCCGGATTTCGATCTCCAGGACCTGGGAGGGTTTGTTTATATGAAAAAGACCTGGGAGAAGTTTACTTTCAACCTGGGTCTGAGGTACGACTACCGGCATATTACAGCTTACCCTCTATACCTGGATTCGCTTGGGCATTCAGCGCCAATGGGCGATACCCTGTTCAAGGCCTTCAGCCGTGATTTCGCGGCGTTTACGGGATCCACCGGTATGACTTTCAGGCTGAATAAAGCTGTCAATTTCAAATTCAATGTAGGGCGCGGATTTCGTGCTCCGAATATTTCCGAGCTCAGCGCCAATGGCCTTCATGAAGGCACGTTCAGGTATGAGATCGGGAACCCTGACCTGAACCCCGAAACAAGCCTGCAGATTGACGGCGAGATCGCCTGGGATACAAAGTACCTGAACCTCTCGTTCAACGGCTATTACAATATCATCGACAATTTCATTTATTACAGGAACCTCAACGGGGAGAAAAAAGAGGTGAACGGGGTCTGGTATCCTGTTTACCGTTATATCCAGGGCAACTCACTGCTCAAGGGATTCGAAATCGAACTGGATGTTCATCCGCTTGAAGCCCTGCATTTCGACAACAACCTCGATTATGTGTGGGGAGGCAATCTTTCAACAGGCATTCCCCTGCCGTTCATTCCTGCACTTCATCTTACCGACCAGGTGAAATGGACATTTAAAACACGGAAGACCAGTGTCTTGAAACAGCCCTATATACAGCTTGAGATGGAGACCCATTTTGCACAGGACAGGATAGATGAGTTTGAGACCACCAGCCCGGGTTATGTGCTTCTGAATTTTAATGTGGGGACGAAGCTCAGGGTGCAGAACCAGAGCTGGACCTTCTATATCAGCGGCAAAAATGTGACGGATGTGAAATATTATGACCACCTCAGCAGGCTTAAGGAAGTGGGGATTTATAATATGGGCAGGCGGATCACATTCGGCCTTGTTATCCCTTTTGGAATATATCACAAGAAGGAGAATTAACGGGAGGTGATTTTGCTTATTTTAGCTGTCTCATTTGATGTTGTAAGTAATGCGTTTCAGTGAAATCCCCGGCCAGCAGGCGATAAAAGATAAACTCATACGTACGGTCAGCGACCAGCGGGTGAGCCATGCGCAGCTTTTCTACGGACCCGACAGCTCGGCGAAGCTGGCGCTGGCGATAGCGTATGCGCAGTATATCAATTGTAAGAACCGGAAAACGGGGATGCAGGATGCAGGATACGGTTCACGAGTCACGGATCACGATTCACGGTTCACGGTTCACGATTCACGGTTCACGGTTCACGACCCCTGCGGAGTATGTCCTTCCTGCATCAAATACCAGAAACTCATCCACCCCGACCTGCACTTTATTTACCCGGTTGCGACGACCAAGAAAGTCACCAAAAAGCCGCAGAGCAGGCTGTTCGCCGAAGACTGGCGGAAGTTCATCCTCCAGAGGCCATTCCCGGTGAATCTCCAGGACTGGTACGATTTCATCGGCATTGAAAACAAACAGGGAATTATCAATGTGGATGACTGTAATGAGATCATCAGCACCCTCAGTTATAAATCCTACGAATCGGAGTACAAGGTCATGATCATCTGGATGGTTGAGAAGCTGTTTCACTCAGCGGCCCCCAAAATCCTGAAGATCCTCGAGGAACCGCCTGAGAAAACGCTGTTCCTCCTGATCTCCGAAGACCCCGACGCAATCATCAGCACGATAAAATCACGATGCCTGATGGTGAGGATACCTCCCGACAGGCATATTGCAGGCCACGAAGAGGAAGCCCGCGAAAACCAGTACCTGGGTAATTTCACGACATGGATGCGTAGTTGCTATTCCATGAAAGTGCCTGAACTCATCAGTTTTTCAGCTGATATGGCAAAATCGGGAAGGGAGAGGCAGAAGTCATTCCTGTTCTACGGCCTGCATATACTCGAACTTTGTCCGGCAGTCGTCAACGGCCAGGCCGGCAGGCTCAACTGCGATGCCGAAGAAGCAAAATTCCTTGAGAACTTCGCCCCTATCATAACTACCGCCGGCCTGGCCGGGTTCTATGACCTCTTCAACAATGCAATCTATCATGTGGAGCGCAATGCATATGCCCCCGCATTGTTCCTCGACCTCTCCCTGAGAATTCTGCGTCTTTTTAAACCGAATTTCGTACCTTTGTAATGGAATTCAGGGGCAATTTCCCGGTCCCGGCTTCAGAACCGGTAAGGCGGGTGATACTTCCCTGTTGATTCAAGTCAATGGAAGAATACACAGACGAGGTTAACGAAGAAGAAGAACAGAACTCCGAGCTGGAGCAGGAACCGCAATCCGACAACAGCGCGATCTACGAGGCATTCCGGCGTAAAAAAGACACCGAAGAGGAACTGCCCCAGGTTGAAATTGTGCCCGGTACCGAACCTGAACTTGAATTCGGAGGCTCCACTTACGATTCCTCCAAAAATCCTTTCCTGTCGCGCGGCTGCTGCGGAGCTCCCGAACCCCATCAGAAAAGCAACGGGGTTTACCAGCACCGATGCAGCAAATTCGACATCTACGACTGGATAAAGACCATTCCTCTTCCTGCCGGTTATATCCCTTCGGATATCGTCGAAGTCAGGTTTAAGAACAGCCGTAAGGATTTCTTCCGAGTCCCTCCTGATGTAGTTCTTGAAACCGGCGATATCGTTGCCGTTGAAGCATCACCAGGTCATGACATAGGCATTGTCACCATATCCGGCGAGTTAGTCCGTTTTCAGCTTAAAAAGAAAGACCTCGACCCCAACTCCCAGGAGATCCGCAAAGTATACCGCAGAGCCCGCCTCGCAGACATTGAAAAATGGGTCTCAGCCGTGGAAGGCGAAACACCCACTATGTTCAGATCAAGGGAGATCGCCGATAAACTCGGCCTCCAGATGAAGATCAACGACGTTGAATACCAGGGCGATAACACCAAAGCTATTTTTTATTATACTGCGGAAGACAGGGTAGATTTCCGCGAACTGATCAAGGTACTGGCCGACGAATTTCACGTAAGGATAGAGATGCGCCAGATTGGTGCAAGGCAGGAAGCAAGCCGCCTCGGCGGGCTCGGCACCTGCGGCAGGGAACTCTGCTGTTCAACCTGGCTCAGCGAATTCTGCTCGGTCTCGACCAATACCGCGCGGGTGCAGCAGCTCTCGCTCAACCCACAGAAACTGGCAGGACAGTGCGGGAAACTCAAATGCTGCCTCAATTACGAGTACGATACTTACATGGATGCCATCAAGGATTTCCCCAATACCGATATCCGCCTTAAAACAGCAAAAGGTGACGCCATCCATCAGAAATCCGATATCTTCGGGCAGATCATGTGGTACTCCTATGCTAACGATTATCAGAACCTGCTCGCCATCCCCCTTAAAAATGTTCTTCATATCATTGAAGAGAACAAACAGGGACGCACCCCCGAAAGCCTTGAGGAATTCGCAAATATTACTGAACAAAAGCGTGAGTTTGACAACGGGGTAAGCCAGGACGACCTCACCCGCTTCGATCACCTTTAAATATCTGCCCCCGGTATGCGTTTAAAGCTTTCTGCCTTATTTCTTATCCCCGCGATCATCCTGATCCTTTGCTCCTGTAATTCAAACCGTTTCTTTCGCGAAACACACCGCATCCCCGACGGAAAATGGGACAACAAGGAAAAAATCACTTTCTCCGTCACCATCCCCGACACTTCAAAAACGTTTTCTTTATATATAGATATACGGAATGATGTGAATTATCCGTTTGCCAATATATTTATGTTCCTCGATACCCGCTTCCCCGACGGAAAGATCGCCAGGGATACCGTAGAATGCCAGCTTGCCGATTATGACGGGCGCTGGCTGGGCAAAGGGGCCGGCAGCATAAAATACAACCGCTTTCTCTTCCAGAAAGGGGTCAGGTTCAGGCAGAAAGGCCAGTATTCCTTTACGTTTGAACAGGCTATGCGGATAAGCGAATTGTACGGCATCAGGGATGTAGGTCTTGAAATTGAACTATGAGCGGGATTGATCATATTCCAATTTTACAAAACAGGGAAAATAAACCAAAAACAGTGAATCCGAAGAGATTTGTGCTTTACTTCTGGATTGCCTACGTTGTAAGCATAACCATTGTTGTGCTGTTCTTTGTAAGTGTGGCGATGGGCCTTTTCGGCAGCATGCCAAGCTTCCAGGACCTTGAAAACCCCAAGAGCAGCCTAGCTACCGAGATCCTGAGCGAAGACGGCAAACTGCTGGGGAAATATTATTTCGAGAACCGTTCCAACACCCATTTCCAGGAACTTTCGCCAAACGTGATCAACGCCCTCATCGCCACCGAGGATGCCCGTTTCTATGAGCATTCAGGCATTGATTTCAGGGCCATTTTCCGCGTGTTCTGGGGTATGGCCACAGGCACATCCAAAGGAGGAGGCAGCACCATCACCCAGCAGCTTGCAAAAAACCTCTTCCCGCGTAAATTAAACCGCACCTTCGGAGAGACCGTGATGATCAAATTCAAGGAATGGATCACCGCCATCAAACTCGAACGCAACTATTCCAAGGAGGAGATCCTTGCCATGTATCTTAACACGGTGGATTTCGGATCCCAGAGTTTCGGCATCAAATCCGCTGCCAAGACCTTTTTCAACAAAGAGCCGGATCAGCTGAATCCCGAAGAAGCCGCTCTCCTGATCGGCGTATTGAAAGCCCCCACGTATTTCAGCCCGGTAAGAAACCCGGCAAGGGCCATTGAACGCCGGAATACCGTGCTCTACCAGATGCAGAGATACGACTACCTTACCAAAACCGAATACGATTCGCTGAGGGCAGTCCCGCTTAACATGGAGAATTACCGCATTCAGGACCATACCACCGGTCTTGCCACCTACTTCAGGGAATACCTCCGCGGCTATCTGACCGAATGGTGCAACACCCATAAAAAAGAAGACGGGAGCGAATACAGCCTTTACCGCGACGGGTTGAGGGTGCATACGACCATCAATTACAAGATGCAGGAATATGCTGAAAAAGCTGTTGCCGCCTACCTCGGCAAAGAGCTGCAGCCTGCATTCTACGCCCACTGGAAAGGAGTACCCACCGCTCCTTTCGTCTTTGAAAAGGAAGATGAGCGCAAGGAGATCAACAACCTGCTCATCTCGTCGATGAGGCGCACCGATCGTTATGCAAGCATGAAAGCCCAGGGATACAAGGAACCCGACATCATCAATGAATTCAAGGTGAAGACGAGGATGAAAGTGTTCTCCTGGAGAGGCGAAAGGGATACCGTCATGACTCCCTTCGATTCCATCAGGTATTATAAGTTCTTCCTGCAATCGGGACTTATGTCGATGGATCCCCATACCGGCTATGTGAAAGCCTATGTCGGAGGGATTGATTACCTCCACTTCCAGTACGACCATGTGAAATTCGCAAAGCGACAGGTTGGCTCCACATTTAAACCTTTCCTTTATACCCTTGCAATGCAGGAGGGAGAATCTCCCTGCGCCCGCTACCCCAATGTTCAGCCGGTGATCGAACTTGACAACGGCACGGTTTGGGCGCCGGAAAATACCAGCGAAGAAAGGCGTGGCGAACAGGTTACCCTCAAATGGGCCCTCGCCAATTCGAACAACTGGATATCAGGACAGCTTATCCGCAAATACTCACCGGCCGCTGTCGTGGCAATGGCTCATAAAATGGGAGTCACCAGCGATATCCCGGCAGTCTATTCAATAGCCCTTGGTTCCTGCGATATCTCCCTGTACGAGATGGTCGGTGCTATGAGCACATTTGCCGACAAAGGCGTTTTCACCGAACCTATTTTCATTACCAAAATTGAAGACAAGGACGGGAACCTCATCCAGGAATTCAGACCAAAGAAACAGGAAGCCATCAGTGAAGAAACCGCTTACCTGATGCTGCAATTGATGCAGGGTGTGGTAAAATACGGCACCGGCATAAGGCTGAAATACAAGTACGGTTTTGACAACCCTGTTGCCGGCAAGACCGGTACCACCCAGAACCAGAGCGACGGATGGTTCATGGGCATCACCCCCGATCTGGTGAGCGGTGTATGGGTAGGATGTGAAGACCGCTCAGCGCACTTCCGTACCCTGGCCCTCGGGCAGGGCGCCAATACAGCCCTTCCAATCTGGGCCTTGTATATGGAACAGGTTTACGCCGATCCCAGCCTGCATATCGTTAAGATCAAGGACTTCGATCCTCCTAAAAAACCTCTTGAAGTCGACTTTGACTGCGGCGATGAGGAAAATACAATTGCCAGCCCCGGCGGAAATAAAGAGGTGAAGAAAAAGAAGAAAAAGGCTGTGATCGATACGGATGAGTTCTAACCGAAAAATCTTACATGAACATCCTGAGGAAATATCCTTATGAAATTCTGACCATTGCAGGGATCCTTGTTTTTATCGCCTTCAAGATCAGTGCCATGCTGCTACCCTTTCATGGGGACGAAATGGGAGTGTATGCACCGGCAGCATTCATCATGAAAGATCTGGGGCACATCGGTCTTTTGCCTTCCTGCCTTGAGCCACTCTATTCAAGAGGGCACCCCCTGCTGTTAACTTTTACCAATGCCATTGTATTCAAACTCTTTGGCGAGTCAGTTATTACAGGACACAGTTTTGCAATGTGCATATCGGTATTAACGCTGGTACTGTTCTTCCTCTTTGCCCGTAAGGAATTTAACCCCCAGACAGCTTTTTTTTCCACTGTGATTTTAATGGCCCAACCGGTATTTTTCACTTATTCGGTGATGATCTTCCCCGAGATGATGCTGACCTTATTCAGTGTATTAAGCGTATGGGCAATCGTGAGGAAAAAATGGACGCTTTATGCCATCAGCGGCTCGCTTGCACTTTTAACCAAGGAATCGGCTGTTGTGATCCCGCTGGTTGCTATTGTCGTTATATTTATACAGGCGGTCAGCGAGCGTGATTTTTTTTCTGCCAGGCGTATCAGACTGTTTCTTATCGGATTGATCCCCTTGCTGGTGTTCGGCATTTTCCTTGTAATCCAAAAGATACAGAACGGCTGGTTCCTTTTTCCCGAGCATATCGGTTATATCCATTTTGGATGGAGTGCGATATATCCGATAGGTAAGCGTATCCTGAACGAAATGTTCTTCGGCTTTGGCAAATGGGTCACCGGGGCCAGTTTTCTCGCGGGTATTGTCCTTTGCATTTTCAGAAAAAAATTAAAACTACCGTTGAACAGCAACGCGCTTTTTACCTTTGCGTTATTCTGCCTGTTTGTTTTCCTGTTCGCTGATTTCAATTATTACCTTACCCGGTATATTCTTTACGGCATTCCGTTTATAGTGCTTGGCGGTGTACATACTCTTGTTGCGGTTTCTGAAAGGATCATCCCAAGGTTCCGCTCAGTGAGGCTGATGCTTTTAACGGTAGTAACAGGCTTAAGCATCTTTTTCTCACATTACGGCACTTACAAATATCCGTTCGGTGAGATGTCCTACACCTGTGTTGTAAAAGTGATCGCTGAAGCAGTCTCCTGGACCGAACAACAATCCTGGAGAAACGACAGCATTACATCGAATTTTCCGGTGTACCAGGCACTGAGCGACAAGAGGAACGGTTACCTTAAAGGTGAGGCTATTCCTACGACTGGTGAATTCGAAACGAAGATTAAATACGGGCTGGTGTATTATGAGTGGGAGACCAAAAACATTCTCAACTCGAAGAATTACAGGTATAAGATACTGAAGACATGGACGGATGGTTTCGCCAACGTCGCCTGCATCGAATTTGATCACGATTCAGTGACGATGAAAAAAGAATAGAAAAACTTTCCTGTAACGGCGGTCACCCGGATGGCCGATCAGAATTCCTCGATCTTTTCCTTGTAAACAACACCACGCTCTGCAAGTCCTTTCAGCATAAATGCCACACATTCGGGCCGTGCGCCTATGAATTCAGGAACACTCACCCCGCGTTTGTCATACAACCCTTCGGCAATCATACGAAGTGCAACAGTAGCTGTATAGCCGGTAGTCCGGGCCATGGAATGGATCCCTGTTTTCTCGTCCTTACGATCGAAAAGATCCCAGGTGTAGCGGGTTCTTTTACCATTCTTGAGACCTTCCACAATAACCTTCATCACCGTAATGTCTACATCCTTCTCGGTGAACTTCCAGATAGGAAAGAGCAGTGAAGAGGTAAGGTCCAGTGGACGTATGGTTACTCCCCTGACCTCAACCTCCTGGGTGCTGAACAAACCCGTTTCCCTGAGTAAACGCATTTTTTCGGCATGCCCCGGGTACCTCAGGGTTTTTTCTTTCATATTCGGGGCCTTGATGGTGTTTACCAAAGAACGCAGCCCGTCGGTATTAAATGCCTCGAGGGTGCCCACCCCCGGGAAATTCATCAACTCGATATCAGAAAGTGCAGGTTTTACAACCACCTGCCCGTTTTCGATAAACCTTGCCGGGCGGGTATACTCCTCGATGACGTCGGAAGGAGAAAATACTGCCTTGTAATCGTAGGGCCATTCCCGGATCTCGGGCAATCCGCCTACATAATACTCCACACTGGTAGTGGTATCAAGCATCTTATCTGCAAAACCTATAAGGACATTGCACATGCCGGGTGCAACACCGATATCCATAAGCGCCGTTACCTTGTTCTTTCGTGCAATCTCATCCACCGTAAAGGGATCTTCAATAAAAAAAGATATATCGGCCAGGTCACGGCCGGCTTCTATCACGGCTTTGAAGGTTTTGTAACCCATGAATCCGGGGACCGCATTGACTACCATATCGACCTCCCCTGCAAGTTCCCTCACCATTGCCGGATCGGAAAGGTCACGGTGGAGAACCCTGAGTTTTCCTGCAGCCGCAACTCTTGCAAGAGCGTTCGGATCATAATCGACAACGGTCACTTCGAACTTGGCATCCTTTGCGAGGTCCAGTGCCATTGCGCCTCCGACCATGCCAGCGCCCAAAACCAAAATCTTCCTGTGCATATAATAACGCTTTAATTTTTTATAAAAATACTAAATTTGTTGTCATAAACTGCAGCATGCTTTTTAACTCCCTGGTCTTCCTTTTCCTGTTTCTGCCATTCACACTACTCGGTTTTATCCTCCTCTTTCCTAAACTAAAGAAGCCCTTCCTCCTGTTTGCCAGCCTGGTTTTCTATGCCTGGGGAGGTGTTTCGTTTGTTTCAGTTCTCATTGGTTCCATCCTGATTAACTACTTCTGCGGGATCATGATCGGCAGGACTTCCGAAAAGGGATCCCGTAAAACATGGTACATTCTTGGAATCATCCTCAACATTCTGGGCCTGGTCGTTTTTAAATACCTGAACTTCCTTGCAGGCAACCTGAACATTCTTGTCACTGCTTTCCTTATGAACCCTCTTCACCTGGAGACAATCTTCCTACCCCTGGGGATTTCCTTCTTCACGTTTAAGGGAATTTCATATCTGGTCACTGTAAACAGGAAAGAAGCACTTCCCCAGCGCAACATCATCAACCTTGGGCTTTACATTGGCTTTTTCCCGACTGTCATTGCCGGGCCTATCGACCGTTACAAAGCCATTGAACCTCAGCTTTCAGCTCCCCGGACCAACCTTGACCTCTTCGCTTCAGGGGTCAGGCGTTTTGCGTTGGGCCTTGGCAAAAAGGTGATCATTGCAGCTCCCCTGGCGGAAGTTGCTGACCGTATCTTCATGAGTCCCGCCTCCCTGTTGAGTGCGCCCATTGCCTGGCTCGGGGCTATCACTTATATGCTGCAGATCTATTACGATTTCTCAGGTTATACGGATATGGCCATCGGCATCGGCAGGATGTTCGGCTTCCGTTTTTCTGAGAACTTTAATTTCCCTTACACCTCGAAGTCGATCCGTGATTTCTGGAGACGATGGCATATCACGCTTTCAACCTGGCTCAGGGATTACGTCTTCCTGCCAATAGCCTATTCCACCTCAAGAAAGCTTAAGAAGGAAAACTATTCAGGAATGAGGGTCGACAACCTCATCTACAGCATTGCCACCATCATCACGTTTTTTATCTGCGGATTCTGGCACGGGGCGGCCTGGACGTTTATTGTGTGGGGACTTGTTTTCGGGCTCCTCCTTCTTTTCGAAAGGACCGGGTTCGGGAGAAAATTAGAAAAAGGGCCCGCATTATTCTCCCATGCATATACCTTGTTTTTTATACTGGCTGCCTGGGTGATCTTCCGCTCACCGGACCTGAAATATGCCTTACGGTTTTTCGGGCTGATGTTCGGCTTCCTTGATTCCCATGCAGGATTCGGAAGGTTCCTCGCTTATATCAACAGGGAGTACATCCTTGTTTTTATTCTGGCTGTCGCCGGATGTACAAGGCTGTTTGCCCTTGCGAGGGAGAAAACTGAAAACATTATTTCACAGCAGGAAAGACCAGTATCCTCATTTTTATTTAATGTTTACAACCTCCTCTCACTTCTGTTTGTATTGTTTGTCCTTGCCTGGTCCCAGATGAGCATTCTCTCACATACGCTACAGTCATTTATCTATTTCAGGTTCTGATGAAACAAGTCCGGAAGACATACTCTCTCCTGTTTGCCGTGTTCTTCTCAGCCTGGCTGCTTTCCCCTTTCATCCTTGACAACCTCATCGGCACACCAAAAAATAATGTAAGCAAAAGGGAAAACAGGGCTCTTGCAAAACGGCCTGCCCTCGACGCGGCAAACCTTGATCCATATCCTGCAGCCTTCGGGAAATTTTTTAACGACAACTTTCCTTACAGGGAACCGCTCATCAACTGGTGGTCGGAGCACGTCGATATGGGCATCTTCAAAAAGCCGCCGCCCAACAGTGAGGTGGATATAGGATTTAACGGCTGGCTTTTCTATACCAGCGAGAGGCCTGTATACGAAGGTACCGAAATGCTTACACCCGAACAGATCGAACTGGTCCACCAGACCATAAGGGAAAGGGTCATTTTTTATCGTTCCCTCGGGATTAAATTTTACGTCTTCATCCCTCCCATGAAAAGCGAGGTCTACCCCGAGTTTCTGCCTTCAGATTATATGCGTGTGTCAGACTCTACCCAGACACAGAAATTGATCACGGTTCTTCTAAAAGACACTCTCATCCCATTTATTGATGTAAGGCCCTCCATCATGGAAGCCAGGAATAAGAGCATTCTCTATGCTCTCACCGACAATCACTGGAATACAAAAGGGGCATTCGAAGCGTATTGCCGGGTTATCAACAGGATCAGGAAGGACTTCCCCTCGATCAGGCCTGTTATACGGAAGGATGTTACGTTTAACCCGTTCAGAACACAGGGAGGAAACCTTGCAATAAAACTGGGTATTGAAAAACAAGCAAACGAGATCCAGTACCTGCCTGTATTCTCTCCCATACGTGCCAGGGACGGTAAAAACGCAGGCTATAAAGCCCCTCCATGGTTCGGGGCTTCCGACGATTTCGAACATGTAAAAGTTGTAGCCGACAGCAGCCTGCCCAGGGTCGTGGTGATACGTGATTCGTTCTTCATCCAGATGATGCCCTACTTCCAGGAGAATTTCCGAAAGACGGTTTATATCTTTGACGCCTGGCAGTACGAACTGAACAGGGACATCATTGAGAAAGAGAAACCCGATATTGTTGTGCTTGAAGTCTATGAACCTAATATTAAAAACATCATCCACCTGTATTGAACGGGGGAAAAGACGGGTCCTGCCTGGCTATTCCACCGGTCCTGATTCATATCACCGGCATGCAGGTTCAGACTGAAAGGTATTTGTTTTGCATTCAATACTAATGTATTTTTGCTTCCGTAAATTCATCTAAGATGCTCTATAATAAAAAGATCGTTGTTGTCCTTCCGGCCTACAATGCAGAAAAGACCCTGGAAATAACCTACAAGGAAATTCCCTTTGACATTGTTGATGAGGTTATCCTTGTGGATGACTGCAGCCGTGATCACACCGTGGAAGTTGCAAAACGTCTTGGGATCAAACACATTATCACTCATGACCGGAACAAAGGATACGGAGGCAACCAGAAGTCATGTTACAATATGGCCCTTGAACTTGGTGCCGAAATTGTGGTCATGCTGCATCCCGATTACCAGTATACCCCTAAGCTTATCCCTTCTATGACCTACCTGATCGCACAGGAAATATATCCTGTGGTACTGGGCTCAAGGATTTTAGGGGGAGGAGCAAAAAAAGGCGGGATGCCGGTTTATAAGTATTATTTCAACCGGGTACTTACCATGAGCCAGAACATCCTTATGCGACAGAAATTGAGTGAATATCATACAGGATACCGCGCATTTTCAAGGCAGGTACTGGAAACTATAAATTACAAGGCCAATTCGGATGACTTCGTATTCGACAACCAGATGCTGGCCCAGATCTGTTATGCAGGGTTCGAAATTGCAGAAGTTACCTGCCCGACAAAATACTTCCCCGAAGCCTCTTCAATCAATTTTTCGCGGAGTATGAAATACGGGATCGGTGTTATGAATACCGCATGGGCGTACGCTTTTCAGAAACTCGGAATTGCGAAGTTCGGGATTTTTGAAACGAAAAAGTAAACTGAATTACCATCTTAGTTGGTTTTTGCCGCCTGATCGAGCTTGTAAATATTCACATTTTTAAAAGTACCGATCAGATGCGTCAGGTATGGCGCCAATCCCGGATCCTGGCAGATATAGGTATTGTTCACAATAACATACCTGCAGCCTAATTCCCTTACCAGGTCCATCTTTGTCTTTCCATAAGGCATCTCACTGCATAAAAAATCATCAAGACCTTTCTGATCCATCATATACAGCGTGATGTTGATACTGTTGTCGGGGATGCTGAATACCCGGTCGGTCCGGCTGATCCCGAGGCTCCTGAGATAGGGCTTGATCTCTCTGAGCGCGTTATAACGTGAATCGAACCAGTCGTTGAATTTCTCCATCTCCTCGATCTCATGCCTGTTCACGATGAAGTTTGTTTTGACTAATGCATCCCTGGTGTTATATTTCATACGGTTGGTGACTGCACCTGTATACAGCATAAAAAGAAGCCCAATGGAAACTACTATCTTCAGCGCCCTGCTTTTATAGATAAGCGGGTATTTCTTATGCAGCATATCAAGAAATACGATGACAGGCAGTGGGATAAAGATCAGCATGTTCGTCGAGTAGTAATCATGGATGGTAAGGGCCTGGTAAAAGAGCAGCAGGAGACTCACACAACCCAGGAAAACAAAGAGGGTTACTGCCAGCAGGAACTTACTGACATGCCTGTAAAAAGCGAATACAGCCAGGAACAGCAGAAGGACCGCATAGAATCCGCCCAGGGAAAAATAGGCGGGGATCATGTCCTTTACATATACTGACCATAATTTCGCCCTTGTTGCGGCATCCACTCCCCATATGGGCAGCAAACCCTGGAGGAAAATCCCCGCAAGGTTATGGTTGTTGTACCAGGCGGTATAACGGTACCAGGCAAGGATAAGGATGATAACACCCAGGTATGGCAGGAGCCTGGCATAACGGTTAAACCAGTTCTTTTCCCTGTGGTGGAAAAAGATGACGTACATATGGACCACGAAAAGCGATAGAAAAAGCAGCATGGAGGAGATCTTGATCAAGCCCGCCAGCAGGAAAAACAGAAATGACAGGTAATACCATTTTTTCTTCCCCGATGAAAAAGATTTCCAAAAAAAATAACCCCCGGTAAGCGACAATCCCAATGCCGGTGCATCGGCCAGGAAATTGTTTGTATAATAGGCAAGGATGGGTGAACTGAAAAGGAATAAGGGCAGGAAAATGGCCCAGAAAGTATCGCCTAAAAACTCACGGGCAAACCTGAACAGGCAGTATAATCCTGAAAATACGATCAAAATGTTGATCAGCCTGAAAATGGTTTCGTACTGACCGAAAACCTTCCAGAGCTGTGCAACAGTATAGTAAATGATGGGGAATTCGCTGATGGTCCTTCCATCCTTTGATCCTACCCAGTGTATTGCCGGGGTAAAGAAATTCCGGTTCTCAATGGCATAATTCAGTGTGATTGACAAACAATCCGATTGCCGCCACAGGTGATGGTAGCTTGGATGTTTGAAAAATATCTCCGGGTAGCCGTACAGCACCGATACGGCAAGCAGGAGGATGAAAAAATAGAGAGTCTGTCGTTTCTCCATCTGGCTGAGATTTGAGCGGTTAATGGGCCCCTGGGCATTAATGTTGAACAAAAATAGAAAAAAGAGTGATTGTTACGATTCCTTATCTTTGCCACCTTTGGTTTAAGGTAGTATGATTGTTGCCATTTCAAGTATAATAACCCTCGTGGGTTTGTGGTGTGTGCTGCGGAAATACTTCACGACATCCACCACCTTCCTCACCTTGTTTTTGCTGGTATTCGGGACCAACTTCTTCGTGATAATGGTTTACCGGGGTGCGGTTCAGGCGAGTATGTTACTTGCGCTGATGGTGTTAGCGGCATGGATGACACAACGCTGGCATGAAAAATCGGGATGGCCAGAAGCAATTATTGCAGGACTGGCGATAGGAATGCAGGTCTTCATTAAACCTGCCGGATCTGCGGCTATTTTTCTATTCCTGTTCTGGGGTGCATACAATAAAGACACGTTTAAAATAAAATGGAAGATCTTCAGGGATCATCCTGCCCAGGTTCTGACAATCGTCGGGCTATTCCTCTGGGGAATTTTTCTGCGGATAGCTTATCCGCAACTTCTGGCCGGGACCTGGTTCTGCGATTATATTCCTCATACAAAAGCTTTATACCTGATCGCTCCCTGGCTTTGGCAGGTATTGTTTTCCATCAAGAACGGCTGGCTAATTTATACACCCGTGGTCCTTTTATCAGTTCCGGGATTTTACATCCTGGGGGAGAGGAACAAACCACTTTTCTATGCGGCTTTCATTTATTCCCTGATGTTTCTTCTTCTCCTTGCTTCCTCACCCGGGGTTACAGTACCCGACAACTTCTCACAGGCCCGGATGACGGAGATCCTTGCCGTGCTTATCATCCCTCTGGGGTATTTTACAAGCTGGGTACTGGAAGGAAAATGGCTGAGGAAAACAGCATTTTTTCTCCTTTTTGCAATGCTGATCAGCCTCAACCTGTTTCAAACCTGGCAATTCAGGGTAAAAATCCTGAATCCCTGGTTTACTTCAACCGAATATTACAAGGCGGTATTTTTAAACATTCACCCGGATAAAACGACCAGGTCCCTGCAGGATTTTGACAACATTGATATGAGCACTTACCTGGCCAATGAAGGCGATTTTACGATTACAACGAAACTATTTTTTGATTTCGGAAATGGCCCGCACGACTTTGATTCGCATATCCAGAACGTATATGCATACAGTGGCACAAAAGCTCTTCGCCTTGATCCAAACATGCAATCCACACCTGGAGGAAATATTAAATCGGGCAAGCTTCCATCATCATACCCCCTGGGTTTGAGATTGAGTGCAATGGTCTATTCGGAAACCGATTTTAACCATGTGAATGCCGACCTGATCATTTCTCTCAAACATAACGGACAATGTTACCGGTACCACTCATGCGCCTTGCAGGAACTTAACCTGGTGAGCGGGAAATGGAACAGCGTAAAGCTTGATTATGTAATTCCCGGGGCGTTCGACCAGGATGATGAAGTTGTTTCATCGATCTGGTACCACGGCGATAAAGCCCTGTATGTAGATGACCTTAAACTTGAACTGTTTGAACCAAAGGAGTAACATGAAGTTATCACGGCATATCAGCGTTGCCTTAGGTCACCTGCGGAAAGACTGGATCATCTTTACGTTCATCTTCGCCGCGGGAATTCTGTTTACCGGCAACATCAACATCCGTGACGGTCATGTGAGGCAAAAAGTGTGGTCCGATGCAGCCCATTATTATGTTTACATGCCGGCCACATTTATCTATGGATGGGATGTTTTCCGCTTCCCCTACAAGATTGAAAAAAAATTCGAAGGCTTCCTCCTCGATACCAAAACAGGAAAAGTTGTAATTAAAACAACTTATGGAGAAGCCCTGCTGCTTCTCCCTTTCTTCCTTGCCGCACACTCTTCGGCATATGTTTTCGGGGTTCCCATGGATGGGTTCTCTGCATTTTACCAGGTGTTCATGCTGGTTGGATGCGTTTTTTATTTCACGCTGGCCCTGATTTTCATAAAAAAATTTCTCGGTTATTATTACTCCCATGCCGTCTCGCTGATCACCGTTGTGCTCATTGCAATCACCACCCAGATGCTTTTCTATGCCTATGACTCAATACTGATGTCACATGTGTACTCCTTTTTCATCTTCAGTTCTTTCATTTACCTGCTGAAGAAATATTATGAAGGAGGAAGGAGATCGTATCTTTTGTTTACCCTGGTTTGCATTAGCCTTGCGCTGGCAGTACTGCTGAGGCCTACGAATATCATGATCGTTTTATGGATACCATTCCTCGATCTTAAATCGGCTAAGGAATTATGGCAAAGGATACTCTTTTTCCTGAATCCGAAACGAAGCCTCATCTATATCCTCGTACAGTTCATTGTGCTTATCCCGCAGTTCCTTTACTGGAAATACCTCTCGGGCCATTATTTATATTATTCTTATCCCGGGGAAGTTTTCTACTGGACTCATCCTATGCTGCTCCAGATATGGTTTTCACCCCTGAACGGCCTGTTCCCGTATCACCCGGCCTGGTTTATTTTTATTGCAGGAATGTTATTCATGGTCAGCAGGAGAAAACTCAACGCCTGGTTCACCATCCTGTTCTTCATTCTAAGCTCTTACGTTTTCTCCTGCTGGCATTGCTGGTTTTACGGGGGAAGTTACGGCTTCCGCCCCCTTGCCGAATTCGCCGTTTTCATGGCCCTGCCCCTGGGAATGTTTATCCAGACTGTCTTGCGAATGAAAAACCTTTTCATAAAATCATCCGTGCTTGTTCTTTTTGTCTTTCTTATTTATTACAACCTGATGCAGCTGTACCATTACAATGTGTTTACAGGCGGAATGTGGTCATGGGATGATTTCACAATCAAACTCAAAAACTATAAGCTTCTCGACTGTAATCAGAAAACCTATTTATGGGAATCCGATTTTTCGAATTATTATGACTATGAGCCGGTATTGCTCCTTGACGATCACTCCCGTTCAAGGGTTTCGGCAACCTATTGCAACCAGGAGCTTACCGATAATGTGCATTATAAAAAGATCCTTTCGGGCATACTCGATCATCCTGTACGAAAGGTAATCATGAGCGTTTACATCTATCCTTCCGACGCTGATTCAACACATGCCTCATGGATCGCCACGGTTGAACAGAATGGAAAGACTCTGCTGTACAAGGAAATTCCTTTTGATAAATTCACCAAAGGGAAAAACATTTACAGCAGGATCGAAAACACATTGGAAATACCCGGCTGGATTGACCAGAACTCACTCATCCATTTTTTCATTTCGAATCCCAAAAGGCGGGAATTTTATATTGACGATATGAGCCTTAAATTCGAATAAAAGAAACCCCAATAAAACCAGGTCATTCGCGAAGGTCAACCCATGCATCAGCCGCCCCGCATGTTATTCTATCGTCACTTCGTAAATCTCACCGATAATATTCTTGCCGGGGAAAGGGATATTCTCCTGCAAATACTGTGAGCCCACCCACCATTTGGTATTGTGAAATTCCTGGGTCACGATCAGCAGCATCGCATTGTTGGGAATGCAGGTCATCGTATTGTTCACGTAACCCACCACGCGCATCTTGTCTTTCGACGGGCCAATCCTCCAGATGATCTCGGTGGGCCTCCAGTCGATCTGAAAATAATAACAGCTTGAACCGAACAGTTCGTCATCAGGTTCAGGAGTTTTCTCGGTGATAGCCCGGTAGTTCTTATCCCAGCGGTGGGCCCAGAAAGTCTGCCCCTGGTAATCAATAGTCTGGCATCCGCTATTGAAATTTACCGGATCCCAGCAAGCCATATCCCAGTTGGTGCATGCTACGGTGATCTTATTATCATCGGCCAGGATCTCTTCGGGGAAGGGTACATTCCATGACGACACATCGTACTGCCTGTCGAGCCCGTTGTTGTATGCAGGCGGTAACAGCCACGACGGGCAATACGGCACAGTCTTGAGGATCTCGAAATCGATCTCGGAATACCCCACGTTCTTCACCCTCTGGTCTTGCTGCCCTCCGTAATAATTCGCCATATAGCCGCCTTTTTTGCATTCCCTGCGGAAATTCCAATCAGCCTGGTCCTGTGTAATGAGCCAGATAGCATTCGTAAGCCCGTTCCACATATTATTTTTATTCAACAGCTCGGTCAGCTTGCACTTCACCGTCCATCTGCCATAAGTGAAAGGATGCCTCGTGATCACACCAACATTCTGCTTCTGCCATTTCCCGAATTCAGCCTTAGGATTGAACATGGTGATTTTATGATTCACGGCATCGGAAACCACGCTCTGACAAGGTTCCGTCGCTGTTAGCGAGGTGTTGGCAATAAGCTCTTCCTGCCTGTAAAACCTGGCATTCCAGTTGTAATCCAGTTTAGAATAATTTTCACCCAGCACATCTTTTATCACCGGAATGTTTTTCAATTTGGTCGATGCATCTATATAATGGATGAATTGCCCGAAAGCCGCTTTCTGAAACATTTTGTCGTCCTGTCCGCAGCAAGTGGTAGAGTGCTTGTCGACAAATTCCTTTTTAAAATGTACGGGAGATATGTAAATACCGCTGCCGGGATCGGGGCTTGCCATCACCTTCAGGCGTTGAGGTGAAACGCTCACCATAGTGTTCGAAAGCCGCTTCCCCTGCCCGTAAAGGAAAAAATACCAGGGATTCACAAATTCACCGTTATAGGTGCGGTTGATGAACTGAATATACGCCGGAACCAGGTTTTTGCCAAGGTTCTCAGGTGATGTCACGACAAGCATAAAACTGTACTCTCCCACCCTGGGGTTGCGTTTAAAGCGGTCGTTCGACGGGCCGTTGAAGTAACGCCTCTCATTCCTGGGATTCCCGACTATCCTGAACTGGCTGCTGACCTTGTGAAACGAATTGTCGCTTGCAATAAGTTCAGTTTCCCTGAAACCCGACACAGTATCCTCCCAGCTCCCGTAAAAGTTCTCCGACGCATTCTCACCCTGCCTGAGACTGTCGAGGGGATCTGCCTCGGGAAATTTATACGATTCATTCTGGTAATAGATCTTGTATGCGAATTTCTGCGGATGGTCCAGTGTGTTCTTAATGCTGAACTCCAGGTCGAAAAATCCGTCGTTTGTCTGCCTCACCGTAGGTATGATAAAACCTGATTGTAAAGCCCCCTCGTAATCAAGGCTCAGCACCTGTGACAGGTCCCGGTTGGTTGAAGGATTGAAATCCCTCACGGTAAAATTTTCTGTTTTGACTTCGGATGTCTTTGCCTGTGGTTTACAGGAACTGAGAATGGCAAGGGCCAGCAAACAGATCACAGCAATGTAATAACGTATGTCGCAGCTCATCCTCATGGTCTTACAAATGAATAAACCGAAATGAAATCGGGTAGTTCGGTCAAGCTCTCATACTCTTCACAGTCCATCCCGTTAAAATCTTTATTCCTGCAATTGCGGCCAATCACTATGAATGAAGCCTGGTTCCCGGTAAACCGGCCGGGAATGAGCTTAAGCACCTCATAGTACTTCGGGTTATAGTCGGCAGTGTAACCTTCAAAATCGAGGTTGTTCAGGATATGGTATGTTGAATCGCTGAACCTGATCTCCTTGAGGTCGAACCTCCAGTCGCGGTTATAACGGAGCAGCATGGGAGAAGCATTGATCCCGAAATTTCCGCAGAAAAAATGGTCTTCAGGTTTGAGCGTATCTATGCCGATGGTTTTACCAGACAGCCCGGTTTTTGGCGAAAAATATGAAGTGAATGTTTTAGCGGAAGCATTGTAATAGCTGAAGGTATAGGCACATTTTCGGTTTTTTTCATCCCTGGAAATTGCCAGGATTTCTGCCTGCGTCCGGCCGGGAATAAAATGCGCAGCAGTAAGCTGAACCTGGCCTGCAGGACCACTCCAGCCGGCTGTGCTTTCATGACTTTCTGCTACAAGGTTCCAGTCACCCGTTTTACCTTTCAACTGGAACCTGAACATTTTCCAGGCCCCGGTTTCATTGTATTCGAGGATCTCGCTGATCCCGTCCCCGTCAAAGTCTTCGGCCAGCAACTGCCTGTTCGGATGAAAATCCTGCTTGTCAAATTTCACGTTCTGCCACAGCAATTCAGTGCCGGTAACGGATTTGCTGCTGCATATCCCGCCTTTGCTGCTGAACCGGTAGAGAAAGCAGGACTTTTCGCCGATGAAAAGCAGCTGCTCGGCATCCCCTCCGCTGAATCTGCCTTTCAGAAGGTATTGCCCGTCTTTGGCATAAGGCATAGGAACCGGCACTTCCAGCCTGGATTTGATAAATTCTTTTGACTCGGCGCAATATGCGTAAATGACCGGAGGGCCGCCTGCAGGCATTACGAAAAGCTCATCCCTGCCCGGGTTCCCGGGAATAAAGCTGCCGCTGATCATGGGATAGTATGGTAACACTGACTCCTGCACGCCTTCGGTGACAGTTGCAAGACTGGTAGCTCCAATGCCGCCGATATCCGCCATCCGTATACAGACAACAGGAAACGGAGGGTAATTGAATTTAGCGGTATAAGGGCCTTTCGTCAGGTCTACATAGGTTGTGTCGCCCTTGCGGGGCGCCGGTCCGCCGTACACCAGGTAATAGTCATCCACATAAATATCGGTGCTGCTGTTATTCCAGAAATACATCTGTACCCTGGTATCCTTGCTGAATTTGACGTCCCTCAGGTCGAACTGCCCGTTCATCTTAAACCACTTTCCCCTGGGAACCCCGGGGTCTTTAAGTGCTGTGCCTTTCCAGCAGATATTCACTCCCACTGCATTTGAGGCAGCCAGAACAAGGACTGCCGAAACCGGGTCCCCTCCGGGCTTCACATAAATCCAGGCCGAGATGGAGATGTAACCCAGTTTTGAAGTGCCAAGGTCTCCTGCCAGTCTTTCCAGGGCAGGTGTGAACGAATTCTTGCCGAATGCCTTGGCCGCATACTGTCCCGAATGCGCCATCCCGCTCACGATGCCGTTAGGCACTTCTTTGCCCCGGGCCACTTCGAAGTCGAAAGCAATGCTGTTTGGGGGTTCCGAACCGGTCGGGGCAGGCTCTATCTGCGAAATCGCTTTCCCTGCCTTGACCCTGAGAATCTTTGAAAAAGGGAAATACCGGTATGCCAGCCCGCCCGCAAGAAGAATTACAAGAAATACAATAACTAACCTCCTGTACGATCTGCCTTTGCTTTTCATTAATGCTGCCTCTTTTCAGGGACAAACTTAAAGTTTTTCCTTATCCGTTTGAAGATGTTCGGTAATTTTACACGACTAATTTTCTCTAAATTCCTGCGGCATGAAACCCGGTGGATTCCGAAACCCTGAATACATCCTGCTGGCAGCAGTATTCATACTGCTGATGGTGCTGTCATTCCTTTCGCAGGGTTATTACGGAGGGGCCGACAACATCAACCATTATTTCCTCTCGCGATACTCCTGGACCTATCCAAAGCTTTTCCTGGATCCCTGGGGACGGCCTATGTACACCATACTGGCTTCCCCCTTTGCCCTGTTCGGGTTCCAGGGGATTAAGGTGTTCAATATCATCCTGGGTACGCTCAGCGCATTTTTCCTGATGAAGACCGTAAAGATCCTGAAAGCGGGTCAGCCCTGGATGGCCATCGTCATCCTTGTTTTTTCGCCCCTTTACATGATTATGCTGTTCACCGCAATGACCGAGATACTCTTCGGCTTTTTGCTTATTTTTTCGGCTTACCTTTTTTTCTCGAACCGGTATATCGCCGCTGCAATAGCGATCTCCTTCCTGCCTTTCGCACGTTCCGAAGGGTACTTCATGATAGCCTTCATGTTTCTCGGCCTGCTGATGAGAAAAGAATGGAAAGCAATTATTTTCCTGGGATCTGGTTTTGCTTTCTTCTCTATCATCGGCGCCTGGCAGTATAAGGATCTGTTCTGGGTCATCCGGAATAACCCCTATCCACTGATACACGCGGTATATCATACGCCAGGACCTTTCTGGAGCTTCATACGCCAGACCGATACCACCTTCGGCGCAGCCAACTTACTGTTCATCTGCCTGGGCATAATCGTACTCGTGGCAGGAATGTTCAATGGCGCCAGTGAAAAACGCAACAGGTACGCTGAGGTTCTGATGATGTTCCTCTTACCGGTTCTGGCTTATTACTTTTTCCATTCCTGGATGTATTTCAAAGGATGGGCGGGATCCCTGGGATTCATACGGGTAACGGCAGGGGTGATCCCGCTTGCCTCCATGATAGCCCTGTACGGGATTTCCTGGTTATTGCAACTTGCAGGCAACAGGCGCTGGCTGAGGCTGGCGATCAACATCCTGGTGGTCTTACTGATCCTTTTCTTTAACTTCAAGACTTACCGGTATCCATTCGCCCTGAGCAAGGAGGAAAAGGTGATCAAAACAGCGGCAGTCTGGGTCAAATCAGAATTCTCACCCATACCGGTTGTGTTTTATAATGATCTGAACGTCCCGTATTTTCTCGACTCCGATCCGTACAACCATAAAAAAATCTTACAGTTGTGGGATGCATCCTCAATTACATCCATTCCTTTCGGCGCAGTGTATATCTGGGACTCGCATTTTGGCCCAAACGAATGCCGTATCCCCTTTGATACCGTGATGCGTGATCCGTATATGAGGCTGATCAAGGTATTCAGGCCAAAGCAAAAAATCATGACATACGGCGACAGGCCATACGAAATCTATATCTTCATTAAAAAACCTGAAACCGGCGCCTTGGATAATTATTTCATCGCCCGGGGTTTTCTTGAACAGGAGGATGGTAAATTGTTACCCTGATCACAAAGGTATTTGATCATTGATTTCCTTATTATTAATATTTTAGCAGCTTCAAATGATCCGAAGTAACTTAAGGAGGAAATTATGGTAGCGGTTGTAATTCCCAGTTATAAGGTGAAAGGCCAGATACTGAAGGTCCTTTCGGGTATTGGCCCCGAAGTCGACGCGATCTATGTGGTGGATGACCATTGTCCTGAACATACCGGTGATTTCGTTCGTGCGAACTGTACCGACAGCCGGGTGAAGATCATTACCCATTCGAAAAACCAGGGAGTGGGCGGGGCAACTATGACAGGATACAAACAAGCTCTTGCCGAAAAAGCCGTTATTGTTGTAAAGCTTGATGGCGACGGCCAGATGGACCCATCGCTCATCCCCAGACTGATAGAACCTTTACGGAATTCGCAGGCCGATTATGTAAAAGGGAACCGGTTTTACGACCTGGATTTTCTACGCCAGATGCCCTTCCTCCGAAAACTTGGAAATTCGGGGGTGTCGTTCATGAACAAAGCAGCCAGCGGCTACTGGAACCTCATGGATCCCAGCAACGGATTTACTGCCATACACCGTAAAGCCCTGGAGAGCCTGCCTCTCGGGAGGATCGACAAACGGTTTTTCTTTGAAAGCGACGTTCTGTTCAGACTGAACACCATAAGGGCGGTGGTTGCTGAGATGCCGATGCGGGCGAAATACGGGGATGAGGAAAGCAACCTGAAAGTTCACAGGATCGCTTTCCAGTTCCCGCTGAAGTACTTCAGTCGTTTGCTGAAACGCTTATTTTATAATTACTTTCTTCGCGATTTCAACATTGGTTCGCTTGAGTTGGTACTGGCCTTTATATTCATCCTCTTCGGAAGTATTTTCGGGGTTTATAAATGGTCGGAAAGTATTATTACTTCGCACCCTGCAACAGCAGGAACCGTGATCCTCGCCGGCCTGCCGGTAATCCTCGGCTTCCAGTCCCTGTTTGCATTCCTGCATTTTGATGTTTCAAACCTTCCCCAGAAGCCCCTTTCCGCAATGGGGGATTTGTAATGAAAAATCCGTGGCATGAACCCCGCGGCAGCATCATGCCCCCTGTCGCTTGCATCTTTACACCGCTGCTACGGTGACAACCTTTTGCGCTCGCACTTACGCACCGCTGCTGACGTTGCTGCGTCGCTCATGCCTGCATAATACCTAAGCCAATCATGTATTAATTCGCTCCTTGTATGCCGGATATGCATCTCATCTTGTCGCTCCGCAGCCACCGTAGCAGCGGTGTGATGTACAAGCGCAAGACTCAGATACCGTAGCGGCGTTGTGATATACGAGCGTAAGTCGTAGCCACTGTAGCAGCGGTGCGTAAATGCGAGTGACAGGCATTGTGAGATACAAGCGAATTAAAACCTGAAATATATGAAGGGGCTGAAGCCGGTGGAAGTGATTGAAGCCAGCGAAATCACGAACAGCAGCAAGGCCAGTAACATAAAGCCGATAATGATGGCATTCCCGGGTTTATCGAAGAGCCGGTTCTGCCAGGCCTCGACCTTTTTGCTGTAGCCGATAAAAGAGAAAATCACTGCAATCACCATCACAGTCCAGAACTTCGGATTCAGCCAGAGGTCATTATCACCGCCTCTGAAAGCAACCATGCGGTGGAGGTAAAACCTGAACGAAGCAAGGCTGTCGCTGCGGAACAGCACCCATCCGAAGACCGTAATAAAAAACGTAATCGCCACGCTGGCTGCACGGCCTGCTTTCTTAAAATACTTCAGCAGTACCAGGCGGTCCAGAATGAGGAAGATCCCCTGGTAAACGCCCCATAAAATGAAAGTCCACGCAGCCCCGTGCCAGAAGCCGCATAAAAGGAAAGTCACCGAAGTCGCTATGAGATATATCACTTTATCGGCACGTATCCCAAGGTACTTTTCTTTGGGCATCTTCCTCGAAGTGGCATAAGCCAGGGGAAGGAACACATAATCGCGGAACCAGCTGCCGAGTGTCATATGCCAGCGTTTCCAGAATTCGGTGATGCTTCCCGAAACATACGGACTGTTGAAATTCTCGGGAAGCCTGAAGCCCATCATGCGGGCGATACCGATAGCCATATCGGTGTACCCGCTGAAATCAAAATAGATCTGGAAGGTATACGCGATAGCCCCTATCCACGCCAGTCCGCTCGAGAGATGGGCTGAATCCATGGCAAAGATGGCATTCACCTGCTCTCCCAGCACATCGGCGATCAGCACTTTTTTTGCAAGCCCTATGGCAAAGCGCATGAAACCCGTAAGCCTGTCGTCAATGCTTTCGCTGCGTCCAATTCCTTCTATCTGTGCTGCGATCTGCTTCGGCCTTACGATGGGCCCCGACAAAAGCTGGGGAAACATCAGGATGTACATCGCATAATATTCAAGCTTCTTAAAAGGACTGAATTGTTTTTTGTAAACATCCAGTGTGTACGAGAGTTTCTGAAAAGTGATGAAAGATATCCCGACAGGGAGGGCGATCTTCACCCAATGCGAAGGATTGCCGCCCGAATGCCCCGACAGTGCTCCGAACTGTTCAACGAAAAAGTTCATGTATTTGAAGTAAAGCAGCAACCCCAGGTTCAGCAGCAAACTCAGCCAGAACAGCAGCTTCCGCGCATCACCCTCGCGCTCCGACATCCACCGTACAAGATAAAAATCGATAAGCACCGAGCCAAGCAGCACGAACACAAACTTCGGCGCCCCCCACATATAAAAGAAAATGCTTGCGATCAGGATCCAGTAATTCCTGAATTTCCGGTCGAGCAAAAACAGCGGGATCAGGAATGCCGGCAAAAAATACACAAGGAATATACTGCTGCTGAATGCCATATCACTTTGTTTTGCCGTTCATCACTTCCTGGTTCGCCATAAACACCGCATCACGGTGCACCTGCTCATCAACCGATACCTTGTTCTGCGCGGCTTTCTGTTTCACCTTCTCAAACCATTCCGCCGAATTCCGGATCTGCTGCTCAAATTCCTTCACCCGGTCGCTGCCCTCGCTCATTCCCTGCCAGGTCTGCTGCACAAAACCATAGCCTACATTGCCGTAACCTGCATTGGTCTGTATCAGCACCACCAGGTCCTGGCTCAGCACATCCTTTATATAATTCAGCTGTTCTGTCGATTTGGGAGCGCTGAAGGTCTCAGGATAAACGTCTTTATTGTAATACCAGAATTCCCTGTTGCCGAACATCGCATCGACGAAACCCGGGTAATACAGCTGCCAGTAAAAACTGTCGCCCACGAACAAAGCCCTGGGCTTGGGTTTGGTGGTATCGGGAATGAAATGAAAGGCAGGGTACGCCAATGGCGGGTATGCCAGGGGCCAGATAAGGTTCAGCGTCCTTCCGATATCATCATCCTCGAACTTCGCGGTCCTGCTCATGCTGATGCTGTCAATGCTCAGATGTGGCATATTCATCGCGAATTTCACACGCAGATATTTCATCAGCGAATCAACCGCAAGCGTCGAAGCGTAAGTGCTCCAGTGTATGCCGGTCTTGGGGTACAGCACGTATTTCGAAGTATCCTTCATCTTCAGGAACCACGAATTGCAATCGATAAAATTCACGCCGGCGGCTTTGCAACGCTCAACATAATATGCATAATTCGTGAGAGGCTGCTTCTTTTTCAAATACCTCTGCGGGATGACATCCGGATAAAAACTGCCTTTGTCGGGAACGAAAAAAACAAGAAAATGCACGTGGGCTGTTTGCTCAAGTTTGTCCTGCAAGGCTTTCATGAGCTCCACCGTGCGGTCGATGGTATTCTTGCCTGCAAAATCATACCCCAGCGAAGCTTCAATATATTGCTGGGCGATGAGGTAATCATTTTTCCCGACCACGATCTTGTTTGCATGCGGTATTCTGAACAGTGAAAAATCAAGCTGGTTGTAGAGCCTTACCAGGTCACTCCTGAAACCAAGGGTGTTATTGATATGATTGCTGTATGCGGACTGGTAGGCTCCGTTCATCCAGCTTTCGTTCGTGAACGAGGGTACCGAATCTTTTGGCACAAAACCTTCAAGGCCCTTGCTGTGGATAAAACGGGTTTTCGTCTGTATCGCGAAAACCGCCATCAGCATTAACATCATGAAGAAAAGCCGTTTCTTTGCGATCACCTATTCTGTTTTAATTTCAAAGTCGTCGACATAAAAAGTCGATTTATTCCTGTTCCAGATATACACCTTCAGTTCCGCCCAGGGGTCAATGTTTTTCGGAATATCAAAGTTCACGGGCACAGCACTCCACTGCCGGGCCGAGGAAGAGGGGGCATCCGCAGGCCTTGATTCATAATATATACGCTGCCCCTTACTGCTGATCTCGCAAATCACAAGCGCTCCCGTTTGAGAAGACGAGGTTTTGAAAATATAGAGTTTGACTTTCAGCTTCCTCACGGCCGAATCTTTTCCAAGCATCGCCGGGTATTCCGAAAAGTAACTGTTGAATTCATGGTCCTTGTCGAACAGCAGGCTGAAATTTCCCGATCGTGAAACGAGACCAGTGACCACACTTCCATTATTGATGGCGGTGTTTTCATAGTCGTTGGTATAGGCATACGCAGGTTTCGACGGCAGAAGTTTCGCCTTGTTAAGCAACACCGCATATTTGTTCCAGTCCCAGGTCGACCCGAAAAAGCATTCCTCGAAAACCCTTGTCAACCGGAAATTATACCATGAGAATAAAAGAATGAGTATGCCCAGGAAAACCATAAGAGATTTATGTTTTTTGCTGATCACGTCCTCAGTAAGAAATGCAAAAGGGATTGCGAAGAGAGGGAGGAAGTCAACAAAAGTCCTCGGTCCGTAAGAACATCCCGAATACCAGCAGGTATGCGCAGAAAGCAGGTATGAGATGAGCAGGAAAAAGATCAGCGCGATCCACGAGTTCATGGCCTTTTGCCTGATCATCACGACCATCCCCGCAATGACGAGTATCATCAGCGGGGAATAAAGGAACAAACCATTGAGAGTGCTGAACCAGAGCTGCGGCAGGCGGGGAGCCAGTATGTTCGACCAGCTGTCATCCGAAGAAAACACCAGGTATTGTCCGCTGACATAATGGTTGTACACTGCCTGCGGAAGGTACACAATGATGATAATCAGTAACAGCACCGGCAGGTGTTTTAATTGGAAGAACGCGCCGGACCTGGCTTTCAGCTCATCCAGCTTCCTTACATCCAGCATGAAATAAAGCAGCACGAGTAACAACGACAAATGCTGTATGAGTACAGCAAGGGCAAGGGCAAGGCCTGATGCCAGGAAATACAGGTACTTCGAAGGTTCATCGAGATGTTTCTTCAGAAATAAAAGGAAGGCCGACGAAAGAAAGAAAAGGTACACATGCGGCATCAGGGTATCAACCGTGGAATAGAAAAAGAGATTGGTCCCGGCCAGCAGAAAGACCACCGTCAGAAAGCTTGTGAGCCTGCTAAAATATTTTCCCAGGAACCTGTAAAGAAAAAACAAACCAAGCACCAGGTAAAACACGGCCGCCACGTTGACCATGTTATGATAGGCAGGCGCAAAACCCCAGTCCTGGGGCACCCCTGCGATCTTTGTATAAAAATGAACCCCTATAAAAAACGGGCTTATCAGAATGGCAGGGCCGCACGAAACCGGCGTTTTGATCTTATGATGGTACTGGTCATAAACGAAGCCGTAACCCGTGCGTTCATCCATCTTTGGCGGGCATTGCTTAAGGTCCCAGTGGTAATAAAAAGTTGCCGGCATAAAGATGTAATACGCAGCACGGTCGGCCCAGATCTCACTCTTCCAGTTGAAATACCCGTTCTTTTTATGGTAATTGAAAGACAGGGAAACCAATATCCCCAGGATCAGAATGAAGAACACTGGTTCAAACCATATTGGTAATTTGCTTTTTGCCCGCATATCACTCAAATTTTACCGACATATCATCGAAATAGAATTCCCTGCCTGCCGGGTTAAGGATGAAACTGTCAATTTCTGCATCCTGGTCCACCCACCCAGGCAGCTCATATGAAAAGTGAACTTCGCTGTAAAGGTCACGTTTATTTGCGAAGTTATCAAAGCTGAAGGTCCTGAAAAATACCAGGGAGTCCCCTTTTTTAATCCTGCAGATCCATTGTGCATGCGTAGAATCACAGTCTGAGGGGTAAACCCATACCGACATGCTGATCCTGTGCACAGGATGATCGAGTATGCGCGACAGAACCCGCTTGTAATGGACATTCTCACGAATATCACGGTCACAGTATGAGGCAATGAGCCTTGAACGCGCATGCTCCATGGTCTGTCTCACGGGGCTAAATCCATAAATATTCGAAAAATCGGTTTTCCATTCGTAAGTCCGTTGCGGATAATCCACAATCTCATATATCCTGAGCTTGATTAAATAATCATCCCATGACCACATCCCTGCGTAGAAGATCTGGTAATGGTAAAACTGCATCAGGTTGAAATAAATGAACATCAATAAGGTGATGACTGCGGATGACTTCACGAACAGGTTCTTCCACCGGGTGATCTCCGCAAGCAGAAATCCAAGCGGAAGGGCCATGAACACCGTGAATTCCGACATCGGGCGAAACCCGAAACTTCCGCCGTAAAACCAGCAATGCCAGCAGGAAAACACATAGGAGATCAGGAGGAAGAACAGCAGTGACATGATCCCGTTCGGTTTCTTTTTGAAAATCATATACAGCATCCCTGCTATGAAAACCAGGAAAACAGGGTGGTAAAGGAACAAGCCGTTAAAGGGCGAAAACCAGGTCTGCAGCAGCATGGGATGAGCCCAGAAAAACTCTTCCCCGGGGTATGAATAATAAACATAATGCCCCGAGAGGTATTTCCAGTACATGAACTGCGGCACCAGCACCAGGAACTGTATGACAATAAAAACCAGGCTGCGTTTCGGGTTAAGGAAGAAGAGTACCCTTTGCCAAAGCTCCTTTGCCGATTTCAGGTCAAGAAAAGCTATCCAAAGCACGATCATGATATTGGTCGGCCTGATCAATATCGCGAGGGAGAGAGTGAGGCTAAGCAGGACAAAGAGGCCGGCTGATTTTTTCCCCCCGTCCAGGTATTTTTTCAGGATAAAGATGAACGCACTGAACAGGAAGAAGGAATAAGTGTGCGACATCAGGGCCTGGTCGTAAGCATAGAAAAACAACTGGGTGGTCAGGGCCATGAGCAATACCACGCTGAGTGAAATGGCATGGCTATAATACCGGTCGAGAAATTTCTTTAAAAGGAAGAGGGCGAGAGTGAAGTAGAAGAGGCAGCCGATCAGCATGAATACCTGGTAAAACGAAGAGAAGCCATCCATGGGTTTATGCAGTATGCTGGCTGAGGCATGTGCTGCAAGGAAGAAAGGAGTAAGCAGGATGGCTTCCCCGCAGGTTGTTTTTGCTTCAATTTTTCCTGTCTTGTCATTCTGGATAAAGGCATCGAACTTTTTATCGATCTGGTACGGGAAACGGTAGAACTTCCAGTGATATATGAAAGTTGCCGGCAGGTAAACATAATAATGCGCTGCATCAGACCAGATCTTACCGGGGTACCTGACCTTGCCGCCCCTTACGTTCGAATTCAAGGTAAGGAAAATTCCGCAGGCAAAGATGAGAATGAAGATCAGGATGTCGCGCACAGGATGCGGGATGCGCGATGCGGGATGATTCCCACATCCTGCATCCTGCATCCTGCATCCCGTATCCCCTCTACTTCTCTTCAAACAATTCCACTTTAAGGTCATCGACATAAATTTCCTGCGTGCCGGTATACCAAACAAATACATTCAGTTCATCATCCTGATCCGGCTGGTATGGTATCACATAATCCATCTTCCTGTATTGCCATGAGCTATTGGCAGCAGTGTCCGGCGAAACTTCACAAACCTTCGTCCTGTATTTACTTCCTTTATGCACAAGCGTTACCACAAGGTTCAGGGGTTTATCATGATTTTTTTCCTCTGCATAAACAAAGGCTGAAAAACGAAATCCCAGTGGATATGAAGCCGGGAGGTCAGTGAGCTTAATTATCATTGCCGGTGTATGCCTCACCATTGAATCGAGCCGAAAAGAATGTGTTCCCCTGTAAAAAACCCTTCCCTGGAGATGCTCTCCAACGTCGCTTTCTTCTTTTTCAAACCCCTGGAAAGCAATCGTCGAAATGCTGAAATCCTTTTCACTGGCAAGGCATTCACACAGATCAAGGCTGCTGACCTCCTGCAATACACGGGTTTTAAGTCCGGCATGGGTCTTCAGAAAAACTGCAGTGTAATATTCAGGAGTAGTAACGAAAGGATTTAGTATTCCTGTTTTATATTGCCAGGTCTGGAACAGGTTCAGAACCGCCAGCGAAACTAATACCAGTAATGTTAAAATCCTCCGGGGCCATCCGCCTTCAAAAATCCAGCTGACAAAATAGCCTATCGGGATCAGCAGCACGGCAAAGACTTCCGTCATTTTTGCCTGTGAAAAACTGTTGGGCACAGCTGCAATCGGCGATGAAGCAAGAAGGAGGGTGAAGACCAGGGAGTAAAGGAATGTTGCATAAAAAATACTTTTATTCCTTGTCGAAAGAAGGTAAAACCCGGGAATGCTGCATAGCACCAGGGGAGTGTAGATCAGCCATCCGTTCCTGACCGAGAAAAACATCGTCCATAACCAGGGAGCTAAAGAGAAGACGGCTTTTTTCCTGCTGAAGTAATCATTGAATATGATTCCTTCAAATGCATGCGGGAATATCAGCCTGAGAACAATCCCTGCCGAAACCAGGACAATGAGAAGGCCTAGCTGCAGTGCATTCTCCTTAACCTGCTCCCATTTCGTCCTGAATGTTTCCTTGTCATATGCGCCCCAGAACACAAAAAGCAGAAGAGAGGCAAATCCTGCAGGCTTAATAAAAACAAGGCAGCCCATGCAACACCCGGCGATGATGACTTCGAGCCACCCTTGTTTTTCGTTCCATCGTTGGGTCATGTATACGACCACGGTCATGAGGGCAAAGAGGATACTTGCCTGTTTTGCCTCACCGAATACTGTCATCAGGAAAAAATTCGTTCCCAGGAAAAGCAGGAACAGGGTCGCGAGGGTAGTTCCGGCGCTAAGGTATTTGCGAAGGACCAGCCAGAGGCCTGTGATGGTGATCAGACTGGAAAGTGCAACAATCATCTTTCTATGCGTTATCCGTGACTGGTGAACCGTGATCCGGATCACGATTTAACGTTCACCATTTCGCCATTTACTGTAATAGGACATCTTTAATTCTTGCATCTTCCTGGTATTCGACATCAGTATTGATCTTCCAGAGATCGGTGGTCAGGCCCTGGGTGATCTTGTCGGCAGCGAGGATACCCATCAGGATGGAATGGTCCTGGTTGTTATATTTGAAAGCCCCGTACCGTCCGATAGGCAGAAGGTTTTCAACGGTATCAAGGTAATTTTCGACCTTCTTCAGGCTGACCTGGTAACCCGTTTCATAAACCGGGTAACAGTGCGGAATCCTGAGAATATGTGAGTTCAGGATCTTCGCCTGCGGAGGCACCAGCTTTACCAGCATTATTTCCTTCTTTGCCAGTTCGGCAATATTTTCATCCTTGTCTTTCCAGATCAAATCGTTGTCAAAAGCCCAGAACTCCATGCAAAGGATGGTTGTCTTTTTATCGCGGTTCAGCTCCTTGCTCCAGTTTCTGAAATTTGTGATACGGCCGTGCTTTACCTCGGGAGAATGCACGTAGATCCAGTTATCCTTGAAAAGATCAATAGAATCAACTTCCAGGTACGCGAGAATGGTATTACGGAAATAAAGTTTCTCAGCCGACGCGATGACATCCGCAGGCACATCTTTTAAACCTTTTACCATCAGCGTCAAAGGCATTGTTGACACAACGCGGTCGGCCATCACAATGGTACCGTCTTTCAATTCAATCCCGCTAACCCTGCCTCCTGCATCCTGTATCACCTTTTTCACCGGCATCTGCAGATTCACTTTGCCGCCGTGAGCAATAATATATTCTGCCGCCCTTTCGTAAAGGGTTCCTGTACCGTTGTTTGGATAAGCGAACTGGTCGAGCAATGTCTTATGCTTGTCTCCCTTGTTACCGAATATCGCGCTGAACACGGCTTTCCAGAGTGAAAGCGATTTGATGCGCTGCGCAGCCCAGTCGGCGTCAATCTTTGATGTTGCAATCCCCCAGAGTTTTTCAGAATAATGCTTGAAGAAGATCTCAAAAAGTTTGCGCCCGAAACGGTTCGAAACCCATTCTTCGAAAGTCTTAGGGTCTTTGTACGGAAACATCTGTATCCTCAGGTATTCCCATAGTATCATGAAGATCGTGGTCGGCGGGAGGTTCCTGAGAACATTGAACAATTTGATGGGGTAGTGAAAGAAGCGGTTCCTGTAATAGATCCTTGTAAGCCGGTTCACGAGAGTATAATCGTCTTTCACCAGGGTTGTGAAAAAATCATTGATGTGTTTCTCCTTCGAAAAAAACCGGTGAGGCCCCATGTCAACTTTTTGTCCCCACAATTCAAAGCTCCTGGCCATCCCGCCTACGAAAGGTGATGCCTCATACACCTCAACTTCAGCCCCGGCCTTAACCAGCTCGTAACCGCAACTCATACCAGCAGGACCGGCTCCGATAATTATTACTTTCATTCTTTTCCCCTGTTTCTTAATCTTCTCCCATCGGTCATCAGAATCATTGCCGGATCACGATTCACGATTCACGGTTCACGATTATTCATAGTAGTACACCCTCTTGACTCTTCGTGAAATCCCCGTCATGATCTCATACGGGATTGTCCCGGCTGCTTTAGCAATTTCCGTTACAGGATGTGCGTCGTCAAAGATCACAACTACATCCCCTTCACTTATCTTCATCCCCGTCACATCCGCCATACAGAGGTCCATGCAAACATTCCCTATGATTGGCGTGGCTTTGCCCTCGATGTACACAAGCCCTTTCCCGTTGCCCAGCCTGCGGTCCATCCCATCGGCATAACCGATTGGGATCACTGCAATTACACTGTCTTTCTTCGCTATACCTCTCCTGTTATAACCTATGGTTTCACCTTTTTTAATTTTTTTCTGCTGGATGACGATGGTGCGTAATGAGCTCACATTCCGCATCATTTGCTGTTCTCCATCATTTGCCCCAACCCCGTAAAGTCCTATCCCCAGGCGCACCATATCGAATTGGGCTTCATTGAAACGGCTGATCCCGGCCGAATTCAGGATATGCCTAAGCACCGGATAACCAAGGGCGGCAGTGATACGCGAACTCATGGCATCGAAACGCCTGATCTGCTCCCGCGTGAATTCATCCTCCATTGCATCCTCTGATGCGGCAAGATGAGAGAATACTGACACCACTGTAAAGACTGATGCAGGATGCGGGATGCGGGATGCAGGATCATCTTGCATCCTGTATCTTGCATCTTGCATCCTCTTAATCAATTCATCAACCTCCTCCTCCTGGAACCCCAGCCTGTGCATCCCGGTATCAAGCTTGATATGCACCCTTATTGCTTCCTGTCCCGAGGTCTGGTTGCGCTTTACGGCTTCTTCAAGTTGTGAAAGTATCTTCAGGTTGTAGATCTCTGGTTCAAGATTGTATTTAAGAAGCGTATCCAGGCTTTGTTCTTCGGGGCTCATCACCATAATCGGCAGGTGGATCCCCGATTTCCGTAATTCAACTCCTTCATCAGCGTATGCCACGGCAAGGTAATCGGCCCTGTGGAACTGCAGAAGGTTCGCGATCTCAAAACTCCCGCTTCCGTATGAAAAAGCCTTGACCATCGCCATGATCTTCACACCAGGCCTGAGAAGGGAACGGTAATGGTTGAGGTTATGCACCATCGCATCGAGGTTGATCTCGAGGACTGTCTCATGCGCTTTCTGCTGAAGCGCATTGCTGATCCTCTCAAACTCGAAGATCCTCGCGCCTTTCAGAAGGATAGCCTCATCCTGGAAAGACGAAACTGGGTAATGCAGCAGGAAGTCATCGGTGGTATAAAAGAAATTCTTCTGCATCCTGAACTTGTCGGAATACTTGTTCATATCCCTCCCAATCCCGATGAGCCTGCCAACACCTTTGCTTTCAAGCAAAGCCGCGATCTCATTGTATAATTCGTTTTTGTCCCTCCCGCTCTGCAGGATGTCGCTGAGGATCACTGTTTTTTTCTTATGCTGGTTCTGCTGGATGAGGAAGTCAAGTGCGATGCTCAGTGAGTTGATATCGTTATTGTACGAATCGTTGATGATGGAACAGCGGTTGATCGCATCTTTCAGCTCTAAGCGCATGGCGATGGGGGCGAGAGTCGCTAGTCGCTCCTCTAAAAAAGCGAAATGGCGAAATGGCGAAATGGCGAAAATTTCGCTTTTATTCGCACCAATTGCTAATTTCATTTGCGTGCTCATTTCGCCTTTTCCTTCTCCATCCATCGCAACGATCAGCGCAAAACAATGAATGGCATTTTCAATAGAAGCATCATCAGTAAATGGAATGCTGAAGCTTAGTTCCTCCCCGGTTTTCGTGACGGCCGTGACCGTCGTCACGTCTTTCGTCACGGTGTTCTTCACGTCCTCCATCACGCCCTTCCTCACGTCCTTCACAAAAAGATCCGCGGGTTTGTGCCGGCTCCACGAGAAAGGTGTATAGGTGCGGGCTGGATCGCAGAGTTTCACGCAGCTGTCGATCAGCTCATGATCCGAGCAGTAAACAAGCAGTTTCGCATGTTTGAAAAGCCTGAGCTTTTCATCGGTCTTCTGTATGGCGCTGGCGAAGTAAACATCATGCGCATGGCCTATATTGGTGATGATCCCGTAATCGGGCCGTATGATCTCTTCAAGCTTTTCCATCTCTCCCGGCTGAGAGATCCCCGCCTCAAAAATGGCCAGCTGGTTTTCTTTCTCCATTTTCCACACCGAAAGAGGGACGCCAATTTGTGAATTATATGACTTCGGACTGCGGATGACGTTGATATCAGGGCTGAGCAGCTGGTTCAGCCATTCCTTGACTATGGTTTTCCCGTTGCTTCCGGTAATCCCGATCACCGGGATGTCAAACTGGCGGCGGTGGAACGCAGCAATCTGCTGCAGAGCCTTCAGCGTATCAGGAACTAAAATAAAGGATGCGGCATGCGGGATGCAGGATAATTCTCCATCTTGCATCTCGCATCCTGAATCTTGCATCCTGAATCTTGCATCCTTTATCCCGGGTTCCCGGTTCACAAGAAAGGTCCGTACTCCCTTCTCATACAACTCCCCGATATACTGGTGCCCATCGTTTCGCGAAGTAACAACAGCAACAAACATAGTTCCTTCCGGCCTGATGAGGCGGCGGCTGTCGATAAGCAAATCCCTGATCTCAATGCCAGGATCTCCTCCCGGTAAAATCTTACCGGAGACGATTTCTGCTATTTTTCCGACAGTGTATCCCAAGTGCTATTCTTTACTGAATGTTTCCGAGACTTCATTGAATTTGTACATTGTACATGGTACATTGTACATTGAACATTATCCATTGTCCTTCGACGGATCAGCCGGCTTCAGCGGGTTAGCCATCAGCTCGTCATGCCTCTGCCTGTTCTCAAAAATATCGCAGGCAAGATGAACGGCTGTCCTGAATCCTTCTGATGATGCCACGTTTTTGCCGGCCAGCTCATAAGCGGTTCCGTGTCCCGGGGAAGTCCTGATCACAGGCAATCCCGCAGTGAAATTCACTCCCTCGTCAAACGAAAGTAATTTGAAAGGTATCATTCCCTGGTCATGGTACATTGCAAGAATGCCGTCGAAATGCGTGAACTGGGCAGCCCCGAAAAATCCGTCGGCAGGATAAGGTCCGAAAACCAGCATATTCTGTTCGTATGCCTTTGCGATCGCAGAGCGGATAAACGTCGTATCCTCATCACCCAGTAATCCATCGTCACCTGCATGCGGATTAAGCGCAAGCACGGCAATTTTAGGTTTCACTATCCCGAAATCCCTGGTCAGAGAGTGATTCATGATTTTAATCTTTCTCAGGATGAGTCCCTCGTTCAGGACCTCTTTGATGCGGTTCAATGCAACATGCCCGGTGATCATACCGATACGGATCTCACGGCTCACCATCAGCATGAGATGGTCGGGGCAATTGAATTTATGGGCGAAATACTCGGAATGCCCGGGAAAGCGGAAAGCATCCGATTGAATATTTTTCTTGTTGATGGGCGCAGTCACCACCACATCAATTTCGTTCTTCGCCAGGTCTGCGGTGGCAGCTTCAAGCGAAAGCAGAGCAAGCTCTCCCGCGATGGGCGTGGATTGCCCGATGTCGATCTTCACTTCCTCGTCATGGATGTTCAGGATGTTCGGCCTTCGCGGATGCGCCTGGTCAGCTTTGTGTATCAGGTTGAAGTTGAAATCGGGCAGGTTCAGGGTTTTGCGGTAATAGCTCGCAATCTTCGAAGAACCGTAAAGGATGATGGTGTTATTTTCCATCAGCCTCTGGTCCTGCAGGGTTTTTATAATGATCTCGTAGCTGATCCCGTTGATGTCGCCGTGGGTGATCCCTACGCGGATGCGTCTTTCTTTTTCAGGAGTTGGTTCCATAAATTTAAATTATGAAAAGCGAAATGGCGAAAGGCGAAATTTTTTGTTTCGCTAGTTCGCTACCTCGCTACTTCGCTATTTATTTTTCTTACCATATAATCAAACAACAGCCTCACGCCGAAACCGGTTCCGCCAATGCCGCGGTACGAATCCGCTTTATCAAGGAAGGCCGGGCCTGCGATGTCGAGATGTATGTATGGATAATCTGTAAATTTTTCAAGGAACTTGCCCGCGGTGATGGTGCCGGCGTCACCAGGACCGATATTCTTAAGATCGGCCAGCTCCGATTTTATCAGTTCACCGTACTCATCCCACATCGGAAGTTCAACAATACGTTCATTGGTTCTGAAGCCGCATTCGGCAAGTTCAAGGAACTCTTCAGCCGCCTTGCATTGCATGCCGGCACAGGCGAACTTGCCGATGGCACGAACAGCCGCCCCGGTAAGGGTAGCCATGTCAATCACCAGTTCGGGCTTGTATTTGCGGGCATAACTCAGAGCATCCGCCAGTATTAATCTGCCTTCGGCATCAGTATTAAGGACTTCCACCGTCATCCCGTTATGCATTTTAAGGATGTCGCCGGGAACCATCGCTTCGGTGCCGGGACGGTTGTCGGTGGCAGGCATCAGGCCCACCACGTAAACCGGCAGCTTAGCTTTTGCAATGGCATATACCGCGAGAGCCGCAGCAGCAGCCCCGCTCATGTCATCCTTCATGTTCAGCATCGAATCACCCGGTTTCAGGTTCATCCCTCCGCTGTCGAAAACAATCCCCTTGCCAACGAAAACGACAGGCTTCTTATTTACGGCATCCGCAGGCTTCCACTCCATCACGGTAAACGTGGGGGGCTCATGGCTGCCCTTGTTCACGCCAAGGATCCCGCCCATCTGCAAAGCCTCGAGTTTCTTCTTATTCATTACCTCAACCTTCGCCCCGCATTCCGCACCAAGCTTTTCAATCTCTTTTGCAAACACCGTCGAAGTAAGGTAAGATGCAGGTTCGTTGATGAGGTCGCGGCATTTGAACACAGCATCATTCACGATATTCAAATAGGCGTGATCCGTGATCCGTGATCCGTGATCCGGTTCATCCCTGACACCCTTTTGGGGCATATCGCTATATCGCCATATCGCTTTATGATCAAGGTTTTCCGAATAAATCTCAATCTTTCGTAGCGTATTCTCCTTTTCCCTGTCTTTCCTGTACTTCAGGAACTGGTAATTCCCGAGCGCCATACCTTCGGCAAACGCCAGCGTTTCTGCGGGGTTATCCTCATGATCGAAGATCACTACCTTCTCCGCCTTTTGCGCATTGAGCAGATCCCCTATCTTGTTTCCCGCCTTGCGGCAATCCTCAAGCTTTTTATAAAGGGCTTTCTCGTCCTTGATCACATAAACAAAAATCCAGTTATCAAGACGGTTATAAGGGATGATATCTTTTTTTAATTCTTTATGCTGCCTGCGGATGTATGAGAGTTCGGATGCAGTAAACACCCCGTCGGGCAAGGTCTTCAGAGAGTTCACCACAAGCACGAGGTTTTCTATCTCCTGCGAGCGGTCAGTAATCGAAATTTTCGGAAGCATGGTTTTATTAACTTTGGAGCGATTTTAACAGGCAAATGTAAGAAAATTCGTGATCCGTGATCTGTGAATCGTAATCCGGTTCACGGTTCACGAGTCACGAGTCACGGTTCACGGTAATTCATATGAACTCACTCATCCAAAAAGCCCTCTCACGCGACTTCCTCACCATCAGTGAAGGGGCGTCGCTTTTTCGTGAACTTCCGCTGGCCGATCTTATGTGGATTGCCAATGAACTCAGGAAAAAGCAGAACCCCCACGGCAAGGTCACCTGGATCATCGACCGCAATGTGAACATCACCAACGCCTGTGTTTCGGGATGCAAATTCTGCAACTTCTACAAGCCTGTGAACAACGAAGCCTGCTATATCACCAGCATGGATGAATATGTTCAGAAGATTGACGAGATGCACCGGCTTGGCGGGAACCAGCTGCTGCTTCAGGGAGGCATGCATCCCCATCTGGGCCTGGATTTTTATACGAATTTGTTTTCCGGATTAAAACAAAAGTACCCTAAGTTGAGGCTTCATGCCCTTGGCCCTCCCGAGATTGTCCACCTGTCGAAGATGGAAAAACTCTCTTACCGCGACGTGCTTGAAAAGCTTGTTGCATCAGGGATGGACAGCCTGCCGGGAGCCGGAGCCGAGATACTGGTCGATCGGGTCAGGCATGAGATCTCGCCTGTAAAATGCAACGTGGCTGAATGGCTGGAAGTCATGAAACAGGCGCATATTCTGAACCTCACTACCTCCGCTACCATGATGTTCGGTCATATCGAAACGCTTGAAGAAAGACTGGAGCATATGGTGAATATACGGGAGGTTCAATCACAGAAACCCGCAGGGCATAAGGGCTTTCTTTCATTTATCCCCTGGACTTTCCAGGGCGAGGGAACGGTGCTTGAAAGGAAGCTGAAGGTCCGCGGTAATGTGACATCCGAAGAATATATCCGCATGATAGCCATCAGCCGAATCATGCTTCCCAACATCCCCAATATACAGGCTTCGTGGCTCACCGTCGGCAAAGAAACCGCACAGCTTTGCCTTCAAGCCGGCGCCAACGATTTCGGCAGCATCATGATTGAGGAAAATGTAGTATCCTCAGCGGGTGCGCATTATTCAATGGATGCCGAAGGGATACAGCAGGCGATAGGCGAGGCGGGGTTTGAGCCGCAGCTGAGGAACCAGGATTTCGCGTGGATCTAGCCTGCGTTTGCATTTTTACACCGCTGCTATTCGCGAGCACTTTTGCATCGCTCCATACAATTCAAAATCTTTAATGCACTGCCCCAAAAGCTTTTTTTCGTCCGGGAGTTGTTGCATTTTTTATGCAACAGACCCCCTTGTTGCATGAATTATGCAACAACTCCCGCTGGCAAAAGTAATATCACGGCCGTACTCACCGACATCATATTTTTTCCCCGGCGGCTGAAATGTTTCGTACCTTTATCTTGCAAATCAAATTCCTATGGCAGCTGCAATTTACCTTCGCCGGGCCCTGTCCCTGTATATGGCATTCATACTGTGCCTTTCGCTGAATGCACAGAATCAGAAAGATCTCGAAAAGATATACAGTTCGACAAACCGGGCGGCCCTGGTGAAAATGGGCAAACACCTCTCTGCAGAATCTGCTTCTTCAAAACAACAGGCTTTGCAAGTGGCCGGGCAAAAGGGATGGCTCACAAGGAAGGTGTTTGAAAGCGGAATGGTCGTAGAGCTCAAGGGGCTGGATCCCAAAGGCAAACCGGTGTATTTCTCAACAGCAAACCTGAATGCAGCAAAAACGGTTTCCACAAACAAGTGCTGGAGCGGTGGTTCTCTGGGGCTGAACCTCAACGGCAACGGCATTGTCCTCAGGGAATGGGATGCAGGCGAAGTAAGGCCAAACCACCAGGAGCTTATAGGACGTACGGTGATGGGCGACGGGGCTACCAACCTGGCCGATCATTCCACACATGTGGCAGGAACCATGCTGGCTACAGGGATTGTTGCTGCAGCTCACGGGATGGAAAACCAGGCAACCCTGAGAGCTTTCGACTGGTTTTATGATTATGCTGAAATGACAACCGAAGCAGCCGCAGGTGCATTGCTATCGAACCATTCCTATATCTATCTCGCCGGATGGTACTGGAACGGGGCGAACTGGTACTGGTACGGCGATCCGGCAATAAGCCAGACCACCGATTACTATTATGGATTCTACCTGTCGGATGCTGCGACCGTCGACTCGATAGCATATTATGCACCCTATTACCTGGTCTGCAAAGCGGTCGGGAATGACCGTCTGGGCGGGCCGTCTACACAACCTGTGACGCATTATGTATGGGACGGAAACAACTGGATCCTTTCAAATACCGTCAGGGATCTGAACGGGGGGCCGAATGGCTGGGATTGCATCTCCTCGGGTTTCGGGGTAAGCAAGAACATTATGACGGTGGGCGCTGTCAATCCCATACCCAACGGATATTCTTCACCCTCGGATGTCGTCTTTGCATCTTTCAGCGGAACAGGCCCTACCGATGACGGACGCATAAAACCTGATATTGTGGCCGACGGCATCGGCCTGTATTCAACCCTTTCGGGAGGAAACACTTCTTACGGCTCAATGAGCGGAACCTCAATGGCTACTCCCAACACCTGCGGATCACTAGGTCTTCTGCAGCAACATTACCACAACCTCCACGGCGTTTACATGAGGGCATCCACACTCAGAGGACTGGTGATCCATACTGCGGATGAAGCCGGTACAAATCCCGGTCCTGATTACATGTTCGGATGGGGACTTCTCAATACCGCAACTGCAGCGAATACCCTGACCCAGAATTGTTCAAACCTTGTCCTTGAAGACACCCTCTTTAACGGTGATACATGGACGATCAACCTCACCGTGACCGGTGCTCATCCTCTCATAGCGACCATTTGCTGGACCGATCCACCGGGAACTCCCCCGGCCCCGGCGTTGAACCCTCCCAACCTCATGCTGGTGAATGACCTTGACATGCGCATCGACGGCAGCACGTATAAGCCCTGGATCCTTGATCCGCAGAACGTAACAGCAGCAGCAACCAAAGGAGATAATTTCAGGGATAACGTGGAAAAGATAGTGATACAGAATCCACCCGCAGGTGTACATACCCTTACCATCACCCATAAATACAGCCTCAGCAGCAGCTCACAGATTTTTTCTTTAATTGTAAGCGGCCTCGATGCACCCCTGGCAGCAGGTTCGATCGGCAGCAGCCAGACCATCTGCAGCGGAACCCTTCCGGGTCAGCTATACGGGGTCCCGCCTACAGGTTCTGTCCCTCCGTATACCTACCAGTGGCAGTCATCAGCAAACAATATTAACTTCAGCAATATACAAGGTGCCACCGGCCTGAACTACCAGCCGGGAATACTTTCTGCAACGACTTACTTCCGCCAGATCCAGAATGCTGCAGGCGGCTGCGGAAGCGTTACAACGAATACCATCACCGTCACCGTGATGCCTCTGCCTGTTCCAACCATCAGCGGTGCGGATTCTGCCTGTGCAGGAGAATCGGGTCTGGCTTATATCACTGAGGATGGCATGAATGCGTATAACTGGAGTGTGTCGGCGAATGGCGCAATAGCATCCGGACAGGGAACCCACCAGGTGCTTGTGAATTGGAATGGCGCAGGAAATGCATCGGTGAGCGTGAACTATTCTGATATATACGGTTGCAGCGCTTCTTCACCAACCGTAAAGAATGTGACGGTGGATGCTATCCCACCCACTCCTGTGATCACCGTTAATGGATTCCTTCTTTCCAGCAATACACCTGCGGGTAACCAGTGGTACCTCGCCGGCTCGGCCATACCCGGCGCCACTTCCCAGACTTATTATACTACGGCCCCCGGCTGGTACTGGGATATCGTAACACTCAACGGCTGTGCATCCGACACCTCGAATAACCTGATAATATTACTTACGGTGGATGAATTATCGTTGAAAGGCTATCGTGTCTACCCGGTTCCGTCGAATGGAATGTTCACCATCAGCGGTCCTTCGGCTCCCGGCAAAGCCACGCTTATCAAGGTATGCAACAGCCTCGGGCAGGTGATCTTCGAAAAATCCCTGGCCGGACTGGCGAACACTTTTACCGAAACCATAGATCCCGGCCCGGTTCCTTCCGGCATCTATACCATTTTACTTCAAACTGCCGAAGGACCTGTAAGCGGGAAGCTGCTGATCCAGCGGTAGTGCCTGCATATTTGCAACGCGGCTTTCGCTTGCATGCTCACACCGCCGCTACTGTGGCAGCGTTCACGCTTGTACATCACACCGCCGCTGACGTTACTGCGTCGCTCATACCAGCTATTTCCCTGGGCCCTCCAAACAGCAATTCGCTCCTTGTACCTAATGCGGCTTGTGTAATGTACTTCGCGCTGAACACCTGATGCAGACTGGGTGAAATGCTGCGCTCAGGTTTCATGGCCATAAAATAAATCTTGAGACAAAAACATTTCAGGGTGATTTTCCATGCGAATGCATCAGGAAATTTGCGTTAAAAAAACCGAGATCTGAGCCGTAAAAATTCCTTTTTTTAAAGACCTGCGCAGCAGGGCTGTCTAGGAATTTTAGGCAAAGAACGAAGGTTTTTAGCAAATTTCCGAAAGCAGAGCAGGAAAATCACCCTGAGAAGAAACCTTGCGAAACCTTATTTCTTTGGTTTCTCCGGGAACTTCAGCAGACCATTCTTTACCCAGTCGGCATACATCGTACCGATGACTTCATACGCTGCCTGGTCTATATACGAAGGATCATCTACAGAGATCTCCGCAGTCCAGAGCAACGCATTATCCGAATTGGCATACAGGTTCGCAGTAAGATTCACCGTGGATGTCGTAACCCAGTAACCGCCGGTTGTGATCACCGAAGCGCCGGGAGCGTAATAAGGATATCCCCAGGAATAATAATTATAATAATTGTAATAGAAATCAGGGTATACCGAGGTTGAAGGAGGCACATAATCCTGCTGCTTGTCGGTCCCCTTGTAAGTCACGATGAGGATGCCGTCGGCACCGGCGCTGTCGAACTTCGATTCAAGTTCTTCAAACTTGTGTTTTGTTCCCGGAGGAATGATTGACAAAGCTTCAATCGCCTTGATCCCCCTGTTGTTGAGGTAATTTGTAATAGTCTGTTCAAACGGCTTCTGGTACTCGAGCTTATCGAACATACCCCAGACCGCAATTCGCGACACCTGCTGGTGTTCCTTAGGATTTACCCAGCTGGTAAGGGTTACGGGCGAAGAACATCCACCGACAATTAAAAGAAGCGCAAAACCAAGCGCAGCAGAGCAAAGTAATTTTCTTTTCATACGTTTATGATTTGATAATTTGAAATTCCTTATTCAAATATAGAAAATTCCGGCGAATTGCCAAAATTATGAATTTAAAAGTGAGGCGGTACCCTCCATGATCAAAGCCGTAGCCCCGCGGTGTTCGCTGATAAAATCGAAACATGCGGCCGAAACCTGTTTGTATTTTGCCTTGTCCGATAACAGCCTGAGAGCAATACCCGAAAACTCATCCGCAGTCCTCACCATAAAAGCACCGCCCTTTTCGATCAGCGCCTCAGCCTCCCAGAATTTTTCGTGCCTGGGACCGAAAAACACAGGCAGTCCGAAAACCACGGCTTCAAGGATATTATGCAAACCCGCGCCAAACGCCCCGCCGATATAAGCGAGATCGGCATACTGGTACAGCTGCGAAAGTATTCCTATCGTATCAATGATGAGGACACGCGCCGATTCTGCATTTTCCTCATTCAAATTTGAATATCTTACGGATGGCATCCCCAGTGAATGTTCCAGCGAACGTATTCTTGGCTCACTCACATCATGGGTCGCAAGAATATACCGTATCGTGGCATCGTTGCTCCTGGTCAGGGGGATCAGCAAAGCCTCATCTTCGGGCCAGGTGCTGCCTCCCATGATGATCCTGGCATCTCCGCAGAATTTCTTCACCAGCGGAAACTGCCCGGCATCAGCGGCAGTCGCAGAAACCCTGTCGAAACGGGTGTCGCCCGAAATCGTGACATTCTCGAAACCCAGCGACTGTATCAGCTTCCCCGAAGTTTCGTTCTGAACGAAAAACCAGTGGATGTTCTCGAGCTGCGCCCTGAACCAGCCTGCGTACCATTGGAAAAACAGGGTTTCCTGCCTGAACACCGCCGAAACAAAAACAGCCGGTATCCCGCGCTGCTTCAGCTCGCTCAGGAAATTGAACCAGTACTCATATTTGATAAAAAACGCTGCCTTCGGCCTCACGGTATCAACCCAGAACTTCGCATTGGCAACCGTGTCGAGCGGAAGGTAAACAACAGCATCTGCATACTTATAATTACTGCGGATGGCATAGCCCGAAGGACTGAAGAAACTCACGATGATCTTGTACTTCGGATAGCGTTTCAGGAGGTCTTCGATCAAAGGTCTGCCCTGTTCAAACTCACCAAGACTCGCGCAGTGGAACCAGATGATTTCGTGAGGGCGCTCACTTCGTTCGCTCGTGAGGGACGTTAAGTCGTTACTTTCGTCACGAATCTTCTCAATTTTATCCCTCAGATCCTGCTTCCAGCCCTTCCTCCCGCTGATCCACGCTTTCGCCCTGGGGTTGAACCAGGATGCTATCCATAGTGCAAGATAATAAAGCCTGAGCGAAAAAGTGTAAAGGAAATGCATTTGAATCAGTCAAAAGTAATTGAATTCAAAGGTAGGAAATTTGGATGAAGTTTTGGATGATCGGTTATGAGTAATGTGCAGAATTGTCCATCACTCATAACTCATAACCGATAACTAATAATAATAGAAATCCTTGGGTTTGCGGGCGTAAACCGGGATGAACCAGCAGGCTTTGAAGCCATAGAACTGGCTCGAATAAGAGGTGTTGTCGTATGCCATCCGGTCGAAATCATACTGCCGCATGCTCTTGGTCCAGGCCTGGATAAACTCAAAGCCCAGGTAGAAATTGAACAGGCGGGTATTGCTCATGAATAGGTATCCAAGCGAAGCAGTAACTGCTATACCGTTATTCATCCTGTCGTAACCCTTTCCGTAATCGCCGTTGATCTGGGGCGTGGTGCCGTCGGGGTTGTTTATCCTGATCTTGTCCTGGATGTATCCTGCACCTATCATCGCGGTGATGCCGCAATTCCTGTTCGGGGCAAGAGTGGGATAGACAGGGAAAATCTTCCCGAATTTCCCGTAAATACTGTATCCGCGTTCGTAATACTGTATACCAGCCATATACCCGTTCTCATCAATCATAAGTCCATCCTTGTCGGATATCATCTTGATCAGCGAATCGGCATTCTTTACTGTGCCGCCGAAAAGGAAATTCCCCTCGACCCCGAAAAGCCAGTTGGAATGAAGCTTATAAAGGAAACCTCCGCCTATGCTGGAATTTCCGCCGAATAATTGTGACAGCCCACCCCCGGGAAGCTGGTATGAATAGCCAACATAGAACATCCCCATGTTGATGGAAGTATCTCTTAAACTGATCTGGGCCGATGTTGCGCTGCCCATCAAACAGAGTGGGATTACAAGATAGAGTAGTCGTTTCAGCATACAATCAGTGTTTTGGATGCGAGATGGGGCGCTTCGCGCCGATGAAGGATGCAGGATGCAGGATATTTCTCATCTTGCATCTTGCATCTTGCATCCTGGATCCTGCATCTTCCATCCTGCTTATTTTTTCAAAAACTCATCCTTCTTCTTAGCGAGCTCCTCGACCTTCCTGTTGAAATCTTCGACCAGCTCGGCAAAAATTTCCTTCACACTGGTGATCTTGGTTGCCCTGAATGCATTGGTCCCGGCAAAAGCAAATCCACCGTCAAAATTACCTTTGACAGCATTGATCAAAGCCGTGATGATGCAGTACGGACTGCTCGAAATATCACAGGTCTTGATGCATTTGAACGGGCATGAAAACGGGTGCTTTTTACCCGCCCGAACCTTCTCGATAAAGGCATTCACGATAGCCCTGCCCGGCATTCCGACAGGAGATTTAATGATATCGATATCCTTCTCAACAGCATCGATATAAGTCTGCTTGAAGGCATTGGAAGCATCGCATTCATTGGTCGTGACAAAGCGCGTCGCCATCTGAACCCCGTCGGCCCCGCAGGCCATGATATCATAAATATCGCTCCCGGTGTAAATACCTCCGGCTGCGATCACAGGTATATTGCAATGATGCTCTTTTTCAACCACCCTTACCTCCTGCTGCACATCACTCACGAGCTTGCACAGCCTGTAATCCTCATCAGTGATCTGCTCCTGCTTGAAACCCAGGTGGCCTCCTGCTTTGGGGCCCTCCACCACAAAAGCGTCGGGTACATAATTATAGGTGCCTATCCATTTTGAACAGATAAGTTTCGCCGCCCTCCCTGATGAAACAATAGGGACAAGCTTGGTAGTGCTGCCTTTTGTAAGGAAAGAAGGAAGGTCAAGGGGCAATCCTGCCCCGCAGAAAAGGATATCGGCCTTTTCCTTAATCGCCGTTTTTACCATATCGGCGAAATTGGTCATGGCGACCATCACGTTCACACCGATAACACCCCGGGATTTCTCCCTCGCGATTCGTAGCTCCTCTATAAGGCCCAGAATACTTGCTTCCAGGAAATTCTTTGAAAGATCACGGTAAAGCAAGCCAAGGCCGGCGCTGGAGATAACCCCCACCCCGCCTTCGTTCGCTACCGCAACCGCAAGTCCCGACAACGACACACCTACTCCCATTCCTCCCTGAATTATGGGGACCTGAATGATGAGATTTCCTATCCTAAGCTGCTTCATATACTTCTTTTTTCGTGAACCGTGAACCGTGAATCGTGAACCGTGAATCGTGATCCGGATCACGATTCACGTTAAAAATGGTAAATCACCCCCACTCCTGCATTAAAAGTAGAAACGGTTCGTTTGATCTCATATTTTGTCGGAGCAGAATAATAAGGCATCTGCACCCATTGCCCGGTAAGCGTATCCATTATATTCCGGTATCCCAGGAGTTCCGATCCGTAAGTTTTGGAAGCCTTTGGAGTTCCCCCGAGATAACCCACCTGTACGTTAACGCCCCAGTGCTTGCTGATCCTGTAACCCACGCCCGCAGTTACTGCATACCCGAAACCTGTTGCAGTAAGCGAAACGTTGGAGGTATCTATCGGGCTCTCAACATTGAAATTGGTCGATGTGGCGACGATGACGCCCAGCAGCGCTTTCACGTTCAGCTCTACCTTGCCGAAATCCCTGATGAAAACCGGTCCGGCCAATAAATAATTATTGAACCAGCCCGAAGTCCCGAGTACGTATTTCGTACCGTAGGGATTGGTGGTTGCTGCAATATCCTTATACCCGTTATGCTGAAGGTCGTACTGAAAAGCCAGGCCGAAACCTGTCTTCCCGAGCCAGTTCAAAGTAAGCGAACCCACCCAGCCGTTTTTCGCGTAGCCCGACTTCTGGGTTTCCTTATCCGTTTTCCCGTAATCCCCCAATGGCATTGAATAGTTCATGTTGAACTCAAGTGAAAATAAATCTTTCTCTTTTGGTTTTTTCTCCTTTTTCTGTATTTCCTGGCTGTGACTGTGGATTGGAAACACCAGGAAAGATAACAGGATCATTGGAAGGAAATACGACACTAACTTCATAACAATAAGGAAATTCTATGTGCAAAGATACGCATTTTTAACGGACTTATGCACATCCCTTGCCTGTTAACGACAAAGTTGTATTTTTGCCTCTTAGAAAACGTAAAAACAATTCGTACATTGTACCTGGTACATTGTACATAAACTTAACACATCCATGAAACAATATCTCTTTATCCTCCTGCTTGGCCTGTTCGTCGCACAACAGTCCCATGCCTGCACCAACTTCATCGTCACCAAAAGTGCATCCACCGACGGTTCGACAATGATCTCATACTCAGCCGATTCACACCAGCTTTACGGAGAATTATACTTCTGGCCCGCCAAAGACTGGCCCGCCGGAGCTATGTATAATGTAATCGAATGGGATACCCAGAAACCCCTGGGCAAGATCCCCCAGATCAAACATACCTACCAGGTCATCGGCAATATGAACGAGCACCAGGTCGCTATCGGTGAAACCACCTTCGGCGGCCGCGAAGAGCTTCAGCATCAGAAAGATGCAGTTGTCGATTACGGTACTCTCATCTATGTCGGATTACAGCGTTCAAAAACAGCCCGCGAAGCCATCAAGGTTTTCGGCGAACTCACCGCTGCTTACGGTTATGCTTCCGAAGGCGAATCTTTCAGCATTTCCGACCCCAACGAAGCCTGGATACTCGAGATGATAGCCAAGGGCGACGGCCAGAAAGGCGCAGTTTGGGTCGCCGTTCGGATCCCCGACGGATACATATCCGGCCACGCCAACCAGGCAAGAATTACCCAGTTCCCGCTTAACGACCCCGAAAACTGCATCTATTCAAAAGACGTCATCACCTTTGCCCGCGAGAAAAAATACTTCGACGGAAAGGATGAAGAGTTCAGTTTTTCAGACACTTACGCCCCCGTGACCTTCGGCGGCGCCCGCTTCTGCGAAGCCCGTGTATGGTCCATGTTCAACCGCTGCAACAAAGACATGGGCAAGTACCAGGATTATGCAATGGGCAAACTCACTACCGGCAAGTGGGGTTATACCACCAACCGCATGCCCCTGTACATCAAGCCCGACCGTAAGATTTCGGCCCAGGATATGCAGAACCTGATGCGCGACCATTACGAAGGCACCAAAATGGATATGAACAACGATATCGGCGCCGGTCCGTTCGCATGCCCCATCCGCTGGAGGCCCATGACCTGGAAAGTCGACTCGGTAAATTATGTTCACGAACGCGCCACTTCAACCATGCAAACCGGCTTCGTTTTCGTGGCCCAGAGCCGCTCCTGGCTGCCCGATCCCGTCGGAGGCATCTTCTGGTTCGGCGTTGACGACACGTACACTACGGTGTTTAGTCCTATTTACTGCGGATGTACCAAGGTGCCGCATTCCTACGCGGTAGGCAATGGCAATATGCTGAAGTGGTCGAGCACCTCAGGCTTCTGGACATTCAACTTTGTTGCCAACTGGGTTTATACCCGCTGGAGTTATATGATCAAGGACCTCCAGAAAGTGCAGAGCCAGCTTGAAAATTCTTTTGCCCAGGAAACCCCGAAGATCGACGCCGAAGCTGCAAAACTCTACAAGACCGATAAAGCCAAGGCAATTGCACTGGTAACGAATTATAGTGTTAAGACTGCTGATAACACGGTGGCCCGCTGGAAGGAACTTGGCGAATATCTCATGGTCAAGTACAAAGACGGCAACATTATGAAGGAAGAAAACGGCAAGTTCAAGGACAATGGCTACGGCGTACCCGTAATGCCGTCACAGCCCGGCTATCCCGAATGGTGGCTGCGCGAGATTGTAAGAGAACACGGAGATGTCATAAAAGCTCCCGCTGATAAACATTAATTAAAAGCGAAATAGCGAAAATTTAAAACACTAACCAACATTCTAGGACCATGGAAGAGCAAAGTTCAGGCGTAAGAAAATACAAAATGTACCTCGCCATCCTCGGGATTCTAATCCTTGTGCTGGCGTTCTGGTTGTTTATCCAGAGGTCACAGCTGCTCAAGCTGGTTCACGAGAAAGAGACCGAGAGGACCCAGCTTCAGCATGAACTCGATTCGGTTGTCGTGGAACACAACAAGATCAAGGTCGAATACGGCGCCCTCAGCGACAGCCTGAAGACCAAGGACAGCCTGATCCTGGCCAACGCCATGGAAATCAAAAAGCTGCTCGACACCCAGTGGGAGTACGACAAGGTAAGGAAGAAACTGGCTACCCTCCAGGTCGTTGCCCAGGGTTACGTACGACAGATGGACTCCCTCTATACCGTGAACCGAGAACTCACCGCCGAGAACGAAAAGGTGAAAGCCCAGGTGGTAACCGAAAGAAACCGCAACCAGAGCCTGATGAAGGATAAGGAAGATCTGAAAGAAAAGATGAACGAGGCCGCCTTTATCAAAGCCTACGACGTAACGGCATCGGCATGGAAAATCAAGGGCGGCGGCAAAGAAACCCAGACCGACAAAGCCTCCCGCACCGAACGCCTGAAAGTCTGCTTCACGCTTGGTGAAAACCCCCTGGTCGCCACTGGAAAACGCTCTATTTACGTGCGTATCCAGCGCCCCGACAACGTAGTCGTCCAGAAAACAAAATATGATGTGTTCACCTACAACGGGCAGTCACTGCCTTACTCCATGCGCGAAGATGTCAACTATGTCGGCAAAGCCCAGAACCTCTGCGCTGTCTGGAACAAAAAAGATAACGACGTTCCCGCGATGAAAGGTAAATATATCATTTCGGTATTTGCTGATGACAAGGAAATTGGGGAAGGATCCTTTGAATTGAAATAAGCGGCAATAAAGCGAACATTTCACACAAGCCGCATCAGGTGAGCGGATTGCGAAGCAATGAGAGTGAATTTTGAATTAAGCGACGAAACGTGGAACCCGCGAACCGTAGCGGCGGTGTGAAGATGTGATGCTTTGGCCGCGGCATGAATATGCGATGCTTTAGCCGCGTTACAATTAAAATTGATGATATGAAAATAGGTATCCTTACAGCAGGTGGTGATTGTCCGGGGATCAACGCTGCAATCCGCGGCGTCGGCAAAACAGCTATCCTTGAATACGGGATGGAAGTCATCGGAATTTCCGCAGGCTTCCTTGGCCTCATCAACCAGGAATACACTACCCTCGACGAAAACCAGCTTTCGGGAATCCTCACGGTAGGCGGAACCATACTCGGGACCTCGCGTGAGAACCCCTTCAAAAAGTCAGCCACCTTCAATACCATAGACAAGCCCAAGCTCATCCGCAAACATTATAATGAACTCGGGCTCGACGCACTCGTTTGTATTGGCGGAAACGGCACCCAGCGCACTGCGGCCCTTCTGGCCGAAGAAGGCCTTAACGTCATCGGCATACCAAAAACCATTGATAATGATGTGTTTGGCACAGATGTCACTTTTGGTTTTGATTCCGCTGTGTGGATTGCCACCGAAGCAATCGACAGGCTTCACAGTACAGCTAACAGCCATAAAAGGATCATGGTGATCGAGGTCATGGGCCATCATGCCGGATGGCTTGCCCTATACTCCGGCATTGCCGGCGGCGGGGATGTCATCCTCATACCAGAAATAGAATATAAGATAGAAGCCGTGGCCAAATGCCTGAAAAAACGCGCCATCAACAAGAAACCCTACAGTATTGTTGTTGTGGCCGAAGGAATTCCCAGGCCCAAGGAAATGTCGGCAGCCCAGTATATCGGCAACGGTATCAAGGAGTTAACCGGCCTCGAGACCCGCGAAACCATACTCGGTTACGTACAGCGCGGAGGCACCCCCTCGCCCATGGACCGCGTGCTTGCCACCCGTTACGGCGCATTTGCAGTCGAACTGATCGCCGCCAGGAAATTCGGCCGCATGGTCTCGCTCAAAGGCAGTGAGATCACCTCGGTCCCCCTGAAAGACGTCGGAGGCAAACTCCGCCTCGTCCCCACCAACGACCCCCTGGTCGAAAAAGCCCGGAAGATGGATATCTGCTTCGGGTCAGGGTCGTAACGATCGTCACAAGCTAGACGACATCACGGTTTACCCTTGAGATCTTCGTCACATTACACCCTCGCGATCATAATATTTTCCTTGCTTTTTCTTTCCGTTTGTATTATATTTGAAGCTCTGACAGCGCCTTAGTCCGAAGTCCGTCTAAAAACCCATGATATGAAAAAGATCCTTCTTTATGCCATGAGTCTGGTGGTGTTGTTTCTTTTTTTATTGACCCCCGGATGTAATAAGAATGACGATAATCAAAACACCTTCACAGGGTATACAGAAACCTTGTATACTAATCCGGCAGATAACCAGATCTGTTCAATAGACAGTGCCGGGTACCAGATGACCATAATGGGGACTAAGGATGTAAATGGCCTGCCCACCGCCATTACCCAGGCCCTAATTGATGCGCCGGATAAAAATCCCCAGAACAGGATGCTGATGGACTTCAATACCGATGGCACACTGAGCCAGATCAGCAATCCGAACCTGGGGTATATGAACTTTAATTACGTGAATGACACGACAATTGTTATCAAGCTGACACTGAGCAACAACCTTGGATTATACCAGATCAGTTATAATCCAAAAAAACATACGAAATCTTTGGGTGGATGTGGTTGCAGCAAGAATATAAGCCCGGTGAAAGGACCAATGAGGCCTGAGACAGTTCCTGTGAAAAAGAATATCGCATCTGCCTGGACGGGCGGCCGACATGTTCTACCGAACCGGCCCAAATCGGGAAATGTAAAGGGCAATATCACAGCAATTTATGATCAGGGGGGAGAATATGTTACAGGGCTGACATTGAGTGCTCAGTATATAACCAGTAACGGAAAAAGAGGTGTGGTCCCCATACAGCAGGGGAGCCAGGATGGAGTTTTCACCTATTATCTTCCCGACAATCCTGCTCCTCCGCCGCCAAGTGGTTTTTCAGATAAAGTTCAATACCTGCTGAATGCCCTGTGCTGGGGGAATGCTCCCAAAAATATAACCAGGGAGGGCATATGCGGTTATTTCACAATGGGCGACACTCCGGATCCCGGTTCTATGTTATGCAACACCATGCTCGGTGCCTATCTTTTTATCTGCCAGGCGAGTACTGCAACAAAAGTCAGCCAGGATGTTTTTGACCTCTATACTGCATCAAGCATAACTATCACAATAGCAGCCCAAAGCCCTATATTGGCCTCACAAACAAAAACAGTCCAGTTTATACCTTCGACCGGCGTTTTATCCGATGTTCAATTTACGTTCAGCGGAGCTGCAACCTTCTCGAGGGTTTACACCGATCCCGAGTCGCCTGAGGCGAAAGAAGGTTACATCATCAACGCATTGCTTACCCAAACCGGGAGCAGTGAAACCGTCACTGTAAGGCTTTCAATGATCGGTTCTGACGGATATACAAAATCAGATGATTTCCAGGTTGTTGCCGGCGGATCTTGCCAGCTCTCCATTCCCGGCGGTGCCCAGGGTGTGAGAGATGATATCACAGCACAGATCATAACAGGTGCTAATCCCCTTCCGGGACAGAAAGTAATGCTTCATCTTATTTTCCAGTAATATTCCTGCTTCGGGTCAGGGTCGTGAGGGTTAATCGTAATGGTAAATCGTGACGGTAAAACGTCACGATCTTCACATCGGGAACCTGATATCCCTCACATTCAGCTGCAGCGACACATTTCCGTTCCATTCGTTTTCTTCGATGTGGTAGCAGATATCGAAGGGGATGCCTTTATCGATAAGGCCGAAATGCTCGCCCTGCTGGAAGGCGATGGCAGGACAGGGCCCTCCCGAGATCTCGGGATGGACCACAGTAAGCCTGATATGATTTTTGCCTACGAGCCGCGAGCCGCCGGCATTGACCACCCCGTTGGTTTGGAAGAGAGGCGCCATATTGCCCGGACCGTAAGGCGAAAACTGCTTTAGGATATTGTAAAACCTGGTGTTGACAGCGCTCAGGGGCAGCACCACATCAACCTCCAGTTCAGGCTGGAGGTCCAGGTCTTTCATCCTGTCTGCAACGAACTCCTCGAACTTCTCCCTGAAAGGCTCAAGGTTTTCAGGCTTCAACGAAAGGCCGGCTGCGTATTTATGTCCGCCGAAATGCTCCAGCAAACCGCTACAGGCATCCACAGCCTCGTAAATATCAAAATCCTTCACCGAACGCGCCGAACCCGTGATCAGGTCGGGTGAGGAAGAAGTCATAACTATGGTCGGACGGTAAAACGTCTCGGTAAGCCTCGAAGCCACGATACCGATCACCCCCTTATGCCAACCTGGCTGGTAAATCACTGTCGATTTGGCATTCCTGAGCTTCTCATCCCGGCTGATCATCGAAATAGCCTCGTCAGTGGCGATCTTATCAAGATTCTTACGCTCGGTATTGTAATTGTTGATCTGAACCGCGATGGTCTGGGCTTCCTCAAGGGTTTTGGCAATGAGCAGCCTCACCGAATTTTTCCCACTTTCGATCCTTCCTGCTGCGTTGATGCGTGGACCCAGGGTGAATACAAGGTCGGTGACAGTAAGTTCTTTGTCGTAACAACCATTCCCTTCATTTCGCTTTTCGCTTTTCGACATTTCGCTTTTCTTAGCGTGCACGCCGGCATAATGCAGCAACGCCTCAATCCCGGGCCTGGGCGAGCTGTTGATAAGCTTAAGCCCGAAAAACGCCAGTATCCTGTTCTCACCCGTGATATCCACAATATCCGAAGCAATGCTGATCACCGCCAGGTCGAGGTACTCATGAATTTCCTGAAAAGGTATATTTCTTCTCTGGGCTATCGCCTGGATGAGCTTGAACCCAATGCCACAGCCTGATAACTCTTTATACGGATAAGGACAGTCGGCCCTCTTTGGATCAAGCACGGCAACGGCCAGAGGTAGTTCCGCACCCGGACGATGGTGATCGCAGATGATGAAATCTATGCCCTTTTCTTTTGCATAAGCAACCTTCTCAACCGCCTTGATACCGCAATCCAGTGCTATGATCAGCTTGAAGCCATTCTCTGCCGCAAAATCAATGCCCTTGATTGAAATTCCGTATCCTTCGGTATAACGGTCAGGAATATAAAAATCGGCAGGGTCGTGAAAACGCTTGATAAAACTGTAAACCAAAGCCACCGCCGAAGTGCCGTCCACATCATAATCCCCGTAAACGAGTATCTTCTCCTGTGCGGCCATCGCCAGTTCGATACGGTCCACCGCCTTGTCCATATCCTTCATGATAAAAGGATCGTGAAGCTTGCTCAGGCTTGGGCGGAAGAACGCCTTGGCATCCTCGAAAGTGGTGATCCCACGCTGAACCAGCAGCCCCGACAGGTAGCGGTTTGTCCCCAGTAATTCCGACATCTTGCGGATACTTTCGGCATCCCCCTCAGGTTTATTGACCCAGCGCTTTTGCATTCAACAAATGTAGGAAAAATTCGTAACGAACGTGCCGGTCTCAACATGTATTACAGGCAAGTCATTATAAAAATTCAGACTCCATCCTGAACACCCGCAGGTTCTGGTTTAACAAGGCAGCCGCTTCGCCGCAAGGAATGGCCCCCTCCGCTGCCGCCCTGAATACCAATACCTTATAGCGATCACAATCCTCCCTTCCACAAAACAAGCCAAGATCTTTTTCGGCCGCGTTCACCGGGATGCCATACGTTTCTTTCATCCTGCAAAATTTTACACATACACCCTCCCGGACTGCAAACACTTAATCCGCTATCTGTCAAAAAGTGATATATCCCACTCCGGTTTCCGAGCCAGGGATCGCGAGTCACGGTTCACGGTTCACGGATCACGAGTCACGGTTTTGCGAACACCTTCTTCAGCAGCTCGGTAGTGCGGGCCTGGGGGTTCTGGCGGATCTTCTGCTCTTCTTTTGCGATCATGATGAACAGCCCGTCTATGGCTTTGCCTGTAACATAGGCCGTGAGGTCGGGATCCTGTTGAGACACGAAGGGGATCTGGTTGTAAACAGTGATCAGTTCGGTCCACAGGCGGGTCGCATCGACTTTGTCGAGCGAGGCTTTGATCACCGGGCTGAACTTGGCCCTGAGCTGGGGTGCTGTTGCATTCTTCAGGTAGGTGGTGGCAGCATCATTTGGCCCCTGGACGATCTTAATGGCATCTGAAATGTTCATTCCTGTGATGGCCGACACGAAAATGGGTTGTGCGCTTTTTGCTGCATCCTCGGCAGCGCGGTTGATCGCAAGGATAACCTCATCCACCTTACTTCCCATTCCGATGGCCCTGAGTTTTGACTCGATCTGCCTGGCCTGCTCAGGAAATTGGATCCTGATCTGTGGGTTCGAGAAATACCCGTTGACCGCCGAAACGAGATTTACGCTTTCGCCAGTACCCTTGACCAGGGCTTCCCTGATCCCGTCGGCCGCATCTTTTTCACTGAGCCCTCCGCCCGCCTGGTTTACGAGCTTCACCGCATCCTGAAAGACCTGTGCCCCGGATCTCATCCACAGTAAAGAAAAGCAAATTAAAAGCAGAAGGAAAGGTTTCTTTTTCATATAACAGGGTTTTAAGGATAACGCAAAGATAGGTGGATATTGTTCATGCGGGATGTGGCGCTTCGCGCCGATGCAGGATGGGGGATACAGTGCGCTTTTCGTCACGCTTTAACGTTACGATCTTCCTCCCGTTTTACCATTACGATCTTCATTTTAACATTTTTTAACACTTCGGATGTGTCACTTTTCGCCTCACGGCGGATTAAATGTTGAAGAGCCCGGGGATTTTGGGGGTTGGTTAAAAGGTTTTTGGGTTAATGCCCCGGGTTCTTTTCACAAAGCAACATTCAAATGCACCTTAAATATTAACCTAAATCCAATCATTATGAAAACCACATCAGAATCAATGACCATGCAGGATTACTGGATCGGTGATTTTTTTGAAGTCCTGGCTAAAGAACCCGAACTCTACAGGGAATGCATGATTGCAAGAATCAAATCGTACGGGGAGAAATCAACCCTGGAACAGCCCGAAAATTTCCGTGAATTCATATCCTGCTGGATATTTGTTCATTGCTTCATTATCCATGAATCGGTAGTTTCAATTGAAAAAACCGAACTAAGAAAAAACATTCAGCAAATGGCTCTCTCTGAAATAGGCCGTGTTTGCCGTGGCGACGAAGCCATTGAAGGCGTTCTCAAAGAATTCCTGAATGAACTGCAAACCCGCGAGGAAATGAGAGATACCGGCTTCAGCTTCAGTCCGGGAAACATGCTCGCATGGTACTATTGCAAACGCCTGCAGGTCCTTTTCAGACTTAAACATTATACACCTTCTCCCTCCGAACTCCCCTCCCGTTCAGAACTTGCACTGATCACCCGGCTCACCGACGACACCATACAGTTGACACTCCAGTCGTTCAACCACTTGCTGGAAGCGTGAGGGGAAAACGTGAGGAAAAACGTGACGGTTTGGAATTAAGTATCTTATTCCCTATATTTGATAGTTCCGGGACAACCCGGGCGGGTAAATATAGGTCAAAGGTTTAGTGGCAAGGATATTTGTATTTATATATGTGATTATATTGTTGCTCCCATGGAAGGCCGAGGGGAGCGAACCCGGGCTTGTGTGGCGGGATGGAAGTGGTTTTGACGCAGGAACAATCGCGGAAACGGCTTCGGAGGAAACGCCGGGGGTGGCTTCAGGTCCGGGTTCAGGAACCGCCACGGGTACAATCCCTGCGGCCGAACGCAACGATTGCACATTCACGCCTGCATTGAACGGAAACGCCACGGCTTGCGAGGGGAGCAGCGGCAATGTGTACACCACCGATCCGGGGGGCACGGGTTATACCTGGGCAATTTCGGCGGGGGGCTTCATCAGCGCCGGAGGGGGAACGAATACGGTGACGGTGACCTGGACGACGGCCGGGGCTCAGTGGATTTCTATCGATTTCACAAGCGCCACCGGCTGCACAACAACAGCTCCCACTGTGCTGGATGTGACGGTGAACGCGCTTCTGCCGGCCAGTCTCACCATTGTAGTCTCGGCAAACCCGGTTTGCCAGGGTACCACGGCGAACTTCACGGCAACGCCTGCCAACGGGGGTGCCACGCCATCCTACCAGTGGCAGGTGAACGGCGTGAACCAGGGGACGAATTCGCCGAACTTCTCTTACGTCCCGGCGAACAACGACCAGGTGAAATGCATTATGACTTCCTCCTACGGCTGCGCCACAGGCAGCCCGGCCACATCGAACACCGTGCTGATGGCGGTGAGCAATAACCTCCCGGTGAGCGTGAGCATAGTGGCTTCACCATCCGGGCAGATCTGCCAGGGGACCATCGTCACCTATACCGCGACCCCGGTCAACGGGGGCTCAAGCCCCTCCTACCAGTGGATGGTCAACGGGGTGAATTCGGGGACCAACAGCGCCACTTTCAGCTATGCCCCGGCCAATGCCGAGGTGATCAGCTGCGTGCTCACCTCCAACACACCCTGCGCATCGGGCAACCCGGCGACAAGCAATGCCATCACCGCTAACGTCATTGCAAGCATCCCTGTGAGCGTGAGCATCAGCGCATCGAACAACCCGGTATGTGCAGGAGTGCCGGTCACCTTCACGGCCACGCCGGTCAACGGGGGCTCAAATCCCACCTACCAGTGGGTGGTCAACAGCGCGGGCGCGGGAACCAACAGTGCGACCTTCATCTACAGTCCCGCAAACGGCGATCTGGTCTCATGCTACCTGCTATCGAGCCTGGGCAGCTGCGTCACCAACAACCCGGCCACCTCCAACGTGATCACGATGACGGTCTACCTGGTGCTTCCGGTGAGCATCAGCATCAGCGCATCGGCAAACCCCATCTGCGCCGGCACCAGTGTAACCTTCACCGCCGCTCCGGTCAACGGGGGACCCACCCCAACCTTACAGTGGAAAGTGAACGGCGTCAACGTGGGAACCAACTCATCCACATACACTTACATCCCATTAAACAACGATCTTATATCCTGTATCCTCACATCCAGCGAACCCTGCCCCCTGGGCAGTCCGGCGGCTTCCAACACCATCGCGATGAGTGTGAGCACGGTACTGCCGGTGAACGTGAGCATAGCTGCCTCGGCCAACCCATCCTGTCCGGGCGCTGCTGTCACTTATACCGCCACCCCGGTCAACGGAGGTTCATTGCCCATCTATGAATGGTATCTTAATGGTTTGGTTGTAGGCGGATTAGGTGCCACGTATACTTACATACCCTCTGCCGGCGACCAGGTACAATGCCGTCTCACCTCCTATCTCAGCTGCACGACCAACAACCCGGCCTTCTCCAATGTGATTACCATGAGCCTCGCCACTGCATTGCCGGTGAGCGTAACCATAACCGCTTCACAGAACCCCTTCTGCCAGGGAAACCCTGTGAACTTCACCGCCACTCCCGTGAACGGAGGGAACACCCCCATTTACAACTGGCAGGTAAACGGGGTAAGCCAGATGATCAACGGTCCCAACTTTTCATACATCCCCTCGAACGGAGATGTGGTGTGGTGCATCATCGCTTCCAACGCTTACTGTGCCACGGGAAACCCTGCAGCATCCAACACCCTGGTGATGATACAGAGCCCCGACCCACCCCTGCCGGTTTCGGTCTCCATCACCGCTTCGGCCAACCCGGTTTGTTCCGGTTCACCAGTCACCATTCACGGTTCACCAGTCAACGGGGGCTCAGCACCTGTTTACCAATGGCGGGTAAACGGATTGCCAGCGGGAACAAACTCGGCAGACCTCACATACATCCCCGTTAACGGAGATCTTGTATCCTGCATCTTGTCATCCAGCCTGTTCTGCACCTCTGGCAACCCGGCCAGCTCAAACAACATCCAGGTTTCTGTATCGCCCTACCTCCCGGTCTCGGTGAGCATCTCGGCAACGGCCAACCCTGTCTGCCTTGGGACTACTGTTATCTTTACCGCCACGCCTGTTAACGGGGGATCAAGCCCCGCCTACCAGTGGAAGGTAAACGGAGTCAATGCAGGATCAGGCACTTCAACGTATTCTTACGCCCCCGCCAACGGCGATCTTGTATCCTGCATCCTTACCTCCAGTTTGTCGTGCCCCACCGGAAGCCCGGCCACCTCGAACGTCCTGGCTATGACAGTTAATTCCAACCCCGTCTCTGTAAGCATCTCGGCTTCGGCCAACCCGGTCTGTTCCGGTTCACCAGTCACGGTTCACGGTTCACCCGTTAACGGGGGCTCGGCACCCGTTTACCAATGGATGGTAAATGGTTTGCCCGCAGGAACAAACTCGGCAGACCTCACATACATCCCCGTTAATGGAGATCTTGTATCCTGCATCCTTACATCCAACTTCTCCTGCCCAACCGGCAGTCCTGCGACATCTAACACCATCACTATGACGGTGAACAACCCCCTGCCGGTCAGCATAACGATAAGCGCTTCGGGTAACCCGGTCTGTTCCGGTTCACCAGTCACGGTTCACGGTTCACCCGTAAACGGGGGATCAGCACCCGTTTACCAATGGAAGGTAAATGGTTTGCCAACGGGAACAAACTCTGCAGACCTCACCTACATCCCCGTTAACGGAGATCTTGTATCCTGCATCCTCACATCCAGCGCCTCCTGCATCTCAGGCAATCCCGCCACCTCGAATGTGATAAGCATGACAGTCAACGCTTCCATGCCGGTTTCGGTGAACATCTCAGCCTCCTCCAACCCGGTCTGCCAGGGGAACCCTGTCACGTTTAACGCCAGTCCCGTCAATGGGGGACCAGCCCCGGGCTACCAGTGGAAGCTTAACGGCAGCAATGTCGGGACCAACAGCTCAAGTTACGCATACGTCCCGGTGAACGGAGATCTTGTAACCTGCATCCTCACATCCTCTTATACCTGCGGCACCGGCAACCCGGCAACATCCAACCTGGTCACGATGATTGTCCTGCCTTACCTCCCCGTATCAGTGACCATCTCGGCTTCGGCAAACCCGGTCTGTTCCGGTTCACCAGTCACGGTTCACGGTTCACCTGTTAACGGGGGCTCAGCACCCGTTTACCAATGGCTGGTAAATGGTGTGCCAGCGGGAACAAACTCGGCAGACCTCACATACATCCCCGTTAACGGAGATCTCGTATCCTGCATCCTCACATCCTCTTACGCCTGCGCATCCTGGAACCCGGCTACATCCAACGTGATCACGATGGCGGTGAACCCCTCCGAGCCCGTATCGATAAGCATCACTTCCTCAGCCAACCCATCCTGCAACGGATCACCAGTCACGGTTCACGGTTCACCCGTTAACGGGGGCTCAGCACCCGTTTACCAATGGAAGGTAAATGGTTTGCCAGCGGGAACAAACTCGGCAGACCTCACATACATCCCCGTTAACGGAGATCTTGTCTCCTGCATCCTCACATCCAACTCTACCTGTCCTACAGGAAACCCGGCCCTCTCTAACATCATCCTGCAATCTGTATTGCCTAACCTCCCGGTCAGCGTAACGATAGCCGCTTCGGCCAACCCTTCCTGCCAGGGGGTCTCTGTTACCTTCACGGCCAGCACGCTTAATGGCGGAGGCTCCCCTTCATACCAGTGGAAGGTCAATGGGCTCAATGCAGGGTTTAACAGCAACACCTATTCGTACATTCCTTTGAACGGCGATCTTGTATCCTGCATCCTCACATCCAACTTGTTATGCGCCACAGGTAACCCGGCCCTCTCAAACATCATCCCGCAATCCGTTAATCCGAGCCAACCAGTCAGCGTTACGATAACACCATCGTCGAACCCCGCCTGCACCGGGAGCACGGTGGTGTTCACGGCTGTCCCGACCAACGGCGGACCCGGGCCCTCTTACCAGTGGAAGGTCAACGGGACAAACGCCGGAACCAATTCATCAACCTTTGCCTACACCCCCGCCAACGGCGATCTTGTATCCTGCATCCTTACATCCAATACCACCTGCCCCACCGGTAACCCGGCCACTTCAAATACCATTACCATGCAGGTAAGCCCGGGCCTCACGATATCATGCTCGATACAGGCTTTCTACAATCCTTCCTGCCAGGGAGGTACTGTCCTCTACAATGCCTACCCCACAAACGGAGGAAGCAACCCCTCTTACCAGTGGCAGGTTAACGGAGTAAACGTGGGCACAAACAACTTTCAATTCTTCTATATCCCGGTGAACGGAGATCTTGTATCCTGCATCCTTACATCATCTTACGGATGCCCTCTTGTTAACCCTGTTACCTCAAACATCATCACCCAGAGCGTAGTCCCCAACCTTGGCGGGGTGGGAGTAAGCGTAGCAGCATCGGCCAATCCCTGCTGTGCGGGCGACTCGGTAACCTTCACTGCCACAGTAACTAACGGCGGGCTCACCCCCACATACCAGTGGCAGGTGAACCATGTGAATGTGGGCTACAACAGCCCTAACTATAAATATCCTCCGGTTAACGGGGATACTATCGTATGTGTGCTTCTCTCAAGCCTTACCTGCACTTCGGGCAACCCCGCATCCTCATTTCCACTAAGGATGACGGTACTGCCCACAAACGCAGTCTCTGTATCCATCACAACATCTTCAACCCTGGTTTGCCAGGGGACAGATGCGAGCTTTACCGCGGCCGTTGTCAATCCCGGGAGCAGCCCGGTATATCAATGGAAGGTGAATGGAGTAAACTCCGGCACAAACTCAACAAGCTTTACCTATACCCCATCCAACGGTGATCTTGTATCCTGCATCCTGACATCTGATATCGGCTGCCCTGCGGGAAACCCTGCCACATCAAACATGATCACCCTTACCGTGGATGCTATCTTTCCTGTTTCTATCACGATCAGCTCCCCTGTTACTACCGTTTGTGCCGGTTCACCAGTCACGGTTCACGGTTCACCCGTTAACGGGGGCTCAGCACCCGTTTATCAATGGCTGGTAAATGGTTTGCCGGCGGGAACAAACTCGGCAGACCTCACATACATCCCCGTTAACGGCGATCTCGTATCCTGCATCTTAACCTCCAGCCTGTCCTGCTCAAGCGGCAGCCCGGCTACCTCAAACACCATCCCGTTAACTGTCAACCCCTACCTCACCCCATCGGTTACCATCAACACCCCCACCAACGCGGTATGCTCAGGGACTCTCGTCACCTTTACCGCATTCCCGGTGAACGGAGGCAGCAGCCCAGTCTACCAGTGGCAGGTCAACGGAACCAACGCAGGGACCAACAGCTCAACGTTTTCCTTCGTCCCATCCAACAACGATCTTGTATCCTGCATCCTTACCTCCAGCTACTCCTGCCTCACAGCCAACCCCGTCACCTCAAACGTCATCCAGATCACGGTGAACCCCATGCTTCCGGTCTCCCTGGTCATCAGCACCCCTGTAAACCCCGTTTGTGACGGATCACCAGTCACGGTTTACGGTTCACCCGTTAACGGGGGCTCTGCCCCCAGTTACCAGTGGCTGGTAAACGGGCTTAACTACGGCGCCAACTCACCTCTTTTCAGTTATATCCCATCCAACAACGATCTTGTATCGTGCATCCTCACCTCCAATGCCCTGTGTTCCACAGGCAACCCTGCTACTTCAAACACCATACAGATATCCACAGTTCCCTCTCTCCCTGTCTCAATTACCATCTCCGCTTCTGCTAACCCGGTCTGTAACGGATCACCAGTCACGGTTCACGGTTCACCCGTTAACGGGGGCTCTGCCCCCAGTTACCAGTGGCTGGTAAATGGTTTGCCAGCGGGAACAAACTCGGCAGACCTCACATACATCCCCGTTAACGGAGATCTTGTATCCTGCATCCTTACATCTTCCTACGGCTGCCCCGCAGGCAACCCCGCTACGTCAAACACAGTGACCATGGGCGTCACTCCCAGCCAACCTGTTTCAATCACCATCAGTACCACCACCAACCCCGTCTGCAACGGTTCACCGGTCACGGTTCACGGTTCACCCGTTAACGGGGGCCCAGCACCCGTTTACCAATGGATGGTAAATGGTTTGCCAGCGGGAACAAACTCGGCAGACCTCACATACATCCCCGTTAACGGAGATCTCGTATCCTGCATCCTCACATCAAACACTATCTGCCCTACGGGCAACCCTGCCCAGTCTAACAACATTACCCTAACGGTAAACCCATACCTCCCGGTCTCAATCACCATCAGCACCCCTGTAAACCCAGTCTGTAACGGATCACCAGTCACGGTTCACGGTTCACCCGTTAACGGGGGATCAGCACCCGTTTACCAGTGGCTGGTAAACGGACAGCCGGCGGGCACAAACTCGGCAGACCTCACATACATCCCCGTTAACGGAGATCTTGTATCCTGCATCCTGTCATCCAGCTTGTCCTGCATCTCAGGAAACCCGGCCACCTCAAACCTCATCCAGCTGACGGTCAACCCCAACCTCCCCGTAGGCGTAACCATCACCGCTTCCAACAACCCATCCTGTCCCGGTTCACCAGTCACGTTTCACGGATCACCCGTTAACGGGGGCTCAGCACCTGTTTACCAATGGCTGGTAAATGGATTGCCAGCGGGAACTAACTCGGCAGACCTCACATTCACCCCCGCCTTAGGCGATCTCGTATCCTGCATCCTTACCTCTAACGCAGCCTGCATTTCGGGCAATCCGGCCACTTCCAACACCATCATCGTAAGCAACACCGCCCCGGCTCCTGTCTCCGTCACTACCACCGCATCGGCCAACCCCGTATGCCAGGGATCCTCCTCCACCTTCACCGCAATACCCGTCAACGGAGGAAGCAACCCAGCCTTCCAGTGGAAAGTGAACGGAGTGAATTCAGGGACCAACTCATCCACCTTCACTTATAATCCATCAACCAACGATCTCGTATCCTGCATACTCACATCCTCCTACGGCTGCCCCACAGGAAACCCCGCCACCTCCAACACCGTGTACATGACCGTGAGCCCCCTGCTCCCGGTTTCAGTTACCGTAACCACGCCCCAGAACCCTGTCTGCGAGAACAGCCCTACTACTTTCACCGCCAATCCCGTGAACGGTGGTCCCAACCCTTCGTACCAGTGGAAAGTCAACGGAATCAATTCAGGGACCAGCTCATCCGCCTTCACCTATATACCTTTAAATAACGATCTTGTATCCTGTATTCTGACTTCCAATACCCAGTGCGCCGGCGGGAATCCCGCTACTTCGCCCCCTCTCACGGTGGGAGTAACACCAGGCATTCCAGTCAGCGTGAGCATCACCGCCTCGGGCAACAGCATCTGCGCCGGGACAGTGGTGACCTTCACCGCCAGCCCGGTCAACGGCGGACTCACTCCCAACTACCAGTGGGTGGTCAACGGCAGCGGGGCCGGGAGCAGTTCCCCCGTTTTCATCTACACCCCTGCTAACGGCGACCAGGTGAGCTGCTATCTGCAGTCAAGCATAGCCAACTGCGCAGTCAACAACCCGGCCGCTTCCAACGTCATTGCCATGACGGTTTACACCGTGCTCCCGGTAAGCATAAGCATCAGCGCCTCGGCCAACCCGTTATGTTCCGGTTCACCAGTCACGGTTCACGGTTCACCCGTTAACGGCGGCTCAGCACCCGTTTACCAATGGATGGTAAATGGATTGCCAGCGGGAACAAACTCGGCAGACCTCACATACACCCCCTTTAACGGAGATCTTGTATCCTGCATCCTGTTATCCTCCTATCCCTGCCCCACAGGCAACCCTGCGGCTTCCAACACCATAGCCATGAGCGTGATCCCCGTGCTGCCGGTGAGCGTGAGCGTAGGCGCTTCGGCCAACCCTGTCTGCGCAGGGACCAGCGTGACCTTCACCGCCATACCGGTGAACGGAGGCGTCCTGCCCATCTACCAGTGGTATAAAAACGGCCTGGCCGTAGGGACGATGTCATCCACATACACGTATATACCCGTGAATGGCGACCAGGTATGGTGCCAGGTTACTTCCTACCTCACCTGCACCACGGGCAACCCGGCCCTTTCCAACACCGTTCAAATGACGGTAAACCCTTCCGATCCGGTGAGCCTGAGCATCACCGCCTCGGCCAACCCGTTTTGTACCGGATCACCAGTCACCATTAACGGTTCACCAGTAAACGGAGGCTCTGCACCCGTTTACCAGTGGCTTGTCAACGGCGTTACCGTTGGCACCAACAGTCCGACCTACACTTATATGCCCTCAAACGGCGATGCAGTGACCTGTAACCTCACCTCCAGCGCCCAGTGCCCCGTGCCGCTCACCGCAGGTTCCAACACCCTGGTGATGCTCCTCAGCCCCGATCCCGTGGCCCCTGTCACAGTCAGCATTAACGTTTCGGCCAACCCCGTGTGCACCCTCAACCCCGTGATGTTCACCGCCACTCCCGTCAACGGCGGAAGCTCCCCCGCCTACCAGTGGAAAGTCAACGGCAGCAACCAGGGCATCAGCAGCACAGTGTTCAGCTACACACCAGCCAACGCCGACCAGGTGAAGTGTGTGCTCACTTCCAGTTCGGTCTGCGCCACCGGCAACCCCGCGACGTCGAACATCATTACCATCATCAAGCAGCCGCTTCTTGTCAGCGTCGACCTCTGCAACCCCGTCACCACCCACGACGGTAAGCCCTTTATACTGGGGTTCGGACTACCCCTGGGCGGAACCTGGTCTGGAGTAGGCGTTACAGGCAATATCTTCACCCCTGCCTCGGTGCCACCCGGCCGCGATACGGTAACTGTTACCTACAACTGTACCAACGTCGCAGGCTGTTCGGCCGCCTCTTCCGAAGTGGTGCATCTGTATCCTTCTACGGCTGGATTTGTCTGCGGATCGCCCTTTACCGACCCCCGCGACAGCAAGTCGTACCCCAGCGTGCTCATCGGAGCCCAGTGCTGGATGGCGCAGAACCTCGATTACGGCACCTTTTTGTCAGTTACCACTTACCAGACCGACAACTGCCTGGCCGAAAAATACTGTTACAACGACCTCCCTGCCAACTGTCCGCTCAAAGGCGCGCTCTACCAGTGGGACGAACTCCTGCAATACCAGGGCGCCCCCGGATCCCAGGGACTTTGTCCGCCCGCCTGGCACATCCCCATCCAGGCCGAATGGACGGCGATGGAGACTGTACTTTACGGAGCAGGCAATGCCGGCGACTCCCTCAAAGCCGGCGGTTTCAGCGGTTTCAACGCCCTGCTTCCCGGCATCATCTACTCCAAAACCACCTGGAAGTTCAACGGTTTCGCCACTTTCTTCTGGACTTCAACCATTACCTCCCTGGACCGTGCACTCTCCCATGCCCTCAACCAGCCCGATAAAAGCGTTTCCTATTATCCCGCGCTGCGGTCCAATGCGTTTTCGGTGAGGTGTGTAAAAGATTGATCCCCAGTACTCGCTCTCACATCACAACACAATTCACGGCTCACGGCTCACGGTTCACGCAGTCGTAACCTTCGTTATTAATTTCCACACCGCAATTTCCAGTTCCTGTCGGCTGAACGGCTTCGCGAGCCAGCGATCGACCCCCGGGCCACCGTTCTGTTTCAGCACCCAGTCAACAGGGTAAGCTGTCATCCCTATGAGAGGAATATAAGGGTTGTATTTACGAATGGCTGCGGATATCCCTGTGCCGCCGGAAACCGACAAACTCACATCCGCAAGAACCAGGTCAAAACCAGGGTTAAACAGCAAGGTATCAACAGCCTCGGTCCCGGTCATCGCGAACACCAATAAATAATCCGTAGGAGACAGGTACGCCCTGATCAGCTCCCGGTCAGTTTCAGACCTTATTGCCACCAATAACTTTAAACGTCTCATGGTAAAATCATTTACCCTTAATCCGGCAATACGGAAAAAGTGATAGGCGCACGGCAGAAAAAATCACCGGCTATATTCTTTTTTTTTCACAGGTTGACAAAAACCAATAAATATGAATCCTGTCAACCTTGAGGAAGACAGCCAGAGTAAATCGCTCTTCATTACGCACTACCGTCACGTACTTCCTTACGATCTTCCTTACGTTCTTCTTTAAATATCACTTTTTCACTTTCGGCGGATTAAGGATTACCAAATCTTAAACCCTGTGAAACAATGAATGCCTCAAATCAATGGTACGAACCCCGGGGCAAGCCCCTGCCCCAGCTTCCGCAGCAAGCTGCGGGGAATTCGCCGGGAGAGATTAAAGCGGACAATGAGATTTCACGGGATGGATTTTATACATTTCGCGGGATGTAAAATCTAAATCTCACGGGATGCTTCTTGCAAATCTCACGGGATGTTGTATCTTTGCATTAAAGATGCGAAAATAAGATGCCTGTAATAGATATAAAAAACTACAGATCCCGAATCATTGACGTAAAGATTGAATCTTTGCTGGGTGCTTTTGGCGCAGTTTGCATAGAGGGGCCAAAATGGTGTGGTAAAACGTGGACTGCTATTCGTCACAGCAAAAGTCAAGTCTTTTTGGGCGACCCTTCTGGTGGTTTTCAGAATCGCCAACTGGCACAAATAAATCCGGAACTTGTTCTGACCGGCGAATATCCACACCTGGTGGATGAATGGCAGGAGGCGCCTTCCGTATGGGATGCCGTGAGATATAAAGTGGATTCAATCGCACAAAAAGGATTATTCATCCTCACAGGGTCTGCCACACCTAACCATAAAGGTGTGCTTCATAGCGGGACGGGCCGCATTGCGAGGGTTTCTATGAGACCGATGTCGTTATTCGAATCAGGCGATTCCAATGGGAAAGTTTCCTTGATGGACTTATTCAATGGCGCACAACCAGACACCTTGACCGGAAAGGTCGATTTGATGCATCTGATAAACCTGACTATCCGTGGCGGATGGCCTGCAGCGACAGGTGTTCCTGATAATGTGGCGTTCGAGTTGCCAAAATCATATATTGATGCGATCATTCAGGATGATGTCTGGCGCATCGACGGAGTGAAACGTGACAAGCATAAAATGAATCTGTTGTTACGTTCTCTGGCACGCAACGAAAGCACAACCGCAACCAACAGGAAGCTTAAAGATGACATTAAAGACATTGACAACCAGGATATTGATATTGATACAATAGCAGAGTACCTTAATGTATTCGAACGCCTTTTTATCCTTGATAATCAGTTGCCTTTCTCACCAAATATCCGTTCATCGGTCAGAGTAAAACAATCTGAAAAGCGGCATTTTGCAGATCCCTCGCTGGCTTGTGCTGTTTTGGGCGCATCGTCATCAATGTTGATGAATGACTTGCAAACATACGGACTCTTATTTGAGTCGTTATGCGAACGGGATTTGAAAATTTATGCCCAGGCACTTGGCGGACAGCTATTTCATTATCAGGATTATAACAACTTTGAAATTGACGCGGTCGTGCAACTTTCTGATGGACGTTGGGGGGCCTTTGAAATAAAACTTGGTATGAATCAGGTAGATGAGGCAGCGAAAAAATTGTTGCGTATTGGTGAATCAGCAAAAAACAAACATGGAACAGCTCCGTCCGTTTTGGGTGTGATATGTGGAATGTCTAATGCTTCGTACAAACGCCCCGACGGTGTATTTGTCTTGCCAATTACAGCTTTAAAACACTGATATGGGTAAAACGTGACGGTAAGACGTAAGGAAGTTCGTAACGCCCTTCCCTCACGATCTTCCTTACGTTCTTCCTTACGAATGAGATAGACAAAACATTCTGGAGAAATAAAATTATCGAACTTTAAACAATTACCTTTTGAGTTTCGTATCTTTTATTAGAATATCCAATCTTTTGATTATGGAGGCGCTAAGAATAGAGATTTTAAATCCGAAGGTGAAGGATATCCTGCAACGGTTAGCAGATCTTAAATTGATTTCTATTAAAGAAGAAGGCAATGCCGTCGGGGAAATGGAATACCTTCTTAAGCGCTTACGGTCCAATTCGAATGAAGTTCTTTCAGTAGAGGATATTAATAAGGAGGTCGAATACGTCAGATCCAAACGATATGCTGGAAAAACGACTTAAAATTATACTTGACACAAATATTTTAGTCTCTTTCCTGATTTCAAAACAATTTCAAAGATTCGATTAGGGCACTTTGGCAGCGTTGTCCCGGTCGAATCTGAAGTGAGCATCTGCAGAGATCCAAAAGACAATTTCCTGTTAGCTCTTGCGATCGACAGTGATGCTGATTGAACCCACACCATTGAATTTTGATTATTCCCCCTCCCACTGCGTGAAAGCAGTCCCTGAAAGTAAGTAAACGTAGAACGTGACGAAAATCGTAAGGGTAAAACGTGAAGAAAATCGTGATGGTAAAACGTAAGGAATTACATAATGTCCCACCCCCTTTTCACGTACCACGTATCACGAATCACGAACCACGTGCCACGGCTCACGATTTTTCCACCAGATTTCAATATTTGAAATTTAATTGCAACTTTATTATTTAATTGCAACTTTAAAATATAGTTGCGACTTTAAAATAAAAGTACTACCTTCGCATCATGCAAAGTATTCTTTATAACGTTGTTCTGGAGAACAATATAAAAGTAGATGCCTTATTCGATAAATCAATATTCGTATATAAGCCCAGAGTCAATGATTTAAGATTGATTCAATCTACTATCCTAACATTAGCAAAGATTTTATCAGACCACCCCAACCATGTTGGTGTCTTCATAATAGATGGCACAAAAATTAGTCTATCCCGATTATGGGATGAATGGCGATTTCTCGAAAAACTATTTCAACCATCATTTCATAACAGACTGCGGATGGTGGTTTTTGTTCAAGGTTCAATTTCTGAGAAATTTGGCGTATTGAATGATGAGGAGCTTAGTGCAGCTGTCAAGATCCAGGAAGATTTAAGCAAACATCCTTATACCAATGGTAATCATAAGAAAGATGCCCTTTTTGAAATTCTGCGGATTTTACTGGTAAATTGGT